>ERZ761602.870-NODE-870-length-60123-cov-6.284960_pt1 | contig 60123 bp, 52 predicted proteins | sample MGYA00512165_ERZ761602 | MGnify/ENA primary metagenome ERZ761602 (study PRJEB28899, sample SAMN02445085) | bioreactor sludge metagenome | biome: EBPR sludge; isolation source: Thorneside wastewater treatment plant | place: Australia: Brisbane, Thorneside Wastewater... | reverse complement strand
ACGGGGGTTTTGCTCACAGCCACTTCGGTGGCGGAAAGTAGAATCTACCAATGGCGAACGAGCCCGTCCCCGATTGCGTCACGCGCCTCTTCTGGGACGTCGATCCAGCCGAGCTCGACCTCGACAGGCACGCCGACTACGTGCTCGAGCGCGTGATGAGTCGAGGTAGCTGGGAGGCGATGCGCTGGCTGCGCCGCCGCTACGCGCCCGGTGTGCTCGCCGACTTCTTGAGCCGACGAGGCGATCGCCTCACGCCGCGTGACGTCGCGTATTGGTCACTCGTGAGCGGCTCGAGCGCGGCGCAGGTCCCCGGTGGAGGGCGGCCTTCGTGGGCGACTTGAACGAGCTGCTCGGTGAGCGTCAGCGCGCCGTCGTGCGCGCGGTGGCGTCTGCGCTCCCGAGCGAGGCCTACCCGGGCCCCTCGCTCGACGCGGACTTCTTCCTGCCCGTGGACTTCGATCCCGAGCGTCTTGCCGAGCGTCTCGCTGCCTCGCTCCCCGCGCTACGCGTCACGGGAGCGGCGAACGGCACGCTCTACGCCGAGCTCGACGGCATACCCGTGAGCATCCCGAGCTATCGATACCCGCTGCTCGCGGCGTGCGAGGAGAACGCGGAGCTCGGCGCTCGCCTGGCGTCGGTCGAGGACCTGGTCTGCATGAAGCTCTGGGCGCTCGCCTCGCGTGGGCTCGCGCGCGACTTCTGGGACCTACACGCGTTGCTCGAGCATGGCGCGGCCTCCGGAAGCCTCGAGCGCGCGCTCGAGCTGTACACACGGAAGTACCCCGCGGCCGACGTGGGCCACGTCGTCCGTTCGCTCGTGTGCTTCGGAGAGGCCGAGTCTGCGCCGCTTCCGCGCGGCCTCAGGCAGTTCGAGTGGTCACGGATCCGCGCCGACTTCCAGCGCTGGGTCGTCGCACTCGGCTGAGCGCGGGCGTTGGTCGCCCTCGGCGCCCCGCTCGAACGGCTCCGCTCCCGGCTCACTCCGCCGCGAGCAACACCCGCAGCGGCACGCGCTTCGCTTCGACGCCGGCGCCGCGCGAGGCCGCGTCGACGGCGGCGACGAGCGTCGACAAGGTCGCCTGTTCCAGCACGAGCTCCGCGGGTAGCGCCTCGAGGTCCTGGCCGACGAAGTTGAGCGGGCAGGTGTCGACGATCGGCAGGTGCCGCTTGGCGTCGGGATCGGGGCCGACGCGGATCGCGAGGCCGTGGCTGCGACACACGACCGGCCTCGCCTCGTAGACGGCGCAGCGCCCCTCGACGAGCGCGGGGCAGTGCTCGCTCGGCGTGCCGGCCGCCTCGCGCAGCGCCCCGCGCAGCCGAGCGTCGAGCCCGCGGAGCGTCTCCTCGATGGCCGCCGCCTCCACCGACGTCACGCTCAATCCATCGATGCAGCAATCACTGCAGCCGGCGTGGCACGTGAGCGAGCCGGGCGCGCGCTCGTCGACGCGCGCCCAGAAGCCGGCGATCTTGTGCCAGAGCGCGGAGAGTTGCGGCGCAGGCACGCGAAGACCTCTCAGCCCTCGCCGCTCTTCGGCGCGTCGGAGAGCAGCCCCGCGACGCCCGGAGACACGCCGCCCGTGAGCTTCTGCACGCTCGAGAGGTGGTGCAGGAGCAGCGCGCGGTTGTCGGTCACCGAGAGGTTCTGCATCTCGAGCGCGCCGATGCGGTCTTCCTGCGTGAAAGCCGCGTCTTCGACCCTCTCCATGCTGAGCTTGTCGGGGCCGTAGCTCATGTGCTCGGCCTTCGTCTCGAGCATCGTCCAGTCGTCGCCGCGGCGCAGCTCGAGCTTCACTTCGCCGGTGATCGACGGCGCGATCCAGCGCGTGAGCGCGTCCTTCAGCATCATCGCCTCGGGGTCGAACCACTTGCCCTCGTAGAGCAGGCGGCCGAGGCGGCGGCCGAGCGTGAAGTACTGGTCCATCGTCGCTTCGTTGTGGATCGCCGACATGAGCCGCTCGTAGGCGATGTGCAAGAGCGCCATGCCGGGCGCCTCGTAGATGCCGCGGCTCTTCGCCTCGATCACGCGGTTCTCGATCTGGTCGCTCATGCCGAGACCGTGACGCCCGCCGACGCGGTTCGCCTCGGCGAAGAGCTCGTAGAGCGACGCGAAGCGCAGGCCGTTGATCGTCGTGGGCACGCCCTGCTCGAAGCCGATGCTCACCTCCTCGGCTGCGATCGCGACGTCGCTCTTCCAGTGCGCGACGCCCATGATCGGCTCGACGATGCGCATGCTCACGTCGAGGCGCTCGAGGTCCTTCGCTTCGTGGGTCGCCCCGAGCATGTTCGAGTCGGTCGAGTAGGCCTTCTCGGTGCCCATCTTGTAGGGCTTGCCGATGCGCGCGAGGTACTCGCTCATCTCCTTGCGGCCGCCGAACGCGGTGACGAAGGCTTCGTCGAGCCAGGGCTTGTAGATCTTGAGCTCCGGGTTCACGAGCAGGCCGTAGCGGTAGAAGCGCTGGATGTCGTTGCCCTTGTGGGTCGAGCCGTCGCCGAAGACGTGCACCTCGTCGTCGCGCATCGCGCGCACGATCGCCGTCGCCGTGACCGCGCGTCCGAGCGGCGTGGTGTTGAAGTACTTCTTGCCGCTCGAGGTGACGTGGAAGGCGCCGCACTGGATGGCGGCGATGCCCTCGCGCACGAGCGCCTCTTTCGTGTCGACGAGCCTCGCGACCTTGGCGCCGTGCTCGAGCGCCGTCGGCGGGATGTCGCTCGGGTTCTTCTCGTCGGGCTGCGCGAGATCCGCGGTGTAGGCGTACACATCCATGCCCTGCTCGTTGAGCCAGGCGACCGCGCAGCGCGTGTCGAGCCCCCCGGAGTAGGCGATGCCGAGACGGGTTCCCTTGGGCGGGAGGCGACGGTGGATGTGGCTCATGGTGGCGGCTGACTAGCACGGCGAGGGTCGAGGCGGGGAGAGCTCCCTGCTATGGATCCTCGGCATGTACAGGGACGCGGCGGGGAGCGAGCTGGTGGTGGTGGGCTTCAACGGGCGCGTGGTCGCGCTGAAGCAGGCGACCGGCGAGCGCATGTGGGTCCACGAGGAGCTCTCGCCCTGCGAGGTGCGCGTCGAGGTCCACGGCGACGTGGTCTACGCGCTCGGCGACGGGCACCTCGTCTGTCTCGAGCTCGCGTCGGGCAAGGAGCGCTGGCGCTCGACCGCGCTCGGCCGCAGCCTGCTCGTCGCCGGCGAGCGCATCTACGTCGGCGGCAGCGGCGAGGTCGCCTGCTACGTCGCGTCGAGCGGCGAGCGCCTCTGGAACGACGGCTTCAGCGGCATGGGCCTCGGCGACGTGGCCATCGCCGTCGACGGCCGCGCGACGCAGGCCGACGTGCGGAAGTGAGGCGGGGCCGCTGGCCAAGCGTCGCTCTCTCGGGTTGCATGTCGGCCCATGGACACAGCGCGTTGGACCGCAGCCTTCGATGCCTTCGATCACAACGACGTGAGCCCGCGTGACGCGCTGGGTCACCTCGAAGAGGATCTGCCGCACGCACGCTTGCTCGAGCTCCGGCGTGCACCCTCGGCTCAGCACTCCGCCGAGGCTCGCTCGTTGCTCGAAGCAACGCGCTCGGCTTGGTTGCTCGAAGGCTTCGTCGCCGCGCCGCTCGAGCGCGCTGCGGAGCGCGAGGCGGCTCTCGAGGCGCGACTCGCGCTGCTTCCGCTCGTTCCGCGTTGGGAGAGCCTCACCGCCTGCTACGTGCTCACGCGCCTGGCGCGGGGCGCGCTCGCGCTCGGCCAGGCTGGGCTCGCTGCGGAGGCTGCGCGGCGTGCGTTGCGCTTCCTCCCTCTCGAGCCCGCCGCGCTCGTGGTGCTTGCCGCGGCGCTCGAGACGCTGGGAGAGCCGTCCCAGGCCGCGCGCGTTCGCGCGGCGCTCTGGGACGCTCGGTATGGAGAGGAAGTCCTGGAGGGCGAACCCTCCGAGCTGGATCGGGCAGCCTCACCCCTGGGCCTCGAGCTCGATGCGCTCGAGCCGATGTCGCTCGAAGATCGAGCACGCTTCGCCGTGATGTCGATCCGCGACGCGAGCTTTCTCGAATGCCTGACCGGGCTCGTTCGGCACGCCTCGGTGCAGCTTCGCATGGGGCAGGCCGCCCAAGCCTGGGCCACCCTCGCGGCGCTCACGCATTGGTCTCCGCAGGTGTCGACGCCGTTCCATTGGCTCGGACTCGAAGCCGAGAGCCCACGGCGGGACCTGCACCGCGTCGCGCTGCTCGACGCCATCGAAGCCACGCCTGCGGGCGCCGCTGCAGTCGCGGCCAACCGAAAGAAGGCGCCCAACGTCGCCAGCAAGCTGAGCGGCTACCGCCTCTGGGGGGCCGAGCAGGCGCCGATCGAGGACATCGAGCCGGGGCTGACGGACTTCTTCATCGGGGTGCGTCAAGCCGCGCGACTACGCCTGGGAGAGCATCCACTCGTCCGGCGCGCGCGAGAGCTCGAAGAAGCCGAGCCCACGTGGCAGCCCTTCTATGGTGGCGAGGCGCTCGAGCTGTACGCGGAGGGGCAGATCATCGTCGGACGGTGGAGCCCTGGTCGGCTCGAGAACCAAGCCCCGAGCGACAGCGCGCTCTCCAAGCTCCTGAGAGATGGCGCACACCTCGACCCTCGCGACGGCCTTCCGCAGCCGAGCGTGAGCTCGTTCGCGTTCATCGCGCCTGCGCGCGTGGCGAAGCCTTCGTGCAAGGCGTGCAAGCAACCCTTCGAGCTGGGGGAGCCACAGCTCCGCATCTATGGTCGCTACGAACCGAGCTCGAAGTCCGTCCCGTATCACCTCCCGTGCGCGAAGAAGGGCCAACCGAAAGCCGCGCTCGAAGCCGCCCGAAGGCGCTGGCGAACGGGCTGACGGCCATCGTGCCGCTCACTACCTGCAGTCGAGCTGCACGAAGACCTCGTCGGCGCCCGCGGGAACCTTCCACGGCGAGATCGGGCCGCTGTGCTCGACCTTGGTGCATTCGGTCATGCCTCGCGTCGCCTTGACCGCGTAAGGGCCGCCGTTGGCGTCGACGTTCAGGAAGATGCCGATCGGCGTGGCGCCCGTCTCGGTGGCGTCGAGGTCGAGCATGCTGTCGCCTGCCGTCCAGTTGCCGTCCCAGTAGTAGGGGCCTTCGGCCGTCGCGGGGTCGAGCTCGATCACCCAGCCCTCCGGGTCGGTTGCGTTCACCTGCACTTGCAGCACGGCGCCGCCCTCGTCGGTCGCGAGCGCGGCTTGCGCATACCAGGCGGCGAGCGTGGCGGGGCCCTCGGGCCAGAGCTCGGGGAGCGCGACGTCCTGCTCGGTCGTCGACAGGACCCAGTGGAAGTCGACCACGCCCGGGCCGGTGAAGCGTAGGGTGCCTTGGGTGTTCGTGGGCAGGCCGGCCAAGGCGTAGGCGCCCTCGATACCGGTGGGCGTGCAGCGGTCGTTCGCCCCTTCCACGACGAAGCAGACCTCCCCATCCTCGATCGGTTCGAACTCGGGGAAGCTCCCGAAGTTGCCGGTGAACGTCACCGTGGGCGCGGCGCCACCCGTGCCGCCCTCACCTCCGGTGCCACCCGTGCCGCTCGCGCCGCCGGCGCCGGAGTCCTCGCCGCAGGCCGATGCAATGGCGAAGAGCCCCGCCAGCGGTAGCGTCGCGAGGGCTCGAATCTTCAGGGGAACCATGACGGGCCTCCTCTCCTTCGGGCGTCCGCGTGGGCGAAGGCCCGGCTCGTGGTCATTCGTTCTCGTAGGCGTCGGGGGTGCCCAGGAGCTGCTCGTTCTTCTCGGGCGTGCCGACGAAGTCGATGGGCGGGGTCTCGGTCGCACAGCTCGTGTCGAGCGGCGCAGAGGGAGCCTCGATGAACGCAGCGATCAGCGCGGCCCCGCACGGCTCGCTGAGGACGCCGTGCCCAGCGCGCTCCACCTCGACGTAGTGCTGATGGGCGCCTTGGTAGTGCTCGCCGAACGGCGACGCGATGGCGGGCGGCGTCGCCGGATCGAGCGTGCCGGTCATCGTCAAGATCGGTGTCTCGGTCGTGGCGTAGGTGCCGACGTATTCATCGCGTGGGTACACGGGCCACAGAGGCCTGGCTTGGGCGAAGTAGAGCAGGCTCGCTGCGTCGACGATCCACAGCGGCGCGAGCTCCGCTCGAGCCTCGTCGAGCGTCGGGGCGGGCTCGGGGAAGAGCTCCGAGAGAACGACGTGATAGAGCAGACCGAGCGCGGTGTCCTCCGCTTGGCGTGCGAACGGTGTCGACAGGAGGTGCTGGACGACCTCGACATCCGCCGCGGCGCAGCGCTCGATGCGATAGACGACCGCCGGCAGGTATCCTCGCGTCTCCGGCTCGGAGAGCAGCCGCTTGAAGATCGCGCTCGCGTCCGAGCGGCGAAGGACCAAACTCGGGCAGTGCCCAGCGTCGAGGGCGTCGAGCAACGCGCCCACCCGCACCCAGGGGTCGGGGCCGAGCTTGGTGGAGCAGACCGCGTCTTCGGAGCACAGGTCGAAGAGCAACCGGCCCACGCCCTCGCCGACTTGGGCATGCGAGACCGAGAAGTTGCAGGTCCCGGGCGGGCAGGGGGAGTCGAGGATGACGCCGCTCGGCTGGTCCGGAAACAACTGCAGGTACCGGTGCCCCCAGGTCGAGCCATACGAGCTGCCGAGCACGAAGAGCTCGTCGTCGGGGTCGCGCATGCGCGCGGCGATCTCGCCCACGTCGCGCGCCGCCTGCGTGGTGTTGAAGAAGGGGACGTCGTCGCCCCACGCGCTCTCGAGCCGCTTCACGCAATCGACCACGCCCCCCGGCGACTTCGTGTCGGCGCAGCGCACGTAGTCGGAGTCCCCCGTGCCGCGGTGGTCGGGAAAGTAGAGGTCGAGCCCGGGCGCGATCTGGTCGAAGTAGGGCTTCGCCCCAACCCCAACCCAAACCCACCCCGGCTGCCCGGGGCCGCCCGCGAGCAACCACAGCTGCCCGCGGCTCTCTTCGGCGCGGATGCGGCGTACGACGAAGGTGATCGACGAGCCCGCGGGTTCGCCCCAGTTCGCCGGCACGGCGATCGAAGCACACTCGACACCAGGGCCCGCCGGGTCGTCGTCGGCGCAGGGCGCCCATTCGATGGCGCCGTTCCAGCTGGGGGCGGTACCGCCGGCGCCGCCCGTGCCGCCGTCGTCGCCGCAGCCCGCGCCGCTGCCGACCATGCCCACGCTCACCGCGAGGGCGATCGCGCCGAGCGAAGTCGGGGTCAAACGCAGCGTGAACATGTGGAGCCTGTTGGGGGAACCATGGCGACCTCGAATTCGGCAGGGCCAATGCCCCGATCTCAGTTGCAGTGCAGAGACAAGGTGACGACCTCGACTCCATCGGGGATGGTCCAGGCGGGGAAGGGCGCGCCCCATTGAGGCCACGTGCAAAGCACGTCGTCGACCATGAACCCCGCCGTGAAGGGTCCGTCGTTGGGGTCGACGTCGAGATACAATGCCGTTCGCGCCGGCCCCGTCGTCGTCGCCTCGAGATCGAGTTCGTCGGTGTAGGCGCTGAGATAGTAATACGGGCCCTGCCCACTGCTCGGGTTCAGCGACATCGCGACCCCTTGCGCGAAGCCGGCGAGCACGAGCACTCCGCTGGGACCCACCGTCACGCCCGCTTGCGCGTAGACGCTCTCGACACTCTCGTGGTCGAGCAGCAGCCGACTGAAGCGAAACCCCTCGGTGCCCGATGCGACGGGAGAATGGTTCGTCGGGAGACCATCCGCCCGTACGCGGAGGCCTCCGACAGTGTTCGCGGGAACTCGCAAGAGGTATTCGCCGTCCTGGTCGGTCTGGGTGCAGAGTTCGGGGCCGTCTCGCAAGAAGCAGACCTCGGCGTTCGCGACGGCGACACTGTCGCTCATGACGCCGGGCACGAACTTGCGGATGGCTCCTCCGAGCTCGACCGTGGCCGGAGCTTCACCCCCGGTGCCACCGCCGCCGTCGCTGCCACCCGTGTTCGTGGCGGAGCCGCCGTCACCGCCTGCGCCGCCTGTGCCCGAGTCGTCGCCGCAGGCGGAACCCACGGCGAGCAGCGCTAGACACGAGAGCGCAGCAAGTAGGAACGAAGGATGGAGTTTCATGGCGAGCCTCCTCCACGTGCGAGCCGATCACGGCCGCCGGTCAGGTCATCTCTAGGCGAAGGCTCGGGAGAGCGAGATCGGCGCGTCATCGCGGCAGCAAGAAGCGCGCCCCGTGTCCGAATAGAGAGGCAAGTCATCGAATCTACGCAACAATGCCCCCCTGCTTTCGAGCCGCGCCTCGGCGGATGGGCTGCAGTGTGTGCGCCCCTGCGCAGCTCCTGCCGCTCGCGCGCGCTTCAGTCGCCGAGGGGCGAGCGGAGCTCGAGGCTCGCCTCGCGCGCGGCTCGCCTCGGCGCGTCGCTCTCGCTGCTCGCTTCGACGAGCTCGACCACGACGTCGACGGTCGCGCTCGGGAGGAAGCTGCTCGTAGATGGCAGCGCCGGCGTCGCGAAGCGCGTCTCGCCCGGCGCCACGAGGCCCTGGCCGACCGCCTGGCCCGCGACCTCGTAGCGGATGCGCAGCTCCGCGCCCTGACCGGGCTCGACCTGCCACTCGATCGGTGTCGACCAAGCGTGAGGTCCCACGCCTGGCGGCGCCGTGCGGTGCGGCGGCACCAGGAAGCCTGGGTCGACGGTGCCCTCGGTCGGCAGTCCAGTTCGGACCACGAGGCTGTAGCCGCCGCCCGCGAGCTCGAGTCGGTAGTGGGTCGTGGGCGAATCGCCAGGTAGATCTACGTAGTCGACCTCGAAGTCGTAGCCAGGCTGCCCGGCGGCAGGCGCCGTGCGGGTGTGCAGGCCGAGCCACGCCGAGCTGTCGAGCTCGCTGCCGGAGAGCACGTGCACGCCGAGGCGTGCGTGGCTGGGGATGAGCGGGCTCGCCGGCACGGCGACGCGGCCGCTCAGGAGCGTGGGCGCCACCGAGGCTCCGAAGTCGAGATCGATCACCGTCGGTACGACGACGCCGGGGTGGTTCGCGACCACCCAGGCGTGGTGCACGGCTTCGCTCGTCGTCTCGGTCTCGCTCACGGGCGCCCACTCGAGCGCCACGAGGCTGAAGGGCTCGAGCTGGGGCGCGGTCGTCGTGTAGCTCGTCGCGCCGGCTTCATCGAGCACGAGGCCGTGCCGGGTCTGCGTGACGAGGATGCGCGAATCGTTGCGGCTGGCGTTCAGGATCGAGCCTGCCACGGCGGTCTCGTTCTCGCCGTGAAAGAGGCCCACGAGCGTGAAGCTCTCGAGCTCGAGGAAACCGTCGCCGTTCTGGTCGCGCTCGATGCGCGCCTGGCTTGCGGCCGAGAAGCTGCGGTTGTTGCGATGGGTGATCACGCTCTCGACCTCGTCGAGCGGGAGCTCCACGCGTGCGTGCCCCGTGGCGTCGGTCAGGAGCTCGACGCGTGCGCCGCCCACGAGATCGATCGCGACCGGCATCGCCTCGAGGGAGAGCCCCGTCGCCGGGTCGACGACACGCACGCTGAGCTCGCGCAGCGCTGGGCCCGTGCCGCCGCCCGCGCCGCCCAGGCCAGCGCCTCCCACGCCCGTCGGCGTGCCGGGATCCCGATCGACGCAGGCCGTGCCGAGCGCGAGCGAGAGCGCGAGCACGCCGAGCACGCGGGCTGCGTGACGCTCGCAGGCCATGACGCCTCGCTCTCTCGGGTCGACCCGCACCGAGGAAGTCTGCGTCGCGCCACCGAGCCGGAGCAAGCGAAAGCCGAGGGAGAGCCGAGCTCGGTCCGCGTCCGACCCTCAGCGTGAGAGCACGCGCTGCACGCGCCCGCGCAGCTGGGTGAAGGGGTCCCCCCCTGCGCACGCCTGCTTCGCGGCCGCCTGAAGCAGCGCGGCGAGCTCGTCCCAAGGCAGACGCTCGACGACGACGCCGTCGCGCACGATCACCAGCTCCTCTTCCGTCGTCGTCGCGACCAGCGCAGCCCAGTGCGCTCCGGTGCCATCGAAGCCCATCGTGGCGTCGACCACGTCGAGATAGTCGTGGTGTCGTCCGTCCACGCTGAGCGTCACTCCGTCGCTGCGCAGGATGGTGGCCGCGTAGCGCTCGCCGCTCGGGCTGAGCCGGAGCGTGCGGACCTCGGGCGCGCGCTCGCGCACGACGCCGCCCACGACGATCGCGTCGTCGCGCCTGTCGTGGCCGACGAAGCCGAGCACGGGTCGCGTCTCGGCGTAGCCGAGCCAGGACACCGAGAGAAAGGGCGCCTCGATGGGGAGCTCGCGCTCGTACACCCAGACCTGGCCGCCGCTGCGCGCCGCGAAGGCCAGCGCGGAGCCTTGCCTGGAGAAACGCAGGTCGCGGTGATCGACGTGATCGAAGGGCCCGCGCCGCTCTCCGTCGACGACCACGTACCAGCTCGCTCGCTCGAGTGGTCCGGAGGCGGCGGCGTAGGCGAGCCGCTCGCCCTGCGCGTCGAACACCGCCGCGCCGATGCTCGACCAAGGCGGCCCCAGGGAGCCCCGCTCGAGGGCGCGCCACGCGCCTTCTTCATCGAGCACCGAGGCCACGAAGCCGCCACCGCGAGGCGCGAGCCGGAGCTCCGCCACGTCTTCGAAGGGGCCGCGCGAGGCACCGTCGACGTGCACGAAGAGGTCCTCGCCTCGGCGTTCGACGAAGCCGAAGTGCCGACCCTCGGCGTCGAGCCGGAGCGCGCCCACGCCCTCGAAGGGCCCGAAGCGCCTCGCTCCGACGAGCACGTGCACACCGCTCGCGTCGCGCGCGACGTACGCGGAGACGGCCGGCTCGCCTGCGAGCTGGAGCGAGCCGGCGACGATTCCGTCGAAGGCGGGCCCGACGGCCTCGCCCGGGCCGACGACGTACCAGCGCTCCCCGTCGCTCGCGGCGTACACGTGATCGGCGCCATCATGGCTCCAGACGAGCTCACCCACGCCGTGCCACGCGCGGCCGGCGCGCCCGTCCACGTACACACGCCAGCCGGATTCGTCTCGAGCGGTGAACGCCCAATGCGCTCCGTCGGGGCTCGTGCGGAGCGAGTCACTCCCGATCGCCACGAAGGGGCCGAGGCGCTGCCCGCGCAGGCGCACGTAGTGGGCATCCCCCGCCTGCTCCACGCTCGCGCTGCCCCCGGCCGCGACGTCGGGGCGCTCCCGCAAGACCGTCGGGCCGCAGGCCGAGAGCGCCAGCCATGCGACGATTGCGAGCGCCCTCATGCCCGGGTCTCCGGGGCCGTCTCGGCCGAGATCTTGCGGAAGCAACCGGTCATCACGCCGCGGGCGACCTCGCGCCCTGCGACGCTGGCGCTCACGCCGAAGCGTGCGATCTCGCCGAGGTCGTGCGTGCGCTCGACCTCGTAGCGGAGCACCTGCCCCGCGAAGACCGGGGCGGAGAGCTTCACGTCGACCGAGACCCCGAGCCCCAGCCTGGGCTCGATCGCGAGCTCCGAGAGCACAGCCTCCATGACCTGGATGCGGCGGGCGTCGAAGGGCCTGAGCGAGGCGCGGAGCTCGACCTGGGCGAGCCCCTCGAAGAGCACGCGTGGATCCTCGCCGTGCGAGGCGATCGCGCTCGTGAGCCCCGCCAGCGCCGCGAGCAGCCCGGAGCTCTGACCCATGCCCTCGATCGTCAGCACGCCTGGCCAGACGCTGAAGCCCGGGAAGTGGCCGTCGAATACGCGGTCGCCCGCGCTGAGGTAGCGCTCGGCCCAGAGCTTGGGGCGCGACCCCTGCCTGTAGCCGACGATGCGGTCGACGAAGAGAAAGGGCCGGCGATGCGCGGTGAGGCGCTCGACGACCGTGGGGCCGAGGTCGAGCTCGAGGCGATCGTCGTTCATGAGGCGATCCACTGCGTTGCGTTTCCGAGGTTCTTCCGGACGAGCGCCTGCACGGCGCCGAATGGGGGGAGGACCCGCGCGTCGATCTCTCCGAGCGAGGCGAGCAGGCCCATGGCCTCGCGGAACCTCACCGGCTTCGTGATGCCCTCGAGCAGCGCCGAGGCCACCTCGTCGGGCGACTCCAGGAATCGCAGCGTGACCGCGCTCAAGACCGGCCGCCGCGGCGAAGCCACGTGCACGCGTCGCAGCGCCGAGGCGAGCGCAGCGCGCGCTGGTCGCATCAGCTCGGTGTGGAAGGCCCCCGCGACGCGCAGGCGCCTCCCGGGGATCTGCGTCGCGAGGCGCCGGAGCTCCGGGTCTCCGGCCCCGAGCACGACCTCGTCGTCCGCGTTGTCGAGGGCCACCGCGACCTTCCCTTCGCCGAGCGCGAGCGCGCGCTCGACGTCCGCGCGGTCGAGCGCGTAGAGCCCGCTCGGGCGAGCGCTCGCGGCCTCGTCGAGGGCGCGCCCTCGCACGGCGGCGATCGCGATCGCGTCGCAGGGCTCGACGGCGCCTGCCGCAGCGACCGCGCTGAGCTCGCCGAGGGAGTGTCCGAGCAGGACCACTCCCGCCGATGCCGTGGGGCCCGCGAGCTCGGGCAGCTGCGCGAGCCCGAGCGCGACCAGGAGGGGGCAGAGCACCGAGGCCCGCTCGAGCGCGCGGCCGCCCCGGGCGTGGAACTGCGACGGGTCAGCCAGCTCGGCCTCGCGGGCGGCGAGCTCGAGCAAGGCGCGCCCGCGCGGCGTCGCCTGCGCGGCACGCAGATCTCGCGGGTGAGGAAGGCTGCCTTGGCCAGGGAATACGAGCGCGGTGATCATGCGAGGAGCCCTCCGTCGACGACGAGCGTGTGGCCGACCACGTACGAGGCCTCATCGGACGCGAGGAACAGCCCAGCCCTCGCGATCTCCTCGGCCTCGGCGAGCCTGCGCAGTGGGATGCGCGCCTCGGCCTCGGCGCGGTGGCGGCGATCGAGGCGCGCGCCTAGACCGCTCGCGACCAGGCCGGGCACGAGACAGTTCACGCGCACGCCGAAGCGCGCCAGCTCCGACGCGAGCGTCTTGCTGAGCGCGATGACGCCTCCCTTGGAGGCTGCATAGCAGCTCTGCCCCGGGCTCGAGGCGAGCCCCGCCACCGATGCCACCGTCACGATGCTTCCGCGTCGCTTGCGCGCCATCACGCGCGCCGCCGTGCGACAGACCAACGCGGTGCCCAGCAGGTTCACGCGGACGACCTCGGCCATTTCCTCGGCCGTCTGCATGAGGAACCAGCCGTCGGCGGCGATGCCGGCGTTCGCGAAGGCCACGTCGAGCCCACCCCGGAGCTCGACGCATTGGTCCACCGCTTGCTCGACCGCGGCGAGGTCGCCGACCTCGAATGGCAGCACGACGCCTTCGCCGCCCACGTCGCGCAATGCGGCGAGCGTCTGCGCCGCGCCCTCCCGGTTCTTGTGGCAGCCCAGCGCGACGAAGGCCCCCTCGCGGCCGAGCGCCACCGCGATCGCAGCGCCCAGCCCGCTCGAAGCGCCGGTCACCAAAGCGGTGCGCCCCTCGAAGCGCTTCACGGCCAGATCTCCGGGAAGTCGTCGCCCGCGCGACCCACGTAGCGATGACGCTGCGGGCTCACGAAGAGGCTCCGGTTGCGAAGCAGCGGCGGCGAGACGGTGCGCACCACGGGAGCGTCGCCCGCTGCGCCGCTCGGGGCCGCGAGCCGCAGCGTGTGCCCGGCCCACGCGATCGAGCTGGGCAGGAGCGCGAGCGCGAGCCATCGCTCGGTGACCGGGTCTCTCAGCGCGTGCACGATCTCGCCGACCGGCTCGGAGTCGCAGACCAGCACGTCGCCGACGGTCAGCGCGTGCTCGCTCGTCGCCCACGTGACGCGCCTGCGCAGACCCTCGGCGCGGCGATGGGCGATCGACTCGCTCCCACGGAAGCGTTTGTCGTGAGAGAGGCGCCAGCCGAGCTGCAGCTCCAGCGGGCAGCGCGCGCGCGGCAGGGCGCTCGCGGCGTGGAAGTAGCCATTCTGGAGCGCGGCGAGGGCGAGCGTGCCCTGGTCGAGCTCGATCGCGTCGAAGTCGCTCGCCACGCGCAGGAGCTGCTCGCGGAGCGGCGCCTCTCGTGCGACCGGCACGAGCACCTCGTAGCCGTACTCGCCGGTCTTGCCCGCGCGTAGGATCTGGAGCTCGCCACGGCGATCGCAGGAGAGGTGGGGCATCGCGACGAGCTCGGGCCCCAGCCAGCTCCCGATGAGCTCCCAGGCGTAGGGGCCGTGCACGCCGACGACGCGGTGCGACTCGGCGAGCGAGCGCGCCTCGGCGGCGCGCCCCACCGAGGCGCCTTCGAGCAGGCCCACGAGCGCGCGTGGGTCGGGCCCGCTGGCTCCGACGAGGTAGCTCGCGTCCTGTCGCGCCACGACGAGGTCGAGCTCCACGTCGCCGCGCTCGTCGAGCAGGAGCGCCTCGCGGGCCTGGCCGCTCTGGAGGTAGAGATCTGCGCTCGCCAGTCCGTCGAGCACGTCGAAGGCGTCTTCGCCGCGGAGCTCCGCGTAGATCGTCGGCGCGCCCCACACGTAGCCCGCGCGTGTGCGAAGCGCGATGGCGCGCTCGCGTGCCGTGGCGTCGAGCTGCGAGCTCATCGGGGGGCCTCCCCTCGGGCGAGCGCGAGCTCGACGAGCCCTGCGACCGTCCTCAGCTCGGTCGTCGCGAAGACGCCCTCGGAGAGGCGCAGCCCGAACTCCGCCTCCAGACAGACGACCAGCTCCACGGCGTCCACGGAGTCGAGGCAGAGCCCGGTGCCGAAGAGCGCGACGTCGGGCTGGATGTCCTCGCGCGCGGTGCGCACGTGGAGCGCGCCCACGAGCAGATCCCTGACGCGCTCGAGCATGTGCGCGCGCTCGACCGAGGCCTCTCGCAATCGCGTCGCTTCGTTCATCGGATGCTCCTCTCTCCCTCACGGATCGTCGCGCGGGCCCAGGCATTGGTGCTCCACGCTTCGGTGGTGGATCGATCTTCGATCCCCAGGCGTACGCGCCGCGCCGCCACGGCCGCGTCGAGCACGCCCGAGAGCCCGCTCGCGCTCGGCGCTCGCTCGCCGGGACGCTCGCTTCGCGTCGGGCGCTCGCGCACGTCGCCTGGCCCTGCGAGCGACCAGGCCTCGAGGCGGACCGCGGGCCCGTCGTCTACGCGCGCGGGCACCAGCACCAGGGCCGCGGCGCCTTCGAGACTCCGCGAGGGGTCGTCGTCCGGCCCGAGCTCGTGCACTCCGGCCACGACGAGCGCGTCGAGATCGCTCCGGCTCGCGAGATGCTCGGCCGCGAGCGCGAGCACGCTCGTGCCGCTGCTCGCGCCGGTGGAGATGGCGGTGACCGCGCCGCGCAGACCGAGGGCGCGTGTCACCTCGCCGCCCGCGGCGTGGAGCACCATGCGCGCGAAGGCAGGCGCGTGGAGTTGCGCGAGCCCTCGCTGCGCGATCGAGGTCTCGTAGGCCTGCACGGCCAGCGGTGACAGGCGGGTCTGGGCGACGAAGAGCCCCACGCGCTCGCGCGCAGCGCGCTCGGCGGGCAGCTTCGCGGCGAGCAGCGCGCGGTGCACGGCCGCGAGCAACATCCACGCGCTCGGGTCCAGGCCGCGCAGATCGAAGCTGCGGAGCTCGGGGGCCGCACGCAGCGCCTGTGCGCGCCCAGAGAGCTGCCTCGGCCAGGGGCCACGCGCGAGCGCGTCGAGCTCGAGCCCGGCCGGTCCGGCGAAGCCCTCTGCGGCAATGGCCAGATCGCGCCGTCGGGGAGCCTCCGCTGGGCGAAGCGTCGCGCCATCGGCGGTGCTCAAGACCACCGACGCATTGGCGCCTCCGAAGGCCGAGCTGTTCGACATGAAATGGCGCACCGCGTGGCGGCGGGGTCGTGTGCCCGCGACGGGGTCTGCGGGGCAACGTGGTCTCGCGCGCTCGAAGCCGAGCGTGGGAGGAACCGAACCCTGCTGGATGCAGAGCAGCGTCAGGCCGAGCTCGAGGATGCCGGCGGCGCCCTGGGCGTGGCCGAGCATCCCTTTGCTCGACGAGACGAGCGGTGTCCGTCCTGCGCCGAAGAGTCGCTCCATCGCGAGCCACTCCGCGTGATCGTTGGCCTCGGTCCCGGTCCCGTGCGCGTTCACGTAGTCGATGTCGCTCGGCGCGAGCCCGGCGTCGGCGATCGCGCGCTTCATGCAGCGGCGCACACCGTCGCCGCTCGGGTCCGGAGAGGTCGCGTGGAAGGCGTCTGCGGAGATCGCGTGCCCGCGCAGGAAGGCGATCACGCGGGCCGAGCGCGCGTGCGCCCGCCGCGTCGGCTCGAGCACGACGAAGCCCGCGCCCTCGCCGAGCGTCGTGCCCATGCGCTCCGAGAAGGGTGCGCAGGGCTCTCCGCCGAGCACGCCGAGCGACGAGAACCCCGCGTGGAGTCGAGCGTCGAGCTCGTCGGTGCCGCCGGCGAGCACGGCGTCGCAATGGCCGCCGTCGAGCAGCTCCTTGGCGAGGCCGAGCGCGTGGGTGGAGGAGGAGCAGGCGGTCGAGACGACGATACGCGTGCCGCGCAGCCCGAGGGCGTCGGCCAGTCCAGCGCAGAGCTCGTCGTGACTCAATGTGGGGCTGCCGAGGCTCGTGCCGAGCACGAGGCCGAAGCGGCGCGGGTCGGCGGGTGATGCTGCTTCGTCGAGCGCCTCGCGCGCGGCGCGCAGCGCGTAGCTCAGGGCGCGCCCGAAGGTGCGGATCAGCGGGTCGTCGGCCTGCTCGGGCACGGTCGCGCCCAGTCGCGAGGCGAAGCCGTCGGTCGAGAAGCGCTCGAGCGCGCGTATGCCGCTGCGCCCCTCGCCGAGCGCCTCCACCTGGAGCGCCTTGCCAGCGCCCAGCGCGGAGATCAGGCCGAGGCCGGTGATGGCTGCGGGTTCAATCACTGACGGCCCCCACGATGAGCAGGATGAGTCCGACGAGCAGCATCACGCCCCCGAGCGTCAACAGGAAGGCGCCTCCGATCTCCCCCGACGCCAGGATGTGACCGCCAGCGAGGCCCGAGACGGCGGTGAGCCCCATCAAGACGCCGCCAGCGATGACGAGATCGTTCACGCCCGACGATGGCGCCTTCGGAGCGCCGGGGGCAGCGCCGCGCTGCGCGCCGCGGGCCGCGGCCTGGGCCGACGCCTGCTGCGCACCGTACGCTGGACCACGGGGAGCAGCGGGCGGCGCTCCGTACGCCGAACCATGGGGGGGAGCCGGCTGCGGTCCCAGCTGCGCGAGGCGCGGACCGACGGCCACGCTCGCCCATGCTTCTTCGGCCCGGCGCGCGCGCAGGACGAGCTCCGCGTGCCCGAGCTCGCCGAGGCGCGCGACCAGCCGGCGCTCGGTCGCCTCCAGCGAGTGGTCGCGCTCGCGCAGCCTGTCGACCTTCTGCACGATCTCGTCGATGAACAGCTCGCTCGAGTGGCTGAGCCTCGCGCCCGCGTGGGCGACGATGCGCCGCGTGTGGAGGCGGCGCATCTGGTCGATCCCGCCTCGGGCGGCCTCCTCGTCGAGCGCGTCGGCGATGCGCTCGAAGAGCTTCGGATCGCGCCGCAGCCTGCGCGTGAGATCGGCCCTCTCGGTCGGCGTGTAGCTCGCGAGGTGCTCGCGCATGTCGGTCGCGGCGCCATCGATGCCGGGCAGCGCGCCGCGGATGCGGCGCTGCATCTCGGGGTGCGCCTGCACCTCGAGCGGCTGCACGCGGAAGCTCCCGGTCACGAGCAGCGCCTCGAGCGCGGACACGGCGAGCCGGTGACCGCGGCGCTCGTCGTCTCGCTCCGCGACCGCGCGGAGCAGCGGATGCCGCGCTTCGGGGCTCCGCACCGCGCCGAGCTGACGATCGAGCTCGGCGAGGATCTTCGAGACCTCTTCGTGGGAGGGCAGCGCGTTCGTTGGGGGCGCGAGGGCTTCGAGGTCGAGGCTGGCGCAGCCGCTCGATACCAGGCTCCCGGTCACGGCGCTTCGCTGGAGGAAGCTGCGTCGGTTCATCGTGGCTCCTTCGGCGAGGGGGCACCTCAGGTGGCACCAGCCTTCGCGGGCCCACCCTTCGCAAGCCGCGTGCCGCTCCTGCGTCGAAGACGCGCCGACACCGCCTCGCGCCGCCGTTCGAAGCACTTCGGCGCGGGGCCGAGCAGGCCAGCGGCGCTCGGTCGTGTAGCGCCTTGCGCGTACTGTGCAGTGCCCTGCACACCCGTGTGAGAAGGGCCGCGAGCCCTGCGCTGCGCACCGCTCCTCGTGGACCCTCGCGCCGCTTCGTGGTGGGATGCGCCCCATGAAGCAGCTCGCCAACGCCTGCGCATCGCTCGCTGCGCTCACCTTGCTCGCCGCCTGCGGCCCCGCGCCCGGCGCGCCGGAGGCACCACCCGCTTCGCAGGCGTCGATGGCGCCTCCGGGCGCGAGCACGGAGGGCGTCGACGAAGCCACGCTCGCCAGGTGGGCCGAGGAGTGCGACGTCGCCATCGCGCTCATCAACGCGGGCGTCGATCAGATCGAGGCGATGCCGCCCGGCGCCTCGCCCGACGGCTCACCGCAACTCGAGGCCATGGCCAAGGCGCTCGAGAAGGCCGCTGCGGAGCTCGAGAAGCAGGCCTTCACGAGCCCCGACCTCGCGCGGCTCGGCGGCTTCTACGTCGGCCTCGCGCGCGCGCTGGCCGGCTCGGCGCGCGAGATGGATCAGGCCATCGACTCCGGCGACCAGGCGCGCATCGCGAGCGCGCAGACCAAGCTCGACCAGCTCACCGTGCAAGAAGACGCGATCGTCGACGAAGTCAACGCCTACTGCGGCCCGCCCTGAGCCGCGGCCCGAGGCTCGAAGCGCGTACGGCGAAGAGCTGCCGGCGCCTTGCTCTACGCGCCGTGCGATGTTGCACTGTGGGCCCACCCTGGAGGTCCTCATGCGCCGCGCTCTCCACGTCGCTTCGTACTCGCTCTCGAGCTTCGCTCTCCTGATCGGCTGCGGCGACGACGCCACCGGCACGGGGGGCTCGGGCGGCGCGGGCACGAGCTCCTCGACGAGCTCCTCCGGGGGCGGTGGTGCGTCGACGACGAGCTCGACGAGCTCCTCCGGTGGCGCGGGTGGCGAAGGTGGGAGCGGCGGAGGGCAGCCGAGCGCCGAGCCCGAGTGCCTGGACGACTCGGACTGCTACCTGTCGAACGACTGCTGCGAGTGCGCCGGCAGGCCCAACGGCGAGGCCGCGCCGGACTGCGCGCTGCTCTGCGTCCAGGACGCCTGTCAGGCCCTCGAGCTCGACCTCGACGCGAAGCCGATCTGTCGCGCGGGGCGCTGCGTCGCGCCGACCGACTGCGATCAGTCGGTCGTGCTCTGCGATCAGATCCCGCCGGTGTGCCCGGCTGGTTCGCAGCCCGTCGTCGACGAAGCCAACGGCTGCTGGCAGGGAGGCTGCCAAGCGGTCACCGAGTGCCGCAGCGTGACGGACTGCACGGCTTGCGATGGCGTCGCAAACACCGTGTGCGTCACCCACCAGGCCCAGCTCTCCGAGGCCTATTGCGTCGACGTCGCCGTTCCGTGCACGACGTCGAGCTGCGAATGCCTCGGCCCGAGCGTATGCACCGGCAGCTTCGACCTGTGCAGCGAAGCGAGCGGCGCGATCACCTGCGAGTGCCCGGCCTGCTGAGTGGGGTACGCAGCGGGTTGAGCCGCCAGGGCCAAGTGCGGTACCGGGCAGGGGCCAGCTCGAGGCGCCCGGGTCCTCGAGAGGCCCGACCACGACCCCTCCACGGCCCCGCTTCCAAGCAAGACTCCGATCGACGAGGATGCCCCTTCGATGGCTCGTACCGCCCCCGTTCCCAACATCCCGCCCATCCCCGGCATGTGTCCGAGCATCGCCGTCATGGGTGGCGGCGGTGGTGGAGGTGGGGGGAGTGGTGGAGGCAGCGGCGGCGACGGGGCGGCGGGTGCCGGCGGCGGGGGCTCCGGTGACGACGCAGGCGCGGATGGCAAGGGAGCGGCCGAGCAGTGCACCAAAGACGGCGAGCCGGTCGATGTCGCCAGCGGCGCGGTTCTACACGAGCGCGACGACTTCTCCATCGACGGGACCTTCACGCTGAGCTGGCGCGTGACCTACTCGAGTCACGCGTGTCGACATGATGACGCGGGCATGGGGTGGGGCTGGTCGCACTCCTACGCGCACCATCTGAATGTCCGGCGCAACCGGCTCGAGCTCGTCGACGGTGACGGCGTACGCAACGAGCTGCCTCTCGTCTCGATCGGCGACCGTGTTCGACTCCCGTTCGGACGCACCCTCTTCCGCCCCAGCGACGAGGTCTATCGTGTCGACTCCAAGCGAGAGGCTCTCACCCGCGAGTTCCGTCACGTCCCCGGGGCTCCGAGCGAGACACTCCAGCTGCTCCGGGTCACGACGCGAGACAAGCAGTCGGTCGAGCTGAGATACGACACTCGCGGCCTGCTCTGCGCGCTGGTGGACACGGTCGGTCGGGAGCTCCACCTCGTCAGAGACGGAGCCGGGCGGATTACGTCCGTGTCCTTGCCTGCACCGGACCGGCAGGGTCGCGTGACCGTCGCACGCTACGAGTACGACAGCGACGGCAATCACATTCGCCACGTCGATCCTCTGGGGTTCGACCGCCAATACCGATACGATTCAGGGCACCGCCTCGTTGCATGGGTGAATCGCCTCGGCGCGGTCGTGCACTACCGTCACGATGCATCCGAGCCCGCCCGTTGCGTCGAGACCTGGGTGGAGGTTCCGACGACACCGAGTGGGCTGGCCTCCTTCGTCCCCACACACATGGAGAGTCCGCGAGGCAGTCTCCGGATCAAGGGGCTTCACCACCGCGTTCTCGACTACATCGAGGGAGAGACGTTCTCCTACGACACTCGCTCGGCGGTGGCTCGATTTGCGCCCAACCCGGACGGCAGCATCGCGCGATCGGTCTCGCCCAACGGTCGGGTCGTCACGCAGCGCTTCGACCGGTGGGGGCAACGCACAGAGCTCGTCGACGGCGAAGAGGCCTCGTCGAAGTGGGCCTACGATGCCGAGGGTCGCGTGACGGCATACACGGACCCGCTCGGCCGGGTGACCCGCTACAGCTACGGGCAGCACGAGCTACCCGAGGCCATCGTCGCCCCGAACGGAGGCGCTTGGCGGTTTCAGCGCTCCGAGCAGGTGACAGCTGTCGAGGACCCCATCGGAGGTCGCGCCGAGTATCGACGCGATGAGCGCGGCCTCGCGGTGGCGACCGTGCGCCCGGGCCGGCCCGCGATGCGGGGGCGCCGCGGCTGGCACGCCAAGGTCGAGGAGCTCACGATGGCCGGGCGCGTCACGCGCTTCGAGTACGACGCGTGGGGGCGCATGATCTCGATGACTGCTCCTGACGGAGGTCGCACGAGCTTCGTCTACGACCTCCGAGGTCAGCTCGTCGCCAAGCGAGACCCGGCCGGGCGCGAGGCGCGCTACGAATACGACGGCGAAGGGAACTTGCTCACGGTCCAAGCGCCGGACGGCACGGCGAGGAGGGCCAGCTACAACGCCCTCGGCTGGATCCTCTCCGCCACGTTCGCCGACGGACTGACGACGGAGCTCCGGTACGATCACGAGGGTGAGATCGTCGAAGCGATCGACCCGAGGGGTGAGGTGCACCGCTTCCGATACGACCGCGATGGTTGGCTGATCGAAGCTTCGTTTCCTGATGGTCGCATCGAGTCCTACCGATACGACAAAGCGGGGCGCTGCATCCAGACTCGGGCCCAGGGCCGTCTGGTCTCGCAGTGCAGCTACGACCTCGCCGGCAACCTCGTGCGAGAGGAGCACGAGGACGGCACCGTCGTCACGTTCACCTACGACGCACTCGACTTCATGCTCACCGCGGAGGCTCCCTCGGCGAAGGTGCGATTCACGCGAGACCTCTGCGGCAACGTCGTGGAGGAGACGCAAGAGATCGGCGCTCGCCGCTTCGTGGTTCGCTCGAAGTACGCCGCGACGGGGCGACGGGTCGAGCGTGAGGTGGGAGGGCACACGACCGGACTCGCGTTCTCGGGCGATGGCGAGGTGACGGGCAGGTGGTTGGATGGCGAGCTCGAGAGCCTCGAGTTCGACGGCGTCGGCCGGCTTCGGCGTGCCACCCGAACGCGTGGGCTCTCGATCGCTCGTGACTACGACGCGCTCGGGTTTCTCCAGCACGAGCGCGTGTCTCGCCCCACCGCTGCGCGCTTCGTCGATGAAGGGCTCACGGAGGCAGCCGCCGATCGCGCGGTGATCGACCGTACCTACGAATACACCGATCACCTCGAGCTCGCTCGCATGCGCGAGCACGTGGGGGGGCAGAGCGAAGACTACACCTACGATCCATTCGGCAGGCTGGTGTCGGCCTCGGATGGCAGGTCGCCGCCAGTCGACTTCGCGCACGACGCCTCCTCGAACCTCGTGGGGATGGGTCGACGGCAGCAGTTCTTCGGCAAAGGAGGGCGTCTCGAGCGCACCGACGCTCACGAGCTTCGCTTCGACGCCGCGGGGCGCATGATCGAGAAGCGCACGCCCGGTGCCGGCGCGCGGCCCACGGCGGAGTGGTGGACCTACACATGGTGCGCCTACGGTCTCAAGGAAGCGCGGCACTCGTCGGGGAAGGTGGTCACGTTCGACTACGACGCTCTGGGGCGCCGCGTGAAGAAGAGCGTCGCCGGTGGATCGTCCGTCGTATTCGTGTGGGATGCGAACTCGCTCGCGCAGGAGGTGGTCTCGCGCAAAGGTGCTGCCGAACGGTGCGTCACCTACGCGTTCGAGGAGGGTGACCCCTTCACGCCTGTCGCGGTGAAGCCTGATGGTGAGTGGCTCACCGTGGTCTCCACGCCTGCGGGTTTGCCGACCGAGCTCGTCGACGCGGCGGGCGACGTCGTCTGGTCGCTACGGACCGACCCCTACGGAGGGACGTCACGCGAGGTCGACCCCGGGAACTTGGGCTTTCAGCTGCGATTCCAGGGGCAGTACCTCGACGAGGAGACTGGCCTCCACCACAACCGATTCCGCACCTACGACCCCGAGCTGGGCGTCTACCTCGAGCCCGACCCGATCGGTCCGGAGGGGGGGCTCAACGCCTACGCATATGCTCGCAATCCAATCGGTTGGGTCGACCCCTTGGGCCTCGAGAATGGCGCGGCCCTGAGGGCTGGCATGGGGACGCCATGCCCGCCCGGGTTCCAAGCGCACCATCTCATCCCCGAAGAGCTCTACGACACGCCCGGCTACAAGCAGCTCCTGGGCAAGGACCCGCACACGGCTGACAATGGCATCTACCTCCCTGACTCTCAGGGCTCGTACGATGCGCACAAGAGCTCCGGGAAGCCGCCTCAACCACCTGGGCAGACGATTCACTCCGGCAGACACTCCTCCGCCTACAAGAACTACGTGAAGAGCGAGCTCGACCGGATCAAGGGGCTCCCACCCTGTCAGCGCAAGCCCGCGCTCGCCAAGCTCAAGGCTGATTTGCACGACAAGATGCAGAACGGCACCTTCACCGGCACCAGCACCAGCGGCAAGACCGTCTCCGGGCTGAACAAGAACGGCAATGTCACCCCCTGAGCACAACCCGTCGCCAGCGCGCCCGCCTCGGCCTCTCCGTGCTGCTCCGCGCGCGCCGCGCGCGAAGCTCGCCATCCCCGGCGACAGTCGCTATCTCGTGCACTTCTCGCCGGGCGCGCCGTGGGATGGTGCGGCCTATGTCGCGTTCCTCGCCGACGCACCAGCGAAGGTGCTCGCCGGGGCCAAGGTGCTCGACGCGGATGGCGCGCTGGTCGTGCGCCGGTCACTCGTCGAGGCCGCGCTCGCGCCATGGGTGGCGTCGGGCTACCTGGTGCTCCGGCCCGTGGTCGTCGCGCCCATCAAGGAGCCGAACCAGCCGAAGTTCGACAATCCGGCAGCCGACCACGATTTCGTCATCATCGACCCTCTGGTCGAGGTGGCTCCGGATCGTCGGTCACTCGCGGAGTACTGCTTCTACTGGAGCCAGGATCGAGCGAAGCCGGGCGCCCCGGGCGCTCTGCCTGGGTCGCGGGAGCGCGCGCTGCTCACGTCTTTCGACCGGTCGCCATTCGACGGCGACCGCGTTCCGCTCGAACCCATCTTCCGGTGCAACGAGCTCACGCTGGATGTGTGGGTCGGCTCGGAGATCGAGGCGGCCTTGCGAGGCGCGCTGGGCGACGCCCTCGTCGAAGGGCGCGCGAGGCCCTCGCCAGCATTCATTCCGGCTCCGGACTTCACTCCGCTTCCTGGTTCGGATGCCGACGCCGAGGCGTCTGCCGAGGCCTACTTCGCAGCAGTCCGCTCGGGGGCCGTGGCGAGCCCTCGAGGTCCGAGCAAGCTCTCGGTGGCCGAGCGCAGCCGTGTGCTCCAGAGCCCTCGCTATGCCTACCTGCTCGGGCGTCGCGAGGGTCCGGGGGACGACACCCGTGCCGCGGCGTTGCGCCACCCGTACTACGCGCTCGCCTACGCCCGTGAGGTCGATCGTTCGCCACGCGACGACACCCGCGCCGCGGCGGCGGCCACGGTCGAGAGTGCGATCCTCTATGCCACCGACGTCGATCGTGCAGCGCACCCAATCACACGTGCGCGACTCGAGGGCTCGTACCGGCTCTCGGACTACGACGAGCGGCTCGCGCGCCTCGTCGCGATCACGACTGGCCAAGCCGCAGCGCTCGCGCGCCTCGGGGTGGCTGAGCCTCCTCGGGCTGCGGAACCGGTCGCCGGAGGGCGGATCGAGGGCGGAACGAAGCCCGCGCACGGAACGAAGCCCGCGCACGGAGCGCAGCTCGATGTCCCCGAGCGGGGCGCCGCGAGCCAGGGCGCGGCATCCAAGCTGGCCGCGCCGCGCTTTCACGTCGTCGTCCTGAAGGGGTTCGTCGAGGCCTCGGTCGGTGTTCCCTTCGCGCCTGGTGGCGAGCCTGCCTGGGGGCTCGAGCTTCGGGATGGCGACGTCCGTGTCACCCTGCCGGCGACCAAGGAGGGGGCGCGCGTCGCGAAGTCGCTGCCGAGTGTCGCGTCGTTCGCGGGCGCTGCGACGGGCCCTTGGGTGCTTCGACGCGAGCTCGCGGTGGAGCTCTTCGAGGGCGTCACGGGGGTCGAGCTGCGTCGCGTGGTCGTCGAGCGTCGAGGCGAGGCGCTCGCTGGCGACTACGTGTTGGTCGACGTCACCGCCGAGCGTCCGCTCGATCGCGACGTCGCGAAGGCTTCGTTTTCTGATCCAGCGCGCCCCTGGAGCTCGGTCGTGCGCGCCGCGAGCGCGCTGAGCGTGCTCGGTCTCGGCGGCGACTCGCTCACGCTCGCGCGGGTGAGTGAGCTGCCCTCGCTGTGCGTGGCGAGCGAAGCGCTCGTCGCTCGCTGGAAGAAGCTGAAGGCGCCGTTCGGCGTCGCGAAGCCTCCGCACGCGCACCTCAGGCCGATGCCGGTGTTTCCGGTGTGGGACGAGGGCCCGCCGTTTCCACCGACCCAAGCAGGCGGCGACGTGCTCCGCGCCGCGCTCGCGGGGGAGTCGGCCGCACGCGCGGAGGCCCTCGAGAACCCCCTCTTCGCCTACTTCGTCGCCAGGCTCGTCGATCGCGCGCCGAGCAAGGAGACCCGAGCGGCAGCGCTCGCTCATCCTCACGCCGCCGCTCTCTACGCACGCTTCGTCGACGGCGCAGCGCGGCCCGACACACGTGCGGCGGTCTCGAGCTGTGCGCCGGCAGCGTTGTTCTACGCCCGCTTCGTCGACAAGAAGCTCCACCCTCGCCTGGCGGCCGCGCTGGTCGAGCGCGGATACGGTGAAGATGGCGTCGCGGAGCTTCGCGGGGAGCTGGAGGCGCTGCGCGCGGCCCGCGAACCGAGCTGAAGGGCGACGTGCTCCGAGCCGCGGCGCCGCCTGCCCCGCGCCTCGGCCTCAGCCGCCCATCATCGCCTTCTTCATCTCGCCGACCGACGAGGACGCGCCACCGAGGGCCCAGCCGCCGTCGACCGGGATCACCGCGCCGGTGACGTAGCTCGCCATCGGCGACGCCAGCCACAAGCAGGCGTTCGCGATGTCGCGCGCGGTGCCGAAGCGCTTGAGCGGCACGCTCTCGGTGACGATCGCGCGCAGGGCCTCGGTGGGCGCGAGGCGCTCGACGCCCTCGGTCTCGGCGATCGGCCCGGGAGAAATCGAGTTCACGCGCACGCCTAGCGGGCCCCACTCCATCGCGGCCACGCGCGTCACCATGTCGACGCCGGCCTTCGCCGCGCAGACGTGCATCTGCATCTCCATCGGCACGTAGGCCTGCGGGGCGCTGATGTTGATGATGCAGCCACCCGGCTGCGCCAGGTGCGGCAGCGCGGCGCGCAGCACGTGGAAGGTGCCGAGCAAGTCGATCTCCACCACCGAGCGGAAGCCCTTCGGCGAGATGCCCATCGCAGGCGCGGGGAAGTTGCCGGCCGCGCCCGAGACGAGCACGTCGATGCTCCCGAAGCGCTCCTTCGTCGAAGCGAGCGCCGCCGCCACGTGCTCGTGCTCGCGCACGTCGGCTGCGAAGCCGATCGCCTCGGCACCCGCGCGCGCCGCCGAGAGCTTCGCCACCGCCGCGTCGACCTTCGCCTGCGAGCGCGAGAGCACCGCGACGCGCGCCCCGGCTTCGACGAAGCCGAGCGCGATGCCCAGGTTGATGCCGCTGGTGCCGCCAGCGACGAAGACGGTCTTGCCTGTGTAGTCGAAGCTCATCGGGACGATCCTCGGGGGGTGGGGGAGGGGCGCGCGGGTTCGCGGCGCGCGGCGCTACGATGCCTCCGGGGAGTGGAGAGTGGAAGGGCCCCGCGCCGGTCCGACGCCGCGAGGCAGGGCGTTCGTACGGCGGCGCCGCGTGTCACCCACGGGGCGCTTTCGTTTCGGATCACCTGCGGATACGGTGCTGCGATGACCACTCGCTTCGCTCTCGCCGCCTCGCTCCTCTCCCTCTGTACGCTCGCCGCATGTGGTGACGACAGCTCTGGCACCGGCGGAGGTGGCACCGGCGGAGGTGGCACCGGCGGAGCGGTCGGCTCCGGTGGCTCCGCGTCTTGCACGCCGACCAGCGATCCGACCGAGGTCTGCGACGGCGTCGACAACGACTGCAACGGCGCGGTCGACGACCGCACGCCCGCCTGCGGCTGCGTGCTCGGCGACACCGAGAGCTGCTACTCCGGCCCGCCCGGCACCGAGCGCATCGGCGCCTGCGTGGCCGGCACCCGCAGCTGCCAGCCCGACGGCAGCTTCGGCGCCTGCGAGGGCGACACCGTGCCGAGCGCCGAGACCTGCAACGGCGCCGACGACGACTGCAACGGCCTCACGGACGACCTGCCCCCGATCAGCTGCGGCGTGGGCGCCTGCTCGGCGGTGAGCCCGGCCTGCGTGAACGGCCAGCCTGCGACCTGCACGCCCGGCATGCCGGTCGTCGAGGTCTGCGACGGCCTCGACAACGACTGCGACGACGCCATCGACGAAGACGCCGTCGACGTCGGCGCCGACTGCCAGGACCCGACCTCTCTCGGCGCCTGCATCGACGGCACCACGGTGTGCTCGGGCGGCACGCTCAGCTGCGCGCCCAGCCTGCCCACCGACGAGATCTGCGACGAGATCGACAACGACTGCGACGGCGACACCGACGAGGAGGTGCCCACCGTGGGCGACGCCTGCGACACCTCGCTCCTGGGTGTGTGCGCGATGGGCGCGCTCGTCTGCGCGAACAGCGCCATCGAGTGCGTGCCCATGGCGATGCCCATGCCCGAGAGCTGCAATGGTCTCGACGACAACTGCGAGGGCAACATCGACGAGGGCAACCCCGGCGGCGGCTCGCCCTGTCTGACGGGCTTGGTCGGCGTCTGCGCCGCCGGCGTGACGGAGTGCACCAATGGCTCGATCAGCTGCACCCAGCTCACCCAGCCGTCCGTGGAGGTCTGCAATGGCCTCGACGACGACTGCAATGGCACGCTCGACGACGGCAACCCCGGCGGCGGCGCGGCCTGCGGCTGCGGCGGCGTCCAGACCTGCTCGAACGGCGGGCTCGTCTGCGCCGGCTCGAGTGCCATCTACTTCGAAGAAGACTTCTCCGACAACTCCGCCGGCTGGACGCTCGCCAGCAACTGGCAGATCGGACCGGCGATCGCGGGCTGCGGCGACCCGGCCACCGACCACACGCCCACGGCTGACAACGGCGTCGCTGGCGTCGTGATCGGCGGCTGCGCCCCCACGCCGCTCACGCCGGACCTCTGCCTCACGAGCCCCGCGGTGAACACCAGCGCCGCGCCCGCGGTGTTCCTCTCCTATTGGCGTGACATGTGGAGCGACTACACGCCCTACATGAAGAACCGCGTGGAGGTCTTCAATGGCGCGTCGTGGACGACCATCTGGGAGACCTTCGGCGCTCCTGGGGTCGACGACCCCACGTGGACGCCGCACAGCTTCGACATCACCGCCTACAAGGCCGCCAACATGCAGGTGCGCTTCTGTTACAACATCGGCTCGTCGGGGGTGTTCAACCGAGGCTCGTGGAGCCTCGACGACGTGCGCATCAGCGGCGCCGCGTGCCCCTGAAGACTGCTCGGCGCTAGCGAAGCTCGTCGAGCAGGGCCTTCAATCGCTCGCGCTGCGACGAGCTCAGGCCCTCGGTGCCCACCACCGAGGCCGCTCGGTGGAGCTCGGCTCGCAGCTTCGGGTCGAGGCCGCTCGAACGCACGAAGCGCTCGATGTCGTAGGCCCCCATCGCGAAGTGGCGGTCGAGCCCCGGGCCGGTCTTGCCCTGCGCGACCTCGACCAGCACCCGCACGACGCGGGGGTGTTGCGCTCGGCAGCGATCTCCCTGCTCTCCGAGCGCCACGACGGCCTTCGCCCACGAGCCGCGTTTGCGCTCCGCGAGCTCCACCAGAGCCTCGCAGGCCTCGGCCGCGCGGTCGACCTCGCGGCCGAGCAGCTCACTCACCGCTGGCACGGCCTCTCGCCGCTTCGCGAGCTCGAGCGCGAAGTCGACGGCTTCGCGCGCGGGTGGGCGCTTGACGCGGCGCGTGCGTGGGATCAGCGCTTCGACCAGCAGGCCGAGGTCGTCTTCGCGGTCGGGCCTGCCGACGAGCGTACGCGCGAGACCGAGCACCTCCGGCACGACGCCGTGCGTCTGCGGATCGACCGCGCGCAGCGCTTTCGCCGCGCTCCTGCGCATCGCAGGGTCCGGCTCGCGCGCGAACCGCTCGAGCAGCACCCGCAGCGCGAGCGCGGGGTCGAGCCCTCCGTCGGACAGCTCGGCGAGGCAGTCGTAGGCCGCGCGCCGCACGGTGGGGCTGGTATGGCGCAGCGAGGCGACGCAGCTCGCCGAGGTCCGCAGGCGTTCGTCGATGGGTGCGTTGCGCCCCCGCGGTCTGGGCATGAGCTCGCCGAGGTCCCGCTCCCGGGAGCGCAGCGACTTCATGTGCGCCTGCCACGCTTCGCGAGCGTCGCAGTGCCCGAAAGGCCCGCCCCTCGCGTCGCCGTCGCAGCTCGCGAGCGCCTCGAGGGCCGGCGTCAGCTTCGCGTCTCCGGACGGGATCTCGAGCGTGGGCGCGGCGGGCGGCGCCTCGCTGGGCGTCGCCGGTGCGGCTGCGCTCACGACACCGGGCTTCGGGGCCGACTCGGCAGGCTCGGCGCATCCCGAGGCCCCGAGCACGGCGAACCCCACGAGGCCCAGCGCGAAGGCCTGCGCGAACCAGCTCGACGAGCTGCTCATCGCAGCAGCCTCTCGAGCTCGTCGAACCTCTCCCCGCTGCGATCAGCCGCGGGCACGGCCGCGACGGCTGCGCGCAGGCGCGCTCTGGCTGCGGCGTCGAACACGCCGCCTTCGATCAGCGGCTGCAAGGTCCGCAGCGCGAGCGGCGGAATCCTCGATCCTGCCATCTCTCCGCCGAGACGCCCGACGAGTGCATCCACGAAGCGCGCCGATTGCTCCTTGCACAGACCGCGGGTGCTCGCGGCGCCCTCGAGCCCGGTGAACCAGCCGAGGTCTCTCGAGGTCGCGATCGTCGCGTAGGCCTCGCAGGCGACCGAGACCTCGAGATCGCTGAGCCCGATGAGCTCGACGACGCCCCGAGATCCTCGCCCTGCGCGCGCGAGCTCGAGCGCGTAGCCGACCGCCTCGGGCGTCGGCGCGTGCTCCTTCGAGCGTGGGATGAGCGCCAACACGCCGGTCTCTGCGGCTCGACGGTTCTCGTAGGACTGACGCGCGTAGAAGCGAGCGCGCGCTTCACGGCCGAGACGCTCCGGGGCGACCGCGTGGTCTTCGTCGGCGCGCTTCCGCAGCACGGCGACGAGCCTCGGTGTGACGCCGTGGCGCGTGGGATCGATCGCGCGCACGGCCTGGAACAGCAGGGTCGCCGTCTCGCCGTCGGGCTCGATCATCGCTTGGTCGAGCAGCGCCGCGAGCGTGAGCTTCGCATCCTGGAGGCCATCGGCGTGTTCGGCGAGACAGCCCATCGCCGCGTGGCGCACACCCAGGCTCTCGTGAGCGAGGTGTCGCTCGCAGACCCGCGCGGCGAGCGCGTGGCGCTCGACCGAGAGCTCGTCGCCCTCGCTCGGCTCGGCGGCGCGACGCTTGAACTCCAGCTCGGCCGGGCAGAGGAAGTCGTCCATCGAGTCGACGGCGTCGAGCGCGGCTTCGTCGAGCGCGAAGCCCTCGCAGCCCACGGTCGCGAGCAGGAGTGCCTCGAGCTTCGCTTCACGCGGATCCCCTGGCTGCGTCGGCGCGGCGCTCGCGGAGGCGACCGTGCTCGCTTCGGCCGGCAGGCTCGAGGACGCCGGATCGCGCTCTCCGCAGGCCGACGTCGCAGCGAGGAGCGCCCACGAGAGCCAGCCGAGGGCGGCGCGCGTGGAGCGGCCGTGCATCAGCCGCCCTTCAAGGCGTCGCGCAGCTGCTCGAGCTGCTCCCGCTCCTGCTGAGTCGCGGCGGTGGGCAGCGCGGCCTCCGCAGCGGCGCCGAGGCGCGCCTTCTGCTCGGCGCTGAGCCCGGCGTCTGCCGCGCTCCTCGCGAGCTGGCTCGCCACCGCCGCGAAGGCGTGGCCCTCCTTCGGCCCTCTCGGCTGCTTCGCCACGTCGAGCACGAGCTGGACCACGCGCTCCCGCTGCGCGTCGCAGCGCTTCGCGTCCCAGAGCAGCGCTTGGACCGCGTCCGACCACTCGCCGCGCTTCGTCGACGCGAGCTCGAGGAGCGCCTCGCAGGCCTCGTTCGAGAGCTCCTTGGCCTCGGTGAGCACGTCGATCGCCTTGCTCTCGGCCTCACGCCTGCGCACGAGCTCGACCGCGAAGCTGAGCGCCTCGGGTGTGGGGCTGAGCTCCAGCCTGAAATTCGGCGAGCGCGTGGCCTCCACCAGCCCCTCGAGCTCGCCACGCGCCTCGCGTTTGCCGAGCAGCGGCCTCGCGAGCGCGATCACCTCGGAGACGAGCCCGTGCTCGGTCGGATCGAGCCGCTCGAGCGCCGAGATCTGGCGGCTGCGTGCGCTCGCGGAGGGCTCGAGCGGGATCTGCGCCAGGAGCGCGCGAGCGGCGAGCTTGCGATCGGCGAGCTCGGCTTGGTAGTCGCTCGAGCATTCGGCCGCCGCCTCGCGCACGGCGGGGCTCGCGTGACGCAGGCTCGCGAGGCAGCTCGCGGCGTGGCGCGCGCGCTCGGCTTTGCCTCGGGGGGTCTCGTCGTCGATCGCGTCGACGGCCTCGATCCGCTTCTCCCAGGCCTCGAGCGAGGCGCAGGTCTCGGTGGTCTTCAGCCCGTCGCAGCTCGAGAGCGCGCCGATCGCGCCGACGAGCTCGGCCTCGCCCGCCGGCAGCTCGACCAGCGGCAGCACCGGCAACACCGCGGCGCTCGCCGAGGCCACGAGGTTCGACGCGCTCGCGGCCTGGGCGCTCGGGGCGAGCGTGCTCGCGGCCGGCGCGCTCGCGCTGGCGCTGGTCGGAGTCGGCTGGCCGTCGCAGGCCAAGGAGGCGAAGGCCAAACCTGCGCCGAGCGCGTAGCGATGCGTGCGGCTCATCGGAGCTTCTCCAGGACGGACTCGATCTCGTCGCCACCGTAGCCCTTGCGCTGCTCGGGGCTGAGCTTGGCGAGCGCTGCGCGCAGGCGGGGTTTGTCGGCCGCGGCGAAGACGTCGACGCCCCACTTCAGCGCGTAGTTCGCGTCGCGGCTCCAGGCCTCGGGCTTGGACTGCGCGAGCTCGACGCGCGCCACGATGGCGTCGACGGCCTTGGCGCTCGAGGCTCGGCAGTCGCCGTGTACGCCGTCCATGCCCTCGAGCCCCGCGTGCCACTCCGGGCCCTCGGCGCCGAGCATCGCCTCGAAGATCGCGCAGGCCTCGGCCGGCACGATCGCCGCGTGCAGCACGAGCTTCGTCAGGTCGTCTCCCACGCTGCCCTTCGCCGCGAGCTCCTTGGCGTAGGCGAGCGCCTCCGGGGCCGTGGGCAGGTAGTCGGAGCTCGGCAAGAGCGCCTCGATCGCGGCCTCGAGCACCGACGCGTCGCCGGACTCCTTGCGGGCGAGCTCCACGGCGCGCGCCGCGAGGGCGTGCTTCGTCGCGTCGAGGCTGCGGACCACCTCCCACATCGCCCGGCGCACGTCGCGGTCTTTCTCTTCGGCGAGCGCCGCCAGTGTGCGATCGAGCGTGGCACGATGATCCATGACGCCATCGGGATGCTTGGCGACGCAACGGTATGCGGCGCTGCGCACCCAGGGGCTCGCGTGCCCGAGCTTGGTGCTGCAGGTCCGCCCGAGGCGCAGCTCCGTCGTGCGCAGGAAGTCCTGCTCGGCCTTCAGCCTGTCGTGGAGCTTGTCCCACGCGAGGTCGTGCACGCAGATGCCCGCCGCGAGCTGCTCGAGCGTGATCGTGCCGTCGGCGTCGAGCACGCTCTGGTCGCGCGGCTGGGTGCACTTCGCCAGCGTCTCGAGCGCCTCGGCGATCGCCGGGTCGAAGCCCTCGGGCGGCGCGGGCTCGGAGGCTGCGCTCGCCGAGGGAGCGGCGCTCGTGGCCGACGAGGCCGCGCCGTCGCTCGAAGGCGCGCCGCTCGAGCAGGCGGGCAGGGTGAGCAGCCACAGCGAGAGCGGAACGCGGGCGAAGCGCACGGGTCTCATGCTCTCCACGACTAGCACGAGGTGTTGCGGGGGGCGTCGCGCGATGCGCGATCCGCCCGAGATCCGCGCGCGTTCACGCGAACGGTGTCCGCAAGCAGCGGCCAGGGCGACGCGCCCCTCTCCACAAGTCGCCCGAAATCCGATACGCCGCGGGCACCGAAAGGGCCCACCCCATGACCACTTCTTCCCAACTTCGCCTGCTCGCGCTCGCCACCCTCACCTCGGGCGCGCTCGCCGCCATCGGCTGCGGCTCCTCCGGCTCCACCGACGCCGACGCGAGCGCCACGGCCGAGGCCACCTCCAAGCCCAAGAAGGCCGCCTCGGCGAGCGCCTCGGCCTCGGCGAAGCCCTCCGCGACGGCCGCCGCCACGGCCGCTCCGAGCGGCAGCGCCGAAGCGAAGCCGCCGATGCCGACCGGGCCGCTGCCTCCGGTCGAGCTGCGCGACCGCAAGAGCGCGAGCTTCGGCGGCAAGGAGGTCTCGGCCGAGATCTGCAAGCTCGACGAGACCGGCCCGATGATGGGCCACGACAGCTTCGACAAGGCGATCCGCGGCGTCGCCGCGGGGCCCGGTGGTCTCGTCTACGTGCTCGATCACGAGGGCAAGCTGCGCCGCTACACCGCCTCGAAGAGCGGCGAGTGCGTGCTCACGCTCGACAAGGGCTTCGGCGAGGGCGGCATCCTCACGCTCGCGGCCGAGGCCGAGAAGGCCGACTACTTCGACACGCTCACCATCGACGGCAAGGGCGACGTCTACGTGTCGGGCTTCATCGCCGCGCCGATCAAGGTCTCCGGCGGCAGCGCCACGCCGGCCTGCAAGGACACCGGCCGCCTCTACGTCGACACGAAGGGCAGCTCGGCCTTCCAGCGCAAGAACCAGGTCGATCTCGGCGCCGAGTGCAAGTCGACCGAGGTGAAGCACGACCTCGGCAAGGAGGCCTCGATCGACACCTTCGTCCCCCACGGCGCCGACGTGCTCGCCGCCTACAGCCAGAAGGAGAAGGACAAGAACGTCTACAAGGTGGCGCTCCTCAGCGGCGGCAAGAAGAAGTGGGCCGTGGGCGACGCCGACGGTGACGGGCAGATGTGCAACATCGGCACGGTGACGGGATGCGGCTTCGGCGTGTGCGCGGTCGACGCGAACTGCCGCAGCCTCAAGGTCATCGACGGCAAGGGCAAGCTGCTCGGCGCGACGAAGATCAACGATCTGCTCGGGCTGAGCTACCCCTGGCCGCGCGCGCTCTCGGTCGGCGACGGCACGGCCTACATGGCCGCGAGCCACCGCGGCAACGTGAAGGGCGACGACCGCAGCTACGGCATGGTCTTCCGCATCAAGGGTCTGAACTGATGCGCTGGCGAGCGGGCCTCGGGGCCCACGCACGCGGCCTCCGTGGGCTCGTCGCCCAGATGCTGCTCGTGGCGGTCTCTCTCGCCGCTTGCGGCGACGACTCCGCCGACGGCGGCGGCGTCTCGAACGACCCCGGGCGCGAGGTGGACGGCTGCTTCGACTGCAGCGACACGGAGTACTGCCTCGTGATCTCGGGCACGAGCGAGAAGTCTCACTGCGCGGAGGCCTCGTGCGGGCTCGGCTGCGACTGCATCGTCGACGACGGCGCGGCTCGCCTCGAGGTCTGCCAGGGTCGCTACAGCTGTCAGGACGGCAGCGGCATCCTCTACTGCTTCGAGTGAGCTCGCGCCGCCTGCGTGGCGAGGCCTCTCGCCACGCAATGGCGGCTCGCCTCGCCATCCTGCCACACACGATTGACACATGGGGCCCATCGCCACGGCGGTGGGCCTCAGGTCGTCCATTCTGCGCGCACATTCGACGACGCCACTGCACATCGACCCTTGCCCCTGTCCCCTCGCGCCGTACGTCATTCGTATGCGCTCCCTCGCCCTCGGCCTCGCCAGTCGTGCTTTCACCGCAGACGACGTCATGCGCCTGCTCGGCGCGCGCGGCGACCCGGAGCGCGGGCTCGTGCTCTCCGCGGTCCGTGCCGAGTCCGAGGAGCGCTTCTTCGAGGCCTCCATCGAGATCTTCGAGCGTGTCGACTGGGCGAGCCTCGGGGCCACCGAGCGCGTCGACGAGGGCGAGGTCCCGACGCCGCCCTTGCTCGAGCTCTTCGGCGACGCGCGCGGAGAGTCCGCCACCGATCACCTCGCGGCCCGCGAGATCGTGAAGCTCGCCAGTCTCGCCGAGGCGCCTGACGCCTGCTTCGCGAGCGACCTCGTGCGCGCCTTCGAGCTCGACGGCCTCGCCGCCGCCGCGCGCGTGCGAGAGCGGGTGGGCAAGCGCCTCGTGATGGGCCCCACGCGCGGCATGTACCACCCGCCGGACGACGCGGTCGGTGCGTTGAGCATCGCCGAGTGCCTTCGTTGGCTGCTCGGCGACTCCGACGAGTCCCAGCTGCTCGCCGTGGCCGACCGCGGCCTGGGCTACGGCGCCTACGCGGCCTACGTCGCGCAGGCGATCGCCTTCCGCAGAGGGCTCACGCTGCGCGAGGACGTCGTGTCTCTGCGCCACGCGAGCAGGATGTGCGCGCGGATCATGTACTCCGTAGCCCACGCGATCGGTCCGGTCTTCGCGCAGGAGATGCTCACGCTCCTCATGGATCGCGGCTGGCACGACGACCAAGGCGAGCTCACCCACGGGCTCGGCTACGCGCCGCTCGATCGCATCGTGACGAGCGCCGCCGAGCAGGCCGACCTCGACGTCGAGCTGCACCTCTACGCCTACCGCGATCGCGGGCGAGGCTACGTGGCCGAGCTCTTGGCGCGCGGCGCGAACCCGAACGGCTACGTCGACCTGCTCGACAAGACGACCGCGCTCCACCGCGCGGCGAGCTCGGCCGACTGCGGCGAGATCGTGAAGCGCCTGCTCGCCGCCGGCGCCGACGTGCACGCCGTCGACGCCTACGGGCGCACGCCGCTCGAATGCGTGAGTCGGCCCACCGGAGAGGCAGCGCTCGCGGCGCAGCGCCTCGCCGCTGCGGGCGCCGTATGCCACGACAACGGCCTCTACGCCGCCGCAGAGCTCGGCCTGCGTCAGCTCGTGCCTGCGCTGCTGCGCGCAGGCTGCGACCCGAGCGAGGAGCGCGGCGGCAAGACGCCCTACGAGGTCGCCGTCGAGGCGCGCCACATGCGCACCGCGAGCGCGATCGCGCACGGCGCCGAGGGGCGGAAATCGGTGCGCAGCGACTCCGCCTTCAGGTGGCCGGGCTCGCCGAGGTCGGAGCGGCCAGGCGCGCTCGGCTCGTCTACTTCGCCGGCGACACGAAGCCCTCCGGATCGATCCGGACCTCGCCACGCTTGAAGAGCCCACCCACCGCGCGTTTGAAGGCCTTCTTGCTCAGGCCGAAGAGCGTGTGGATCTGCTCCGGGCTCGAGTGATCACCCACGCGCGTCGCGGGTTTTTCCCGCAGCACGGCGAGGATCTTCTCGGCGTCCTTGTCGACCTCCTTGTGCGCGAGATCGCGCAGCGAGACCTCGAGCTTGCCGTCGGGGTGGATCTTGCTGATGCGGAAGCGCGCGGCGTCGCCGCGGCCGAGCCGGTGCGGCTCGCTCTCCGGCAGGAGCGCCACGTAGCGGCGATCGAGGATCACGAAGACGCCGCGCCCGGGATCGCGACGCCAGGCCTCGCCCTCGGCCCAGTCGCCGACGCGGTAGCCGTGGCGAGCGCGCAGCATCTCGCTCACGCGCATCGTGCCCGCGAGCCTGCCGGAGTCGTCGACGTAGAGGCCGATCGGGTGCCGGTCGCCGACGGAGAGCTCGCTCGTCATCTCGGCGCGAGGCACGAGCAGATCCTTGGCGAGGCCCCAGTCGCAGAAGGCCCCGAAGGGCGCGACGTCGTTCACCTCGAGGAAGGCGACCTCGCCGAGCTCGAGCTTCGGGCGGCTCAGGGTCGCGACGTAGCGATCTTCGGAGTCCTGGTAGACGAAGACCTCGAGCACCTCGCCGAGCTTCGTCTCGTCGGGCGTCTCGCGGCGCGGCAAGAGCACCGTGGTCGGCTCGGCCTCGCCCATCTCCGGACCGAGGCGCGCTCCATGCGGGCCGAGGCCGACGACGACCAGACTCACGACGTGCCCGAGGGACTCGGCTTCGAACATGCGCCGCACTCTGCCACGACCCGGGCGCGGGGCCGAGCGTGGGATCGCGGCCTGGCTCCGGCGCGCTGTTCGCCGCGGCCCTCCGCGGTTATCCGTGGCCCACGATGAACGAAGCGCCCAGCCACGACGAGCTCAGGACCCCGGAGGGCGGCCTCGTGAAGCTCTGGACCCACGGCGTGGCCGTCGAGGAGGCCGCGCGTCAGCAGCTGCTCGACGTCGCGAGCCTACCCATCGTGCACGGCTGGGTCGCGGCGATGCCCGACGTGCACTGGGGGCTCGGCGCGACGGTCGGCTCGGTCATCCCGACCAAGGACGCGATCATCCCCGCGGCGGTGGGCGTCGATCTCGGCTGCGGCATGATGGCGGTGCGCACGAGCCTCGTCGCGAGCGACCTGCCCGACCATCTGCACGGGCTGCGCTCGGCGATCGAGGCAGCCGTGCCCCATGGGCGCACCGTCGGCAGAGGCCTGCGCGACGTCGGCTCCTGGGGCGAGCCTCCTCGCGACGTCGAGGCGATCTGGGCGAAGGATCTCCGCCCGGGCTTCGAGCGCATCGCGGGCAAACACCCCAAGGTCGCGCAGAGCAACCACGTCACGCACCTCGGCACGCTCGGCACCGGCAACCATTTCATCGAGCTCTGCCTCGACGAGGGCGAGCGGGTCTGGGTGATGCTGCACTCGGGCTCGCGCGGCGTCGGCAACCGCATCGGCAGCTACTTCATCGAGCTCGCCAAGCGCGACATGGAGCGTCGGCTCGCGCAGCTGCCGAACGCCGACCTCGCCTACCTGCGCGAGGGCAGCGAGCACTTCGACGATTACGTCGAGGCTGTCGCCTGGGCGCAGCGTTATGCGCGCGCGAACCGCGAGCTCATGATGCAGCACGTGCTCGGCGCAATGCGCCAAGAGCTCCGACCCTTCGAGGCGGGCGACGTCGCGGTCAACTGTCACCACAACTACGTCGCTCAGGAACCGCATTTCGGTGAGCTCTTGTGGATCACCCGCAAGGGCGCGGTGCGCGCGGGGCTCGGCGAGCTCGGCATCATCCCGGGCTCGATGGGCGCACGCTCCTACATCGTGCGCGGCAAGGGCAACGAGGAGAGCTACTGCTCCTGCTCGCACGGCGCCGGGCGGGCGATGAGCCGCAACGAAGCGAAGCGACGCTTCACGCTCGAGGACCACGCGCGCGCCACGGAGGGCGTCGAGTGCCGCAAGGACGCCGAGGTCATCGACGAGACGCCCATGGCCTACAAGGACATCGACGCCGTGATGGCCGCGCAGCGCGATCTGGTCGAGGTGGTCCACACCTTGAAGCAGGTCGTCTGCGTGAAGGGCTGATGGCACCCAGGTTGCAGAGCGCTCGCTCGATGCCGCACCCAGCCTCGCCGCCCACAGCGAGCTTGCGCCCCGCCGAAGCGCTCCTGCACCCGCTGTGGATCGCCGCTCTGGTGGTGCACGTGCTCAACGATCACGCGCTGAAGGGCTCGGGCATCCTGCCTGGCGCCGTGACCGGCAAGCTCAGCGACGTCGCGATCTTGCTCACGACGCCCGCCGTGCTGGCCGTGTTGCTCGGCGTGCACCGTGAGTGGGCATGGCGCGCATGTCATGCCGCCATGGGCGCGCTCTACGTGGCGCTCGAGCTCTCCGACGGCTTCACCGAGGTCTTCCGATCCTTCATCGCGCTCTTCGGCTTCGGCTGGGTCACCTGGCGCGACTGGACCGATCTGCTCGTGCTGCCGACCCTGCTCGTCTCGCTGCGGGTCTTCGGCAGCGCGGCGCGCGCCTCGACCCGAGAGAGTGGGGGCGCGCGCTTCGCGCGGCCGACGTGGCGCCGCGTCGCCGAGCTCGGCCTGCTCGCTGCGGCCTCGCTGGCCTGCCTCGCGACGAGCAGCGTCGCCTGCCCCGAGAACGTGATCGACCCCGACCTCGACGCCGACGGCGTGCTCTGGTCGCGCGACTGCGACGATCGCGACCCCGCGCGCTTCCCGGGTGCGGTCGAGATCGTGGGCGACGGCATCGATCAGGACTGCGATGGCGCAGACCTCGGCCCGCGAGCTGCCGCCTGCAGGACCATCACCGCGTCGCCCGTCGCGATCGAAGCGCCGCGTCTCGTCGGCCTCGACGGCGCGATCGTCGACCCCCAGACCTCGTGCAGCGAGCGCGTGGGCTCGGTGCACGCCGTGCAAGCGTGGGTGCCTCCCTTCGAGGCGCCGGTGGCGAGGTTGCGTGTGCACGCGGAGAGCCCGGGCGAGCTCAGCGTCGCGGCGCTCAGGAGCTGTCTCGACGCCGCGTCGGAGATCGCGTGCGTCGACGCGAGCGACGCGCCTCTCGAGCTGCTCGTCGACTCCAGCGGCTACGTGGACCTCCTCCTCCAAGGGGCGGCGGGCACCGTCGCGCTGCGCGTCGAGCTCGAGCCTCTGCTGTGCGGCGACGGGCTCCGGTTCGAGCCCGAGCAATGCGACGACGGCAACCTGGTCGGTGGCGACGGCTGCGATCCGCTCTGCGAGCTCGAGCCGGGCTTCGGAGGTGGCGCATGAGCTCGCCCCGCGTCGCAGCGGCCATCGCAATCGTGGGCAGTCTGGCCGTCTCGCTCGGCTCGGGCTGCATCTTCCCCTTCGACAGCACCGAGTGCGAGCCCGCCACGGTCTACGTCGAGGTCTACGATCGTGATCGCGACGGCTCGCCGATGGACGACGACTGCGACGATCTCGACCCCGCCATCCACCCAGGCGCCTTCGACATCCCCGACGACGGCGTCGATCAAGACTGCGACGGTCTCGACGCCACACGCCTCGGCGCCGCCGGTGCCTGCGCCGCGGCGAGGCCGGCGCTCTTCGGCGACAACCCAGGCGACAGCGCGCGCTCGGAGGCCGTCGTCGGCGCGAGCTGCGCCGCGCTCGTCGGTCCGGCGCAGGTCTTCGTGGTCGTGCCCACTGGCATCGCGCCGCTGAGCCGCCTCTCCGTGTCGGTCGAAGCCGCGAGCCCGCACGCGGTCGAGCTGCGCTCGAGCTGCCTCGACGCGGAGAGCGCGTTCGCCTGCGCAGGCGCGACGGCGCGTGGCCTCAGCGCCGAGGTCGAGCCGGGCGTGCCGCTCTACGTCGTCGTCTCTTCGGTCGGGCCGCCCGGGCCCTTCGTGCTCCGGGTGCGGCAGGAGCCGCTGCTGTGCGGCGACGGCTACCTCGCCTCGGGCGAGACCTGCGACGACGGCAACTGGGCCTCCGGCGACGGCTGCTCGGCGAGCTGCCAGCTCGAGGACTGAAGACCGCGCTCCGCGGGCCGGAGCCGCCAAGCGCGTTGCGTTCACACCGGGCCGGGTCGTAGCCTCGCGCGCATGGGGCTCACCTCGTTCCACTGCGACGCGCCCATCCGCCGTCGCCCGAAGCGCGTGACGCCGGACTTCGAGCTGCTCGAAGACGCCATCGAGCTCTTCGAGAAGGGCGAGCACGAGGCCTCGATCGCGCGCACGCTCGAGCACCTGCTCGGCGAGGCGCCAGGCGATCTGCGCAAGGCGCCGCTCTCCTTCGTGCAGGGTTCGTCGCGCATCCACCTGTCGATCGTCGGCGAGCGCCTCGAGCTCGGGGTGGCGCTCGTGCGGCTCACCGACACCGCGAAGACGACGGCTGCGCTGCGCTATCTGCTCACGCGCATCAGCGGCTCGGGCCAGCTGCACCAACCTCGCCTGCGCGGCGACGAGGTCCGCCTCGAGTACACCGACAAACTCTCGCGCATGCACCCGATGAAGCTGCTCGAGGCGCTCCGGCGCATGCCCGTCGAGGCCGACGAGCACGACGACTGGATGGCCGACCAGTTCGGCGTCGAGCCGCTCGAGCGAGAGCCCGTCGAGGCGCTGAGCGAAGCCGAGCTCGAGCGCGCGCTGGCCATCTGGCAGCGGCACTGGTCCGACGTCGAGGAGCTGCTCAAGGAGTCGCAGCGCAAGCGCTCGGTCTTCTTCCTCAACGAGCTCACCGCCTACGCGCTCTTCCACGTGCAGGCGCTCTTGCCGCTCTCGGGCGCGGTGTATTCGCGCCTCAGCGAGAGCGCGATCACCTTCAACGCCTCGGACGTCGACCCGAGCAGGAGAGAGGCCGCGCTCGCGAAATGCGCCAAGGAGATGAAGGCGCTCGGCGACGAGGCCCTGCGCTCCTGCCTCGGGCACGCGCACCACAGCATCAGCCCGCTCGCCGACGGCACGAAGCAGATCCTCGACCACTACTTCGGCGAGAGCGATTACCTGCGCGCGATCGACGGGGCGCGCTCCTCCGGAAGGCACCTCGAGGCGGCGCTCGCGTGCTTCACGACCTACTACTACCTGCTCGCGCGCTTCTCCTTCACCGAGCAGATCGAGGCCGGGCTCTGGGCCGGGCTCGCGCAGGCCTCCGGCAAGAGCCTGCGTGAGTCGACCTCGATCTTGCTCGCGAACGGCAGGGAGATCCACGCGAAGCTCGAGGCGAACGAAGCAGCCGACGACGACGACGGGGATCCGGACTCGCGCCACGAATTCGACGGCGCGCTCGAGGCCGAGGGAGGCGCGTGATGGATGCGATGGACATCGAGGGCGTCGGCGTCTTCCAGGTCTATACGGGCGCGGGCACCGGCTCGGGTTTTCTCATCGGCGATCGACACCTCGTCACCAATTGCCACGTCGTCGCGCCCTACCACACCGTCGCCGTGGAGCTGCGCGACAAGACCCGCATCAAGGGGCGCGTACGGCGCATCCACCCCAAGCGCGATCTCGCGGTGGTCGAGCTCGATCGCGCCCTCGAGGCCGCCGTGCTCGAGCTCTCCGAGGTCGACGAGCTGCGCGCGAAGCAGCCGATCCACATCCTGGGCTTCCCGGTGGGGCTGCCGCTCTCGCTCACCGAGGGCGTGGTCTCGCACCCGCACCAGCTGCTCGACGGGCAGCGCTTCGTGCAGACCGACGCCGCGATCAACCCCGGCAACTCCGGCGGCCCGATGCTCGACGAAGCCGGCCACATCGTCGCCGTCACGACCTGCAAGCTGCGCTCGGCCGACATGGTGGGCTTCGGCATCCCGGGCAAGGACCTGCGCCGCTTCGTGCAGGCCTTCCGCGCGCAGTCGGCCGACTTCGGCGTCGAGTGCCCGGCCTGCGAGCTGCTGCTCGAGCGCCCGGACCGCTACTGCGACGGCTGCGGCTCGGACCTCGACTACCTCGATCTCGGCTCCTACTTCGAGGAGCCCGAGCCGCACCCGGTGGTCGCCTTCGTCGAGGGCTCGCTGCAGAAGGCCGGGGTGGATCCCATCCTCGCGCGGCACGGCGAGCACAACTGGTCGTTCTACAGCGGCAGCGCGCCGATCAAGATCTGGTCGTGCTGCTCGGAGCACATGAGCTTCTCCTCGCCGCTCGCGCAGCCGGGCAAACGCCAGCTCGCCGACCTCTTCCGTTTCCTGCTCTCCGAGCAGCACGCGCCCTTCGCCTTCGACCTCGACGGCAACGTCATCCGCCTCAACCTCACCGTGCACATGTCCGACGTCTTCTCCCCCAGCGAGCACGAAGACCTGGGCGACGTCGTCGCGCGCTTCGTGGCCGCGGCCGACGCCTTCGACGACCGTCTCATCGAGGACTACGGCTGCGAGCCCGCGCCCGAGACGCAGCTCTCCTTCTTGAAGGACCGCGGCGGCGCGCGCGCCTGAGCCGTACTGCGCCGGACCTGCTAGCACTCGCCCATGCCCCCCGGCTCCGCGCTGCGCGCCCACTGGGCGCTCGATCCCGACGTGGTCTTCCTCAACCACGGCTCCTTCGGCGCCTGCCCCCGCGAGGTGCTCGAGGCCCAGTCGCGCCTGCGCTCGCAGATGGAGGCCGAGCCGGTGCGCTTCTTCGTGCGCGAGCTCGAGCCCTTGCTCGACGAGGCGAGGCGCGTCGTCGCGGCCTTTCTCGGCGCCGCGACCGACGACCTCGTCTTCGTACGCAACGCGACCGCGGGCGTGAACGCCGTCTTGCGCAGCCTGCGCCTCTCGCCTGGCGACGAGCTGCTCACGAGCGATCATGCCTATGGCGCGTGCAAGAACGCCCTCGAGTACGTGGCGGAGGCGAAGGGGGCGCGGGTCGTCGTCGCGCGCACGCCGTTCCCGCTGGAGAGCAGCGCGCAGGCCGTGGCGGCGCTGCTCGGCGCGGTCACCGAGCGCACACGCTTCGCGCTGCTCGACCACGTGACGAGCCCCACGGGGCTCGTGCTCCCGGTGGCGGAGCTCGCCTCGGAGCTGGCGGCGCGTGGCGTCGACGTGCTGGTCGACGGCGCGCACGCGCCCGGCATGCTCGACTTCGACGAGGCCTCCGGCGCGAGCCTGCGCGCGCTCGGCCGGGCGGGCGTGCGCTGGTACACGGCGAACTTCCACAAGTGGACCTGCGCTCCCAAGGGCGCGGGTGTGCTCTGGGCGCGCGCCGATTCGCGTGAGGGCCTGCACCCCACGTCGATCTCGCACGGCTATCGATCGCAGCGCGCGCGCTCGCGCTTCCTCGAGGAGTTCGACTGGACGGGCACCGACGACCCGACGCCTTGGCTCTGTGTGCCCGAGGCCCTGCGGGTGGTGGGCGCGCTGCATCCAGGCGGCTGGCCCGGCGTACGCGCGCAGAACCGCGCGCTCGCGCTCGCCGGGCGCGCCGTGCTCTGCGAGACGCTCGGCATCCCGGAGCCCGCGCCAGAGAGCATGATCGGAGCGCTCGCGGCGGTGCCCATCCCCTGGGGCCGCGTCGGCGCACCGCTCTCGGCGCTCTACCTCGATCCGCTGCAGATCGCGCTCTACGAGCGGCACCGCGTCGAGGTGCCCATCGTGCCCTGGCCTGCGCCGCCGGAGCGCCTGCTGCGTATCTCGGCGCACCTGCACAACGCGATCGACGACTACGCCCGGCTCGCCGAGGCGCTCGTCGAGGAGCTCGAGCGCGAACGGAGCGCGGCGCGCTGAGCGCGGCGGCGCAGGCTGCGCTCGCCCACGCCGCCTCTGCTCAGGCTGCGCTGCGACGGGTGCCCGATCTCGGCCTGGCCGATCGCTGCTTGGCGTGGCGCAGGCGCGCGCGTGCGTAGGCCTCGCGGGCCGAGTCGGCGAGCGCGCGGGCCTCGAGCCAGTGCTTCTCCACCTCGACGATGTGGTCCTCGGGTGGGGGCGTGCCGAGGTACAGGCCCGCGAGCGCGAGGTCGAGCTCTCGCTGCGCCGCCCGCGCCACGCTGTGCGCCGCGCAGGCGATGCTGTGCGAGAGCCTGAGGTCGTCGAGGGCTCGGCACGCAGGCTCGAGCGGGTCTTGCTTCTTCATGGGCCGATTTCCCGCAGTCCGAGCGCGGAGGGGCGGTGCGCGCGCCGCCCTCGGCGCTCAGTTCTGCGTGCGAGGATCCACGCGCTCGCTCGAGCGAGCGCTCGTCGTCGGTCGAGGAGGGCTCGCCGCGCGCGCCTCGATCGGCGCCCAGCTCGTGCGGGCGGAGCGCTGCGTCATGGCGCTCCGGTCGACCGCGTCGCTCGAGGCGGGCGGGCGGCTCTCGCGCGGTACGTAGGGGCGCAGGCTCGGCATGGCGAGCTCGTGGGCGCGCTTGCGGGCCTGCTCCTGGCGCGTGCGGGTGCGCACGAAGGCCTCGTTGGTCGCGTCGGCGAGCGCGCGCGCGTCGAGCCAGCGCTGCTCGGTGGCGAGCAGCCGCTCGGCGGAGGGAGGTGTGCCGTGGGCGACCGCCTCCAGCATCGCGTCGAGCTCGCGACCCGCGCATTGGGCGGCGGTGCGCGCCGCACGCGCGATGCGGATCGAGAGCGCGAGATCGTCGAGCGAGCGCCACGTGTCCGGAGCGATCATGTGAGCTTTCATCGGGCAGCCTCCTGGTCGCAGTGGAGCCGTGCATCGGGCGTGCCGGGCACGCGCGGGTGCTCGAGCGGGGCTCGGCTCGGCGCTTCGGCGCGCGAAGCTCTGTGTAGCTCCGACGATTGCGTGCCTCGGCGCGCCGCCTGCGGCGCTGTAGGTCGCGCGCCACAGGCCCATCGGCTACGAGCTGCGCCCAATCGCCACGGTGCGTTTCGTCGCGCGCAAGGGATGCGGAGAGCGGTGTAGCATCGGAGCGATGCGTCATCGTTCCGCCTCCGGTCTGAGCCGACGAGCCGTGCTGCGTGAGGGTTTCCTGCGCGCGGGGGTGATCCTGCTCGCGCCCTCGCTGCTCCGGTGCAGCAGCAACGATGCCGACGGCGAGAGCACCGGGCAGGGCGGCGCCACGAGCTCGAGCAGCACCACGGGTGCGGGCGGCGGAGGGCAGGGCGGCGCGGGCGGCGCCCAGGGCCAAGGCGGCGGGGGTGGCGGCACCCAGAGCAACCTCGCGAACCTCGGGCCGCTCGGCGACCCTGACGAGAACGGTCTCCGGCTGCCGGCGGGCTTCACGAGCCGCATCGTCGCGCGCAGCGGCGAGGATCCGACGGGCGGCTCGGGCTACCTGTGGCACGGCGCGCCCGACGGAGGCGCCGTCTTCGCCGCCGAGGGCGGCGGCTGGATCTACGTGTCGAACTGCGAGCTGCCCGGCGGCAGCGGGGGCGTGGGCGCCCTGCGCTTCGACGCGTCGGGTGAGCTCGTCGACGCCTACCCGATCCTCGAGGGCACGAGCCGCAACTGCGCGGGTGGGCACACGCCCTGGGGCACCTGGCTCAGCTGCGAGGAGACCGCGCTCGGCCGCGTGTGGCAGTGCGACCCCAGCGGCGTCACCGTCGCCGAGGTGCTGCCGGCGCTCGGGCGCTTCAACCACGAGGCCGTCGCCGTCGATCCGATCGCCGAGCAGCTCTACCTCACCGAAGACGAGCCCAACGGGCGCCTCTACCGCTTCACGCCCGCGGCCTACCCCGCGCTCGGTAGAGGTACGCTCGAGGTCTTGCGTGTGCTCGAGGGCAGCGAGGGCGCGACCGAGTGGCTCGTCGTGCCCGACCCGAGCGCCGCCACCACCGCCACGCGCCTGCAGGTGCCCGAGAGCACGGCCTTCGCGGGCGGCGAGGGCATCTGGTTCCACGAAGGCGTCGTCTACTTCACCACCAAGGGCAACAACCGCGTCTGGGCCTACGACACCGAAGACGGCATGCTCACGATCCTCTACGACCGCAACACCTCGGCCACGCCGATCCTCAGCGGCGTCGACAACCTCATCGTCTCCGATGGCGGCGACGTGATCGTCGCCGAAGACGGAGGCGACATGGAGATCGTGGCCATCACCCCCTCGGGCGCGATCGTGCCGCTCGTGCAGGTCGTCGGTCAGTCGAGCTCGGAGATCTGCGGCCCGGCCTTCGATCCGAGCAGGAGCCGCCTCTACTTCAGCTCGCAGCGAGGCACCTCGGGCAGCTCGGCCGGTGGCATCACCTACGAGGTCTCGGGCCCGTTCTTCGTGTGAGCAGCGCGCGGCGTGGGCGCGGCGCGGCGTGGCGCGGCGCCGGCGCATTTCCACGCGCGGCGCCCGGGCCGCCCTCACGTAACATCGACCCCATGCGCACTGGTCTCGCTGCTCCGCTCGTGCTGGTCCTCGGGCTCGCAGCTTGCGGCCGTCACTTCGAGCCGCCGCGCGCACGCGCCCCTCGGCTCGACGACGACTCGCTCCGCTGCCGAGAGGCTGCGCGCAACGCGAGCCCCATCGTCACCGAGTGGTCTGCCGCGGAGAAAGCGAGCCTGCAGGCGCGCATGCGCGCTGGCGCGCTCGCGGTGGAGTTCACCGGCTGCACGATGAGGCCGATCCCGGGCTGCGTGCTGCGTGGCAGCTACCGGTGGCAGCGCACGACGCTCGCCAGCGACACCATCGACGTACGGAGCGCCGACGAGCTCTACGCGAAGCTGCCGCTCGGCGCCGCGTCCCTCTCGGGCGAACTCGCCAAGAGCGGCAGGCTCGCCGTGCAGACCACCGTGGGCGGCCAGTTCGTGCTCGAGGGCTCGCGCGCCGCCGACGTGCCCGACTACGGCGAGTGCGCGGGCGCCACGCATCTGCTCACGGGGCTCTCGAGTGGCGCGTTCAAGCTGCGCTCGGGCGGCAGCCTGCGCGGCGGCGCCGGGCTCGGCGTCGGGGAGCTCGCGGTGGGTGCGTCGAGCGAGAGCAGCGAGCAGGTGCTGCGCGAGTCGGGCAACCCCGAGAGCTGCAAGGCCTCCACCGACGAGGCCCCTGAGCTCGACTGCAGCGCGCCCATCCAGGCCTTCCTCGAGCCGCTCCCCAGGTTCGCCGCCGAGCGAGGGCAGGGCACCTCGCGGGCGACCTTCTCCGCGGCCGACGCCTCGCGGCCCTGGGAGCTGCGCACGCAGCAGGAGTTCGTCTGCAAGCTGCCGTGCACGCGCTGGATCAAACCCGGCGATGCGTTCCAGGTGCGCGCCGAGGGCGGCACGCTGCCGGAGACGATCGAGGTGGAGGATCTGCACCGCCACGCAGGCGCTGCCGAGCTCGACGTGCGCGCCTATCCCCGCGACGGTGGCATGCTCACGAGCGGCATCGTGACCACCGCGCTCGGTGGGGTCGGCGTCTTCTTCGGCGGCTTCTTCGCGCTCTTCGGCGCCATGGCCGAGCGCGACGGCCTCGTCGTCGCCGGTGGTGTCACCTCGGCCGTCGGCGCCGTGGCCGTCGTGCCCGGCATCTGGATGATCGTCGAGAGCGGCGCGCGCACCGAGATCACGCCCGTCGGCTTCGCGCCACCCTCGCGCCTCGTCGAGCCACCCCGCTTCGGCTTCGCGGCGTCGTTCTGAGCTGCGGGGCGCGACGCGCGCGCGCGCGCGGCTCCAGCGAGCGGGCCGGCGGCACCGGCAGCGCGGGTCCGCGGCGCCCGACAGCGGGGGCCCACATGGCGGCGATGTCCCCCTGCGCCGTCGGGGGCGCCACGCCCTACGCCTGACCGAGCAGCGCGCGCAGCCGTTCCACGTCGGGGCCCTTCGCGCCGGCGAGCGCCTCGTCGACGAGCTGGGCCCACAGCGCTCTGCGCAGGCCGCGCTCCTCCGGATAGGCCCATCGCCCGCGGGGCCAGTCGCGCCGGGGCTTACGGAGCGACTCGAGCTTGTCCACGAGCGTCGCGAGCGAGGGCGAGCTCGGATCACGCCTCGCGATGCACAGCGCGAGCGCCAGCACGGCCCAGCCGAGCTGGCCGATGGGCAGCACCTCGCTCAGCCAGACGAGGTAGCGCTCGAGCGCCTCGTCGAGGCCGAGCACGCGCGCGCTCTCGATGAGAGGCCCGAGCGCATCGGTGACACCGAGCGCGTCGGCGTCGCCGAGCAAGAGCACCAGACACGCGAAGGCACGCGCGCGGTGGTGGGTCCGTGGGCCGTCTTGCCAGCGCGTGAGCGAGACGACCTCCTGCGGGTGCCACGGAAGCGTCTGCGGCACACGCTTCGTCGCGACCATCGTACGCAGCGCAGCGAGGTTCTTGGCTGCACCCTGACCGTAATCCGCCGCGGCGATGTGCTCGAGCTCGGCGTCGTCGAGCATGGCCACGACCGAGTCCCAGAGCTCGCTCGGCAAGGCGCCGTCCACGCCCAGAATCGGCTGGCGCAGGCGCGGCACCTCCTCGTGGGTCCTGCCCGACATCGCGATGGAGTCGGCGCGCTCCTCGTCGCCGAGCCATTGACGAAAGCCATTGGCCACGGCGACCCGCTCCTCCTCCGATGGGTTCGCGAGCAGCGCGGCCTCGAGGCAGCGCCTCGTTCCCTCACGATCCCAAGAATCGACGCGGTCGCCATTGCCTCCGTCGCGATTCGACTCGGCGAGCGAGAGCCATTGCGAAGCGCTGCTCGCGAGCACCTCGGCGCGGGCGAGCGCACGGCGCACGCCCGTGTCGTCGTCGAACAGGGAGCGCCACGCCGTGGAGAGCGAGACCGCCACCGAGGTGTCGCGCGTGCTCTCCACACCCAGCTCGAGCGCGGCGCGTGCGCGCGCTTCCTCGCCGAGCTGCTTCCAGGCGATGGCCACGCTCCACAGCCCGCGGTGGTCGCCCGCCTCGATCGTCAGCGCCTCGCCTCGCTCGGCGAGCGCTCGACCCAGCGTGCGATCGCCTCCCAGCCAGCCCAGGTGGTGGGCCACTTGCACGAGATCCTTCGCCGTCACCGCGAGGCGCGCAGCCTCGGCGAGCGCGCGATCGCGCTCCTCGGGAGCTTTGCGGCACTCGTCGCGTGCGTAGCGCACCCAATGCCAGACGGCCTCTTCGGGGGCGCGCGCAGCTGGCGCTTCGGGTCCGGTCGATGCAGCCTGCGAGTCGCCATCGCTCGCCGTAGCGGCGCCTGGGTCGGTCTCGGCGGCCCGCGCGTCCGTCGCCTCCGTCACGTCGGCGAGCGCAGCGGGGGCCTCCGTCGCCGTCGACTTCGAGGCCATGCGCGACAGCAGGCTGCGCAATCGCTCCACCTCGGCGTCTTCGGCGCTGGCGAGCGCTTCGTCGACCAGCTGGGCCCACAGCGCCTTGCGGATTCCGTATTCGGCCGGGTAGACCCAATCGGGGTCGACGCAGCCGTCGCTATGGTGGGCCGAGAGCATCGCCATGCTCTCGACGAGCTTCGCGAGCACGGGCGCGCTCGGATCGCGTCGCGCCGTGCACAGCGCGAGGCCGAGCAGCGCCCAGCCGAGCTCGTGGATGGGCAGCACCTCGGCGAGCCAGGCGAGGAAGCGTTCGAGGCGCTCGTCGAGCTCGAGCTGCCAGGCGCTCTCGAGCAGCACGGGCATGGTGTCGGAGCACCTGTTTCGGGTGCCGTCCAAGAGGAGCAAGGTGCACGCGAAGGCCCTCGCGAGGTGGTTGGTGCGCTCGCCGGAGTCCCAGCTCGCCGACTCGAGCGCGCCGTAGGGATGGCGCAGCAGCGGCAGCTCGAGCCGACGAGCGCTCAGGATCTCCTCGAGGCCCTGGAGGTGTCGCGCCACGTCCTGGTGGCTCTGTGCGGTGGCGAGCTCTTCGATATCGTCGGGGTCGAGGCGATCGCGCAGGTGCTCGAAGAGCTCCAAGGGCCTGCTCGTATCCCAAAGCTCGAGGCCGGCGCGTACGCGCGCTCGGGGCTCTCGCTCGCCGCAGTCCTCGGCGAGCGCGGCAGCCGCGTCGTGATCGCCGAGCCAGCGCCTGTAGGCCGCGGCGATCGCCGCGCGCTCTTCGGGCGAGGGCTCCGACGCGAGGGCCTGCTCGAGACAGCGTCGCACGCCGCTCGGGTCCCAGGCCGCGGGGCGCTCGCTTTCGCCACCGTCTCGGTAGTCTTCGGCGAGCGCGAGCCAGGCCTCGGCGCCCTTCGCGTAGGACTCGGCGCGCAGGAGCGCTCGTCGCGCGCCGGCCTCGTCGTGCGCGGTCCACCACCAGCTCGAGGCCGCCCCTCGCAGGACCTCGCAGTCCTCACTCTCCGCGCTCACCCGCTCGAGCAGGCAGAGCGCGCGTTCGCCTTCGCCGAGCGAGCGCCATGCGCTCATCAGCGAGCTCAGCGCGCGCCCGACCAGCACCGGCTCGGCCGCTTCGGCGCGCTCGAGCAGCGCGACGGCGCGCTCGCGGGGCCGGCCGCACTCGACGACGCTGCTCGCGAGCTGTGCGAGCCCCTCGGGCGAGTCGGCGCGCCGCTCGGCGAAGGCGAGGCAGCGCTCGGCGCTGGCTTCGTCGCCGAGGATCGTTTGGTGGCTCTTCGCCACGTGGCCCCACTCCCAGGGGCTTCCGTAGCGAGCGAGCCCGCGCTCGAGGCGCCGCAGCACCTCGGCCGCGCCCTCGCGATCACCGAGGCGCTTCGCGAGCAGCTCCGCGCTGCGGTGGACCGCGGGTGAGTGCACGACGTAGCGGTCGATCGATGCATCGACGGCCCGGAGCACCGCCACGCGCGCGCGTTCGCGATCGGCGTCGCCTGCGTGGTGCTCGGCGATGCGCAGCCAGTCCTCGGGGTACTGCGCCGCGGCCTCCGCCTGCCGCAACGCCTCGGCGCCTTCGGGGCCGCCCACGGCGGCGAGCCACTCCGCCGTGGTGCGCATCGCGCGAGCGTAGCCCGGGCCGCGCGCGCCTCGCGCCCCCAGCTTGACGCGCCCCCCGCGCCTCCACGACGATCCCGCCCCCATGTCGATCCGCCGCCTGCTGCTCTGCTTCGCGCTCCTCGGCCTCGGCGCCTGTCCGAGCCAGTCCGGCTCGGCGCCACGCGAGTCCTACGACTACGAGCTGTCGCTCGACGCGAGCGTCGTGCTGCCGAAGGACGCGCCTCCGCCCGTGCTCGTCGTGAGCGGCAAGGAGGTCGGCAAGCTCGGCAGCCCGCTCAGCTTGTCGCTGCCCGCCGACAAGTTCCTGACCAACGCCGCCGTGCTCTTGCGGATCGAGTCGACCTGCGGGCCCGTCGACATGCCCGCGGAGCTCTCGCTCACGCGCGACCGCGAGGAGCGCGACCGCGGCGCAGAAGGCGCGATCCGCAGCGACGTGAAGCTCGCGAAGCCGCTCGAGCTCGCGCGCGTCTACCTCGACAACGTGCAAGGCAAGCAGAAGGCCGAGCTGCTCTTCGGCAAACAGGCGCGCGCCCTCGAGCCAGGGCAGCGCTACGCGGGCGAGCTCGTGCTCGGCGCCTGCCCCGAGGCGAAGAAGGTCTCCATCGGCGGCAAGGAGCTCGGCGCGCTCTCGACCGCCGAGGGCAAAGCCACGCTCGTCGATGCGGCTGGGTCGAGCTGCTACGAGTCGGCCTTCGTGCTCTACCGCACCGATCCTTCGAAGGGCGCACCACCCGGCGCGAAGGAGGAGCCCGTGCGCCACGCCGGCAAACGCGTCTACGAGATCGCGCAGCCCGACTACTTCCTCGAGAACCCGCCTCAGTCCAAGCAGACCAAGGACGAGCTGCACGTCGACCGCGTGCTGCGCCACGCTCCCTGCGGCCGCTGAACCCCGCCGAGCCACGCCGCGCGCTCCCCCAGGTGCGCGGCGCCCGCTCGCCGCGCCGCGCGCGCCTCACCTGCGCCGGCCGAGCACGCGATCCGAGGCGACCCACTCGTCCCACCACGACGACCAGCCCGGGTAGGTGATGAGGTGGAAGTCGTCGTCGACGCGCAGCACCTCGGCGTCCCAGGTGCGCCCGCCCCAGCTCACCCTCAGCGCCGCGCCAGGCTCGTAGCGCTCGAAGCGCTGCGGCCTCACCGTGCCCACCGGCACGTGCTCGATCGATTTGACGGCGTAGTCGTAGAGCTCGACGGCGAGCACGTCGCCGCGTCGCTCGCGCACGCGCGCGCTCACCCAGCCCCCGCGTCGTGGGACCTCCACGTAATCGCCCGGCGCCGGCGCGTCACCGCCGCCGCGCAGAGGCGAGGGCAGGCTCACCTCGGAGAGCGCGAGCTCGGCGGAGACGCGGCCGAGCGCGACGCCCGCGCGCTGCTTCTCGCGGTGCTTCATCGCGCCGCGCACCTCGCTCGCGAGCTCGCCGAGCTCGATGTGACCGTCGCGGTCGTGATCGGCGATGCCGTCGCCAGCCAAGCCGTCGATGACCGCCTGCGTGAAGGTCCAGTTCGCCGTCGAGGTGTTCGAGGCCTCGGCGCTCGTGAGCGCCGCCGCGGCGACGCCTCGCGCCTCGAGCGCGCCTGCCACCTCGGCGAGGCCGCCCGAGTGACAGCAGTCGGCCATGAGCCAGACGCGCTCGCCTCGAAAACCCTCGAGCGCGCTCGTGATCGCCGCCATCGAGACGCGCCCCTCGGCGCCCGCGTCGTAGCCGAGCAGCGAGATCTCGCCCGACTCGGCGCGTGCGCCGTGGCCCGCGTAGTAGACGATGAGCGTCGATCCTGGCTCGGCGGCGCGCGCCTCCGAGGCGATCGCCTCGAGCATCGCGTCGCCGCGCGCGGCCTCGTCGATCAGGCTCCGCACACGATCCTTCGGCACGCCGCGCGCCACGAGCGTCGCGGCGAGCTCGGCGTCCTTGCGGTCGACCGGCGAGAACGACGTGACCGAGGGATCCTCCCAGCGAAGCACGCCAGCGATCACCGCGCGTGTGCGTGAGGGCTGCCAGACGCGGGTCTCGTCGACCGGCGGGGCCGCGACCGCGCGCGGCGTGGGTGGAGGCGCAGCGCGGCTCGAGCCTTCCGCCGTGCGCGACGCGTCGATCGGCGCGCGCTCGCTCCGATCGAGCGGCGCCGCAGGCGCGGCGCAGCCCGCGAAGCACAGCGTGAGGAGCGCAGCCTTGCGCGAGAGCATCGGCGCGCAGTGTAGCGCGAGGCGCTCGCCCGGCCCCCCCCCGGTTCTCCCCGGGCCCGCGCGCCGCGCGCACGATTCGCGGGCCCTCGGCTCGACGCCTGGTCTACGCTCCCCTCCCCCCGCATGTCTCCCGAGGTCGGCAGCGTCATCGGCGGCAAGTACCGCCTCTACAAGCCGCTCGCGCGCGGAGGCATGGGCTCGATCTGGGTCGCCAGGCACGCCGAGCTCGACGTCTCGGTGGCCATCAAGCTCATCGCACCCGAGCTGGTCGCGAGCGACTCCGCGGTGCACCGCTTCCGCCACGAGGCGCGCGCGGCCGCGCAGCTGCGCAGCCCGCACGTGGTGCAGATCCTCGACTACGGCGTCGACGCTGGTCTGCCCTACATGGCGATGGAGCTGCTCAGCGGCGAAGACCTCGGCGCCTTGCTCGAGCGCCAGGGGCGCCTCGGCCTCGAGCGCGTGCTCGAGCTGCTCCGGCCCGTGTGCAAGGCCCTCAAGCTCGCCCACGAGGCGCGCATCGTGCACCGCGATCTGAAGCCCGCGAACATCTACGTCGCCAAGGTGGGCGACGACGAGGTCGTGAAGGTGCTCGACTTCGGCATCGCCAAGGCCCTCGGCGGCGACGGCTCGATGAAACACACGGCCTCGGCCACGCTGGTCGGCTCGCCGCTCTACATGAGCCCCGAGCAGTCGCGCGGCGATCCCGTCGACGCGCGCAGCGATCTCTGGGCGCTCGGCGTCGTCGCCTTCGAGGCGCTCGTCGGCAGGCCGCCCTTCGAGGGGCGCGGCCTCGGCGACATCTTCGCGCAGATCTGCCACGCGCCCACGCCGAAGCCCTCCGAGCTCGGCGTCGCGATCCCCGGGATCGACGCCTTCTTCGCGCGCTCGCTCGCGAAATCGCCCGCCGATCGGCAGGCCTCGGTCTCCGAGTGGCTCGCCGAGCTCGAGGCCTGCCTGAGCGACGCGAAGTCCGGGCGCAGCGCCGGCACCGATCCCGGCGCGAAGGCCTCGCTCGCGCCCGCGCCTCCGGCCCGCGCGCTCACCGCCGTCGAGCTCGATACGCTCTCGAGCTCGGAGACCTCGGCCGCGGTGGCCACGGGCGATCGTCCGTCGCGGCGCTTGCCCGCGGTGCTGCTCGTCGGCGCGCCGCTGCTCGTCTTCGCAGGCATCGGCGCCTTCTACCTGCGTGGCTCGCTCGGCGGGAGCACGACGCCCGAGCCCGAGGCCTCGAGCGCGGCCTCGGCGGACGCGCGCGGCGAGCTTGCCGGCAGGGCCGAGCCCGGTCCACCCGTAGACGGCGAGCTCGTCGTCTCACCCGCGGGGCCGGCGGTCTCGGCGCAGGCCTCGAGCTCCGCCCAGGCGCCGAGCGCCGTAGCCTCGGTCGATCCTGCGCCGCAGGCCTCCGCGCCGGCCACGCCTCGCGAAGCGCCGCGCCAGGGCGCCACGAGCGCGACCACCGCTCGCGCTCCGCGCTCCGCGACGCCTCCCGCGAGCGCCGCGCCTCCGCCGGTGCGTGTACCTTCGACAACCGATCCGGTCTTCGGTATTCCGGGCGGGCCATGAAGCGATCCCTCCGAGCCGCGCTCGGCGCCTCGATCGGCGTGCTCGCGCTCGCCGCGCCCGCCGCAGCGCAGAGTGAGCCCACGCAGCCCGCACCTGCGGAGCGCGCGCTCATCGCGGGGCGCGAGGGCCTCGAGCTCTACACCGCGCAGCGCTGGGCCGAGTGCGCCGCGCGCTTCGCCGAGGCCGAAGCGCTCACGCACTCGCCGGTCTTCCGCCTCTATCTCGGGCGCTGTTTGCGTGGCGCCGGCAAGCTGCTCTCCGCGCGCGAGGAGCTGCGCGCCATCTCGAGCGAGGCGCTGCCCGAAGGCGCGCCGTCGCCTTGGCGCCAAGCGAAGACCGACGCCACGGCCGAGCTCGGCCTGCTCGAGCGCGCGATCCCCTCGGTTCGGTTCGTCGTCGAGGGCGCTTCGTCGCCGTCTCAGGTCGTACGTGTCGCAACGATCGAGGCGCGCGCAGGCGAGACGCTCGAGCTCGATCCCGGGCTTCACCAAGCCGAAGCACAGGCCCTCGACGGCACGGTCGCTCGCCAGAGCTTCGAGCTCGCCGAGGGCCAGAAGTCCGTCGAGGTCACCCTGCGTTTCCCCCAGGGCGTCGCGACCCCTCGTCGGCCCGAGGCGCCGGTCGGCCAGGGCGACGCCCCCGGGGCGTCGAGCGGCGGCCTCCTGCCCGGCCTGGTGCTGATCGGCGCAGGCGGCGTGGTGCTCTCGGTGGGCGCGGTGCTCGGTGTCTTGGCCTCGAGCGGCTACGACGGCCTGCGCGACGAGGGCTGCGGCACCTCGGGCGGCGCGCTCTCGTGTGGTGGCGGCGCGGGCAGCCCGGCGCAACAGAGCGATTTCGACGCCGCCAATACACTCGCCGACGCCTCGACCGGGCTCTTCATCGCGGGCGGCGTCACCGCCGCCGTGGGGCTCGTGGTGCTGATTGCGTTCCCAGGGGAAGACGCGCCCGTTACCTCGCGCGCAGGCTCGCTGGTGTGGCGCTTCTGAGCGAGGCGAGCGAGGGCGCCGATCACTGCGCGGGTGGCAGCGGGTGCGCCGCGAGCCACGTCTCGCAATCGTTGGGCGTGGGCAGGCTCGGGATGGCCCTGAGCTCGAAGAAGCCGAAGCGCGCGAGCAGGTCGGCGTTCGTGCTGCCCGCGGCGGCGACCAAGCCCACGTAGGCGTCCTCGCCGAGCGCGGGGTTCTCGAGTGGGTAGACCCGCGACCATCCCCCGCCAACGGGCCGGTAGAACGCCCACAAGACGCCCGAGTCCGTGCGGCAGACCGCGATTTCGACCCAGTTGGGAGAGCCGGGGCCCGTGGCATCGTCGTCGACGTCGTCGCCGATGCGTTCATCGCTCGGGTAGGTGCCGAGCGCGGTCCCGTTCGCGTTCTCGTCGTGGCGCACGGTTCGCAGGCCGCGTGAAGCCGCCGCCGCGAGCGTGCCGTACTCGGCCTTGAACCAGTCGTCGGCCGGCTCGGCGTCGGTCGTCGTGCTCACCACGATGCCGCCGAGCTGGAACTCGTAGCCAGGCCAACCCGAGCCCCCTCCTGCGAGCGTCTCGACGAGCGTGCGGGCGATGAACGGCTGCGTACCGGGCACCGGCGAGGTCGTGCGCACGAAGATCGCCGGCCAGCCGAGATCCCAGAAGCCCGACTGCGGCTCCGGGCTGATGCCCATCACGTCCGAGCCAATCGCCCAGGTGCCAGCGCATCCTCCGCCGCCGCCGCTCTGGGCGCAGCCCTCTTCGACCACCAGACACGAGTCCGGCTCGGTGCCGAGGAAGTCGTCGGCGCAGAGCACGCACTCCTCACCAGGCACGCAGCCGCCGCCCTCGCCTCCGCCGCCCGCGCCGCCTGCGCCGCCGCCGCCGCCCGCGCTGCTCGTTGATGCATCGGTGCTCGTGCTGCCCCCGCCTGCGCCCGCGCCGCCTGCGCCTTCGAGCTCGTCGAGGCCGCAGGCCGCGCGACACGAGACGAGCGACACGAGCAGAGGTGCCCAGGCGAAGCGCATGTGAGGGAAGCTATCACGCGTGCGCCGGGGTGGTGTCGCGCGAGCGCCGCACCCTCAATCGAGCGTCGCTCGCGTCGCGGCCTGCTCTGGCGGCGCGAGGCCTCGCTCCTGCCAGCGGCGCAGCTCCGCTTCGAGCCCCGCGCCGGGCTCGAAGTCGTGATCGTAGAGCGCGATCGCCACGAATTCTCCGCCCTCGCGCACGTGGAGCTCGGTGCGCCAGGTGGTCGTGGGGTAGGTGCCTCGGCCTCGGTGCGCGACGCGCTCGATGCGCTCCACGCCCTCGCGTGGCAGCAAGAGCGCGTGGCCTGCGTCGCCCGTGCGGCGCAAGAGCAGGTGGTCGTGACTCAGGTAGATGCCGTAGCGCCCGAGCCCGGCCTCGCGATCGCGCCGCGCCTGCGCCTCGTGCCAGAGCTTGTCGGCGCTCGCGAGCGTGTAGACGACCAGCGAAACCACCCCCACGCTGAGCAGCACCAGGAGCACCAGCTCGAAGGCGAGCAGGCCCCACCTGCCTCGCTCGACGTCGCTCCACAGCCGCTCGCGCACCGAGGCCTCGAAGAGCACCGCCCGCGCGCCGCTCAGCATCAGACCCACGGCCGCGATCGACATCGGCGCCGTCACCACGAGGATCAGCGCATCCACCCAGCCGCCCAGGCGCTCGGGCGCGAAGTAACGCCAGGGCTCCTTGCGTGGATCTCCGGCCGAGCTCGCCTGATCGCGGTAGCCGTGGGCCGCTTCGTCGCCCGAGCGCGGCGCGCGCCCGGTGCGCAGCACCTCGCGGTAGGGCTCGGGCAGATCGGCGAGGCGATGCTTCATGCGCGCGTAGGTTGCGACATCAACGGTCGCGAGGCAAGCCGAGCTCCGAGGGCCCTGGGGCGCGCGCCCGAGGCGGGCGTGCTACGAGAGCCCATGCCCCGCGCAGCGCCCCGAGTCTCGGCTCACCCGGCCGTCACCGCCTACATCGACGGCTTCCCGCCTCCGGTGCGCGAGCGCCTCGCCAAGCTGCGCAGCGCGATCGCCGCCTCGGCGCCCGAAGCCGAGGAGCGCCTCGCCTATGGCATCCCGACCTGGTGGCAGGGCGAGAACCTCATCCACATCGGCGGCTTCAAGAAGCACGTCGGCATCTACCCGGGCCCAGAGGCCATCGTGGCCTTCGCCGACGCGCTCGGCGACTACGTCAGCTCCAAGGGCGCCGTGCAGCTGCCTCACGACGCGCCGCTGTCGCCCGCGATGGCGCTCGTGAAGAGGCTGGTGCGTCACCGCCTCGCCGTGGTGGGCGCGGCGGGCAAGGCGAAGAAGGTGGCGAAGGGGGAGAAGGCGGCGGCGGGGAAGGCGAAGAAGGTGGTGCCGGCGAAGAAGGCGGCGCCGGTGAAGGCGAAGCAGGCGGTCGGTGCATGCCGCGCCACTCGAACACGCGAGCGCCGAGGCGAAGCTCGTCGTCAGCCCGCGTCGTCGTAGCCCTGGAGGTGCCGATCGAGCGACCAGATGCGGACCTTCGCGTGCGCGTGAATGGCTCGCTGCTTCTCTGCGAGGTCGATCAAGCTCCTGTCGCCGACGCCCATGCCCAGGGTCGCGTCGTGAACGAAGTGCGTGAGCCAGCCACGCACCGTCTCTGGGTCAGGCACGGGGGTGATCGTGAACGGGGTGTCACCATCGAGTGAACGCGTCACCAGTTGAACGAAGCGCTCCGCACAGGCTCGTCGCTTCTGCCCGTCGTTCGCCTGGGCGATGTGGTTGCCCGTCTCGAGCACGACGGTCACAGGCAGGAGGAAGCGCTCGCCTTCCGCCTGTCTGCGCTCGAACTCGGCCCAGGCGGCCTCGTGAGCTCCATGCTTGCCGGGCACGCGGAGAAGCTCGCAGAGCACGCTCGTATCGAGGATGCAGAGGATCATTCGCCGCTGCGCAAGAGCTCGAGGATCTGCTGTCCTTGCGCCTCGCGCACCTGGGCGCTGCGCCGACGCTTGAGGTAGCGGTCCAGCGCTCCGCTGGTCGCCAGCATGCCGAGCGGGCCCGCGGCGCCAATCGCCACGAAGTCGTCCATCTCGCGAAGCGTCTGCAGGCGGCTCTCTCCGGTCGCCGGGTCGCGGTAGCAGGCGACCGTGTCGCCGAGCGCGCTCGGCGGTACGGCGTCGAGCAGCGCCGGGTTGTGCGTCGTCACCAAGAGCCGCAGCCCGCGGCGCCGCGCCGTCTCCTCGAGCGAGCGCATGAGCTCGCGCGCGCGGCTTGGGTGGACGCCGTTGTCGATCTCCCCGATCACCACGAGCGTGCCCTCCTCGACCGAGAGCAACGCGGCCGCGATCGCCAGCACACGGAGCGTTCCGTCGGAGAGCATCGTCGCGTCGACCTTCGAGGTCTTGCCTCCGAAGCTCTCGACCAGCTCGACCATCACGTCGTTGCGAGGCCCACGGAGGAACTCGATGCCCGCGATGTCCTGCTCGGGCAGGTTGCGCACGAAGCGCAGCACCTCGGCTCGCGCGGCCTCGTCGCCGCAGAGCTGGGCCAGCACTGCCGAGACGTTCGAGCCGTCCGCGAAGAGGCGGCGGTCTTCGGCGAAGGCGTAGCTGCGCATCGCGTCGGGTCGTGGGTCGAGCATCACCAGGCTGGTGAGCGCATCGGCGACCTTCGTGCACGCCTCGGGGATCTGCCGCTGCGACTCGGCGTGCTCGGCGTCGAAGCGCGCGGGCGTCAGGAGCTGCGTGAAGACCGCCTGCGTGTCGACACAGCCGATCTGTGGCTTGATCCGCCCGCGAGAGAAGTTGTTGTAGCCCACCGAGAGCTCGCTCCCGTGCTCCGACGAGGCGCGCTCCACACGGTAGAGCGGGAGCTTCGTCTGCGCCGAAGGGTCGGCGAGCTGCTCGCTCACGATCCGACCACCGCTGCCAGACAGCTCGAGTCCCACGCTCAGCTCGAGGCCATCGACGACGGCCCCGAGCTGGAGCGCCGACCCCGCGGTCGCTACGAGCGTCTCCGGGCGACCTCGCACGTGCAGTTCCCGCTGCTGCAGCGCGTAGCCAAGCTCACTGAGCCGCCTACCGCGGGCCATCCAGCTCAGGAGCGCCAGCGCCTCGATGACGTTGCTCTTGCCGGAGGCGTTCGCGCCGACGAGCAGCGTGAGCGGCGCGAGCGAGAGCTTCTGCTCGGCGCCGTAGCTCTTGAAGTTGGAGATCCGTAGCTCGGTCAGCACGATCGCGAGTCTAGCACCCAAGCCAGGTGGGCCTTCGCTCCGTGCCGGCGCTCCACCGCGCGCGTCTCCGGGCGGCCTCGCGCGCGGCTGCACCGGCTGCCGCTCACCGTCGGTCGAGCTAGCCGGCGCCGCAGCCGCGCGCCGCTCGCGTCTCGCCCGCCGCCGCCGCCGCCTCTCGCTGCCGCCGAACCTCGTTCACCCGCCGCGGTCCGGACGACCCTCCGGGGGGGTCCGGACGAGCATCCGAGGGGGTCCGGAGGACCCTCCGAG
>ERZ761602.869-NODE-869-length-60146-cov-12.129953_pt1 | contig 60146 bp, 39 predicted proteins | sample MGYA00512165_ERZ761602 | MGnify/ENA primary metagenome ERZ761602 (study PRJEB28899, sample SAMN02445085) | bioreactor sludge metagenome | biome: EBPR sludge; isolation source: Thorneside wastewater treatment plant | place: Australia: Brisbane, Thorneside... | reverse complement strand
GCTCCCAGCATGGTTCCAACGCCGTCGCCAGTCAGGAAGTTGAAACCTTCTGGGACAAGCTGCTGGGCAACCTGAAAGATCCCATCATTATCATTCTGATCGCCGCCCTGCTAATCACAGTGGCCTTGACGATTTTTGGCTATGCCGAATGGTATGAAAGCGTCGGCATCGCCTTCGCCGTGGTGATCGCCACGTTTGTCGCTACCTGGTCGGAACACAGCAATGAGCAATCCTTCCAAAAGCTGCTGGAAGAAGCCTCAATGATCTTGGTCAAGGTATTTCGCAACGGCCATCTGACCGAAATCTCGATCAATGATCTGGTGGTTGGCGACTATGTCCTGTTACAGCCGGGCGACACGGTACCGACCGATGGGTTGCTGATCGCGGGACACGCCGAGGTGGATGAAGCAGCCCTGACCGGCGAATCGGAACCGGTCAAAAAAACTGCGCTGCCTGAAGGCGCTGACCCAGCAACGGATGCGGAAGAACACCGGTTATTCCGCGCGGGTCTCCTGGTTGATGGTGAGTGTGTGATGCAGGCCAGCGCCGTAGGCGACCAGACCCGTTACGGTCAGACCATGAAGGAACTGCTGTCCGCTGAGGACCGGCTCTCGCCTCTGCAACATAAACTGACGGTGCTGGGCGGGCACATTTCGACCTTTGGTTACATCGGAGCAACCTTTATCTTCATCGCCTTCATGTTTAACAACATGTTCCTACAGGCTGAGAGTTTCGACGCCTACTGGGCGCAGGAAGGCGGAATCATCATCAAAGATTTCGTGACAGCAGCGATTTTAGCCATCATCGTGGTCGTGGTGGCGGTGCCGGAGGGCTTGCCGATGATGATCGCCATGGTGCTGGCGATCAACATGAAAAAATTACTCAGCGTCAAGGTGCTGGTGCGTAAGTTGTTGGGTATCGAAACCGCTGGCAGCCTAAATATCCTGTTTACCGACAAGACCGGCACGCTGACCCAGGGCCGGCTATCGGTGAGCGCCTTTGTGACAGGTATCGGCGCACAGTATGGAAAATTAGACGATATTCCCCAGGCGTTGCGCGACACTGCCGGGTTTGCCCTGCGCAACAACACCAGTGCAGTGATCGACGCTAGCGACCCGAACGATATCAAGATGGTCGGTGCTGACCGTACTGAACAGGCGCTGCTGCGGTTCGTTGCGCCGTATCTGACGCAAACCGGCAATGTCGACATTGCCGATGTCATTCCCTTTAACAGCACCCGCAAGTTTTCCGCGACCCAGGTGACCGGCGACCGGGCGCTGACGCTGGTCAAAGGCGCTCCGGAAGTGATCCTGCGGAATTGCACGCATTATTTAGACGCAGAAGGCAATACTGTTGATCTCAGCGATCCAAGCGCCTTGGACGCGGCCATGCGCGAGTTATCTTCACGGGCCATGCGTCTGCTGGCGGTCGCAGTGGCTGAGACGCCGATTGACGACAGCAAGGCGTTGCCAGCTCATTTGACGCTGGCCGGTGTATTTGGAATGCGTGACGAATTGCGTGAAACTTCTTACGCTTCGGTGAAAACTGCGAAAAATGCAGGCATTCACGTCATCATGATCACTGGCGATGCCAAGGAAACCGCTCAGGCGATTGCCAAGGACGTAGGATTGCTGGAGGGTGATGAACAGGGAATCATCCTCACATCTACTGAGTTGGCGCAACTGTCTGACGAAGAAGTTAAGCAGAAGCTGCCGCATCTCTACGTGGTCGCGCGAGCCTTCCCGACCGACAAGAGCCGCTTGGTGAAATTGGCCAAGGAAATGGATTTAGTGGCTGGCATGACTGGCGACGGTGTCAACGACGCGCCAGCGGTGAAAAACGCCGATGTCGGCTTCGCCATGGGCAGTGGTACCGAGATGACCAAGGAATCGGGCGACATCGTCATTCTCGACGACAATTTCTCCTCACTGACCAAGGCGGTGCTGTACGGGCGCACCCTGTTCAAGTCGATCCGCAAATTCCTGATCTTCCAGTTGACAGTGAACGTCTCCGCCATTCTGGTGGTGTTCCTAGGGCAGTTCTTCGGCTTCGACCTGCCGCTGACCATGACCCAGTTGCTGTGGTTGAACATCATCATGGACACCTTGGCTGGACTCGCCTTTGCCGGCGAGGCGGCGCTGGAACGCTACATGCTGGAGAAACCGATGCGGCGTGACGAACAATTGATCAACACCGATATGTGGTCGTCGATCCTGATCAATGGCGCTTTCATCGCTTTCATCAGCATCTTGTTCCTGACCAGCGACCTAACCAAAGTCCTGTTCTCCGGCGGTCATGAAATCGGTTCCGACGCAGCACAGGCCAAGTTCCTCACCGCCTTCTTCGCCTTCTTCGTGTTCATCCAGATCTTTAATACCTTCAATGCCCGCACGCAGGGACTGAATCTGTTCGAGCATCTGTTGGATAACCGCCTGTTCAGTCTCATCATCCCGTCGATCATGGTAATTCAGCTCATCTTTATCACCTATGGCGGCGAGATCTTGCGCACCGTCGGCTTATCGATGCAGGAATGGATTTACGTGCTGCTTATGGCCGTCGTGATCATTCCGGTTGATCTGGCGCGTAAGATCGCCCGTAACCAATGGTTTGGCAATCCGGTGCAGCAGGAAGGTTCTTAAAGCTTAAACTGCTGCCTTCTTCAACCACCCCGGCGCTGGTGCGCCACCCTCCTTATCCAAGGGGGGGAAATGAAGGTTCATCATGTTTCTGAGTGGCTATCGTCCTCGTGGCGCTCGCTATCTGCAAGTATCGGCTCCCAAAGGGGGGTCTGTTTTGCAATCATGGCGAGCCTGGCTGTTGGCGGGTCTACTCGTCGCCGGGATCGGCGGCGATATTAGCGCCACGGAATCTTGGCAAGTGCAACGGGAAGCCTTTCGGCTCGCTGAACAATCGCTGCAGGCTGGCGCGTCTGTGGACTACACGGCATTGCGGGGCTATCCGTTGTATCCCTACTTGCGTTACCGGGATATCTCCCGCCGGTTACCGGCATTTCCGGCTGCTGAGATGCGGGAGTTTCTGCAAACCTACTCCGATACACCTCTGGCTGACCGCTTACGTAGCGCTTGGCTGCGCCAGCTTGCTGGTGCCCAACGCTGGGACGATTACCTGCGCGATGCGGTTCCCAGCCGCGATCCAACCTTCGAGTGCTGGCGGCGGCAAGCCTTGTTGAAGACTGGCCAGACCCAGCCCGCATTGCAGGACTTCGCCACGATCTGGTTGCGCGGCAGTTCACTACCCAATGCCTGCGACCCAGTGATTGCAGTCTGGCAAACTCAAGGTCACCTCTCGCCTGAATTGCGCTGGCAACGGTTTATGCTGGCGATGCATGAAGGAGAAACCGGGTTGGCCCGGTTTCTACGGGCTGACATGCCGGAAGCCGATCGTCTATTGGCCGATACCTGGCTGGCAGTCGCCAGTGATCCGGCCTTGATTCTCGACGGTGACCGATTAAAGATCGATGACCCGCGTGTCCTGCCGGTTTTGGTCGATGGCTTAGGCCGTTGGCGGCGACGCGATGCGCTAGCAGCAGCAGCAGCGCTCGATACCCTCAAGGCGCATGATCCGGCGCTGGCCCCGCATCTCGCGAATGAAGAACGATTGCTGGCCTTATGGATTGCCAGCGACTATCACCCGACCTCACTGGCGCGGCTAACCGCCTTGCCGGAGACCGTGGTCGATGCGGATGTGCGGGAATGGCGGATTCGGGTTTGTCTGAAACAGGGCGACTGGCTAGCGGCCTTGCACTGGCTTGATCAATTGTCCCCGGAAGAGCGCGATAGTCCACGCTGGCAATACTGGCGCGGTCGAGCGCTGGAATCGCTGGGCCGGACTGAACAAGCGCAACAAACCTACCGAAACATTGCGGGCCAAAGGGAATATTACAGCTTTTTAGCCGCTAACCGGCTTGGCATTGCCTACACCATCGCAAATACTCCGCTGACGGTTTCGCCGACTGAACTCGATGCCCTATTGGCCGGCGCTCCCGGTCTGCAACGGGCAAAGGAGTTGTATATCCTAGGCCGTGAGTGGGAGGCGGATACGGAGTGGCGGCGGGCAACTCAGGCATTCGATCCGGTAGCGCTAAAGCAGGCGGCATGCTTGGCTCATCGCTGGGAATGGCATCATCAAGCTATCATCACCATTGCCCAGGCGGAACACTGGGATGATTTGGAGCTGCGGTTTCCGCTGGCTTACCGTGATAGGGTGGTGGCAAACGCCCGCGAGGATCAATTGGACCCGGCTTGGGTGTATGCGCTTATCCGTCAGGAAAGTGCCTTTCGGGCTGATGCCCGTTCTCCCGTTGGAGCGTTGGGGTTGATGCAACTCATGCCCGCTACGGGCCGGCAAATAGCCCAAGATTTACAAGACACCGTTGATACGCTCGACCTGCGGCAACCAGAGACTAATATCCGCTATGGGGTTCACTATCTGCGGCGTATGCTGGACCGGTTACAAGATAATCCGATACTGGCTACTGCCGCTTACAATGCTGGTCCCAGCAAAATAGTACAATGGTTGCCCATCGGCACACCGGTACCAGCGGATATTTGGGCGGAAACCATTCCCTACCGTGAAACCCGGGCCTATGTGCAGAGGGTCATGGAGTACGTTGTTGTTTACCGTTATCTGCTGGGTCTGGAAGATGATGATCTCAACACCACGCTGGGGGTGCGTATGAAACCTGTGTTGCCGCTGCAAAACACTGGACGGCAAGCTGGTTAGAGGCTGTCATATTATCTTTCGAAAGAAATGGAAGAATGGAAGACGAGAGCCAGGAAAATACACTTTTGCTTTTGCATGCTTGTCAAGCATGCCAGTGTGAGCTAGGGAATTTGATGACATTGTTGTTGTTTTATGTGGCGATGAAAACGCCGTGATAGCCGGAGAGTAAATTTTGGCAAAACAAGTTCTCGTCGTTGACGACAATGAAATGATCACCTTTCTATGGAAGTTAGTTCTGGAAAATGGCAACTATGTTGTTTCCCAGGTCAACGATGGTGCCAGCGCTCTGGAGATGCTGGCCGCCAACCGCTATGACTGCTTGATCGTTGATTATCATATGGATGATATGGATGGTCTTGCGCTGACAGAGAAGATTCGTGCCATGCCTGGCTATCGCCCGGTTCCCATCATAATGATTACCGCTGAGCGTGACCAGGAATTGAGCGAAAGTGCGCGTATAGCCGGAATCAATGCCTTGATGACTAAGCCCGTGCATCCTGACAGCCTGTTAGATATCATCGGCCGCCTTTGTCCATTGAGTACTTGAAAGGAGGGGAGAATTCTGCACCTTTGGACCATGCGCCCATAGCGCCGCGGAAACTGGTGGTCGTCAATTTTTCGATACTTTTGCTCTGCTAAGCAATGCTTGAACGTAACGGATTGGAATGGCATAGGTAATACCACTCGGTTTTTCCAGAATAGATTCTTTACTGCCCTGAACAAACACTTTATTGATGACCCCAATTACCCGGCCAGTATCCTGTTCATATAGCGGGCTGCCACTGTTGCCAGGATAAGCAGTTGCGTCGAGTTGCAACACTTCATAAGGCTCATTTTTCAAACGCCGGATAGTGGCCGGGTCTAAATTTCCGGCGGCAGGTACGGGAATAGCCACTGGACTGATGGCGGAAATGATGCCTTGATGTGTAACTGGAAAAAGACCCAGGACTACGCCGATCGGAAATCCGGTGAACGCGATAGCCTGTCCTTCGCGGGAACGCCGCGATTCACCCAATTGCAACGCAGGCAATGGCGGGCCATCAATCTCCAGTAAGGCCAGATCGTGCTCCGGATCAATTGCGATTTTTTTCGCTGCGCGTGATTCAACCATTGTGCCCTGACCAATAAATACCGCTAGCGTTTCCTTGTTCTGTGAATCAAGGAAGGCAGGTAAGGCATGGGCATTGGTAATAACCTGCCGGCCTTGACCTACCACAAAGCCGCTGGCTTCAAATTTGGCCGGTGGCCGCCGGGCAGGCTGAACTGTGCCAATGGCGACAATACTGGGCTTAATCTTCTCCACTGTATCGGCCAGGCTCGCTGCCCAGACTGTAGGCTGGCTCATCATGAGTAGCAGGCTGCTTGCTAGCAGGACAAGCAGGCGGCATTGGCAGAGTTGTGCAACAAACCGGCGCATCATAGGCGACTCCCGGTTAAAGATATTGTACATCAATAACTTCGTAAGTTTTGATGCCGCCAGGTGTTTGCACATCCACGATGTCGCCGACGAATTTGCCAATTAAGGCGCGGGCAATCGGCGAATTAAAGGAAATTTTACCCGCCTTAATATCGGCTTCATCCTCACCGACGATCTGATAACGTTTTTCTTCTTCGCTCTCTTCTTCGGTCAGCCGCACTGTGGAGCCGAACACCACCTTGTCCGAAGCAGGGATCATGCTAATATCAATAACTTGGGCGTTAGCCAATTTCGACTCAATTTCAGCGATGCGGCCTTCAGTAAAGCTCTGTTGCTCACGAGCAGCATGATATTCGGCATTTTCCTTTAAGTCGCCGTGGGCGCGGGCTTCAGCGATGGCGGCGGTAATCCGTGAGCGCTCTACCGTTTTCAATTCTTGTAGTTCGGCGCGAAGCCGGGCAGCGCCAGCTGCAGTCATCGGTACTCTGTGGGTTGTCGTCATGTAAGCAATTCCCGGTGCAATTCCTGGAGGCAGTTCACGCTCCTGTTATCAAGTTCACGCAAGGCCAGACAAGTGGCCCGCGCCGCGGCAATCGTTGTGGTATAGCTGACCTTATGCATCAACGCCTCGCGGCGGATGGAAAAGGAGTCGGCAATCGCTTGCTTGCCTTCGGTAGTATTAACGATCAGGTCAATCTGGTCATTCTTGATCAGGTCGACAATATGGGGCCGGCCCTCGCCGACTTTATGAACAGTTTCACAGGCAAGCCCATGGCTGCGTAGCGCCGCCGCCGTCCCTTTGGTGGCCACCAGTCCGAAGCCGAGCCGGTCCAGATCACGGGCAATCTCGATAGCTTTGGTCTTGTCGATGTCGCGCACGCTAATGAAAGCCCGGCCACCACGTGGCAACTGATCGCCAGCGCCAAGCTGCGCCTTGGCGAAGGCTTCGCCAAAGGTGCGCCCAACTCCCATTACTTCGCCGGTCGACTTCATTTCTGGTCCCAGCAACGGATCAACGCCAGGAAATTTGACGAAGGGAAACACGGCTTCTTTGACAGAATAATAGTTGGGAATGATCTCACCGGATACCCCTTGTTCTGCTAGCGCACGTCCGACCATGCAGCGGGCGGCGATCTTAGCCAAGGGCCGGCCGGTGGCTTTTGAGACATAGGGGACGGTGCGCGAAGCACGCGGATTGACTTCCAACACGTAGATGGCATCACCCTGAATGGCGAATTGGGTATTCATTAACCCGATGACACCGAGTTTCAAGGCCATTGCCCGGACTTGTTCACGCAGCCGGTCCTGAATCATTGGGCTGAGGGAAAAGGGTGGCAGCGAACAGGCGGAATCACCCGAATGAACCCCCGCTTCCTCGATGTGTTCCATGATGCCGCCGATGATCACCTCGCGACCGTCGCTGAGCGCATCAACATCAACCTCAACCGCGTCGTTAAGGAAACGATCCAGCAGCACTGGCGATTCATTGGAAACCTGCACCGCCTCGGCCATGTAGCGGCGCAAATCACCTTCCTCGTGGACGATCTCCATGGCCCGGCCACCCAGTACATAGGAAGGGCGCACCACCAGAGGATAGCCGATTTCACCGGCCAGCCGCACTGCCTCCTCGGCTTCGCGGGCAGTGCGATTCGGTGGTTGCAACAGGCCCAGTTGATCAATCATTTGCTGAAACCGTTCGCGGTCTTCGGCACAGTCGATGGCATCCGGGCTGGTGCCGATGATCGGTACTCCATTGGCTTCCAGCGGCTTGGCCAATTTCAGCGGTGTCTGCCCCCCGTACTGAACGACGACACCTTTGGGGCGTTCCTTGCGGACGATTTCCAGCACGTCTTCCAGGGTTAGAGGCTCGAAATACAGCCGGTCGGAGGTATCAAAGTCGGTGGACACGGTCTCTGGATTGCAGTTGACCATGATGGTTTCGTAACCATCTTCGCGCAGCGCCAGGGCAGCGTGGACGCAGCAGTAATCGAATTCGATACCCTGGCCGATGCGGTTGGGACCGCCGCCCAGCACCATGATTTTATCGCGATTGCTGGGTTCCGCCTCGCATTCCTCTTCATAAGTCGAGTAAAGATAGGCGGTGCTTGTGGCGAATTCAGCGGCGCAAGAATCGACCCGCTTATAGACCGGGTGGACAGCTAACTGCTCGCGTAACCGGCGGACGGTGGTCTCGTCAGCACCGGCTAAGGCCGCCAGCCGGCTATCAGCGAAGCCCTTACGTTTAAGGAAGTAAAGCCGCTCACGGTCATGCAGCGCTGCCAGGCCAGCCGCCCGCACCTCACCGGCCAGCCGCACCAGCTCTTCAATCTGCGTCAGAAACCAAGGGTCGATCCAGGTTAATTCGTAAAGAGTCTCGACTGAATAGCCAAGCCGGAACGCCTCGGCGACATACCACAGCCGCCGCGCGCCGGGAACGCCCAATTCCTGCTTGAGAATCGTGTGTGGGTTGGCAAGGTTGCTATCGAGGATTTCGTTGAAACCATCGACGCCAATTTCCAGCCCGCGCAGCGCCTTCTGCAACGATTCCTGAAAGGTGCGGCCGATCGCCATGACTTCGCCGACCGATTTCATCTGGGTGGTCAGTCGAGGATCGGCTTGGGGAAATTTCTCAAAATTGAAGCGTGGCACCTTGGTCACGACGTAGTCGATACTCGGTTCGAACGAGGCCGGGGTGCGCCCGCCAGTAATCTCGTTTTGCAACTCATCCAGGGTGTAGCCCACCGCCAATTTGGCCGCGACCTTGGCAATCGGGAAACCGGTGGCCTTGGACGCCAAGGCCGAAGAACGGGAAACCCGGGGATTCATCTCAATGATGACCATGCGCCCATCATCGGGGTTGATGGCAAATTGGACGTTAGAGCCCCCAGTATCGACGCCAATCTTGCGCAACACCGCCAGCGAGGCATCACGCATGATCTGATATTCTTTGTCGGTCAGGGTCTGGGCTGGGGCGACGGTAATCGAGTCGCCGGTATGCACGCCCATCGGATCGAGGTTTTCAATGGAGCAAACGATAATACAGTTATCGGCCCGGTCACGGACCACCTCCATTTCGAACTCTTTCCAGCCTAGTACCGATTCCTCCAGTAACACCTCCTTGGTCGGCGACAAATCTAGGCCCCGTTCAAGGATCTCGACCAGTTCCTCGCGATTGTAGGCGATGCCGCCACCGCTGCCACCCAGGGTAAAAGAGGGGCGGAGGATGGTTGGAAAACCGATTTCGTGATGCTGGGCCAGCGCCTCCTCCAGGGTATGGGCAACCACTGAGCGCGGAGTAGCTAAGTTGATCTCATTCATTGCCAAGCGGAAGCGCTCGCGGTCCTCGGCCATGTCGATGGCGTCGGGAGAAGCACCGATCATTTCAACGCCATGCTGTTCCAGCACACCATGTTGAACCAGCTCCAAGGCGCAATTCAGCGCAGTCTGGCCACCCATGGTCGGCAGCAGAGCATCGGGGCGTTCGCGGGCGATAATGTGGGCAACTGTTTGCCAATGGATTGGCTCGATATAGATGGCATCGGCCATGTTAGGATCGGTCATGATCGTGGCTGGGTTGGAGTTGACCAGGATCACCCGGTAGCCCTCCTCCCGCAGTGCCTTGCAGGCTTGCGCGCCGGAATAGTCAAATTCGCAAGCTTGGCCGATCACGATGGGACCGGCGCCAATAATCAGGATACTTTGTAAATCGGTACGCTTGGGCATGACTCAAGGGCCAGGTATCAGGTATCAGGCATCATTGCCGTCAACTTGAGGATTGTGGATCAGATTTTAGCCTGATTTTTTTGCGCCATCAGACCTATAAACCGGTCGAATAGTGGCGCCACGTCATGTGGGCCAGGACTGGCTTCCGGGTGACCCTGGAAACTGAAGGCTGGCCGGTCGGTGCGGGCAATGCCTTGCAGTGAACCATCGAACAGCGAGCGGTGCGTAGCTCGCAGGCAGGCTGGCAGCGTGGCTTCATCGACGGCGAAGCCATGATTCTGGCTGCTGATCATCACCTGGCGGCTGTCGAGATCCAGTACCGGATGATTGCCGCCATGATGGCCAAATTTCATTTTGACGGTTTTCGCGCCGCTGGCCAGGCCTAGTAGCTGATGACCGAGGCAAATTCCAAACAGTGGAACGCCAATTTCCAGCAATGCGCGGATCGTAGTAATCGCGTAGTCACAGGGCTCCGGGTCGCCGGGGCCATTGGATAGAAATACGCCGTCAGGTTTCAGTTCCATGATTGCGGCAGCAGGCATTTGTGCCGGAACGACCGTCAAGCGGCAGCCTCGATCGGCCAGCATCCGCAGAATATTGCGCTTGACCCCATAGTCACAGGCGACGACATGGTAAGGGGTATCCGTGGCGGTGGGAAAACTATTGCCGGCAAGCTGCCAGCGGCCTTCATGCCATGGGTAGGGCGTAGCGACACTGACGGCTTTCGCCAAATCCATGCCTTTCAAACCAGGAAATTCACGGGCCAGCTTCAGGGCCAGTTCGAAATCAAGCGCATCACCGGCCATGATGCAGCCATTTTGCGCACCCTTTTCGCGCAGCAGCCGGGTTAAACGGCGGGTGTCGATACCGGCCAGGGCAACCACGCCACGTTCACGCAGATAGCTGTCTAGGGATTGTTGATTCCGCCAGTTGCTGGCAGCCCCCGGACAGTCACGCACTACCAGACCGCTGGCATGGATACAGGCCGCTTCTTCATCGCCACCATTGGTTCCTACATTGCCGATATGCGGATAAGTCAGAGTAATGATCTGTTGGCAATACGAAGGATCGGTCAGAATCTCCTGATAGCCGGTGATCGAGGTATTGAACACCACCTCGCCTTGGGCGTGGCCATCAGCACCGATAGATTCGCCCCGGAACAGGCTGCCATCTTCCAGAGCAAGAATCGCGGATTTCCTCAAAGGGTGCCTCCAAAACAGACGCGCATAAGAAAGGAGCGGTAAAAACCGCTCCCTGGATGCGGCGTGAAATCAACCAGGTTTTTGAACTGATGAGCAGTCTATCAAATTAGACTGCTCCACTCTAGCTGTGCTGTGCTACTAACCATTCTGCTTGAATGGATAGAATGTCACGCGGGCCTCTTGTCCATGAGGAAGCCCTGCGGTCCCGGAAAACAGGGCCTTACTGGTCAAGCCTCGATGAGGCCGCTGGGAATTATTATGTATCGAGTCAATCGCTTAAGCATCAGGTTCCTCCGGATTTTCACTTTCTAGGGTGGAAACATCGCCCAGCGGCAATCCCAGTTCACGAGCGCGCAATAGCCGGCGCATAATCTTGCCACTGCGGGTTTTGGGTAAATCCGGCATAAATTCCAGTTCGCGAGGCGCCACTGCGGGTCCTAATCGAGTGCGAGCGAAGCCCAGTAGTTCCTTGCGTAGCGCATCGCTGGGTACATAGCTAGGCTTTAGCGCTACGAAGGCTTTGACAATCTGACCGGCAAACTCATCCGGTTTGCCGATCATGCCAGCTTCGGCCACTGCCGGATGCTCCATAAGCACGTTCTCGACCTCGAACGGGCCGATCAGATGACCTGAGGTTTTGATCACGTCATCGTTGCGACCCACAAACCAGAAATAACCATCGATATCGCAGATCGCCAGATCGCCGCTCAGATACCAGCCATCGGCAAAGCATTGCTGGTAACGTTCTGCATCATCCAAGTAGCTTCGGAACATGGAGGGCCAACCGGCCCGTAGCGCTAGTTCGCCTTCCTCGCCCGGTTCCAAACGGTCCACGCCACCCCCCGGCCGGCGCCGGACAATAGCGGCTTCAATGCCGGGTAGCGGTTGTCCCATGGAACCGGGCCGGATATCAAGGGTGCGGTAGTTGGTGATCATGATGGCCCCGGTCTCGGTTTGCCACCAGGTGTCGTGGAAGGGCCGGCCTAGAGTGGCCAGACTCCAAGTGACTGCTTCAGGGTTCAATGGTTCGCCGACGCTAGCCATAAATCGCAAAGCGCTTAAGTCATGTCCCTGGGTTGCCTCGGTGCCAGCCTTCATGAGCATCCGGATCGCTGTTGGCGCGGTGTACCAGACATTGACGCGCTCCCGGCCCAAAATGGCATACCAGCGCCGGGCATCGAATTCCGCCTCATCCACCACCAGGGTTGCGCCGTTCACGAGGGGTGCGATGATGCCGTAGGAGACACCGGTGACCCACCCAGGATCAGCGGTGCACCAGTAGATATCGCCGGGCCGCAGATCCAATACCCAGCGGCCAGTCAATTGATGAGCGACCACCGCTTGGTGAACGTGGATCGCGCCCTTGGGTGTTCCGGTGGTGCCGCTGGTGAAATGCAGCAGAGCCCAGTCTTCGGGCTGGGTGCGAGGCGGAGACCGGTGGTCCGGTCCAGTCTCCAGCAGGGTGTGAAAGGAATGGGTACCCGGTTCACTTCCGTCACTGTCAGTGAGCAATATATGCTCCAGATCGGGCAAGTTATTGCGTTGTTCCCGTATCTTGCGCTGGTAGAGCAACGTTGTAGTGACTAGCACCCGTGCTTGGCTTTTAACTAGACGTACCCGCACAGGTTCTGGGCCGAATGCGGAGAAAAGCGGGCAGAAGACCGCACCGGCCTTCAGCGTTCCCAATGCGGTGATATAGAGTTCGGGAATCCGTCCAGCCAGGACGCAGACCCGGTCCCCTGGACCGATACCGAGTTGTTCAAGGCTATGGGCAAAGCGGTTGCTCAGCCGGGCCAATTCGGTGTAGCTAATATCCCGCCGCTCGCCATTTTTACCCAGCCAGCGCAAGGCGGCCACTTCACCCTGGCCACTTGCAACCCAGCGATCCACTGCTTCGAAAGCGATATTTAAGCCGCCATGAGGCAATCCTGCGCGCTCAGTGCAGGCGATGTCCCAAGAGAACGTAGCCCGCATTGCTCTATAGTCCATCAGATTCGGGGCTGGTTCGTTGGCGTTCAAGGTCTTGTGTATTAGGGCCGCCATCGGATCCTCGCAGTGGCTAGTTGATCAAGCAGTTCTCAATAAATCAGGTTATGATTAAATCATTCCAACACAATCCGCTGGTCCAATTCTGGCACTGGTCCTCGCCTGAGATCCGTCCATGACTATTCGTAATCTCGAATATCTGTTCAAACCCCGTTCCATCGCTGTCATTGGTCGCGGTAAACAGCCTGGTGGTTCCGATGCGACCGTAGAATTCAACCTGATCGAGGGTGGCTTCAAGGGACCGGTGATGCCGGTTAACCCCGATCAGCAATCTATTTCCGGGGTGCTAGCCTACCGGGATATCGCCAGCCTGCCGGTCACTCCGGACTTGGCCATTGTAACCACACCGCTGGATGAAGCGCCTGCCTTGATTGATGAGCTGGGTCAACGCGGCACACGGGCCGTGCTGTTGCTGACGCGGGAAGTGTTGCAGGATCATCGTGGTATTAAAGCAGCCTTGCTTGACCAGGAGATGCTGCGTAAATATCCGGATGATGGGGAGACACTGAAACAGAAAATCCTTGATACTGCTAAGCCCTACTTGTTGCGGATCATGGGACCCGATCACCTTGGTTACGTCGTGCCGTCGGCCCATGTGAATGCAAGTTTGAGCAATCATCGGCCACTGGATGGCCATATCGCGCTGCTCTGCCAGTCAGCAGCGGTGATGCGCAGCGTGATGGATTGGGCTACCAGCCGCAATATCGGGTTTTCCCATCTAATTTCGGTAGGGATTCGCTGGGATGTCGATTTTGGCGATCTGCTGGATTATCTGCTGCGGGATTCGCATACCCGCGCCATCCTCATGTATATGGAAAATACCCGTAACCGCCGCAAGTTTGTATCGGCGGCCCGTGTCGCTGCTCGAGTCAAACCAGTGATTGTGCTCAAGCCACGTGATTTCCGCACCGGCCCAGTCGAGGATGCAGTTTACGATGCTGTATTTCAGCGTGCGGGCATCCTGCGGGTTGATAACATCGAGCAGCTATTCAGCGCGGCGGAGACCTTAGCCACCGCCAAGCCAGTCTATAGCGACCGGCTGACCATTGTCAGCAACAGCTACAGTCTGGCGTTGATGACTAGCGATACCTTGCTGCGCTACGGTGGCCATCGGGCTCAAATCAGCAAGGCGACCCGTGAGCAGATGACGCAATCCTGTCGGCCCGGCTATCCGATTGAAAATCCGGTTGATTTAGGTGATACGGCTGGTCCCGGCGAGTACGGCAAATCCTTGGATTTGTTGTTGCAGGAACCAGGTGCCGATGGGGTCCTGGTGATTCATGCCCCTGCTTCGACTGACCGCTCCTTGGATTGCGCTCAGGCTGTGGCCGAACGCGCGGTCAAGAGCCGGCGGCTGGTGATGAGTTGCTGGCTAGGCGAGTCGTCCGTGGAACCAGCACGCCAACTGTTTAAAAACGCCCACATCCCAACCTATGAAGCGCCTGATGAAGCGGTCGAAGCATTCATGCGGCTGGCTCAGTATCGACGAAATCAGGAATTATTGATGGAAACCCCCCCTTCAGTGCCTGAGGAATTCACAGCAGATGCCGAGACGGCTCGCCGGATTATCCAGATTGCGCTGACCGCGGGCCGCCGGCGATTAAACGCCTACGAAGCCAGCCAGGTGCTGAGCGCCTATGAAATTCCTACTGTGCCTTTGCAATTTGCCTCCACGCCAGAGGCGGCGACCGATGTGGCGCTGGAGTTGGGAGTACCTGTCGCGCTCAAGATCCTCTCGCCAGACATTGCCAATAAGTCTGATGTGGGCGGAGTGGCGTTTAGCCTGAAAAATCCCCTGGAGGTATTGGTGGCTGCGACTGAGATGCTCAACCGGGTGCGCGATCTCGCTCCCGATGCGGTCATTGACGGTTTTGCGGTGCAGCCCATGCAGTATCGGCATAATATTTATGAATTGATGATGGGCGTCCGGACCGGTAAGCGGTTCGGACCGGTGATCTTTTTCGGCCAGGGCGGTACGGAAGCCGAAGTTATCGGTGATATCGCCTACGCCCTGCCGCCATTGAACATGCAATTGGCGCGGGATCTGATGTGGCGGACCCGGCTATACCGCCGCCTCAGCACTAATCGCGGCCGGCCGGTCGACCTGGATATCATCGCACTAACTCTGCTAAAGATTTCGCAGATGGTGGTTGATTTGGCGGAAATCGTCGAATTGGATATCAATCCGATCTGGCTGAGTCCGGAGGGATTACTGGCGTTGGACGCTAACGTAGTGATCGAGCCCAGTGCGGAGCCCGCAGCGAAAAGGCTGGCGATTTTGCCCTACCCGAAGCAGATGGAACGGCACTATACCTTGCCGGATGGCCGTTCCTTCCTCATGCGGCCGATCCTGCCAGAGGATGAACCCGAGCTACAGAATCTGGTTAAGCGGATGCCAGCGGAAGATGTGCGAATGCGGTTTTTCCAGCCGATCCATGAGTTGTCGCATGAGATGGCGGCACGATTGACGCAACTCGATTACGAACGTGAGATGGCGATCATTGTCACCGACCCGAATGCTATTCCCGGTAAAGGCAAAATCTGGGGCGTGGTGCGCTGCAATGCCGACCCCGATATGGAAAGAGCTGAGTACGCGATCTTGGTGGATCGGGCTATGACGGGGATTGGGCTTGGACCTATGCTAATGCGTTATATCATCGAATACGCCAAGCAGCAGGGTATCAAGGAAATTTATGGTGAGGTTTTACGGGAGAACGAATCGATGCTCCGGCTCAACCGGGCGCTTAATTTTAAGGTTGAAGCGGCGCTCGGCGATCCGGGAGTACTGCATGTGAAGTTGCTACTGACCTGAAGCATTGCTGCAAAAACTTCTTTCCCCCGGCAGGGAGGGTAGGGCAGAGGTTGAATGTTAAGGAGACGATCATGATTTTTCGGCAATTGTTCGAACCGGTGTCCTGCACCTATACCTATTTACTTGGTTGTTCAGCGACGGGCGGCTGCGCGCTGATTGACCCGGTGCTTGAAACCGTGGAGCGCGATCTGGCCGTTATCAGCAGCCTTGGCCTGCATCTGGCGTTCACGGTCGAAACTCACGTCCACGCCGACCATTTAACTGGAGCGCTCAAGCTTAAGCATCTGGCAGGCAGCCAGATCGCTGGTCCTGCTCTCGACGGGCTGCTGTGCACCGATGCCGGTCTCCATGAGGGCGAGCCATTGATGATTGGTGAAATAGCACTACAGCCGCTATTCACGCCGGGCCATACCTCATCCCATCACGCTTACCTGATAGATGCTGGTACGCAACAACTCCTGTTCTCTGGTGACGCCCTGTTGATTGATGGTTGCGGGCGGACTGATTTCCAGTCAGGTGATCCGGTTGCGTTATATCACAGTATTCATGACCAGTTTTTCACCCTGCCGGATGAAACGCTGGTCTACCCAGGGCATGACTACGAGGGACGGTTTGTGTCGTCCATTGCTCAGGAAAAGGCGCGTAATTCACGTCTTGGCGGAGGCAAAAGCCTGGAGGAATTTGTAAAAATCATGAAGAGCCTAGACTTGCCGCCACCCCAAAAAATGGCATTCGCCGTCCCGGGTAATCTGCTCTGCGGCCAATGCCCGCCCAATGTGCCCGATGCGTTGCGCCTACCGTGCGCTTTCGGCGATCAAGGCTAAGGAGGACTCAGTGGACGAAATCTGCAAAGATCCGCTGGAGAGCGGCGCTAACGTCAATGTGCAGCCTGATCGCCGGACTATTGCCCGGCAGCACACAACCAAGATGCTGAAGATGCTGCGTGGTTATGGCCCTAAGGAACCGCCATCCGTTGCGGAATCCCGGACGGCAGTGGTGACTGAACTGGCCAGCGCTCGCCCCCCTCCCTCTTCATCTCCCTCCGCGAAGGGGGGGAGCGCATCGTTGGTAGCTGCCGAATTCATACCGGCAGCAGTGGCGGACACCAGGGCTTCCTATGGCCGGTTGATGGAGGATTCCCTGGACCAGCGACCGCCTTCACCGGTTGCCCCGGCTGCCCCGCCACCACACGCAGCGGAGCGGTCTTCCACCCGGCATAAGGTTGTCTCGTTGGGTGAGGGCTTACAGCGGCGATCTGGTGTTTTTGGGAAATTAATTCAGAAAACCAATGAGTTGGCGCAATCTAGCCGGATTTTTCAGGCTTATTTGCCGCCGCATCTGCGCGAACATGCCTTGTTAGTCCGAATGGATGAGGAAGTATGGGCAGTGCGGACTGATTCAGCCAGTTGGGCGACCCGGTTGCGCTACAAGCTTTATGATATCCGCCAAGCCCTCGGCCAGCAACTGGGTATCGCATTGCCCAAGCCGCATATCCGTGTGGAACCGGTGACGGCCCCTCTGCCATTGCGGCGGCCGCCACAGGCGCTGACCCAGAAAAGCGCCCGGCTTATTGAACAAGTCGCGCATGATGAAGCAGATCCGCGTTTGAGCGCCGCCTTGCACCATCTAGCGCAACACGCTGTGCGAGACGATTCATAGCGTCATTTTCATCATGTTTCACATCCATCAAGGCAATCGCCTCGAAACCCTGACGGACTCGCTGGCGGCATGCTTACGCCGTCCGTTGCGCTCCCCGCTGGCCCACGAAATCATCGTGACGCAGAGTAACGGCATGGCCCGTTGGCTATCCTTGCAGCTGGCTAACCGGCTCGGTATCTGCGCCAATCTTGATTTCCAGTTTCCGGCAACTTTTCTATGGGAGATAAGCCGGGCCGTGCTGCGCTGGCTGCCGCCGGCGTCGGCTTTTGACCGGCCAGTGCTGCGTTGGCAGGTTATGGCGCTCTTAAAGGACCTGGAAGAGGGGCCTTGCTTCGCGCCAGTACGCGCCTGGCTGGGTGATGGCAGCGACGACTTCCGCCGCCATGAGCTGGCTTGCCGGATTGCTGACTGCTTCGACCAGTATTTGATCTATCGGCCTGACTGGAGCATGCAATGGGAGGAGGGCCAGGAAGATCACTGGCAGGCGGCGTTGTGGCGGCGGTTGGCGCGCGGCGGCGAGACACACCGGACACGGATACAGAACCAGTTGCGCACCGCCCTGCAACGGGGCCAGGTTGATCAGCGCCTGCTGCCAGAACGAGCCGCTATCATCGGTGTGTCGGCGCTACCGCCGCTGTATCTGAATTTGCTGGCGGAACTGGCCCACTATATCGATGTGCATTTGTTTTTGCTCAACCCGTGTAGTGAATATTGGGGTGATATTCGCGCCGAACGCGATCTGGCCCGTTTGGGCGAGGACATTGATCCTGAAGCTGAGTATCTGACCGTTGGCAATCCGCTACTGGCGTCGCTCGGGAAGCAGGGGCGAGATTTTATTGATCTATTGCCGGGTTATCCGTGCGTTGAATCCGATCATTTTGTGGAACCCGAAGGCGATGATCTACTGCACTGGGTGCAGGCCGATATCCTCCATTTGCGGGAACGGGGGACAGATGAATATCCACCCCTGTCATTGCATCCTGATGATCGCTCATTGCAAGTTCACATCTGCCATGGACCGGTGCGTGAAGTCGAGGTATTGCACGATCAGTTGTTGGCGTTGTTTGAAACATACCGGGATTTACGGCCCTCTGATGTCATTGTCATGGCGCCGGATATTGCCCGCTATGGGCCGCTGATTGAGTCGGTATTCGATGTAGCGCCTTATGAGCGGCGGATTCCCTTCAGCATCGCTGATCAGGGTCTGCCCGTTGAAAACCCGCTAGTGGAGGTGTTTTTTGAGTTGCTGGATCTGAGCGGTGAGCGCTTCGGCGCCGCGCAGGTGTTGAACTTGCTGGAGCCACCCGCGGTGCAACGCCGGTTCACTCTGACCGAGGATGATCTGGAGCGGATTCGCCGCTGGGTGCGGGGAGCCGGCATTCGCTGGGGGATTGATGCCCAAACCAAGGATGCTTGGGATCTGCCAGCGACGGCCGAACACACTTGGCGGGCCGGACTCGATCGCTTATTACTCGGTTACGCGCTGCCAGGGCAGGGGCGGGACTTATATGCCGGTATTCTACCCTACGATGAAATCGAGGGGGGCGAGGCTCAGGCACTGGGCGGTTTGCAGCGTTTTCTGGAGGCGTTATTCGAACTGCATGACTGGTTGCGGGAGCGCCAGCCGCCGACGGGTTGGATTGTCACCTTGCGTACCTTATTGGACCGTTTTTTCGAGCCTCGCGAGCGTGAAGAGAACGAATTGCAACTGATTCGCTCGGCGTTGGATACCCTGAGCGAGCACATGGAACGGGCGAACTTTACCGAGCCAGTATCCCTGGCAGTGGTGAAATCAGCGTTGCGCGAATTGCTGACCGTTCCGGAAAGTGGGGCAGGACGATTCCTAAGCGGCGGTGTGACCTGCTGCGCGATGGTGCCGATGCGCAGTATTCCATTTGCGATCGTGTGCCTGATGGGTATGAATGACGATGCCTACCCGCGTCCGCATCGTCCGGTTGGCTTTGATCTGATGGCTGACCGCTTCCAGCGTGGCGACCGTTCACGCCGCCAGGATGATCGCTATCTGTTCCTGGAAACCCTATTGTCCGCCCGGCGCTGTCTGTATCTGAGTTATGCCGGGCAAAATATCCGCGATAATTCCGTTTTGCCTCCGTCGGTATTGATCAGCGAGTTGCTGGATGTCGTGGATCGAGGGTTTCAAACGGCAGATGGTAACCGGGCCAGCACACAATTGGTGACGCGCCACCCTTTGCAGGCATTCAGCCGGCGCTATTTTACCGGTGACCAGCGGTTGTTCAGCTATGCGCGGGAATGGATCGAGGCAAGCCATCAGGCAGGACGCGGTGAATTAGACGCAGCACCCCTATTAACCAGTGAATTGTCAGAGCCAGAACCCGCGTTGCGTTGGGTGACATTGGAGAATTTGACGCGGTTTTTCAGGAATCCGGCCCGCTGGCTGTTGCGGGAACGCTTGGGTATCCAGGTCGATGAGGGTGAAGAGGCGCTGGAGACGCGTGAGCCGTTTGTACTGGATGGGTTGGAGAATTATCAACTGCTGGAACGGATGTTGGATCTGCATCGCGAAGGACAATCCGTGCCGGCGATTGAGACCATCATGCGGGCGAGCGGGGCCTTGCCGCATGGACAGGTTGGCGAATGCCTGTTTGCTGAGGCCAGCGATCGCGTCGTGCGCTTCGCCGGGCGGCTGGGACGGGTCTTTCCACGCCGGGACACGGAACCGTTGGAAGTGGATTTGACGTTAGGTGATTTCCGCCTGACTGGACGGCTGGCGGGCATGACGGCAACCGGCTGGGTTGGTTACCGGCTGGCCAAGATCAAGGCTGCCGATTATCTGAATCTGTGGCTGCATCATCTTGCCCTGAACGCAGCCGCGCCGGAAGGCGCCGCCCGGCAAAGCCATTGGGTGGCGGAGGATCAGGATATCCTGTTGGACGCGGTGGAGAATCCGGAAGCATCATTGAGAGGGTTACTTGATCTCTATTGGCAGGGATCGCGCCGGCTGTTGCCGTTTTTTCCGAAAAGCGCGCTGGCGTATGTCGAGCGCTTGCGCAAAGACAAGGGGAATGATCCGGACAAAGCGTTATGGGCCGCGCAACGAATCTGGGAAGGGGATGAGCAGCGGGCAGGATCAGCGGAGCGGGAAGACGCCTATTATCAACTGGCGTTTGGGGATACCGGTCCGCTGGATGAGGAATTCACCACCCTGGCGATAACGATTTTTGGGCCGCTGTTTGAGGCGATGGATGCCAATCGTAGTCCTTCGAGCGGCAATCGTTGAGAACCATGCGTCATGCCCATGCGCCTGCCAGAGCCGTAACTGGCTCCGCCAGCGATTGAAACCGCGCCAGCCGGACCGCGTTGCGTTGGCGGTGCCCCAAGAACGGCATAAGTCCTCTGGCCAGCACCGCCTGCATCGCCCGTTCGCCCAGCAGAACCTCGCTGGCCGGTTGCATGACCCGCTCGCCAGCCTCTTCGTAGACATGCGCTGGTAAATCGTCCAGTTCCAGCACATCACCCAAGCTGAAATTCCAGCCGTTTTCCACAAACGCGGCAGCGATCAACCGCGCACAGACAAAAGCCGGATTGCCCCAAAGATAAGTCCCGGCATCGCGGCCCAGCGGCATTTCCTCAAATTCAAGCTGTTCGAGCGGATCAGTCTTGCGGCCATAGGGCAGCCGCAGTAATACCCGTGGCAGGGCCAGTCCCAGCCAAGGCGCCACGGCGCAATGACGCAAGGCTTGCCAGTTCTCTTCATTTCCAGCCGCCAGCGGTGCCCATTGACCTGGATCGGCCAGCGCCGCCGCCGCGTCAGCGCCGAGCAATTCCGGGGCAGCCTCAGCCAGAAACGGCCCGCCCGCGTGAGCCGCCAATGAGCCTATCGCCGCTAATAAGGCGATGTCCTCCGGGCTAGCACCAAAGCGGTAGTTGCCGACCAGCAGCGACCAGGGCTGTTCATCCGGCATCCGCGCACCCCGGTCCACCAATAGCGTATAAAGGCTAGTGGCCTTTGGATCACCGCTGGCGCTGCGTAAATCGGTCAGCAATTCCTCGCGGGTAATGTCAAGCAGTGAAACCTGCACTGCATCGCTATCGAGATGAGTGATCAAGCCATGCACGCCGCGCCATGCGGCTTCCAATGCCTGGAATACAGGCTGGTGCAGGATCAGGCGTAATTGATCGCCAATCGCCGCATCCACCGCCGCCACCCAGGCGGGCTGCCGTGCGTCGGTATGGACGATATGGGGCTGTACAATCGCCTGTAGCAAGGATTGGATCGCCGCTGCCCCCGCATCCGCTAGCCGCGCCGCGGGCTGAGCCGGTGCCTGTCCCAGTAACCGCCCTAACAGGTTCGCATCTTCTTCAACCGGCGCTGGCTCAGTTTGGACTGTCTCCGCAGGAGGTAAGGGGGCCAATCCGGCAGCGGCCTGGGCAAAACTGGCCGGGTTGAGCAACCGGGCGCGAGTCCGGCGCAGGGCCTGAAACACCTCCAATCGCTGGTAGAGGGCGTCAGGGTGAAAGTCGTCGAGTTGACTGAAACTGATGGTCAGCGCCGCGCCGGTGTCCGCAACCGGCGCCAGCCGCAGCTTCGGGGCCAACCGGGCCATCACCGCATCCAGATTGTCCACATCGACTGCCAGTAAGGGCCGGCTGGCTAAATCGACCAGCGGGCTGGGTGTTTCCCGATGTGCCCGGCCGCTGAAATCAGCCATGATCAGGATGCGCAATGGCGCCGCCGGGTCCCGCTGGGCGGGTAGACTCATTGCTGATTTGGGTAGATTGAGTTGGAATTCCATTCGGCCTGGCATGGCATTTGATCTCCAATCAGGAAGCAATACAGAAAGTTTAGAAAGTCTAGCCCGGTTTTGACGGTTTTGGTGGGACTTCCGGGCAGGAATTTACTGCTAAACTCATAGTCGTTCAGTTGCGTCGCTTGGGTAACGGTCTTTTTGACCACCCCACTATAATCTCGATGAACCCCACTCCCTTTGGAGTCTGGAACCATGGCTGCCACGCAAAAACACCGGATATTCGCGGTCAACACCCCGCTAGGCGAGGATGTTCTGCTTTTCTATCGCATGATTGCGACCGAGCAACTCGGGCGGCTGTTCGAGTATGAGCTGGAATTGCTCAGCGAGCGCACCGATATTGAGTTAACGGAAGTGCTGGGCAAAAACATGACAGTACGTGTGCAATTGCCGGAATCGCGCGGGAGCGGGACTCGCTACTTTAACGGTTTCGTCACCCGTTTCAGCTATCTGGGCATGCGTGGTATGCGCTATGGGGCGTATCGAGCCACCCTCAGCCCCTGGTTATGGTTCCTGACCCGGACCTCGGATTGCCGGATTTTCCAGGAAAAAACCATCCCTCAAATCATTGAGGCGATTTTCCAGCAGCAGGGCTTTACCGATTTCAAGAAATCCCTCAGCGGCCAGTACCCGACGCTGGAATATTGTGTGCAATACCGGGAAACCAATTTTAATTTTGTCAGCCGGTTGATGGAACAGGCGGGTATTTACTACTACTTCAAGCATGAAAACGGCAAGCATCTTCTGGTGTTGGCCGATGACTACAGTGCTCATGGCACCTTCCCCAATTACGACGAGATTCCCTATTATCCGCCCGATGTTATGCAATGGAAGGAGCGCGACCATATCTACGAATGGACGGTGGAAAAGCAGGTGCAGCCAGGGGGCTACTCGCTCAACGATTTCGATTTTACCTCGCCGGCCAAGACATTGCGCCAAGTGGTGAACATGCCGAAGAGCCATGCCATGGCTAAATTCGAGGTCTACGATTATCCAGGTGAATACACGGAGGCCAGCGATGGCGATAACTACACCAAGATCCGCTTGCAGGAGCTATTGGCTCAGCATGAAATTCTGCAAGGATTGGGTGTAGTGCGCGGGGCGGCTACCGGTTATCTATTCAGCTTGACTAACTCGGGGCGGCAGGATCAGAACCGTCAGTACCTGGTCGTAGCAGCAAGTTACGAACTGCAATCCGATCCCTACGAGTCCACCCCCAATCCGGAATGGGTGGGCAAACCCTACCAGGTACGGATTACTGCGATTGACGCCCAGCAACCGTATCGTGCGCCGCGCATCACGCCCAAGCCAGTGGTGCAAGGGCCGCAGACCGCCATCGTGGTCGGTCCCAGTGGCGAGGAGATTTATACCGACCAATACGGCCGGGTGAAATGCCATTTCCACTGGGACCGGCATGACAATGCTGATGAAAATAGCTCCTGCTGGATTCGAGTCGCTCAGAGCTGGGCGGGTAAGAAGTGGGGTGCGATCTACTTGCCGCGGATCGGCCAAGAGGTGATTGTGGATTTCCTGGAAGGTAATCCCAATCTGCCGATCATCACCGGCCGCGTCTATAACGGCGCCAACCTGCCGCCTTACACCCTGCCGGACAAAAAGACCATGTCCACTCTCAAGAGTCTCTCCAGTAAGGGAGGGGACGGGTTCAACGAGTTTCGTTTCGAGGATGACAAGGGCAAGGAGCAAATTTTCCTGCATGGCGAGCGCGATGAGGACATCCGGATCAAGAACGATGCCCGGGAATGGATCGGCAGCGAACGCCACCTGATTGTCAAAAAGAAGCAATTCGAGCAGGTCGAGGGTGAAAAACATCTCATCGTTAAATCGGGCGATGGCGGTAGCGGCGATCAGTTTGAAAAGATCGCCGGCGAAAAACATCAGCAGGTTGTTGGCAATTACAACCAGAAGGTCGACGGCACCTTGTCGCTCAAGGTGGGCATGAACCAGCAGGAGAAGGTGGGGCAGAATCACGCCCTGGATGCGGGCATGGAGATCCATCTCAAGGCCGGAATGAAGGTGGTGATTGAAGCGGGGATGCAGCTGACGATTAAAGCCGGCGCCAATTTTATCGACCTCGGTCCATCCGGTATCACCATCAGCGGCGCGCCCATGGTAAAAATCGCCGGCAGCCCCATGGTGATGATCAATAGCGGCGGCGGTTCAGCAGGTTCCGGTTCCGGCAGTTCCCCAGATGCACCCACCGCGCCCACCGCGCCCCAGGAAGCGGCAGATGACCAGGCCGGTGAAGTGACGAGTGCCGAAGCCACGCCTATTCAAGCGCCAAGCCCGCAATCCCTGGATTCCGTGAGTGTCGATGATTATCAACAAGCGCCGCAAGCCCAGGTTAAATCCAGCGCTGCTCAATCCGGCGCTCCATTTACTCAAACGGAGAGAACCCAGGAGCCACGGACGCAGGAGCCACGGACGCAGGAGCCGCCGCATGCTCAGGAGCAGCAGACTCAAGAAGAGCAGCAGCAGCGTGCTCAAGAACCGCGGACTCCGCCGCGTTGATTCTCTGGCATCGACGTCCACCGCGTACCCGGCTCTCTCCCGCAAGGAGGGATGGTGATTTTTGGCAATTCGGAGCGTAGGTCATGCCCGATGTAGTTCTCATCAATGCCTTAAGCGAGCATTTATCTGCTCTACCCGAGACCACCATTTACGCTGTGTTGGATGGCGCTTCAGTGCCAAACCTGCCGCAAATGTTAGAACGGTTAAGCGTCGAATCGGTTTGTCTATTCCCCGGTGAACTGGAGCCGGATGTGGCTCAGGTTGCTGCCTATTTGGCGGTATTCAAGCTTGATACGCCGTTTTCTGAGTGGGTGCTGGAAGAAGGTTGGGGGCGGCACTGGGGAATATTCGCGATCAGCCAGGCCAATTTGCGTACCGTGCGTGATCATTTACGTTCCTTCCTGAAAGTCTACGGTCCTGCACTCGAGCCGTTGGAATTCCGTTATTACGATCCTCGGGTGTTGCGTGTCTATCTGCCGACGTGCAACGCCAAGGAGCTGCGGACGGTGTTTGGTCCGGTGCTGCGCTATCTGGCCGAAGGCGAGGAATCCAATATTCTGCTGAAATTCTCGCTCGATGGCGAACAACTCAGGAGCGAACCGGTGGTGCTGGCTTAGCGGCCGGTTTCCCATGCTGAAAGCATAGGAAACCATGCGGGATGAGGAAAAGACATGTTAATGATTCGTGAAGAGCAAATGGCGGTTTTTGAGCAGGCTGCCGTTAGCAATTTTGCCAGCCGGGTGTATGAGCATCTGCAGACGTTTTTTCCTGAGCACTGCCAGAACTTGCAGGCGGATCAGGTGCGCGCAGTAATTCGGTTTGGCTTGGAGCGGGCTGAGCATTACCAGCTGGTCTCCGAACGCGATGTATACCTTTATGTCAGCCTGATGTTTCTGCTAGGCAGTTATTTCGACGAAGATCCTCAGTTGCCTTGGGTTACAGAACGGCTCAAGGAGCAAGCGCCAGAAACCGCCAATACCCGCATGGCGCCCGTTTATGACCAAGCAATGACGCTGCTGGATTCGATGATTGGGCCAGAAAACGAATACTTGCGGCAAACCCTGGGAATGTTGCAGCAATCGCAGGTGTTCGAGAGCCTGCCGGACGCGCCCAGTTTCGGGCACCGGTTGTTGCTGCTGTTGCAGGCGTTGGCCCCCCAAAAGTATCAAGTGCTTGGCGATAGCATCCTGCGCGATCTGGTGCGTCATGGTTATGGGGCTGCCAAGCAGCATGGTCTGACTACTGAGCGCGGCGCCATGATCTATCTATCGCTTGCATTCTTGCTGGGTTCCGGCTTCGATCGTGATCTTCTGTACCCATGGGCAGCAGAGGTGCTGGCTAATCCGGCGCTGGCTGATCCGGCGCAAAAGGGTGAGGCGTTGTATGCAGCAGCGAGGAAGCACTTGGCGAAATGTCCGCCCGGCTGTTCCCGGCGAGCTGATTTAACTGAGGCCCTTGAGATGCGGCCAGCCAAGCCGTACCGGCGGATTGTCGAAGAGCCCGATTAGCTTTCTCTTTACGATAGGGCAATCAGTGGTTAGATTGGCCGCCATTTCGTTCACTCACTCTGACAATGAGATCGTATGGCCCAATACATCTACACCATGAACCGCGTGGGCAAGCTCGTGCCGCCCAAGCGGGAAATCCTCAAAGACATCTCGCTCTCCTTTTTTCCCGGCGCCAAAATCGGCGTTTTGGGCCTGAACGGCTCCGGTAAATCCACTTTGCTGCGGATTATGGCCGGCATCGATACCGATATTCTCGGTGACGCCCGCCCCCAGCCGGGTATCCACATCGGGTTTTTGCCGCAGGAGCCGCAGCTCGATCCCGCCAAGGATGTGCGCGGCAATATCGAAGAGGCCGTTGCGTCGATCAAGACTGCGCAAACCCGGCTCGATGAAGTCTACGCGGCTTATGCGGACCCGGACGCCGATTTCGACAAGCTGGCTGCTGAACAGGCTGACCTGGAAGCTTACTTACAAACTACGGATGGTCATCATTTGGACCGGACTCTGGATGTCGCTGCCGATGCACTGCGGCTACCGCCTTGGGATGCGGATGTCACTCAGCTTTCCGGCGGCGAGCGGCGCCGGGTTGCCTTGTGCCGGCTGTTGCTGTCCAAACCCGATATGCTGTTGCTGGACGAGCCGACCAACCACCTTGACGCTGAATCTGTCGCTTGGCTGGAGCGCTTCCTCCAGGATTACCCTGGCACCGTGGTGGCGGTCACGCATGACCGTTATTTCCTGGACAATGTCGCCGGTTGGATTCTGGAACTGGACCGGGGGCGCGGCATTCCCTGGGAGGGCAACTACTCGTCCTGGCTGGATCAAAAGGAGAAGCGCCTGGAGGTCGAGGAGAAGCAGGAAACGGCACATATCAAGGCGATGAAGGCGGAATTGGAGTGGGTGCGCGCCAATCCCAAGGGCCGCCACGCTAAGAGCAAGGCCCGCGTTGCCCGCTTTGAGGATCTGGAATCACAGGAATTCCAGAAACGCAACGAAACTCAAGAACTCTATATTCCGCCAGGGCCGCGTTTGGGTGATCTGGTTGTTGAGGCGGTGCACTTGCGCAAAGGCTTCGGCGACCGGTTGTTGATTGACGATCTCAATTTCAATTTACCCAAAGGCGGCATTGTCGGCGTCATCGGCCCCAATGGCGCAGGAAAGACCACCCTGTTTCGAATGCTGGTTGGGCAGGAACAGCCGGATGATGGAACTCTGCGGGTTGGCGATACCGTCAAGCTGGCCTATGTCGATCAGTCGCGGGACAGCCTAGCGCCCGATAAGACCGTCTGGCAGGAAATCTCCGACGAACTGGATGTGATTACCATTGGCAGTTATCAGACGAATTCGCGTGCTTACGCCGGGCGTTTCAACTTCAAGGGACCCGATCAGCAGAAGTTCGTCAAGGATCTGTCTGGCGGTGAACGCAACCGGGTTCATTTAGCCAAGCTGTTGAAGAGTGGCGGTAATGTGCTGCTGCTGGACGAGCCGACTAACGATCTCGATGTGGAAACGCTCCGGGCGTTGGAGGAAGCTTTGCTGGCGTTCGCCGGTTGCGCGGTGATTATTTCCCATGATCGCTGGTTCCTGGACCGCGTGGCCACCCATATCCTGGCTTTTGAGGGGGATTCGCAGGTGGTCTGGTTTGAAGGCAACTATGCGGACTATGAAGCCGACCGCAAGCGGCGGTTAGGCGTCGAGGCGGATCAACCGCACCGGATCAAATACCGGAAACTGGCTTGATACAAAACCATCATTTTTTAAGGTGTATAATAGCGCCATCAGGGAAACGGGAGATTGCTATGTTGAAATCACTCATCCCCGAAGGCGAGGCTTTGCGCCGGGCGTTTCAATGGCTCGCCGAGCAGGGGCATTGCACCCTCGCAACGGTCGAGCAGGCCAGCCTACGCTTCGATCTGACTCCGTGTGACGAGGAATTTCTGTTGCAACAGTTCGTTCATCACCGGGGCGCAGCTAGCAATACATCGGCTGAAATTGAGAGAGTGCATTAACCGGTAACCGCTCATGGCGGCGTAGGGTACGCAGTGCGTACCCTACGGCGACGGCTAGGACGCATAATCGCGCTTCACCGCTTCCGCATCGGCGGCAGATCGGTGCAAACCCCTTCAAAGACCTCGGCGGCCATGCCAACCGATTCGCCCAAGGTCGGATGCGGATGGATGGTCTTGCCGATATCGACGGGATCGCAGCCCATTTCAATGGCCAGCGCCAATTCGCTGATCAGATCGCCGGCATGCGTCCCGACAATGCCGCCGCCGACAATGCGATGAGTCTCCTCGTCAAAAATCAGCTTGGTGAAACCCTCATCGCGGCCATTGGCAATGGCGCGTCCGGAAGCGGCCCAGGGAAACCGGCCCACGCCCACCTTACGGCCCTGCTGTTTTGCCTCTGCCTCGGTTAATCCCACCCAGGCCACTTCAGGATCGGTGTAGGCCACGCCGGGGATGACGCGGGCGTCAAAGAAGCTCTTTTGGCCCGCAGCGGCTTCAGCGGCGACATGTGCCTCATGTACCGCTTTATGCGCCAGCATCGGCTGGCCGACGATGTCGCCAATAGCGAAGATGTGCGGCACGTTGGTGCGCATCTGCTTGTCCACGTTGATGAAACCCCGTTCGGTCACAGCAATGCCCGCTTGGCCGGCACCAATCTTGTTGCCATTGGGACTGCGCCCAGCAGATTGCAGAATCAGGTCGTAGAGTTGCGGTTCGGCGGGCGCGTTGTCACCCTCGAAAGTGACCAACAATCCCTCGGGCTTGGCTTCGACGGCGACGGTTTTCGTCTTGAGCATAATTTTGTCAAAGCGGGCAGCGTTTTTCTTTTCCCATACTTTAACGAGATCGCGATCCGGCCCCTGCATCAGGCTATCCAGCATTTCCACCACCTCGATGCGCGCACCCAGCGTCGAGTAGACGGTCGCCATCTCCAGACCGATGATCCCGCCGCCCAGCACCAGCATCCGCTTGGGGATGAAGGGCAATTCCAATGCGCCCGTGGAGTCGACAATGCGCGGATCATCGGGAATGAACGGTAAATGCACCGCCTGACTGCCAGCAGCGATAATGCAATTTTGGAAACGAATGATCTTCTTCTCACCGGTCTTATCTTGCCCGGTACCGGTGGTCAATTCGACCTCCAGGTGATGCGCGTCGAGGAAGTGGCCATAACCGCGCACGGTTTCCACCTTGCGCGCTTTGGCCATGCCAGCCAGGCCACCGGTCAGCTTGCTGACGACCTTGGCTTTGTGAGCGCGCAGTTTGTCGAGGTCAACCGTGGGGGCGCCGAACGATACGCCCAGTTCGGCGAAATGCGCGGCTTCATCCATGACCGCGGCGACATGCAGCAATGCCTTGGAGGGGATGCAGCCGACGTTCAGGCACACGCCGCCGAGGCTGGGATAACGCTCCACCAGCACGGTCTTCATGCCGAGATCGGCAGAGCGGAACGCGGCGGAGTAACCGCCAGGACCCGCGCCAAGCACGAGCATTTCACAATCGAGACCGGCTTTGCCGGAGAACGCGCCGGTGACCGGCGCGGGTCTTGCCGGCGCGGTTGACGTGGAGGAGGGCGCAGATTCTTCTTGCCTGGCAGGAGAAGGACTGGGGGTGGAGGCCGAAGCAGTGGCGGCTTCCACCACCATCAGCAACGAACCTTCAGACACCTTGTCGCCAAGCTGGACCTTGACCTCGGTGACCTGGCCCGCGATCGTGGAAGGCACCTCCATGCTGGCCTTGTCTGATTCCAAAGTGATAATCGGGTCTTCAACCTGAATGGAATCGCCGGGCTTGACGAATATTTCGATAACCGGCACATCCTTGAAATCGCCGATGTCAGGAACTTTCACTTCAACCAGTGGATTCATAGTCTTGATCTTGTCTCGGTCTTGAGCGGGGACCGGCGAAGATTTGCCGGCGTTCGGTCAAAGTATAGTTTTTCATTTCTCCAACCGCCGCCGGAACGCCGCGTAATACAGTACCGGGATAAAGATCAGCGTCAGCAGAGTCGAGACCAGAATCCTGAAAACCAGCGATTAACGCCAGGGGTCTCAAGCCGTTTTCCACAAGTCGCCGGGACGCTCCGGGAATGGTTTCGCTCATGTTGAGCGCCTTTCAGTTTAGCAGAGCAATTTTGCAAGGGTTCGCGTCACGGCAAGGGCGGTAAGCCCAGCTCTTTGAGGAACGCATTGTGTTTATCCCGTGCCGCCTGAATGTTTCGCGTAAGTCGCACCATCTCCGCATTGACGGCCTGTAAATCAATCGCTTCTTCAGCTTGCGCGGTGCTGATGTAGCGGGAGATATTCAGGTTGTAGCCATTCGTTTCGATCTCTTCCATCGGCACACGGCGGGCGTAGCGCTCTGCTTCGTGGCGGAACTGGTAGGTGTCGATGATCTTGTCGATGTGCTCCGGCAGCAGCCGGTTTTGCCGCTTGCCTTTCTCGAAGTGCTCGCTGGCATTAATGAACAGCACGTCATCCGGCTTTTTGCACTTTTTCAGGACCAGGACGCAGACCGGAATGCCGGTCGAGAAGAACAGGTTGGCGGGCAGGCCAATTACCGTGTCGATATGGCCGTCTTTGAGCAGTTTGGCGCGGATGCGTTCTTCCACGCCGCCCCGGAACAGCACGCCGTGGGGCAGGATGATAGCCATGACCCCCTCCGGCTTCAGATAGTGAAAGCCGTGCAGCAGGAAGGCGAAGTCAGCGGCGGATTTGGGGGCCACGCCGTAGTTCTTGAAGCGCGTATCCTCGCTCAGCGCCCCGGTCGGTTCCCAGCGGTAGCTGAAAGGCGGGTTGGCGACCACAGCGTCAAACTTCGGCATCCTGGCCGGGTTGGCTTCGCGTAGCCAGTCCCAGTCGTTGGTGAGAGTGTCGCCGTGAACAATCTCGAACTCGGAATCCTTCACCCCGTGCAGCAGCATGTTCATGCGGGCCAGGTTGTAGGTCGTGATGTTCTTTTCCTGCCCGAATATCTTGCCGATGCCGTGCGGCCCCATGCGATGGCGCACGTTGAGCAATAGCGAGCCGGAGCCGCAGGTAAAGTCGAAGACGCTTTCCAAATGCTTCTTTTTGCCGGTGGCGGGGTCCTGGCTGTCCAGTGTGACGATACCCGACAAAATGCTGGAAATCTGTTGCGGCGTGTAGAACTCGCCGGCCTTCTTGCCGGAACCGGCGGCAAACTGGCCGATCAGGTATTCATAGGCGTCGCCCAGGGTGTCCTTGTCGGTGGAAAACTGCGCCAAGCCCTCGGCGATGGCCTTGATGATGGTGCAGAGCTTGGCATTGCGCGCCTCGTAGCTCTTGCCCAGTTTTTCCGAATTCAGGTTGATCTCGGAGAACAGCCCGCCGAAGGTACTGGCGAAGGATTCGTTCTCGATGTAGTCGAAGCCCTTTTGCAGGGTATGCAGCAGCTCCCCGTTTTGGGTGCGGGCCAACTCTGCGATGTTGCCCCAGAGGTATTCCGGCTTGACCACGTAATGGGTCTTGCGGCGCATCTGTTGTTCAAATTCTTCCGTGTCGTCCGGGTTTTGCGCGTACCACACCGCCAGCAGGGTGCGGCGGTCGCCGGCGGTCAGCTTCGGGTAGTCCGGCCCGAGTTCTTTTTGCGCTGCTGTTTCGTAGTTGTCCGAGAGGTAGCGCAGGAACAGGAAGGACAGCATGTAATCGCGGAAATCGTCCGCATTCATCGCGCCGCGCAGTTGGTCGGCGATGCCCCAGAGGATATTGCCCAGTTGTTTTTGGTCTTGTTCGGTCATGCCAGGGTTATCTTTTTCGTTGGGAGCGACGTGCGTTCAAGGGCGGGCTCGGGCAGCGGGAGGCCGCTCATTCCCGCCCCTCGTCCGGCGCGGGAAAAAGCTGCTGCATCAAGCCCTTTTTGTGGGTTTTGAGCGTGTCGAGCTTTTGGGCTTCGGCAGTGATCAATTCGTCGATGGAAGAAAGGCAGGAGGCGATTTTTTGTTGTTCAGAAAACAGTGGTAGATGTAAAGATATTTGCTTAAGTATCTCAGTGTTTAAGGAAGGCATTGTTTGTCCAACCGCACTATTTCTTATTTTTGCCTTGCTTGGTTCATATTTAAGCAAGTGATTCAGGAAAAAGGGAGACATTTTATTGTTTCTTATTCTAAGACGAAGTAGCCGACCAGAAAAAAGCCAGCCATTTTCATCAGATCCAATTATTGCGCAGCGATCAACAGAACCAACACGGCTAAAAACAATGTCCCCTTCATTGAGTATGTACGAACTCAATCGAGTCTTGTCTAATTTGGATACCTTAGGCATATTTTTTCCTACGATCCCTAACTCGCCCAAGTGTTCAACAGTAATAATCGGCGTGCCAACCTCTACATAATCACTTTCATGCAGAACTGAACCAAATGGCCCAGTTTTTATATCTGAAATCTCCCCTAGCCGCTTCTCCTCCCACTCCCCTGCATCCTGAAACTCCGGAAAGCGCAGTTTGGGCACGGTTTCGCCTTCGGCGGGGAAAAGCTGCTGCATCAAGCCCTTTTTGTGGGTTTTGAGCGTGTCGAGCTTTTGGGCTTCGGCAGTGATCAATTCGTCGATGGAAGAAAGGCAGGAGGCGATTTTTTGTTGTTCAGAAAACAGTGGTAGATGTAAAGATATTTGCTTAAGTATCTCAGTGTTTAAGGAAGGCATTGTTTGTCCAACCGCACTATTTCTTATTTTTGCCTTGCTTGGTTCATATTTAAGCAAGTGATTCAGGAAAAAGGGAGACATTTTATTGTTTCTTATTCTAAGACGAAGTAGCCGACCAGAAAAAAGCCAGCCATTTTCATCAGATCCAATTATTGCGCAGCGATCAACAGAACCAACACGGCTAAAAACAATGTCCCCTTCATTGAGTATGTACGAACTCAATCGAGTCTTGTCTAATTTGGATACCTTAGGCATATTTTTTCCTACGATCCCTAACTCGCCCAAGTGTTCAACAGTAATAATCGGCGTGCCAACCTCTACATAATCACTTTCATGCAGAACTGAACCAAATGGCCCAGTTTTTATATCTGAAATCTCCCCTAGCCGCTTCTCCTCCCACTCCCCTGCATCCTGAAACTCCGGAAAGCGCAGTTTGGGAACCAACCCCCTCCCGCCTTCGGCGTACTCCCCCTTAACAGGGGGAGAGTTTTTGGGTTTCTGGCTCATGACTCCCCTCCTTTATAAGGAGGGGTGCCCCGAAGGGGCGGGGTGGTTGGCAGGGTAGTTGGCAGGGTAGTTGGCGGGGTGGTTAGCGGAGTAGTTGGCGGAGTGATTTCTTTCAACCAACCAAAATTGTTTTTAATCTCCATTAACACCGCCTCGGTTTGCTGGAAAACCAGCTTGTTTTCAAAACGCAGCACCTTAATCTTGTAATAACTCAAAAACAGGTCCCGTTCTCGGTCATATTCCTGTGCGCTCCCGCTGTCATGAGCCGCGCCGTCCAATTCGACAGCCAACCGCTCCGCCGGGCAATAAAAGTCCAATATGTAATAGCCAACGCTGTGCTGCCGCCTGAATTTCCGCCCATCCAGTTGAGATTGTTTGAGGCATGTCCACAATTTAGCCTCTGCTGGCGTAAGGTGATTACGCAATTCTTTGCGAAAAGTTCGCAGAACGGGAAGGTTATTAAGAACATACCCCCTCCCGCCTTCGGCGTACTCCCCCTTAACAGGGGGAGAGTTTTTGGGTTTCTGGCTCATAACTCCCCTCCTTCATAAGGAGGGGTGCCCCGAAGGGGCGGGGTGGTTTCTTCCCTTGGCAGGGGAAGAGTTTTTAACGTGGTTTTTATTGCTCATACGCCCCCAACCCGGAAATCTCCCGCCCCTGGGCGAGTTTGCGCAGCAGCGGAATCAAGTCCTCCATCAACGCCAATTCCGCCTGGGTGCGGGCTTTCCAGCCTAGTCCCCGCGGGGCCATGAGATCGCTCAAAGCGTCGCCATCAAAGATCATGCGGCGCAGGATTTTATCCACAAAGGTTTGCAGGGCGGCGGCGTCCAACCCGTGCTGGTCGGCGATGGCGGCCAGTTGGCGGGCGTGCTTTTCCGCCTTGAAGCGTTCAAAGCCATCGCGGATCGCCTTCTCGTCCAACCCCTTGCCCACTTCCAGCGTGGCGATGTAATCGGCGATGTCGTCGCGCTCATCCATGAACTTAGCGTCGGACTGGATCAGACCGATCAATTCTTCGCGGCTCATCTTCTGCTTGCCCGGCGTTTGCTGCGAGTAGCGGGCCATAAGGGCCATGATGTAGTCGTAATCGATGACGGTGGAGGCAAACAGCACGAACTCGAAATCGAGCTGCTGCACCTCCGGGCTGACCTGGCCGCCGCCCTTGTCCTGCTGTTCTTTCAGCCGCTGGGCGGTGTCGAGATAGACGCCCTTGAAACCCTGCAACGCCTCCTTGGGCAAGACCTGCTCGATGGTCTGCCGGTTTTCGTCGGTCAAATCGGTGTACTGGTCAAGCTGGGTCTTGAGCCGCTGCACGTCCTTGAACAGGTTGATGAACTGCGCGCGGGCGGCGTCGCCCTTGAGGTTGGGCACGGCTTCGGGGGTGTTTTCCAGCCCTTGCGACTGCATGAAGCCGCTCAAGTGTTGCACGGCGGTTTGCAGTTTGGCGATAACGGCCGGCGCCTTGTCCACCAGCCAGATTTCCTTGGCGGGCTTGCCGGCCTGGCCGGAGAAGAGGCCGATGGCGGCATCCACCGCGTCTTGTTGCTGGCGGAAGTCGAGGATGTTGCCGTAAGGCTTGGTGTCGTTGAGTACGCGGTTGGTGCGCGAGAATGCCTGAATCAGGCCGTGGAACTTGAAGTTCTTGTCGACGTAGAGGGTGTTGAGGTATTTGGAATCGAAGCCGGTGAGCAGCATGTCCACCACGAGGGTGATGTCGATCTTCTGCGCGTGGGGCAGGTCGGCATTGGGGTATTGCTGATCCTTGATGCGCTTTTGCACGTCTTGATAGTAGAGGTCGAATTCGCCGATGCTGTGATTGCTGCTGTACTGGGCGTTGTAGTCAGCGATGATGGCCTTGAGGGCTTCCTTCTTCTTATCGGGCTCCTGTTCGTTGTCGGCCTTTTCCTGCGGCAGGTCTTCCTGAATCTGCTGCACATCCTTGTTGCCCTCGGCGGGCGGGGAGAAGACGCAAGCGATGTTCAGCGGCAGGAAGCCGGCATCGGCGGCCTGCTTTTCCGCCTGAACGGTCTTGAACAGGGCGTGATATTCAATCGCATCGTTGATTGAGGCGGTGGCCAGCAGGGCATTGAACTTGCGCCCGGCGGTCGCGGCATCGTGTTTGGCGAGGATGGCTTCGATGATGGCGCGCTTGGCCAGCGCCTCGCCGGGCTTGGGCGGCTTCTTGCCCTCGGGCTTGTAGTAATCGACATGAAAGCGCAGCACGTTGCGGTCTTCGATGGCGTGGGTGATGGTGTAGGCGTGCAGTTGTTGCTGGAAGATGTCTTGCGTGGTCTTGTAGGACGCCTGCTGGCCTTCGATCTGCTGATAGCTGGCGTTTTCGTCGAAGATCGGCGTGCCGGTAAAACCGAAGAGCTGGGCGTTGGGGAAGAATGCCTTGATGGCCTTATGGTTCTTGCTGAATTGCGAGCGGTGGCATTCGTCGAAAATGAAGACCATACGCTGGTGGCACAGCGGCTCCAGGCGCTCTTTGTAGGTCTGCTGATCGTTCTTTTTTCGCTGTTTGTTGCGCTTGCTATTTTCATCCAGCGCGAGGCCGAGCTTCTGGATGGTGGTGACGATCACCTTATCGGCATAGTCGTCGGAGAGCAGCCGACGCACAAGCGCGCCGGTGTTGGTGCTTTCCTCGACGCAGCCTTCCTGAAATTTGTTGAATTCCTCGCGGGTCTGCCGGTCGAGGTCCTTGCGGTCCACCACGAACAGGCATTTGTCGATGTCGGGGTTGTCCTTGAGCAGCGTCGATGCCTTGAACGAGGTCAGCGTCTTGCCGCTGCCGGTGGTGTGCCAGATGTAGCCGTTGCCGCAGTTTTGGTGGATGCACTCGACAATCGCCTTGATGGCATAGATTTGATAGGGGCGCATCATCAGCAGCTTTTGCTCGCTGGCGACCAGCACCATGTAGCGGCTGATCATCTGGCCCAACGTGCACTTGGCGAGGAATTTCTCAGCGAAGCAGTCCAGATGGGTGATCTTGGTGTTGTCTTCGCCCGCGAACCGGTAAAGCGGCAAGAAGCGCTCGTCGGCGTTGAAGCTGAAGTGACGGCGGTTGTTGTTGGCGAAGTACCAAGTGTCGCTGCGGTTGCTGACGATGAACAGTTGCAGGAAGGAGAGTAGGGTTTTGCTGTAGCCGTTGCCGGGGTCGTTCTTGTAATCGACGATCTGCTGCATGGCCCGGCGCGGGCTGATGGCCAGGGTTTTCAGCTCGATCTGCACCATCGGCACGCCGTTGATCAGCAGGATCACATCGTAACGGTGGTGGCTGTTGTCCGTGTTGATACGGAGCTGGTTGATCACCTCGAAACTGTTTTTGCACCAGTCCTTGATGTTGACCAGCGTGTAGTAGAGCGGTGTGCCGTCATCGCGCTCGAAGCTGTTGCGCTCGCGCAGGTGCCGGGCGGCGGCGAAGACATCCGGGGTAATGATGGACTCCAGCAGCCGGTGAAACTCGCTGTCAGTCAGGTGGACGCGGTTCAGCGCCTCGAAATGCTGGCGGAAGTTGTGCTCCAGCGCGGCGCGGTCGCGGATATCCGGGCGGTAGGTATATTTGAGATCACCTAGCTTTTCGATCAAGGCTTGTTCGATTTCCTGCTCGGTCATTGATTATTCTCAGGGTATGCAGAAACCTGTCTTACTGCCGCATGAGCGAGGTGAAAACTCCACAGCCTATCGTCAATTCTTGCTTTGCTCATTCACCAGTATCCACTTCGGGGTATTTGCCGCTGGCGTGACGTGACCGCATAACGGCCTGCTTCACCTGCCCCGCGTAGCCGGAGCAGATGCAAGCCCCAGTCAGGCCCGTTGATTCTAACTGATCGAGATGGGTCACCCGTTTGACGATCAACGGCTCCTTCGCCTAGTTAATCCGGCGCGCTGTGCTCGGCTGGCTCCAACCGCCGCCGGAACGCCGCGTAATACAGCACCGGGATAAAGATCAGCGTCAGCAGAGTCGAGACCAGGATGCCGAAGATCAGCGAAATAGCCAGTCCGCGAAAAATGGGATCATCGAGAATAAACAATGCTCCCAGCATCGCCGCCAACGCTGTCAAAATAATCGGCTTGGCGCGCACTGCGCTGGAGCGGATCACCGCTTCTTGAAAAGGAACGCCGTTGCTGACTTCCAGGTTAATGAAGTCTACCAGCAGGATCGAGTTGCGGACGATGATCCCGGCCAGCGCGATCATGCCGATCATCGACGTTGCGGTGAACTGGGCGTGCAATAACGCATGACCTGGCATCACCCCAATGATGGTCAACGGAATCGGTGCCATGATGATCAACGGAACCCGATAGGAATGGAACTGCGCCACCACCAGCAGGTAGATCAAAATCATTCCAACCCCGTAGGCAATGCCCATGTCGCGGAAAGTCTCATAAGTAATCTGCCATTCACCGTCCCATTTCAGGCTATAGCTATACGGATTATCCGGCTGGCGAATGAAAAACTGCTCGATCGATCCTCCGGCAATCGGGGTTTCTTGCAGGCGGCTGAAAATTTCGAACATCCCATAGAGCGGACTGTCCAGCCGGCCGGCCATATCGCCGAATACGAACACCACGGGTAACAAGTCCTTGTGATAGATGGCGTTCTCACGTTGCGTCGTTTCGATATCCACGATTTCTGAAAGAGGGACCAGCGGACCTCCCTGGCTGCGAGTGCGCAAATCCAGCACCGAGGCAATATCCGCCTTGTCGGCGACCGGCAATTCCAGTCGCAGCGGAATTGGATATTTGGCGATCCCGGAGTGCAGGTAGCTGACATCCTCGCCACGCAGGGCGGTATTCATGTCAGCAGCGACCGCCTGCTGCGATACGCCGAGCAACGCCGCCTTGGCCCGGTCCACATGCGCGATCAACCGCTCGGACGGGGCTTCGACGGTATCGTCCACATCAATGATGTCCTGGGTGGTGCTGAACACATCGCGTACTTGCTGCGCGGCCTGAATCTGACCGGTATAGTTCAGCCCGTATATCTCGGCGACCAGCGGCGCCATCACCGGCGGACCGGGTGGCACTTCCACGACCTTGACGTTGGCTTGGTATAGCGCGCCGATTTCCTGCAAGGGGCCGCGCACCGCCAGTGCGATTTCGTGACTCTTGCGATGACGATGTTTCTTATCCACCAGGTTGACCTGAATGTCACCGGCATTCGCGCTAGCGCGCAGGTAGTACTGGCGCACCAGACCATTGAAGTTGATCGGCGCAGCAGTCCCGGCATAGACTTGATAATCAGTGACTTCTGGAACCGTGGCCAGGTAGCGGCCCAGTTCGCCCAATACCCGGGCGGTTTGTTCCAGCGTGGTCCCTTCCGGCATATCGACGATCACCTGAAACTCTGACTTGTTGTCGAAGGGCAGCATCTTCAGCACGACAAGCTGAAAATAGGCCAGGCTGATCGAACCGCCGATCATCGCCAACACAGCCAGTCCTAGCAGCCAGCGTAATGGCCGGCCTTGCTGCCCGCGCAGGAACGGGCCGACCACGCGGCGGAATAAGCGGTGGGCGAAGTCTTCCGATGCTTTCCCCTCACCTTGACCCTCCTCCACGGGAGAAGAGGGCGGCATGTCTGACGCCTCTCCTCTTCCTCGCAGTACCTTATAGGTCAACCACGGAGTGAACACGAACGCCACTGCCAGCGAGATCAGCATTCCCATGCTGGAGTTAATCGGAATCGGACTCATGTACGGCCCCATCAGCCCGGACACGAACGCCATGGGCAATAGAGCGGCAATGACGGTGAACGTCGCCAGAATGGTCGGGCCGCCGACCTCGTCGACTGCCAGTGGAATTGCCTCGGCCAGCGTGCGTCCGCCCAAATGGATATGCCGGTGAATGTTCTCCACCACCACGATAGCGTCATCCACCAGGATGCCGATGGAGAAAATCAGCGCGAACAGCGATACCCGGTTGAGGGTAAAGCCCCAGGCCCATGAGGCAAACAGAGTAATCGTCAGCGTCAAAATCACGGCTGCGCCGACAATAAACGCCTCACGCCAGCCGAGCGCGATCAGCACCAGCGCGATCACCAGCCCAGTGGCGAACATCAGCTTGGCGATCAGGGTCATTGCTTTGTCGTTGGCGGTCACTCCGTAGTTGCGAGTCACCGTGATATTGACCCCTTCCGGGATAAAGGTGCCGCGCAGTTCCTCAACCCGTTGCAACAGTTGATCGGCGATTTGCACGGCGTTCTCGCCGGGCTTCTTGGCGATGGCCAATGTCACTGCCGGGAATTCACCGCGCACCTGAATGCCGTTGGCTTCCGCCGCGGAACCTGTCCCCAGCCAGACATAGCGCTCCGGTGAATCCGGTCCCAGTTTGACATTGGCGACATCGGCCAGATACACCGGCGTTCCCTGGTGCAGACCGACCACCAGCGTGCCGATCTCCTCAGCATTCACCAAAAAACTGCCGGCCTGCACCGGAATTTCCCGATTGCCGCCGACCAGGACGCCGGCGTCCGCCGAAGCGTTGGCCGCTTGCAGCGAGCGGCGCAATTCGGCCAGCGATAAGTCATAACCGGCCAGTTTGGCTGGATCGAACAGGATGCTGACGACCTGATCCGGCGCACCGATGGTGTACAGATCGCGGGTACCGGTCACCCGCTTCAACTCTGTTTCCAGGGTATGCGCCACGCGCGCCAGATCACCGGCGCCACGCGTGGGGTCTTCAGTCCATAGGGTCAGGGCGACAATCGGTACGTCGTCGATGCCCTTGGGTTTAACGATCGGTTGTCCAACCCCGAGATTGGGCGGCAGCCAGTCGGCGTTGGAATAGAGCTTGTTGTAGAGCCGGACGATGGCGTCAGTGCGCGGTTCGCCGACCAGGAATTGCACGGTCAGCACCGCCATGCCGGGTTGTGATACCGAATAAACGTGCTCTACGCCTTCGATTTCCGCCAGCATTTGTTCGGCGGGATTGCTGACCAGCTTTTCTACCTCGTGGGCGGTGGCGCCAGGGAAAGGGATGAATACGTTGGCAAAGGTCACATTGATCTGCGGTTCTTCCTCGCGGGGCGTGATCAATACCGCGAACAGACCCATCAACAATCCCACCAGCGCCAGCAGCGGGGTAATCTGGTTTTGCAGGAATTTTTTGGCGATTGCCCCGGATAACCCAAGGCGTGGTCCGGTGGTCTCACTCATCATGCGGTCCCCCGTTCTTCGGCTGTTCCTTGAGATAGGCGCCCGCCTGGATCGGGTCCAGCGCCACCGTCTCCCCTGCGTCCAGCCCGGCTAAGATTTCCACTTGATCGCCCTCGATCCGGCCTGGCCGCACTTGGCGGAGACTGGCCTGATCATGCTTGACGACGTAGACAGCACTCACCTCCCCACGTTGGGCCAACGCCGTTCGTGGCACCGTCAGCCGTTGATCCTCACCCACCCGGAACGCTGTTTTAACGAACATGCCTGGATACAGGTTCTCGGTTTTTTCCGGTAAATAGACGCGAACTTTGAATACATTGCTCTGTGGATCGGCGTAGGGGAAAAGAGTCAGTTTTTCGGCAGCGATGCTGGGCCCGCCATCCAGCGGTAACACCCGCGCTTGCTGGTAGCGGCGCACCGGCCCGATCAGCCGTTGCGGCACGTTGACAACAACCCGCAGCTCATCAAGCGAGAAGCCGGTCATCAGTGGCTTGCCAGGTTGAACACTTTCGCCTAATTCCACATGGCGTTCCAATACAATGCCGCTGTAGGGGGCATTGACGATGGTGTAGCCCAGCGACTCTTTCGCTTGGGCAACGCCGGCTTCCGCAGCTTCCAAACGAGCCTTGGCGGCATTGAGAGTGGCGGTGGTGGAATCCATCTGCGCCTTGGAGACCAGCCGTTTTTCATACACGCCACGGATGCGCTTGTATTCGGCATCGGCTTCGATGAAACGGGCTTGGGCCTCGCGCAGGCTGGCCTGCGCTTGTTCCAAGCCGGCGCGCTGCTCGATGTTGCGGATGCGGACGATCGGTGCGCCTTGGGAGACGAAATCGTTGACATCCACCATGATTTTTTCGACACGCCCCGCAGTCTGGGCGGAAACGGTACTGCGATTCACCGCCTCAATGACACCATCAAGCACTTGCTCATCAGGCAGGGTTTGCAGTTGGACTTCGGCCACCGGGAACGGCAATTCCGCAGCCGTTAGCAGCGCCGGCAGGATGGCCAGCAGGCTGTGAATGAGAAATGGCAACGCACGGATGGATGTGGACATAGCAGTACCCCTCGAACCGGATGGAAATCGGGTTGGTATATTAGTAAATTCTAATACTTTAGAGAGGAACGAACAAGTCGCAATCAAGAGACATTAGATGCAATGAGACAGGAAGAATACTGGTTGTGACGAAGGTTGCGGCTTATAGTGTAACTTCAAAGCAGATAATCAATCGCTGGCTTTAGCACCTTGCCACCTCCTGGGTGGTCTGCCATAACCGCCGCATCCAGAGTCACACGGTTTTTAAAGCTATTGCCCGTCGAGGAAACCGCTTGTTACAGGATCGGATTTAATAGCATCAGCGTTAATCCACCTGCAGCGCCAGCGTCAGTAAGACCAGCATCTCCATCAATTCGCAGGTTGCGCCGAGTGTGTCGCCCGTGACGCCACCTAACCGTGTTATCCAAGCATGGCGCAGGCCGAGAAAGCCAATGCTCAGCACAGCCAGCAAGATACCGCCTAGCCATTCCAGGAACGCCATGGTCGCGATGGCGATCAGCGCTATCAGCAAGCCGCTGCTCAATCGTGGCAGTTCATTCGCATATGGAGAACCCAGTCCACCGGGCCGCACATAAGGCGTCGTAAGCAACAACAGGACCATCATGGCGCGGCCCCACACGGGCGCCAGTAACAGCACATCATATGCATCGCCCGCCAGCAGCATCTGCAAGGCAGCGAATTTATTGATGAGAACCAGCACGACGATGGCAATCGCTGCTGGACCGCTGCGTGGATCTTTCATGATGGCCAGCGTGCGATCGCGATCACCCTGGCCGCCGATCCAAGCATCGGCGGTGTCGGCCAGCCCATCCAAATGCAAGCCACCGGTCAGCAGTACCCAGATTGCGAGAACCAGTGCTGCGAGAACCCCTGGGTCGGTCCACCACAGAGCGGTGTGCAGCCCGGCCAGCAACGCTCCAATGACCAAGCCCACTACGGGAAAGAACAGCACCGACCGCCCCAGATCCTGGGGTTGCGGTGGTGAGTTCAGGGAAGGAACTGGCAGCCGGGTCAGCAATTGCAGCGCCAGGACCAAGAGACGGATCATGTCAGGCAGCCGTTGTGAAACACCAGGTGGGGTTCGGCGCCTGGATCGCAGTGCACCCGCATCCGGCTTAGGGATGCAAAAGGCGCCTCAATCCGCCAGATCCGCCGTACCGGCATCTCCAGCAATTGGCGCAACACCATGCGGATGACGCCGCCATGGGCGACTAGCAGTACATGCCGGCCTTGATAGCATTCCAACAGGCGGGTCCAGGCTTGAGCGATACGCTGATCGAAATCAATGACCGGTTCGCCGCCAGGGATCGGATAGGCAATCGGATCATGCCAGAACCGTCTCAGCGCTTGCGGATCGGTCTCATGTACATCGGCTACCGAACGCCCTTCCCAAACGCCGAAACTGATCTCGGTAAATTCTTCAACGACTTCCAGCGGGCGATCCAGCTGGTGAGCCAGGGCTTGGGCAAAAGCCGCGCAACGAATCAGTGGCGAACTGATAATCGTGTCCCATTCCCGATAATCGCCGACTGCCGCACGCATCTGTTCCCAGCCGCACGGACTTAACGGATCATCGATCGCTCCTCGAAACTTCTGGCCGCCTTCCGGTTCACCATGCCGCAATAAATCGACGATTGTAAATTCGCTCATGCCTGTGAAACCCCCGCTTCGGTGAAGGTCGCCATCTGGGCGTGTAAAGCGGCGGCAGCGCGAAGTATCGGTATTGCTATTGCTGCGCCGCTACCCTCACCCAATCGCATGCCGAGATCAAGCAGCGGTTTTGCTTCCAGCACTTCCAGTAGCCGGCGGTGGCCCGGTTCGGCGGAACAATGGGCATAAAACAGCCAGGCGGCCAGCTCCGGCCGTAGCCGTACCGCGGCCAGCACCGCGACTGTCGAAATGAATCCATCCACGAGCACCGGTATTCCCAATTGACCACAACGCAAATAGGCGCCGGTCATCGCGGCGATTTCGAATCCCCCCAATCGTTGCAAAGCCTCTAACGGCCGGTTGCTGCGCTGTTTCGCTAAAGCGCGTTCGATGGCCAGGGCTTTGCGATTGACGCCAGCCGCATCCAGCCCCGTGCCGGGTCCTGCCAGTTGCGCAGCAGGGCGGCCCAGCAGGGAACAAGCCACTGCCGCGGCGCTGGTGGTGTTGCCAATGCCCATTTCGCCACCGATGAACAACTGCGCGCCATTGATCGCTGCCCGGTCTGCCGCGTGATGACCGGCCATCAAGGCATCATGCAATTGTTCAACCGTCATGGCCGGTTCATGAACAAAATTGGCGGTACCGGGGCCGATCCGGGCATCCAGCACGCCAGATAATTCTTCCAAGGGTTGCACTGTGCCTACATTCACCACATCCAACCGCGCTCCCCATTCCCGGGCCAGTATGCTGATCGCCGCCCCTCCTCGGGCGAAATTACGCACCATTTCGGCAGTGACCGCCTGCGGGAAAGCGGATACACCTTCGGCGGTGACCCCGTGATCGGCGGCAAAGACGGTGATCCAGACCTGATCGAGGCGTGGCTGCTGCGTGCGCTGCATGGCCGCCAGGGTGATGCCGAGTTTCTCTATCTGGCCCAGTGAGCCAGGAGGTTTGGTCAATTGCGCTTGGCGTTCGCCTGCAGCGACGCGCACCGTGCTGTCAGGTGCGGGAATGGGATCGTCAAACCAGTGGTGGCTCATACAAAACAATCCTTGAGAGTGAGAGGTATGCCAGCAATGATAAAGGTGGCGCGGTCACAGCAGGCGGCAACCGCCTGATGCAGCCGGCCAGCTTCGTCACGAAAACGCCGGGCCAGCGGGTTGCTGGGAACAATGCCTTGTCCCACTTCGTTGGTGACCAGCAGGATCTGGCCAGATAACACCGGGAGGGTTTCCAGCAGGGCATTGATTTCGTCAGAAAGATGCGCATCGCCAGCAGCTAGCAGGTTGCTTAGCCACAGGGTCAGGCAATCGACCAGCAGGCAACGCTCGGGAGTGGCATGGGCGCGCAAGGCAGCGGCCAGCGCGAGGGGTTCTTCCACCAAACCCCAGTCAGACGGACGTTCGGCGCGATGGCGGGCAATGCGTCCGGCCATTTCCTTATCGCCGGCGTGGGCGGTGGCCAGATAGATGACATGCAGGTTGCTCGCGATGGCTCGTTGCTGAGCGAACGCACTTTTCCCAGAGCGGGCGCCGCCAAGAATAAATTCTTTCATAGGAGTTAATTATCGTCGATTTCAACACCCAAAGGGGGGTTATTTGCTCATATTACCCACACTAGCACCGTTGGCAGCGTTACCAGCGCCAGTCCTGTCTCGATGGTGATAATCGCTGCGATCAACGATGTATCACCACCCATTTGCCGTGCCAGGATGTAAGCGGTGGATGCGCCCGGCAGTGCAGCGAAAATCATCAACACGGCGGTCTCTATGCGTCCCGGTTGCACCACACTGCACAACAGTGCCGCTAGCGCTGGCTTGGCCAGGAGTTTTAGGCTGCTGGTTGCCGCCAGCAGCCCCGGACGAGACAAGCCCTCCAACCGCAATCCCGCCCCCACCGCCAATAGGCCCAGTGGCAGGGCTGCTCGTGCCAGAATGTCCAGTACCGCCGCCGAATTCCAAGGCAATCCGATACCGCTGAGATTCAGCCCGATGCCGGTCAGGCAGGCCAGAATCAGCGGGTTGGTAATCAGGCCTTTCGCAATACCGGTGAAGGTTACCAGCCGGCCAGCATGAATGCTAAGCACAAGTACGCACAGCACATTAATCAGCGGAATCATGATCGCCATGATCAACGCCGCTACTGTGCCGCCCTCGGTGTGGAATACCGCCAGCACCACGGCCAGTCCGACGTAGGTATTGAAGCGGATTGCTCCCTGATAAATCGAAGTGAACGCCGGTCCATCGACTTTTAACCAAGGCCGCAGAAAGTACACGAGCGCTGTCATGGTCAATAGCAATATCACTACCACTATTGCGACTGATCCCACGGCATAATCGCCCAGCTGGGACAGCGCCAGCCGATGCACCAATAAGGCCGGAAACAGCACGAAATAGGTCAGGCGTTCGGCCGCTGGCCAAAAGCCATCACCGGGAAAACCAATGCGCCGCAAAATCAGGCCTAGCAGGATTAAGGTGAAGATCGGCCCCAGTGCGCCGAGAATGAGAGGGAGATTATTCACGGTTTCGAAGAGTCAGCGGAGCAGGAGCCAGAGGAGAGTTGCAGGCTTGTGGCACGCAATCCAAAAGTTAAGTTTCTTGGTATTTTTATGAAAAAAAAGAAAAAACGGCGGCTCTAAAGCCGCCGTTGGGTCTACCTGTGGAATCCGGGATTAATCGTTCGCCCGCGATTCTAGCATCGCAACAGCGGGTAGCACCTTGCCTTCCAGAAACTCCAGGAATGCACCGCCAGCAGTGGAGATATAGGACACCTTGTCATAGATATTGTACTTTTGGATTGCGGCGATGGTGTCGCCGCCGCCGGCCAGAGTAAAGGCCTTGGTGTTGGCAATCGCCATGGCGACCGTCTTGGTGCCTTCGCCGAACTGATCGAATTCAAACACGCCGACCGGACCATTCCATACGACGGTACCGGCTTTCATGATGATGTCGGCCAGTTCCTGGGCGCTCTTCGGGCCGATATCGAAGATCATGTCATCGTCGCTGACGGCACCCGCGTCTTTCAATACGGCCGGTTCGGCAGCGTCGAACTTTTTGCCGCAGACCACATCCACCGCGATTGGGATATTCGCGCCGCGCGCCTTCATTTTCTCCAGCAGCATCTGTGACGTCGGCACCAAATCGTCCTCGCACAGCGACTTGCCGACGTTATTGCCGACGGCTTTGAGGAAGGTGTTGGCGATGCCGCCGCCGACTACCAGTTGATCGACCTTTTCCGACAGGCTTTCCAGCACGGTCAGCTTGGTCGAAACCTTAGAGCCGCCGACGATGGCGACCAGCGGCCGGGCGGGCTTGGCCAGCGCCTTAGTCAAGGCATCGAGTTCCTCGGTCAGCAGAATGCCGGCGCAGGCGACCGGCGCGTATTTGGCGACGCCGTGAGTCGAGGCTTCGGCGCGATGGGCGGTGCCGAATGCGTCCATGACGAAAATGTCGCACAAGGCCGCGTATTTCTTCGCGGTGTCTTCGTTGTTCTTTTTCTCGCCTTTATTGACGCGGCAGTTTTCCAGCAACACCACTTCGCCATTGGCGACTTCAAAACCGCCATCAACCCAGTTGCGGATCACGCGTACGGGCTTACCCAGCTTGGCGGACATCACCTCGGCCACCGGGTTGAGCGAATCTTCCTCTTTGAACTCGCCTTCGGTCGGACGCCCCAAGTGCGAGGTCACCATCACCTTGGCACCGGCCTTCATGGCATATTCGATGGTCGGCATCGAAGCGGTGATGCGGGCGTCGGACGTTACTTTGCCACTTTTGACGGGGACATTCAGGTCGGCGCGGATAAACACCCGCTTGCCGGCCAGATCCAGATCGGTCATGCGCTTGAAATTCATTAATTCTCTCCTCCATAAACAAAACCCCCGTCCGCCTTGGTTGGGAACGCAAGGCGGCGGGGGCAGGGATTTCAGTTCAGCAAGGAACTGCCGCCGCGTGGCGACCGCTTACTTGGCCATCACCCGAACCATTTCCAGCACTTTGCAGGAATAGCCCCACTCGTTGTCGTACCAGGCCACGACCTTGACAAAGGTGTCGTCCAGCGCGATGCCGGCATCGGCGTCAAACGTGGAGGTGCAGCTTTCGCCGCGGAAGTCGGTGGCCACGACCTTGTTTTCGGTATAGCCCAGCACGCCCTTCATCGCGCCTTCCGAGGCGGCCTTCATCGCGGCGCAGATATCCTTGTAGGACGCTGGCTTGTTCAGTTCAACGGTCAGGTCGACCACCGATACATCGGAGGTGGGCACGCGGAAGGCCATGCCGGTGAGCTTCTTGTTCAGCTCGGGGATGACCACGCCCACCGCCTTGGCAGCGCCGGTCGAGGATGGAATGATGTTTTCCAGAATACCGCGGCCACCGCGCCAATCCTTGTTGGATGGACCATCGACGGTCTTCTGGGTGGCGGTGGCAGCGTGCACGGTGGTCATCAGACCGCGCTTGATGCCCCAGGTGTCGTTCAGCACCTTGGCGACCGGTGCTAGGCAGTTGGTGGTGCAGGACGCATTGGAGATGATGGTCTGACCGGCGTAGGTTTTGTCATTGACGCCGTAGACGAACATCGGGGTATCGTCCTTGCTGGGTGCGCTCTGAATGACTTTCTTGGCGCCAGCAGTGATGTGCTTCTGACAGGTTTCCTTAGTCAGGAACAGGCCCGTGGACTCGACGACGATGTCGGCGCCGACTTCGTTCCACTTCAGTTCGGCCGGATCCTTGACGGCAGTCAGACGGATCTTCTTGCCGTTGACGACTAGGGTGTTGCCATCGACAGAGACCTCACCCTTGAAACGGCCATGCACCGAATCGTACTGAAGCATATAGGCCAGATAATCAGGTTCGAGCAGGTCGTTGATGCCGACGATCTCGATGTCCGAAAAATCCTTCACCGCAGCGCGAAACACCATACGGCCAATGCGGCCAAACCCATTGATGCCAACTTTAATGGCCATGCTTTCCTCCAAGTCAGAGTGGTTTTCATCAAAAGACGGGCGAACAATGCCGCCCACTCAACACGATCAAGTGTAGACCGGATTCATTAAAAAACAGCCTTCGCTAGAATAGCGCCTGCACGGTAGCGGCTACCCGCTCGGCAGTAAAGCCGAAATGCTGGAAAATAATTTCCGGCGGACCGCATTCGCCGAAGCGATCAATACCGATCACTGTGCCTTGCGGACCGGCGTACTTGTACCAGGGTGCGGTAACGCCCGCCTCGACCACCACGCGCCGAGTCACCGCTGCTGGCAGCACTGATTCGCGCCATGCCGCATCCTGGGCATCGAACACATCGACGGACGGCATGGAAACGACACGCACCCGCCGCCCCTGGCTGTTCAACTGCTGGGCCGCTTCGATCGCCAGTTGGACCTCGGAACCGGTGGCGATGAGGATCGCTTCCGGATGATTCCCGCAGTCCAGCAGCACATAGCCGCCCCGGGCAATAGCCCGCACCTGTTCGGGCGTGCGATCCTGGTGGGGCAGCTTCTGGCGGGTGAAAATCAGCGCAGTCGGGCCGTTGGTGCGCTCCAAGGCTGCTTTCCAGGCGACTGCGGTTTCCGTCGTGTCGCAAGTCCGCCATACTGACAGATCAGGAATAATCCGCAGGCTGGAAACATGTTCGATTGGCTGGTGGGTCGGGCCATCACCGCCGACGCCAATGGAGTCGTGGGTCAGCACGAACATGCAGCGCAGTTTCATCAGTGCTGCCATGCGGATGGCGCTGCGGCCATAGTCGGCAAACATCAGGAATGTACCGCCAAAGGGCACATAGCCGCCATGCAGCGCCAAACCGTTCATGATGGCATTCATCGCGAATTCACGGGCGCCGTAATAGATCAGGTTGCCATCGGGATGCTCGAAGTCCACCGGCCGGCAGCCAATCCAAGGAATACCCGTAGATTCAGTCAGATCAGCGGAACCGCCGACCAGACTGGGAAAGTGGGGATTGTACGCTTCGAGGGCGCGCTGGGACGCGACCCGGGTCGCAATATCTTCGCGCCGCGTTTGGGTGGCTTGAATAAAATTCCAGGCCAGTTCTTGCCAGTCGGGGGGGAAACCGCAGGCCAGCCGCCGGTCGAGTTCCGCCGCCGCTTCCGGATACTCGGCCCGGTAGCGGGAAAATAGCGCATTCCACTCATCTTCCCAAGCGGCACCTTTAGCGCGGGCGTCGAAGGCGCGATAATATTCAGGAGGGATGACGAACGGTTCGTGATGCCAGCCAATATTCTCGCGGGTTGCTGCGACTTCGGCGGCGCCTAATGGCGCACCGTGCGATTTTTCGCTGCCACCCTTGTTGGGCGAACCCCAGGCGATAGTCGTCTTGCAACAGATCAGGGTCGGACTACCGGTGAAAGCGCGCGCTTGCTTAATAGCCCGATGAACCGCATCGGCGTCGTGGCCGTCCACGTTGGGAATAACATGCCAACCGAACCCTTCAAAGCGTTTGGCAACATTTTCACTGAACCAGCCACTGACCGGGCCATCGATGGAGATATCGTTGCTGTCATAGAGGCAAATCAGTTTGCCCAGTCCCCAGGTGCCCGCTAGCGAGCAGGCTTCGGAAGAGATACCTTCCATCAGGCAACCGTCGCCGAGGATGACGTAGGTGTAGTGATCGACAATGGGAAACCCAGGGCGGTTGAAGCGGGTGGCTAGCGCCCGTTCGGCCAGCGCCATGCCGACGCCGTTGGCCAGACCCTGCCCTAGCGGCCCGGTGGTGGTTTCCACACCTGGGGTGAGGCCGTATTCGGGATGTCCGGGGGTCCGTGAACCCAGCCGCCGGAAGTTGCGCAGATCCTCGATGCTCAGGTCATAGCCGCTTAGGTGCAGCAGGGAATACAGCAGCATCGAACCATGGCCATTCGACAGGATCACCCGGTCACGATTCAGCCATTTGGGATTGGCTGGATTGTGGCGCAGAAAATCATTCCACAGGACTGTGCCAAAGTCGGCCATGCCCATGGGGGCGCCGGGGTGGCCAGATTCTGCCCGTTGCACCGCATCCATGCTCAGGGCACGGATGGCGTTCGCCAGTTCCCGGCGCGAGGGGATCAGCGATTCGAGGCCGGGGCCGGCAGTAGAGCCGGAAACAGCCGGCGTTTCAGTCAGGGCGTCCACCAGGGAACGGGCAGCCAGTTCGCTACGCAAGGGCATCAACTCTCTCCTACAGTACTCATAAAAGCCGGGGAAACCCGGAAGAAATCGCGAGGCGATCTTGAAGATGCATCGCGATCCGGCTGCGCGCGTCGCTCTTGCTGGGACGTTTACCGGAGAGATCACCAAGGACGTCCGGTCGCGCCAAACCCCCCTTTGGGATTCGGTTCGGCCGAAAAATGGCGGCGATTATAGGAAAAACTAAGGTAAACGCCAATGATTTATGCAATATCCCGTCTTTAATCCCGACGCAAACTATCGGAAATCGCGACCGGGGTAGGATAGGTTAGCACGAGGTAATAGGTTGAGGCGATGAAGGTCAACAGAGTTGTGGCCTGCACCAGGTAGGATGCCTCCCGGCTGATCAAGTCATTCTGCTGGGCCAGCACTGCGATCAGCAGAGCGAACTCGCTGACCTGCCCCAATCGCACGCCTACTTCCATAGCGATGCGCGGCCGCTCCCCAGCCCATTGCAGGAAACCACGAAATACCCAGGGCTTAACGCCCATCAGCAACGTGCCTAATATCAGGGTCGGCAGGAATACCGCACCCAGCATGCCCAGGTCAAAGCCAGCGCCCAGCGAAAAGAAGAACAGCACCAGAAAAAAATCACGCAGTGGCTTGAGGCTTTCAGCAATATACAAAGCAATCGGGCTGGTGGCCAGCGCTACTCCACCGATGAAGGCGCCGACGGCGTAAGATAGTCCTAACAAGGCTGCAACCTGCGAAATGCACAAACACCAGCCAATCGCGATCAGAAAGATGTACTCACGGATCTTGTCAAATTTATGGATCAGCGGGATCAAGACGTAACGCGAAGCCAGGTAGGCAAAGCCCAGCAGCACCGGTAGTGTCACGATCAGCAGGCCCAGTCCTTGCAGTGAAGAGCCACGTCCGCTTAATCCCTCAATTAACAGCAGGATGGCGATGGCCAACAAATCCTGTAGCAGCAGGATACTAATGATAATCTCGCCGGTGTGTTGGTGGTGTAGAGTGCGGGTTGGCAGTAGTTTGAGGCCGATGATGGTGCTGGAAAAGGTCATCGCCACACCGATTAGCAGGCACTCCCCCAGGGTATAGCCGAATAGCCAGCCGATCCCGGCGCCTAGCATGGCGAAGACCAGCGAGGTGCCGAAGGTGATCAGGGTGGCCTTACGCAACATTTGCAGTAATCGCTGCGGCAATAGATCCAGCCCCAGCAGGAACAACAGAAACATAATGCCGATTTGCGCCATCTGCTCGATAGCCGATGCATTATCGATTAGCTTGAAGCCGTAAGGGCCGATCAAGATTCCCAACACAATGTAGGCGATAGGCAAGGCTTGACGGGCGTACAGCGCCAGCGTAGCAAATACCGCCGCACCGCTAAAAATCAGAAACAGGGAAAAAACCAGTGCGTTTTGAGCGTCGTGCATCGTTGACTCGTTAGGCTGATGAAACCGTTTGCTGCCGTTTTCCGGCGCCAAGGTTCATGGTATAGATTAAGGTAGCCGCTGGTAACTATAACAGAAAAGATATAACGGCAGGACTTAGGCGTTATCAAGGGTTTCCCGCCAGACGTGGCAACCATGTCATAATGTGCTACCTCGCCGTCCCGGCGATTGCCAGAATTAAAACCCTTGAATAACGCTGACTCTATCTTGCTCAATAACCCGCCGCACTGGCATAGTCATCGGTTGCGTTCAGCGCAAAGTTTGCCGGCTGAACTGGCTCAATGGCTGTTTGATCCCGGCTCACTGACCCGGCGCTTGCGCCAGTGCTGCCCAGACCGGTTCCAGGTGCGGGTGCTTTGGCAAGGCTGGAGCCGCCCCAGCCGGGACGAAGCGCGGACCTTGTGCTTACGCCTGGATGCTCGAACGTGGACGCGTGAGGTGCAACTTGTTTGCGGCGATCAAGCCTGGGTCTTTGCCCGGACGTTGATTCCAGCGGCCACTCTGCGTGGCCGCGGCCGCCGGCTCACTCAACTCGGTAGCCGTCCCCTGGGTGAGGTGCTGTTCTCCGACCCCGGCGTTCAGCGTAGCCCCGTGGAAATTGCCCGGATTATCGCTGGCCAGCGGTTGCATCAATGCGCCTTTGCTGGTTTTGCTGAACCTCCAGAAACGATCTGGGGGCGGCGCTCAGTGTTTCGTATCGATGGCCAGCCACTGCTGGTCTGTGAAATTTTCCTGCCTGATTTACCGGTATCTCTTGCTGATCGGATTCACTCTTAATTATGAACATTGAACGTTTTGAAGATCGCTTGCGTGAATATGCGCTATTGATGCGCCTGCATCGTCCCATTGGTATCTATCTGTTGCTATGGCCAGCCCTATGGGCGTTGTGGCTGGCAGGCAATGGCCAACCCCCAGCTGGTATTGTTCTGGTTTTCGCGCTGGGTGTGGTTTTGATGCGCTCGGCTGGCTGTGTGATGAATGATATCGCTGATCGCAGTTTTGATCCGCATGTCGCGCGCACCCGCGATCGGCCGCTAGCGGCTGGGCGAGTCACATTGAGTGAAGCATCTGGTGTGGCGGTGACACTGGTCCTGCTGGCGTTCGCTTTGGTGCTGACCCAGAATGCGTTGACGATCCAGTTATCCTTCGTGGGTCTGGCGCTGGCAATTACCTACCCGTTTATGAAGCGGCTGCATCCCTTGCCTCAAATCCACCTAGGCGCAGCCTTTGGCTGGGCCATCCCAATGGCCTATGCGGCAGTGAGTCAAGAGTTGCCGCTGGCTGCCTGGTTGCTGTTTCTCGCTAATGTGCTATGGTCAGTTATTTATGACACTCAGTATGCAATGGTGGACCGGGAGGATGACCTGAAAATTGGCGTAAAATCGACGGCCATTCTGTTTGGCAAACGGGACAAGCAAATTATTGGCTATCTGCAAGTAGCGTTGCTGGTGCTGTTGGCCGGAATTGGTTTTTTAAGCGGCCGAGGCGGTATCTATTATCTGGGATTGTTAGCGGCTAGCTGGCTGGCACTCTATCAGCAATACCTGATCCGCAACCGCAAGCCAGAAGAATGCTTTGAAGCCTTTCTCAATAACAATGCGTTTGGGCTGGTGATCTTCTGTGGGCTGCTGGTGGATTTCCTGCCAGCAATGCCTTCTTGAACAGCACCTTTCCCGCCTGCTTCCAGGAGAAGAAATCATGCTAATCGTTCATGTGCTTGTTCACGTCAAGCCAGACTGCATTGACGCTTTCAAAAATGCTTCGCTGGAAAACGCTCGTCATAGCATCCAGGAACCAGGCATTGTCCGATTCGATGTGATTCAACAAACTGACGATCCAACCCGTTTTGTGCTGATCGAGATCTATCGTACCGTCGAAGCGCCTGCTCAGCATAAAGAAACCGCTCATTATGTAACTTGGCGCGATACAGTAGCGGAGATGATGGCCGAACCTCGGACCAGTATGAAATACGTTCCCCTATTCCCAGACGATACTGGCTGGAACTATCCGGTGGAGATGCGCGGTTAGGTAGAGGTGGTGGCTTCGACCCGTTTAGCAGTCTGTATAAAAACCCTTTTATTCCTCTAAGGGGAGAGTGATTTTTCAGGTTGTCGCTTCCTTCTCTCATGGAGAGGGGAGGGGAAAGCTGTATAAAAATACCTCAATAAGGCGCATTAAGTAATGTTGGTATGTCTCGGATCGACCCACTGCAAGACCCCCTGCAAGTCAAACAGCAGCTTTCGACATGCCGGAGAAAGTATTCAAGTTGATCCATATCACCGCCCCGCTTTACCACTTTCTAGATTCAAGACGATCGTCTTGAATTTCTATCTATCCCGTTAGTTCTCTTAACTCGAGGGTAGCCTATGCTCCATCTCCAAGCATTGTTCTTTTGCACGACTCTCCTCCTCTCATCGACCCTGTGGGCTGAAGAGGCCAAGCCTGTTTACCTGGGCTTTGATGGCGAATTTAGCGTTGAGCAGAGTACCTCCGCCCAAGCCATTGAACGCGGCATTCTGATCGCCATTGACGAGATCAACCGTGCAGGTGGAGTCTTAGGGGGTCGCCCCTTACAACTCATCTCCAAAGACAACCGCGCGGTAACGGCCCGTGGCGTGAAAAACCTGAAGGAATTTGCCCAGATGCCCGATATGGTGGCGATGTTCGTCGGCCGCTTCAGCCCGGTTGTTCTGGAATACGTGAATCTCGCGCATGAACTGGAAATGATCGTTCTCGACCCGTGGGCGGCGGCGGACGCCATCACCCATAATGGCAATAAGCCCAACTATATTTTTCGCCTTTCATTGCGGGATGGGCTGGCGATGCCCCTGATGTTACGACACGCACTCAGCAAAGGGACGGAGCGGGTCGGTCTGTTGCTCCCCAATACCTCCTGGGGTAGGAGCAACCTAGCTTCTGCCAAACAATACTTTCTTGAGGCCCTCGCGCCTCACTCGGTGGGGATTGAATGGTATCAGTGGGGCGACCAAACCATGATTGACAAGTACCAGGCACTGCGCGCGTCTGGAGCGCAAGCGATTGTGTTTGTGGCCAACGACAGTGAAGCTGTGATTCTCTGTCGAGAAATGGCTGCTTTACCTCCAAAGCAACGGATACCGATCATTAGTCACTGGGGGGTGACAGGTGGGAATTTTGCCAATCTGGTGGGGGAAGATCTGGCGAAGATTGATTTTTCGGTGGTGCAGACGTTTAGCTTCTATAAAGCAGACCCTGAGATAACACAACGGGTGCTGGCCGTGAGTACCCGGCTGTTCGGCTTATCCCGTATTGAAGAGATCGAATCACCGGTCGGGGTCGGCCAAGCCTACGATCTTACCCACTTGGTGGCGCGCGCCATCGACCTGGCGGGGACTACGGACCGGCGCGCGGTCCGCAGTGCTCTGGAGAGCATTACCCAGTACCGTGGTCTGGTCAAATTCTTCGAACGGCCGTTTACCGCAGACAATCACGATGCACTCGGGGCCGAGGATATCTTTATGGCAACTTACCGCCTCGATGGCGCTATCGTACCCTTGTCACCGGAAAATTGAGCAATGGTGCGCCATCAAACCGGCATGGCCAACGCGCCGCCATCCCTGGTCGATGCTAGATCAGCGCCTTCCAGGATGCGTTTGTCCACCCATATCGCGCTCGCAGCGACGGTCCTGACGCTTGGCTTTGTCTTGGCAGCTGGTGGCCTGTCCTACGCCGTTACTCGCAGGCAGTTAATCGAAAACCAGGACATCGCCCTGGAGAATCAAGCTATCCTGTATGCACAGCAACTTGGCAACACCTTACGCTCCATTACGGCTACCTTAGGAACGTTGCCAGAGAATGCGCTGATCCTGAACTCGCTGATGGACAGCCTGACTCGCCAAACCGCGCTGGCACCCTTCCTTAAGGATTTTTCCCGCATCAGTGAAGTGCCCGTGACCCTGCTGGTGACGGATTTCCAGGGCCAGCCTATCGCTGGGAACTACCAAGTGCCCTTCGAAGCCCACGATTGGCGGCACCAGGTGCTGGAGACCGGCAAACTCTATGCGACGATCGGAACAGACGCCGCGGGCGATTATCTGTTCGTAGCCGAACCGATTTTTTATTCTCGCACACTCTCGCCCGAGGGGGCTTTGCTTTACAAAATCGTATTGGCCCACATGCAATCTTCCCTGCCGGCTCCCAGCGAGGGACGCACCATGCTGCGGCTTGTCTACCCAAAGCAGGGCGTGGTCTTATCACCGGCGGCGGTATTGTCTGGTGACCTTCAGGATCCGGACCGTCTGGCACATGTGGAAATGTTACCCCTGCCGGCCGGGCTGAAGCCGCTGTGGATTGCTGTTGAAGTGTCGACAGACCGGAGCGCATTAACGGCATCCTTGAACCGGTTGCTCCTGCTCTACGCCACTATAGGGACCGGCATGGTGTTGATAGTTGCTGCCCTCGCCCAGGTGGGCGCCCATTATCTGACCCGCCCCCTGCGTGAGCTGCAATCTGTCGCCCAATCGATCATTGAGAGCGGCTCGCTAGAACACCGGTTCGCTTTCCACGGAGTGTTTGAAGTTGAGCAGCTCGGGCGCACTTTCAACCAAATGCTAGAGCAACTCGGCAGCGCCCATCGGCAATTACACCGGCAGACTGAGGTCGAAACCGAGCGTAATCAAGCGCTGGCCGCAGCCAACATGGCGCTTGAGCAGGAGATCAGCGAACGCGCGCGCGCTGAAGCTGCTCTGCGAGAGAATGAGGAACGGCTGCGGCTGGCATTGAAGGCAGCCCATCAAGGACTCTACGACCTGAATGTGCAAACCGGCGAAGCTGTTGTCAGTCCTGAATACGCCCGGATGCTCGGCTATGAACCGAACGAGATCCAGGAGACTAATGCAGCATGGGTTGAACGTTTACACCCAGATGATTACGAGCCGGTAGTCCGAACTTACAAGCGTTACGTGGCTGGGGAGCTTCCTGACTACCGGGTGGAGTGCCGCCAGCGCACCAGGGGTGGCGATTGGATCTGGATTCTCTCGCTTGGGAGCATTGTCCAGTGGGATGACGAGGGCAAACCACTGCGCATGCTGGGAACCCATACGGACATCACTGAGCGCAAGCAGGTGGAATCGGCATTAGCGGTCACCGTCGAGGATCTACGGGTCGCCGAGCAGCGGCAGCGGGAATTATTGATGGTAACCCGGCGCGAACAGGGCCGGCTGCGGGCCTTGTTGGCGGCTATGAATGTCGGAATTCTATTCGAAGACAACCAACAGCATGTGGAATACCTCAATCCGGCCTTTTTGAGGATGTGGGCTATCGACGAAACGCTGGATTTAGTCGGACAGCCGATGCGGAAGATTTTGGAACACTCCACCCACCGCCTTGCGCGGCCGGATCACGCTTCGCGATATGTATTGCAGGTCCTGGATACCCATGAAATCAGCGAGCGCTTCGAGATTAATCTCTACGATGGACGTCTTCTCACTCAAATGTCGTATCCGGTACTGGATGCCGAGGACCGTATGTTAGGGCGGCTGTGGCTTTACGAGGATATTACTCATGAACGCCAAACTGCTCAGCAATTGCTCTATCTGGCCGAGCGTGACCCGTTGACCGGCCTGTTTAACCGGCACAGCTTCCAAAAGTACCTAGAACAGAAAATTGCCTCTTCGCTGCGCAGCAACGATAAGTTTGCGGTGATTTACTTCGATCTGGATGAATTTAAGGCCATCAATGACACGTTCGGTCACCGGGCTGGCGATATGGTGCTGGTACGCACGGCGGGTGAGATTACCACGCATGTGCGTGCTACGGAGATGTTCGCGCGGCTTGGTGGCGATGAGTTTGCCATCATCAGCACCATTGGGGCCGAGTACGATCCGAGTGCGCTCCCTGCCCGCATCGTGGGTACGGTATCCGCGATACCGTTTCGCTTCCGCGGGACGAACCTGCGCCTGACAGCCAGCGTGGGGGTTGCCTTCTTTCCTGAACACGGTGAGAACATAGAAGACTTAGTGGCCCACGCTGATGCAGCGATGTATCAGGCAAAAAACCAGGGTAAGAATACCTGGGCGATATACGATCCTCGCCGTGATTCGACCGAGGTGATGGTACGGCGCCTGAATTGGCACAGCCGGATCGCCCAAGCGTTGGAAGGCCAATTATTCGAACTGCACTTTCAGGGGGTGTACCATATAAGAGATAGATCACTTAGCCATCTGGAAGTATTAATCCGGATGCGCAATTCAGATGAATCCGGGCACCTCATTCTCCCGGGCCAATTTATTCCCTTGGCTGAAAAAAGCGGGCAGGTGCTCGACATCGATCGCTGGGTGTTGCAGAAGAGCATCGCCCTATTGGGCCAGAGCACTGACTTGCCGCCGCTTGCTATCAATATCTCGGGCCGCACCTTTGACGATCCGGCGTTGCCGCAAAACATTCAGCAATTGCTCACACAACACGGTGTGGATCCCCAGCGGCTACTCATCGAACTCACCGAAACCGCCGCTGTGTCGGATGTTCAGGATGCACAACGTTTTATTGAAGCGATTCAGCAGGTAGGGTGCGGTGTGTGTCTGGATGACTTTGGCAGCGGTTTCTCCACGTTCGCGTACTTGAAATACCTGAACGTCAAGATTCTGAAGATTGACGGCTTGTTCGTCCGCGATCTGCTCAACCACTATGATAACCAGGTGTTCATCCGGGCCATGGTGGAAGTGGCGCGTGGTCTGCGCAAAACAACCGTCGCAGAGTTTGTCGAGGATGCTGCCACCCTCGATATGTTGCGGGACCTAGGCGTGGATCTCGTTCAAGGCTATCACCTTGACCGGCCTAGCGCTGAACATCCTGCTCTTGACTGCCTAGCAAGCTGGCGTAGTGAGTGATCCAAACGAATAAGGATTATCCTAACTATCCATTTTTCGTAATCAATATGTTATAAATTTTTTATAGGTTCTACATTGTTGACCGTAGGCCGTAGGTTGAGAAAAGGCGAAACATTGCCCAGCAATGACCTGGGATATGGGGTTTCACTGCGTGCAATCCAACCGGCTAAAAGTTTAGTATCTATTCAGAAACAGGGTGTTATTTTCATAAAACCCCTTTATTTTAGTGGTATGAATGGCTGAAGAATTGGAACTTCAAACCCCCTGGTTGCGGTTGGCAGCGCGAGCCTGGGGGCCGCTAGATGGGTTGCCCGTGCTGGCGGTGCATGGTTGGCTGGATAACGCTGCCAGCTTTGATGCCTTGGCGCCGTTGCTGCCCGGAATCCGGCTAGTAGCCGTTGATTTAACTGGACATGGCTTTTCAGGGCACCGTCCGCCGGGTGCGCATTATTATTTCGTGGATTTCATCCCAGATATGGTTGCCGCTGTTGATGCGCTGGATTGGGATCGCTTTGCTGTGCTGGGCCATTCGATGGGGGGTGGCATTGCCAGCTTCATGGCCGCCATCCTACCGGAGCGAGTAACTCGGGTGGCAATGATTGAAGGTTTGGGGCCGCCGACCAGCAATCCAGCTGACGGTCCGGCCGATCTGCTCAAGTCCATGAAACAGATGAATGCGTTACCGCACAAGCGCCCACCGGTTTACCCGAACATGGATGCTGCTATCCAAGCCCGTTGCGAAGCCAGCGGTCTGTCGTGGCCGGCAGCAGCTATTCTGGTCGAGCGCGGTTTGCAGCCCATCGATCAAGGTTTTGGTTGGCGCACGGATCCCCGGCTGCGCTTTGTCTCGCCGTTGTATCTGAGCGAACCGCAAATTCTGGCTTATATGGAACGGATTAAAGCCCCAGCGCTGCTTATTTGCGGCGCAGACGGTTATTTGATTAAGAGGGCTTACATGCAGGAGCGTTATGCGCGTATTTCCGATCTAGCCGTTAAAATCCTACCCGGCGGGCATCACCCGCATCTGGAAGACCCTGAACCCTGCGCTAACTTGCTAGGACAATTCTTCGCAGCCGCCTAGGTTCCATAGCGAGCTTTTTGTGTCTATCCCCAGCATCGCCCATCATCATTTAATTCGCGCACTATTAACATTATTTTTTTTATTGAAATTATTTTTAGCAAATACTACATTTTTTAGAAAATGCCATATTATTGGTATAATGC
>ERZ761602.867-NODE-867-length-60185-cov-11.209413_pt1 | contig 60185 bp, 55 predicted proteins | sample MGYA00512165_ERZ761602 | MGnify/ENA primary metagenome ERZ761602 (study PRJEB28899, sample SAMN02445085) | bioreactor sludge metagenome | biome: EBPR sludge; isolation source: Thorneside wastewater treatment plant | place: Australia: Brisbane, Thorneside... | reverse complement strand
CCATCATCGAGAAGATTGCGAGGTGCAGGGCTATTAATGAGACACTACACTAGTTGGGAGTCGGTCACGACGGAGCGTGACCCCTATGGGACCGGGACAGGTCGGCCACACCGCTCAAAGGGCGTGGACTTCGGGACCGGTGGCGGAAGGATTCCGACAGTATAATCGGGCTCATCATGAGCATCCATCTGCCTGAACCCATCGCTAACTACTTTCGCTGCAAAGCTGATGAAAACCCAACGGAAGCCGCTGGCACCTTCACGCCCGCAGCGATGGTATTCGACAAGGGCGAGGACCGCGAAGTCTTCGGGCAAGAAGCCATCCACAGGTGGTTCATCGAACAGGCCGCCACGGTCAAAACGACCGTTGACGTGGTCAGTCTGAGAGAGGAGAGTGGGGAATTCGTCGTGACTACTCTTGTCTCTGGCAACTTCAAAGGCAGTCCGGCCGAGTTCGAATACCGATTCACCCTCCGAGACGGTTTGATTGACCGGCTCATTATCGAGTTTGTAGGCTTCAAGTGAGGTCAAATCTTCCTCCCTGTCCACCAGCACGCAAACATCCCTTGACCGATCTACCGATGGAGGGCGAGGCTCGCCGAGCGTGGCCCAGTCGAAGGTATTGGGCCAACGTCAGAACTCCAATCGGACTCAGCAAAGGGGGAGGTATTTGAGATGGAGCCAGTTATTCGCATTCCCTGCTGCAGGCATCAACGATCAAGTCCCACCTGTTCAGGTACTCATCAATGGTCCTTTCAGAATATTTGTTCGTCGAGGGAGGCACGGCAACGGCCCGGACTTTGCTGTCATTATGCGCCTGTCCCCTTGTCCCTGGGGTTGCCAACCACTTCTGATGAGCTTGGCGGACGATCGTTGCGAGGTCGCACGAGGGGATAATGTAGTACTCTGGGGTCGCTTTCGATCCCATTTCTGGAATGCCTGCGAGCACCCAGAAGAACTGCGGCCCGTAATCCTTTTCCGACTTCAGCCCGACAGAGACAGTCTTGTCCTGACGCGGCCGGTACGTCTTCACCTGCACGTGGGCAAACTTCGTCCCGTCCTTGTCGCTCACGAGAATGTCAGTGTTGGGACAGTTGCCTAGCGTCAAGACCGCCACCAACCCGCGTCTGCATAGCTCGCCAGCAACAAAATATTGACTTGCAGCCGCTCGGTGAGACTTGTCTTTGTCCGACATTTGGGTCTCGCAAGAAGTTGGTACTCCGGATGGGATTCGAACCCACGATCTTCGCCGTGAGAGGGCGATGTCCTAAACCGCTAGACGACCGGAGCACGTTCAGCAAGCCGAAATCGTACCCCAAGCCACCCGGCCGAGGCAAGGCCATCGGGACCCTCAGCGCCGAAGTTCCAGCGTCGCCAAACTCAGCGCCGGCAATGTGAACGACGCCCGCCCGTCCCGAACCGCCACCGCCGAAACCACAGGCGAGGCGTGCGCGCCCGAAGTCACCACGAACGCCCGACCCGAAGCTGCCGGGAAGGCCCTGAAGCCCAAGGCGAACGCGCGCGGCGAGGGCGTCTTGTTGATGAGGACCACGGTCATCCGCCGCCGATCCTTCGAATCCAGCGCGGCATACACCGAAGCCTCGGCCGGGGACACGCCCGCCACCTCGAGCCCCAGATCGCCGAACCGCGAGCCCTTCCGGTCGTAGTCGATAAACGCGCGGAATCCCGCCAACTGGTAGGGGTCGTCGGCGGCATCGAGGCCCCAGTGGCTCGCGGCGAACAGGCCGTACCGCCCCCACAGGCCCAGAACGTCGGCCTGCGCCAGCGCCCCGCTGATGTTCTTGCCGCCGCCGAAATCGTATTCGGTGATGGCCAACTTGGTGCCGGGATACTGGCGCGCGATCTGCCGCATCAGCCCCGGCAACAGGACGATCGGCTTCTTGCCCAGGTTCTCGGAGATCCAGGAATCCTCGACGTACGTGGGGTCCCACAGCGAACGCGGCGCTTGGATGCGCGCCTCGGCCGTGCCCGGCTTGTCTTCGTTGGTCACCACGCGCAGCCCGCCGCCCCGCGCCTCGGGGTACCAGTGGATGTCGAGCACGTCCAGCAGGCGCTTGCCGTGCTTGCGTTCGGCGTCGCGCATGGCGGCGAGGTAGACGTCCAAGAAGTCGCGTCCGTTGGCGTCTTTGGCGTCTTGGAACGTGCGGAACCCCTGCCATCCGTAGCTGGCCGGGCCAAACACCAGGGTGTCCTTCGCCGCCCCCTTGATGGCTAGGGCGTATTCGATGTTGTTGGCGATGAACTCGGCGTAGGTGGGGTGCTTGGCGATGCGCGCGTGGGTGTGCGCCCAGATGTCGGGCTCGTTGTCCAGGCTGTACCAAACAGGCGTGTTCTTGGCCTTGGTCTTTTCCACCCAAGCCACGGCCTCGTCTTGATAGACCACCTTGTCCTTGGTGTTGGGCGGGAACTCCCACTTGCCTCCGGGCTTGCTGGCCAAGCTCTTGTGGAAGCGTGTCTGCAAGTAGTTGGGCGTCTTGTTCACATCGCCGTCGGCGTTCTTGTCGGCGGAGACGTAGCCCAGCGTGGGGATGGTGAGCAGCACGGCTGCGCCGTTCCTTTGGGCTGGCTGGAAGAACGTGCGCATCGTCCATCCTGGCTCGTTGCTCTCGCCCATGTAGCCGTCGTTTTGGTGGTGATAGTCGGCCCCGGCGTTGCTGGCGTTGGTCTCCCAGTTGTAAGCGCTCATGCGGTTGCCGCCCTGCCGGGCGAGGGTGAACCCCTTGCCCAGTTTCTCCCAGTCGGGGAAGTTGACCCCGTAGATGTACGGGGAAATCGGCGTGCTGGACGTGGCGTCGATCGTGACGTTGACCGACTGAAGTGCGACAAGACTGAGCAAAGATGCGAGCATCGCTGGACCTCGGTCGCAGGTTACCCATGCGATTCGCTAAACTCTGGGACATGAACGTCTGCGTCGTTGGAGCCGGGATCATGGGAGCCTGCACGGCCCGCGAGCTCGCGCGGCGCGGACACCGGGTCACGGTCTACGACCAGTTCGAGCCCGGCCACCGCATGGGCAGTTCGCATGGCCTCTCGCGTATCGTCCGCAAGGCCTATCCCGACCCGTTCTACACGTCGCTGATGGCCGAGGGGTACGGCATGTGGCGCGAGATCGACCGCGAGAGCCCCGAACCCATCTTGCACGAGGTCGGCCTGATGTACTTCGGGCAGCGCTCCTCGCCGAACATGGTCTCGATGGCGAGGGGCCTGACTGCCGTGGACGAGCGCTTCGAGCTCCTGGAAGGCGACCAGGCGCGTCGCGAATTCCCCTCGCTGCGCCTGACCCCCGGAGAGGTCGGCGTGTGGACCCCCCACGCGGGATGGGTTCACGCCAGCAAAGCCGTTCACTGGATTCTCGCCGCCGCCGAACGCGCGGGCGCGGAGATCGAGCGGAAACGGGTCATGGAGCCGCTCGCGCTGGCCGAGAGCTTCGATGCCGTTGTCTTGTGTCCCGGCGGCTGGATCCGCGATTTCGTGCCGGTTCCCGTGCGCGTGACGCTTCAGACGTTCGTTTACGTGCGGCAGCATCTTGCTGGGCCGGTGTGGATCGAGGACGGGCCCGACCTGATGTACGGCTTTCCCTCCGAGCCCGGCCAAGGGTCGTTCAAGATCGGCGTCCATTCCGACGGGCCCGTGGTCAACCCTTCGCTCCCCGGCAGGGAGCCCTCCGGCGACGCGATCGAGAAGGTCGCCGATGTGTGCGATCGGCGTTTCGGGCTGCACGACATCGAGATCGAAGGTGCCCAGGGGTGCCTCTATACGCGCACGCCGGACGAGGACTTCCGGTTCGGCGCCCTGGAAGGCAACGTGTTTTGGGCGTCCGTGTGCAGCGGGCACGGGTTCAAGTTCGGTCCCTGGGTGGGGCGTTTTCTCTCGAACGTGGTCGAGGGTCGCGAATCCATCGACAAGTACCCCCGCTTCGCGCGTTAGCCGAGAACGTCGTAGAATGGCGGTCACGAGCCGCTTGCTCACAACCGCGAGCCCATGGACGCACCCTCTTGCATGGTTCGGATGTTCGGAACGCTGTCCGTCACCATCGGTGGCGAGCCCGTGGCCGCCTGGCGCACCCGCAAGACGGCCTCGCTTTTCGCCTACCTTGCTTACCGGGCCGGCCGGACAGTGCCGAGGGAAGTCCTGGCCGATCTTTTCTGGCCCGAAGCTCCCGATGGAGGTCGAAACAGCCTCAGCGTAGCGCTCAGCACCATACGGGAACTGCTTGGCGAACACGCCTCGACGATTCTCAAGTGGGATCGCGTATCGGTGGGGATACTCGCCGACGCCTTGGCCACGGACGTGGCCGAGTTTCATGGCCACTGGCAACGGGCCCGTGCCCCAGGTGGCCCGTGTTTGGAGGACCTGGAGGCGTGCGTTCGGTTGGCTGCGGAGCCGCTCCTCGACGGCTTCTACGACGAGTGGGTGCTGCTCGAACGCGATGTTCTGGCTGCCCATCGCGCGGAAGCCGCCCTTGCGCTAGCACGCATCTACTTGGACAGGGGGGATACGGAATTGGCCGTGGAGATGGCGCGCCTGGTCTTGGCCACGGACGAACTGAACGAGGACGCCCACCGGCTGGTCGTCCTGGCACTCAAGCGGAGCGGCAACATCGCTGCCGCACTCCACCAATACGCTCTAATGGAGCGCATCCTCCAAACGGAACTGAAGACCCCTCCCTCCGAGACCTCGGCTTCGCTCAAACGCGAGCTGGAGGACGAAGCTGGCGGACGCCTCAAGGATCTTCTGGCCCCATCGAACCTTCCCAGCGGGCTCACCCGGTTCTTTGGTCGGAAGGAGGAGACGGCGACGGTCGAGGCGCAACTTCTCCAGCAGCGCCGCAGGCTCGTCACCCTCATCGGTCCAGGGGGAATCGGGAAGACGCGCATGGCTGTCGAAATCGCCCACCGGATGGCGAAACCTCTGGCCGGCCGCGTGTGGTGGGTGCCCATGGGCGGCGTGGATCGAGCGGAACTGCTGCCCGATCGCGTGTTGTTCGCGTTGGGTGTCACCCAGCAACCGCCTCGCGACCCGTTCCAAGCGATCGGGCTGGTGCTTGGAAGTCGCCCCGCCCTGTTGGTGTTGGACGGTCTCGAGCATCACGGTCTGGATGGGGCACTCATTCTGCGCACACTTCTCGAACGCGTCGGCTGCGTCGCGTGTCTTTGCACTTCCCGCTCCGCGCTGCAACTGCAAGGAGAGTGCCGCATCCAGGTTCCTCCGCTCGGGGTCGAGGACGGCGACGAGGGGCCGAGTCCGTCGCTGGAGCTGTTTCTGGACCGCTGCGAACTCGCCGGATCTCGGCTGGAACTCGGCGGTCCCGACCTCGGCGATGCGCGCGCGTTGTGCCGCGTTCTGGAGGGCATCCCGCTAGCCATCGAGTTGGCGGCGTCTCGTTTGACCGACCTCACGGTGGGCGACTTACTGCAGAGGATCGAAGACCGCTTCGGCCTGTTGGAATCCGACGAACTGGACCGGGCCGAGCGCCATCGGTCGTTGGCGGCGACGCTCGAATGGAGCATCCAGTTGCTGAGTCCGCCCGCGCGTCGTGCCTTCGGTGCCCTCTGCGTGTTCCGCAACGGGTTCGACGCCGAAGCCGTCGGGGCCGTGCTCGGCGACCCCAGCCCTGGCCCCGTCTTGAGCGAACTCGTTCGGCACTCGCTCGTCGAGCGGCGCGAGAGTCCAAGCGGCGCGAGGTACGCCATGCTCGACACGATGCGCGAGTTTGCGCTGCGACGGGCGGAGCCGCACGAACTCCACGGATTCGCCCACCGGCACGCCATCCACTTCGAGCGGCTCGCGGAGCAGTGTCATCGGCATGCCCGAGGGCAGGACCAAGCGCGTTGGTTCGAGATGCTCGACACCGAGAGCGACAATCTGAACGCGGCGCTCGACTGGTGCCTGGGCGACAAGGGCGACCCCGAGTTGGGCCGATCCATCGTCGGCTACCTCCACCACTACTGGATGTTCCGACGGTCGTTCTCCCTGAGCAAGCTTTACGCCCAAAGGCTCCTCGAATGCCCCTTCGGCGACCTGGCATCGGACGCGGTCGGTCGGTGTCGCTTCACCTTGAGCGGCGTCGCCATGTACGGAGGCGACGCCGCTACGGCGCTGGAAGCCGGGACGCGTTCGACTGCCGTCTGGCGCGAGCTTGGCGATTCGTGGTGGCTGGGCTACTCGGTCGCTTGGGAGGGCGTCATGGGTTTCCTGATCGGCGATCTGGCGAGGGCGACGACCTTCCTGCAGGAAGCGGTCGAGATCAGCCGCGAGGTGTCCGATCCTTGGGTTCGCAGCTATGCCAGGCTCCACTTGGGGTTTGTCTGCCTGCTTGCGGGCGATGCCTCGCAAGCAGCCCGCTTGACAGCGGAAGGACTCGTGGAAGCGCGTCGCGCCGGAGATGGGTGGCTTCTCGCCTATGCCGAGTTCATCGCGTCGGCATTGGAAACGGCGACGGGTCGAGACTGGTCGGTGGTGGCCGGAAGCGCGGAACGCGCCCATCTGGGCTTCGATGCCATCAAGGACCAGTGGTGCGCTGCCTGGGCGTTGAACTTGCGGGGCTTGGCGGCCTGCCGGCAAGGCGACCCCGACAGCGGCTGGCGGTTCCATCTCGAAAGCCTGCACCGACGTTCAGACATGGGGGATTGGTCGGGTGTACCCGTCGCCCTGGACGGGTTGGCCGATGCCGCCGAGCGTCTCGACGCCTTGGAAGTCGCGTCCTGCATTCTTGCCGCTTCGGACGAGTGGGCTCTCCGACTCGGGGTTCCTCGGCTGCCCATCTTTCAGCCGGCATGCGACGACGTTCGCGCGAGAATCCAAGCACGGGGAGACCCGCCCGGCCAAGGCTCGACGCGGCGCGTGACCGTCGAGGAAATCCTCGCGAGCTGGGATCGTCCGCCGGTTTAAGGTTTCTGTAAGGTTCCGTCGTTAGACTCCCGTTTCAATAGGTCTGCCCTTGATCAGTGGACCGGTGCAACCATGAGTCAACGTACGAAACCCTTCCTGACCCTGCTTACGGCAACTTCGCTGATCGCGACGGGATTCTCCCAAGGGAAGCCCGATGCGTTTTGGACTCGCGCAGGCGTGTTCTTCCACGTCAACGATGTGGCCGCATCCCCGGATGGCGCTTATGTGGCTTACGCCGACCAGTCCGGGGTCAAAGTCCTCCGGGCGTCGGACCATCATCTGGTCAAGACGTTTCACCACCCCGACACCGGCCGCTCGGTCGAGTTCACTCCCGATGGCAGACACCTGCTCTATGCGGTCTACATCACGGGAACGGTGACCGCCATCTACGTCGTCCAGGTCGAAGATTGGAGCGTCGTTCGGGTGATCCATCCCGACACCTTTTTGGGCGACTTGGCGATCAGCCCCGACGGGCGCTACGTGTGCGCTGGCAGGCTGTTCCGCATCGCCGACGGCTCCGAGATCCTCGTCAAGAATCCGGGTTCGGGCCTGTACACACAGGCGCTGGGCACCTTCTTCTCTTCCGATTCGCAGTACCTGTATGGCAACGGGTTCGCTCCCAACTACCTGGGCAAGTTCCGTCTCTCGGATGGTCTGCGGGTAGCCTCGTACGACGTGGGCGGAATCGGTTGGCCGGTAGGCCCCCCCGGGGCGGAGTCGGCAGACGGTCGGCGGTTGGTCTCCTCGGATGGGCGCGGGACGATGGCGCTCGACACTTGGACGTACTCGCCCCTCTTCATCGCCCCGATGGCGCGCACCCTGAAGTGGTCCAACGCAGGAGACCTGCTCTATACGTCCCGAACAGGCGGGCTGACTCAAATCCGCGACGGATGGACCGGTGCGGTCAACCAGGATTTCGTCGGTCACTGGGGGGTCGGCATCCCGGTGGTTGCGGCGTTCGCCGAAGAGGAGTCCGTGGTGCTGTCGGGTGCCTACCGGCTGCTCAAGTCGTACCGAAACGCTCCGCATGCCGCCGAGGTCCTCACCACTCACGCCCATGCCCAGTTCATCGGTCCGGTCCCGGTCGCCTTCTCAGCCGACGGGGCGCGACTCATGACGGGAGTCGGCTCGCCCAGCGGTCCCGGACAGGGCGTCAGCATCTGGGACGCCGAGACCGGCGAGTCCCTCGGTCGAGTCCCCGGCGCGGGCAACCCCGTGGCCCTCGCGTTCTCGGCCAATGGACAGGAGGCGATCGTGGTGACGTCGAGCCGAATCGAGGTTTGGAACATCGCGTCGGCGTCGCTCGTTCGCTTGATGCCCACCGAGGGTCCCGTGGCATCGGCCGCCGTCCACCCGGCATCGGGGCGCATCGCCGTCCACGTGGTGGATTCCGTGACGTTCGTCTACGATGTGGGCACGCTCGACCTGATCGGTACCGTGCCGATCCAAACCACACCCTCGTTCTCCGAGGACGGAGCGGTCATCGTCGGTGGCTGGCAGTCGTTGATCCGCACCTTCGATGCTCGCCACCCCCGCTTGGTGATGATCAGCGAGGTGTCCACCTTCGTGCCGGGCATCGGGGCGGTCACGCCGAACCAGATCGCGCTCTCGCGTGACCGAACGACGCTGGCGTTCACCGTCGGGACCAGGCTCTTCTTGCGAAACGTCGCCTCGGGCGACACCCGCGTGATCACCGGATTCTGGGTGGATGTGCGCGCGATGGCGTTCTCGGCCGATGGCGAGACGATCCTGTGCAGCGACCGCTCGAACCGGCTCCAGGTCTTTTCTGTGGACAGCGGCGAGCGTCTGCGTTACTGGGACGAGGAACTGCTCACGATGGCTCCGGCGATCCAAGTCTCGCCCTCGGGCGACCGAGTCGCGATCACCCGCACCGATGCGACGCTGATGGTCATATCGACCGAGCCCAGAACGGTGATGCCGGCCCCTCAGCCCGACTCGTACGTCGTGCAGGAAGACGGCATCCTGAACTCCTCGGCGGACGAAGGCGTTTTGGCCAACGACCTCCCCGAGGGAATGACCGCAACCCTGCACACGGGTCCGACGCGCGGCACATTGGAGTTCCAACCCGATGGGTCCTTCGTGTACCAACCGCACGCCGACGCGAATGGCGAGGACTCGTTCACCTACATCGCCCACGTGGGCGACGCGTCGAGCGACCCCGTGCTGGTTCGACTGACCGTCGAACCCGTGAACGACCCGCCCACGGTGGATGCAGGACCGGATGTCGCTCTGGAAGCGACGGCGCCCTCGACCCCGGTCGTGCTGGTGGCGCAGACGTTGGACGCGGATGGCGACTCTCTGACGTATGCTTGGAAGGTCGAGGGGAACCCTGTCGGGTCTGGCCAGACGCTGAGCCATGGGTTCGGCGTCGGCACCTACCGCGTGACGGTCGAGGTCTCGGACGGCAACGGGGGGTCGGCGACCGATGAAGTCGTCGTCGCGATTCGCGACACGACGGCGCCCGCCCTTCACGGGGTGCCCGAGACCATCGTCGTCTCGGCGACGTCGGCGGGTGGTGCCGTGGTGAGCTATCCGTTGCCGACCGCGACGGACCTGGCCGATCCCAACGTCGAGGTCGTGGTGTCGCATGCTCCCGGAACTCTGTTCGCGCTGGGCGAAACCGTCGTCCAGGTCACGGCGACCGATGCGAGCGGCAACCGGGCGGACGCGTCGTTCCTGGTCAAGGTCACCGTGGAGTTCGGAGGCTTCCTGCCGCCCATCCAGCCAGGGATAATGCACAAGGCGGGCAGCACGATTCCCGTGAAGTTCCGCCTGGCCGGATCGAGCGCCGGCATCGGCCACCTTCCCGCGGTGCTGTTCGTGGACGGGGCAGCGATCGGATCGTTCGGCTACGACCCGACGACCGACACCTACCACGCCAATTGGAACACTCGGGGCTATGCCGCCGGACCTCACAGGGTCGAAGTTGATCTCGGTGACGGGACGCTCCATTCGGTGACCGTGGTTCTGCGGTGATCGGCGGGTCTTGGTCGACGGTCGGTTAGGTTGACGTGGGTTCTCCTCTGCAAGCGGGGGAGAACCCACTTGCCGCCGCCCTTGTTGATGCGACTTCTGCTCGCAAAGCCGGGTGCAAAGGTCCTTGACCCAGGCAGCCTTCATCTCCCATAATGGAGCCCGCTACGCGGCGGGTGTAGCTCAGGGGTTAGAGCGCCTCACTGTGGCTGAGGAGGCCGTGGGTTCGATTCCCATCATCCGCCCCATCTTTCGTTCGCATCACTCAGCGTCCGGGCAACCGAACCGCGTGCCCTGTGGCGTGACGCGGCGGCGGGAAGCCGAGCGCGGCGCAAACCGTCGGCATCACGTCCACGAACCGCATCGGCCCCAGCGACGCCCCTTGGGGAAACGCCGGACCGTGGGCATAGAGGATGGCGTGGGTGTCCCTGCGTTCGCCCCAGTAGATGTTGGCCCCCGAACCGCGCGGCAGGATCGGCTCGACCAGCCCTTCGCCGAAGCCCGACAACGCATCGTAGCCGTCGGCCAGGTCGAAGTACAGGTCGCCGCCGTCGCCGCCCAAACCCAGATGGGTGTGCACCTTCGGGTCCCAGACGCGTTCGACGGCTCGAATCCCGCGCACCGGATCGGCCGCGTTCAGCAGCGCCCGCCGAGCTTCGGCCACCACGAACGGCTTGTCCACAGGTGCGACGATCCCGGCGAGCCGGTCGGTCGTGTTGACCACGACCATGTTTCCGCTCCAAGGCGGCACCAGAGCGCGCGTGCGAGCCAGATCCACCGAGCCGTCGGGACGGCGTGCGACCAAGCCCGCCGATTCCAGAGCGTGGTTGGCGCGGAAGTTCCAGTGCACGGGCGCCATGCCGTGGTCCGAAACCAGCACCACGTTCGTTCGCGCGTTGGCCAGCTTCAGCAAATCGCCGACCCAGAGGTCGTGCATGACGAAGACCCGCGCATAAACCGACCAAGCCCGCGCAGCGAGGGCGGGATCGTAGCGGGGACCCTTCGGGTCCATCATGCCCACCCACACGCCGGCGCTGTCCGTGATGTACGAGTAGTGCATCATCACGTCCGGTTTCCATCGGTCCCAGGCATAGCGCGACGTCCGGCGCAGGTGCTCCAAGTCGAACCGCAGGATTTCGAGGAGCCGGTCCTCGGCCGTACCGGGGCCATCCTCCATCAGGGTCGTGCCGAACGCGCCGCCTTCGTAAAGGCCCCAGGGGAAATCGTGGAAGCCGCCGGCCACCTTGCGGTAGGCCTCGAGTTCCGCGCCTTGCTCGGTGCTGCCGAAGTCGGAGACGGCACGCACGTAGAGCAACATCTTGCCGCTCGCAGGGTCGAGCGAGAACAGGCGGACGTGCGTGTCGCCCAGCTTGTCGCCGCTGGCCACCCGGATCGGTCCCGCCCAGCCCTGCGCCTCGCCGTTGGCGGCCTTCGGCCTTACCACCGCTTGCTTGTCGCCACTTGGCCGGGCCACGTGCAAGCGAACCGCATCGAAGCCGACGGTCGGGTCGGCGGGGTCGTCGAACGCCTCCACCTTGAACCGCGCATCGGCGAACGCGAACGTGCCCGGCTCCGTGACCACACGCGAAGGCGCGATCCCCGATTCGAAGCCGCTGAACCCGACGAATCGGTCCCTTTTGCCGAGCGCCGCGAGTTCGTCCGTCCAGCGTTGGGGCGGGTACTGGTGGGTCGCCGACAGCACGACCACCTTCTTGCCCGCCTTCGCCGCCGAGATGTAGAACGGCTCGGCCCGGATAAGGTTGGCGTCGAACGCGCGCCGACTCTCGAGGATCGTGTGCTCCGCCTTCGGCAGCACGGGGTTCGCGCCGCCGACGATGCCGTGTTCCGAAGGCCAAGCGCCGGTCCACAGCGAGGCGTGACACACGGGCGTCTTGGTAGGGAACACGGGGACGGTGTGCTGGGCTACGGTGCCGTTCGCCGCCCATCGCGCCAAGTTCGGCATATGGCCCTCGGCCAGCAATCGGTCCACGGCCCAATCGGCGGCACCATCCCACGAGACGACGATCAGACGTTGTTCGAGGGCGGGCGGTGAAGCGAGGACAAGAGCGGCGAGCCAGGCGAGCACGCCCTATTGTGCCGCGCCCGCCCCCTCCCTTAACCGAAGCACGGCCGAATACGGCCTGTGGTCCGAGGCTTGACCGGGCGCCGGGCCAGCTTGAACGGTCTCGATTCCCCGCGAGAGCACGTAGTCGATGCGCTGCCCGAGCGCGAAACTGTTGCTCGTGTAGCCGAAGCCTCGGCCCGCCGCCGCGTAGGAGTCGGTCAGTTCGCGGGTCATCCAGCCGTATTCGGGTCCGGTGGGGTTGCGATTCAGGTCTCCGCACAGGATCACCGGCCCATCTCGGTTCGCGACCTCGTCCAGCACCAGACGCAGTTGCATCCGGCGGTCGCGGGCAGCTTCCGAGAAGTTCTTGGGCCAGTTCAGCACATCGGCCTGGTTGTAATGCCCGCCGCAGAACGGCAAGAGGTGGGTGTTCATCACGGTGATCCGCCGGCCGTCGACTTCGGTGTGGGCGATGAGCAGGTAGTCGTCCTTGGTCTTCTGCACGGGCAGGATGGCCTGCCCCGTGAGCGGAAACCGCGAGGCGATCAGCAACCCGGCGGTACGCATCCGGAACCAGTGGAAGTCCTCCAGGTAACGCAGCAGCGGGTCGTCCGGACGCTCGGGCCAGTCAATGGCGACCTCTTGAAGGCACAGGATGTCCGGATCGGCGGCGCGGATCACCTCGGCCACCTTGTCCCAACCGTGGACTCCGTGTTCGATGTTGTAGGTGAGCACCCGTACATCGCTTTCGAGCGGCTCGCCAGGGCTGCCCCAAGAGACCGCACCGATCGGGCCCACGAGCAACGCACCCGATAGCGCGAGCGGCGCGAGCGCTCCCCAAACCCTTCGTCGGACGACCGCGACCAGCGACCAGACCCCCGGCACCGCGAAGACCGCAGGCCATGCCGAAGCGATCACGAACGTGAGCGGGTCGCTTTCGCCGACGAACACGATCACCCATGCGACCCAGACGGTGAACGCCAAGGCCAGCCAGGCACCAGCCCACACGCGTCGCCGGGTCGCACGCATACCCTCGGCAACAACCTAGGGATGCCGAAGGTTTCCCGCGTCAGGCTTCTGCGGCGTTCTCGGCCGTGAGCTCGGCGAAGTACTCGTCGCTGGTCTTCTTGCGGAACAGGCGCGCTCCGATGTTCGACAGGTCGTCGAAGATCGTGTACGAGCACGGGATGATCAGCAGGGTGAGCACCGTGGAGAGCAGGATGCCGCCGATGATCGTGATGCCGATGGTCTCGCGGAACTCGGAACCGCGACCGATGGCCATCGCCACGGGCAGCATGCCCAAGATGACGGCCAACGTGGTCATCATGATGGGCCGCAACCTCGTCGGGCCCGCTTCGACCAACGCGTCGTGGCGGTTCTTGCCCCTCGAACGCAACGTGTTGGCGTAGTCCACCAATAGGATCGCGTTCTTGCCCACCAAACCGACCAGGGCGATGATGCCGATGAAGCCGACGATGTTGAGCGTCTTGTCCGTGAGGATCAGGGCCAGCAACGCGCCGACCATCGCCTGCGGCTGCGCCAACTGGATGATCAGCGGGTAGAGCAGGTTGTTGTACAGCGACGCCAGCAGCATGTAGACCAGGATCAAGCCCAGCCCGAGCGCTCCGGTGAGGTAGCCCGTCTCGCGTGCCTGGAAGTCGGCTTGGCCGAGCGGCCGCACGCGCACGCCCTCGGGGATCAGGTTCTCCTTCTCGATCCACGCGTCGATCTCGCTCTGCACCGTGCCGGCGGCGTAGCCGGGGAGCAGGTTGGCCGTCAGCATGACCTCGTCCTCGCGGTTGCGCCGTTGGATCTTGTCCACGCCGACGCCGGGTTCCAACGAGGCGACTTGACGCAAGTAGACGGGCGACCCGTTCTGGAACTTGACCGGGATGTCGCCGATGATGTCGGCGTTGTCGCGGTCTTCGAGGTCCATCATCACGCGGATGGGGTACTCGCGGCCGAAGACGCGGAACTTGGTGTTGTCGTCGCCTTCGTAGAGCAAGCGCATGGTCTGGGCGACGTCGACTGCGGTGAGGCCTGCGTCGGCGAGCTTGATTCGGTCGGGGATGGCCCGGATTTCGGGTTTGCCGCTCTGGGAACTGATGTCCGGGTTGACGACGCCCTTCACCGCGCCCGCGGCGAGCCGCTCGCGCACGGCTTCCACCGTGGATTGGATGAGTGCGCGGTCGTTGCCGCCGAACGACATCTGGATCGGCGCGCCGAAGCCTTGCGAGGTGCCCGTCGCGACGACGATCTCCGCGCCGGGGATCTTGCCGATGCGCTCGAGCATCTGCGCGCCGACCGTGGTGTCCGGCGTGGTGCGCAGCTTTCCTTCGTGCTTCTTCCAGAACATGATCGAGTCGAGCAGCGCCGCCTTCTCGTGAAGCTCCACGCGGACCCGGGCTAGGTGCGTGCCGTTGTCGGCGGCGTTGAACCCGCCGCCCTGTGTTCCGATCGTGGTCACGACGTACTCGGTGTCGGGGTGTTCTGAGACGATCTTCTCGACGCGCTCGACGACTTCTTGCGTCGCTTCCAAGTTCGAGCCGACAGGCAGTTCGATGGAGACCTGCACCTCGGATTGGTCGCTGGGAGGGAAGAACTGGAAGTTGAAGATCGCTGAGCCCTTCCATTGGCCGTACTGATAGCCCGCGAATGTGGCCAGCGGGAACACCGCGCCCAACGCCGCGCCCGCGATCAGGATCGAAACCTTGAACCGGCGCATCGCCAAGTTCCCAATGAACACCGTGAACGCGATGCCGAAGACGACGATGGCCGGAGGCATACCCCGCTGAATCGCTTCGCCCACTGAGCCGGCAAACGAGCCGCCGATGCCGAGGAACACCGCGATCAACGCCACGAAGCCCGCGCTGAACACAAACCAACGGTGGTTGAGCGACCATTCCAACGCACGCCCATAGGACGCGGCGAACGCGTTGAACCGAGCGTCGAACCAGCGTGCGAAGCGGCCCGAGGGATGCTCCCAGTCTTCGCCGGCTTTGTACCAGCGGGCCGCCAGCATCGGCGTGACCGTGAAGGACACGAACAGCGAGAGCAACACCGCGATGGCGAAGCCGATACCCAGCGGGCGGAAGAACTGGCCCACGATGCCGCCCATGAACCCGATCGGAAGGAACACGACGACGTCGGCCAGGGTGATCGCGATGGCGGCCAAGCCGATTTCGCTTCGACCGTTGATCGCAGCCGTCACGGGGTCTTCGCCCATGCGCAAGTGCCGGTAGATGTTCTCCAAGACGACGATGGCGTCGTCCACCAGCACGCCCACGGCCAGCGACAACGCCAACATCGAGAGATTGTTGATCGTGAACCCGAACACCCACAACGCGATCAGGGTCGCCATGAGACACACCGGGATGGCGATGCCCACAATGATCGTCCCGCGCATGTTGTGCAGGAACAGGAACACGATGATCGTGACTAGGAAGATGCCGAAGAACAAGGCGAAGTTCAGGTCGAACAGCGACTCTTCGATCAACACCGCGGCGTTCCGCGTCACGACGAACTCGATGCCGTACTCGGTCTTGAGCTGGTCCACCAGGCTCGGGCGACCGAACTGCGGTTCGAGGATCGCCTTGGAGATTTCGACGGCGTTGCCTTCTTTGGCCTTCTGGATCGCCAGCGTGACCGAATCGTCCCCATCCAATCGCGAGTAAATGCGCCGCTCGACGGTGGCATCGTGGACCGAAGCCACATCCTTGAGCCGTACGATCACGGGATGGGAGCTAGGGTTGGTGCGGTCCGAGACCGAGATCACCATGTTCTCGATTTCTTCGACCGTCTTGAACTCGCCCAACACGCGGACGGAGAGTTCCTCGCTGCCCCGCTTGACTCGACCGCTGGGCAGGTTGATCGTCGCGGCGCGCACGGCGTTCCACACGTCGGTCGCCCCGAGGCCAAGGGCCAGAAGCCGGTCCTTCTTGATCTGGACTTGGATTTCCCGTTGGTCGCCGCCGGTGACCGCGACTTGGGCCACTCCCGCCACGCGTGCGAACCTGTCCTTGAGCTTGTCGTCCGCCAGGTCGCGGAGCTGCTGGTTGTCCAGCGTCTCGCTCTTCAGGACCATGGTGAGCACGGGGTCGGAGGCCGTGTTCGCCTTGTTGATGACGGGCTTTTCGATCTCGTTGGGAAGTTGACCGACGATGCGGTCCACCGCCGAACGCGTCTCGTTGAGCGCCTCGTTCATGTCCGTCCCGATGACGAACTGGGCGGTCACGATGGAGACGCCCTCTTGCGAGATGCTGACGACTTCCTGCAGGCCGTTGACGCCCGAGACGGACTCCTCGAGTTTGCGCGAGACTTGGACGGCGATCTCTTCCGGACCTGCGCCAGGATAGATCGTTGTGATCGAGATCACGCCAAACTCGACATCCGGGTTCTGCTCGACCCGCATGCTGTTGTAGGCGATCCACCCCATCAGGATGGCGGCCGCCATCAGCATGAAGATGAAGATCGGGCGCGCGATGGCGACTTTGGTCAATCCCATGGGGCTTCCTTACGCTCCTTCCTTGGCGTCTTCGATGCGGATGGCCGCACCGTCAATCAAACCGGCGGCTCCTTGGACCACCACGCGTTGTCCGGGCTCGATCCCAAAGACCTGCACGCTGCCGTTCTGCCTCATGCCCGTGCGGACGTCCACCCGCTTCGCCTGCTCGCCGGAGACCACGAACACGTAGCTGGCCCCCGAACGAGCGACGACGGCATCGGACGGGACGACGACGGCTCCGGGAATCTCCCTGACGCGCAGAAGACCCCGCGCGAACATCCCCGGCATCAGTTGGTCGGTCAATCCTAGAATCTGTATCCGGACCGAGAACAGGCGGCCCAACTCGCGGCCCAAGGGGTTGATCGCGGCCACCGAACCCGAGAACTTGAGGTCGGGCAGGGCGTCGATCGAGACCTCGACGGCATCGCCCACCTTGACCTGCGCGACCAGGGTCTCCGGCAGCTGGCCATCGAAGTAGGTGCCGGAAGAGGAGACCACGCGGGCGATCGGCGAACCCGGTGCGACCACCGAGCCGACGGCCACGGGCTTGCCCGAGACGCGGCCCGAGAACGGGCTGACCACGTCGGCCTCGCGAATCTGTTCTTGGATCAGGTCCACCTGGGCCAGCGCCGATTGAACGTTGGCCTCCGCCGAGCGGACTTGGTCGGTCAGGGTCACGTCGAGCCGTTGCGAGGTCTTCGCGGACCGGACGGCTTCCTCGGCTTGGCGGATGGCCTCGCGGGCGGCGATCACGTCCTCGTCGCGCGGGCCCCGCTCCACGATGCGCTGCTGCTGCAGGGCGTTTTCGTGGGCGGCCTCGGCCGAGCGAAGCATGTTCTGCGCCTGTTCGAGACGTTGGCGGGAGACGGCGTCGCCTTCGAAGAGGGCTCGAACGCGTTCGTACTCCTTGCGAGAGGTCTCCAGGTCGGAGGCTGCTTTGGCGACGGCGATCCGAGCTTGCGTCCGTTCCTCGTCGCGCGCGCCCGCCATGAGCTTGTCGTAATTCGTCTTGGCCGCACGCAACTGGGCTTCGGCGGAACTGACCCCCGAAGCCGTTCGATCCGGCGAGATGGCCGCGTTCGACTTGGCCTGGCTCAGGGCGCTTCGCGCCGCCGCGACGCCCGCTTGCGCCTGACGCAGACTGGCGAACAGCGAGGTCTTGTCCAGGCTCGCGATGCGCTGCCCCGTGCTCACGTTGTCGCCTTCGCGCACATACACGGCCACCACTCGTCCGGCTACGCGCGCGCCGACCACCGAGTCGTCGTCCGAGACGATGTCGCCCCGCACGTCCACGGTTTCGGCCAGCGTCGTCGTGGTCGCGTCGGCGACGGTGACGGGAACGGTCTTCTCGGAGAGGATCTCCTCGGTTTTGGCGGCTTGCTTTTGGGCTTCCCGGTCCACGCAGCCCACGAGGGCGAGCGCGACCGCTGCGGCGGCGATCAATCGGACATTCAAGAGTTGGCTCCTTCGGCTTTCGCGCCAAGATCGTCCGCGCCCACGGCCTTCTGGAGTTGGGCGTAGGCGGACAGCACGTCGTACTTGGCGATGACTAAGTTGGTTTTGGCGGTGGTCAGGTCGGTCTGGGCGCGGTCCACCTCGATCTGGATGGCTTCGCCCTCGGTGTACTTCACTTGGATGACGCGGAGGGCCTCCTCGGAGAGCCTCACCGCCTCCGTCGCGATGGCCAGCCTGGCGAGTGCGTCGGCATGGTTGGCCATGGCTTGCTGCACCTCGAACGAGACCCCGAGCAGCGTCTGCTCCAGCAGCACCCGCACCCGCGCCTGGTCTTCCTTGTACTGGCCGACCTGATACGAGACGTTGCCGCCATCGTAGATCGGGAACGAGACGACCGCAACGCCCGTCGTGGATTCCTTCCTTGCGCCGAACCCGCCCGCGTCGATGTTGCGCGAATGGACGACGCTCAGCCGGACGTCGGGGAGCAGGAGCCGCTTGGCCGCCTTGAGCGACGTGTCGTACGCGTCGAGCGTGGTCTTCAGGCTGCGGACCTCGGCGCGGGTGCCGATGGCGGATTCCTGGAGTCCTTCGAGCTTCTGGGTGAGCGGCCGCTCGCCGACTTGCACCTCGGCGACCTCGAACTCGGTTTCGACCGGACGCCCGATCACGCTGTTGAGCGCTTTCTTGGCCAAGCCGTACTGGTTCTGAGCGATGATCAGTTCACCCTGTGCGGCGGCCAATTGCGTCTCGGCCTGGACGACGTCCACCTTGGCGAGGCTGCCCTGCTCCAAGCCCAATCGCGCGTTCTTGACCGTGGCCTCGCGGAGCGCAACGGCTTCCTTGCGAACGCTCATCAGATCGCGCGCCTTGAGCACGTTGAGGTAGGCCGTGCGGACCGAACCCTTGACCGTGTTGATCTGGGCTTCCATGGTTTCGCGACCGGCTTGCGTGAGTTTCTTGTTGGCACTGATCGCGAGCCGCTTGGTGCCGGAGATGTCGATCGGCATGCTCAGGGTCAGGTCAACCTTCTTCTGGTCGATCGGGGAGATCACGACGCTTCCGCTGCCACCAAAGTCGGAGGTGGTGGCTCGGTCAAAACGTGTGTACGTGCCCTGCGCCGAAAGCGTGGGACCCAAAGCCGTCCGGAGTTGGCGCGTCACTTGCTCGGACTTGGAGATGTCCACCTCGGCCAGGCGAATGGAAAACGCGTGCTCCAGGGCGGCCTCGATGGCTTGGTCCATCGTCATCGGTCCAGACTGGCCAGCCAAGTGCGCTACGGCCCAGAGGAACAGCGCCGTCGGATTCAAGAGCCCGCCTCCGTCTCTTTGCGCTCGATGGCTTGGAGACCGGCTTGGAAGTGGTCCAAGAACTCGCGCACCGCGTCGATCTTGAACATAACGATCCCGTCGTAGAGAGGGTGCTTCATAACCAGCAATTTGTCTCCGGGCTCGAATCCGAGTTCGGCGCGCGCTTCCGCAGGGATGACCACCTGTCCGCGCTCGCCGACCGTGACCGAGCCGTAGAACACTTCACACTTTTTCAACTTCGCGTCCTCCAACATGTTTTTCATATTCTAGCGAATCGAACGACTCGCCATGCAGGGGGACGTCTCAGCCATTGTGCAGGGACTTGGTTCCGGGGGCGGGCATTTCGTACCAATCGCGCTTCAAAGGCCCACCCGCTTGACCCGGAGGCATCGAAACGCGCATAATGCTTGTTTGCTGGCTCCTGTGGGAGTCGGGCAAGGACATCCAACCCATGTACGCGATCGTCAAGACCGGTGGCAAGCAATACAAAGCCGAGGCCGAAGGGCTCATTATCGTTGAGAAGCTCGAGGGCGAGCCCGGCACCGTCGTCAATTTGGACGAGGTCGTGATGATCTGCGATGGCGACAACGTGAAGGTCGGCTCCCCGTTCGTGAAGGGCGCCTCGGTCACGGCCGAGATCGTCCGACAAGGCAAGGCCAAGAAGATCGTGGGCTTCAACTACAAGCCCAAGAAGAACCAGCGCCGCCGCTGGGGCCACCGACAGCCGCAGACGCACCTCCGGGTCAAGGAAGTCCAAGCGGGCGCGTAAGCCCAACCACGAGGTTTCATCCCATGGCACATAAAAAAGGTCAAGGTTCATCCCGCAACGGTCGCGATTCGAACTCGCAGCGCCTCGGCGTCAAGCGCTACGGCGGCGAGTTGGTCAAGGCCGGCTCGATCCTCGTTCGGCAGCGCGGCACGCAGTTCTACCCCGGCCCCAACGTGGGCATGGGCAACGATCACACGCTCTATGCGAAGATCGAGGGGCAGGTGAAGTTCGAAGGGCCGACCGCCCGACGACGCATCGCCGTCTACCCGCACGAGTCCTGATCCCCTAGGGATTCACCAGCGACTGCCGCACCGCCGTCACGCGGATCGGCGCCCCATTGCGCGAGAGCGCCAACCGCACCTCGGTCCCCGGCGCCCCTTCCAGCAACTGCTCGACGTCCTTGTCGGTCAGGTTGACCAAGTCTTGGCCATCCACACCCAGCAGTTGGTCGTCTTCTCGCACGCCCGCCTGCTCCGCCGGGCCACCCTTGACGATCCGCACGACCGTAAACCGCGTCTCCCTGGGGGAGCGCCGGGCGATGAGGCCCACCTCGGCTGGGGCGTCGTTCTCGATCTTCTCTGAGAGGCGCTCGAACCACACCCGCCGACGACCGAAGTCGATCGTCGTGTTGAAGTGCCTGAGAAACCCGAAGCCCACGGTGCCATCCGATTCGGCCGTGCTGGACGGCAGCGCGATGATGGACCACACGCTCGACCCGATGGGCACCCCGAACACGGTCATGGGCGGCATCCGCTTGAGGAAGTTGTCCACCAGTCCCGACGCCACATAGGCCTGCTTCAAAAAGCGCGGCTCGGCCTTCGCATCCCAAAGCTCCGTACGCTCCAGGACGTCGCGATGCGTGACGGCGAAGAACGCGTTGCCGGTGTCGAGCGCCAGCGTCATACGCTTTCCCGACGGGGTGACCGCACTCATTTCGAGCGAGTCGTGCCCGATGGGAAGCAGCCGCGTGAGGAAGGTCCGGTCGCCATCCGGCGTCCGCGTCGAAACATCGTGCGACTCTGGGTGGATGATCAGCACTTTGCGGGCGAAGTTGATTTCAAGCACGTGGTCGCGGAACGGTTCGAACCCCAGAATGCCGTCCGTGTGCGTGTTGTAGCTGGCCGTCATGTGGCCCATGGGCTTTTGGACGGCGGACATCTCGGGTTCCGCGAGATCCCTGCCGCCCAAGCGCAAGGACTTGATCGGCACGGTCTTTGCCTCGAACGACCCCACGAAGTCGCGCAACCGCTGGGTGCCCGACGCCGCGCCGATGTTCACGCCCTCTTGGATCGCGAGCGTGCCCGAAAAACCGGTGTCGAACATCGCCGACACCTTGCGGCCGTTGACCTCGAGGTCCAGCACGATGGCGTCTGCGCCGACGCGGAACGGGACTTCGACGGGCTGCAAGGCCAGGCATCCAACGAGAAGTGCTGCGAGCATGGGGTGTTGGTTTTCAGACGCGCGACCCTCGCCAATGGACCTGAAAACGTCCCTTGCCGGTGCGCACCGTTCGGTTTGGGGTACATTGTGCCCCAATCGAAGAACTCCCCCGGAGGGGAGTAGCGCCTGCAACCGCAGGGGCGACCGTCGTCAATACGCTCGGAAACGAGCCGGCGCCGCCAGAAACGCGAGACCTCCACCCTTGGCACCTGCCAGCGGTGGAGGTTTTTCGGTTTTGGAGACCTATGACGTACGACATTCCTTCGTGGCTGTGGATCAGCTTTATGGCGCTGATCCTCTCGTTGCTCGCCCTAGACCTGGGCGTCTTCCACCGCAAATCGCACGAGGTGAAGATCAAGGAGGCGCTGACCTGGAGCGCCGTCTGGATCGCCCTCGGCCTGGCGTTCTCGGGGGTCGTGTACTGGCACTTCTCGGCGCAGGGCGCCGACGTCGGACGCGAGTACGCGATGAAGTACCTGACCGGCTACCTCATCGAGAAGGCCCTGAGCGTGGACAACATCTTCGTGTTCTGGATGGTGTTCTCGGCGTTCGCCGTGCCTGCGGCGTTCCAACACAAGGTCTTGTTCTGGGGCATCGTGGGGGCGTTGGTCATGCGGGCCATCATGATCTTCGCCGGCATCGAGCTGCTTCAGCGGTTTTCGTGGATGGTGTTCGTGTTCGGCGCGTTCCTCATCCTCACCGGCATCAAGATGATCCTGCCGAAGAAGGAAGAGTTCGACCCGAGGACCAGCCCGTTGCTCCGCCTGGTGCGGCGCTTCATCCCCGTGACGGACGACTACGAAGGCGACAAGTTCTTCGTGAAGCGGCTGGGCAAGTGGGTGGCGACGCCCCTGTTCGTCGTGTTGCTCGTCGTCGAATTCACCGACCTCGTGTTCGCAGTGGACTCGATCCCCGCGATTCTGGCCATCACGCCCGATCCGTTCATCGTGTTCACGTCCAACGTGTTCGCGATCCTCGGCCTTCGCGCCCTGTACTTCGCCGTCGGCGGCTTGGTGGGCATGTTCCGCTACCTGAAGTACGCGTTGGCCGCCGTGCTGGTTTGGGTGGGTGGCAAGCTGCTGTTCACGGGCTACATGCACCAGTGGGTCGGCGACGAGAAGTTCAAGGTGCCGATCGTGCTCTCGCTCGGCTTGGTCGTGGCCCTCGTCGGTGCCTCGATGGTGGCGTCGAAGCTCTGGCCCGCGAAGCACTCCGAGCACGCGTAGCTTAGAACGCGGCGGGTGGTCTATGCTTGGTCATGAAGACCACCCGCTGCCTTTGGGTCCTCGCTCTCGCCCTCTCGTTCGCCTCGCTCTGGGCCGATGAGCGGTCCACCGCCGAGCGGTTCGAGAAGGCCAAGCGCAGCGAGCCCGAACTCATCGCGTTCCTGAAGCAGATGCCCAAAGGGGCCGACCTGCACAACCACGTCACGGGGGCGATCTACTCGGACTTCATGCTCGACCATGCCGTGGCCACGGGGTTGCACTTCAACCTCAAGACGACGCTCTTCCAACGCGATCCGGGCGAAACGACCGTTCCCGCGCGACAGTTGCAGGAGAACTGGCTCTACTATCGGCAGTTCATGTATGCCGTGAGCATGGCCGGCTCGTTCCCCGCCGTGAAGAGCGGTCACGACCACTTCTTCGACACGTTTCAGTACATCGGCCCCGCGAATGCGGGCCGTTCGTCCGGGGATATCCTCTTCGAGGTCATCGACCGTGCCCGCGCCCAAAACATCCAGTATCTGGAACTGATGACCTCGGTTTCGCCTGGTCCGGCGTACTCGGCGTTCATGGCCAACCTGCCTTCGACCGAGGACCTCGACGAGGCCCACGCGGCTCTCGCGCCACGACTTCCGGCTTTGGTAGAGGCCTCGGTGAAGTTCGTCGAGGAGCGCGACGCCGAAATCTCCAAGCGGCTCGGGTTCGACGTGTTCGACCCTGCCAGCCCCACAACGGTGCGCTACGTGTTCTCGGCCAACCGGCTCGCCGAGAACGACGCGTTCTTCGCCCAGATCATGGCGGGCATGGCCATCGCCCAGGCGTCCCCCCGCGTGGTCTCGCTCAACATCGTGGCCCCCGAGGACTTCGTTACCGGTCGCCTGAACTTCGAGCGGCAGATGGAGATGATCGACTACCTCTGGCGACGCTACGGCCAGCCACCGCTGACGCTCCACGCGGGCGAGTTGACGCTGGAGATATCGCCCTTCGAGACGATGCGCAACCGCATTCGGCAGACCATCGTCAAGGGCCACGCGCAACGCATCGGCCACGGCATCTCGATCGCCTGGGAGGACGACCTGCCCGGCCTGCTCGCCATGATGCGCGAGCGGCGAGTGGCCGTCGAGGTGTGCCTGACCAGCAACGCCTCGATCCTCAAGGTGGAAGGCGACCGGCACCCCATCCACCTCTATCTGGAGAATGGCATCCCGGTCACGCTGAACACCGACGACGAGGGCGTCAGTCGGTCCAACCTGACCCATGAATACGTCCGCGCCGTCCGCAGCTACGGTTTCGACTACCGCCAGCTCAAGACGTTCGCGCGCAACGGCCTCGAATACAGCTTCCTGCCGGGTGAAGGGCTCTACAGGGGGTCGTACGACGCGCTTCGCCCGGGCTTCGAGCGGGTTCGCGACGAAGACTGGACCCCCGACCTCGACGCGCGGGAGGCGATGGCCGGCTCGCAGAAGCTCGCCGCGCAGGTCCGGCTGGAGCGGGCGTTCGTGGCGTTCGAGAAGTAGCGCATTCGCCAAACAAAAAAAACCTGCGGCGAAGGTCGCCGCAGGGGTGTTCGGTGGCTCGTAAGAGCGGTTAGCCGCCCAGCAACCGGAGGAAGCTCTGGTTGCGGAAGAACTGGTCGAGGAAGTAGAACGTGCTGGCGATCGTGCCGATGCGCTGCACGTCTGGCGTAGCCGTCTCGGGGATGTAGATCAGGTCGCCGGGCTCGAGGGCGATGTTCTGCGTGCTGTCGCCCTTGGCGATGAAGTTCGCCATGTTGGCGCGGATGCGCATGAACTGGCCGGGAGCACCGTCCATCTCGCGGATGATCGTCGCGTCGCTGAGCTTCGAAACGTAGCGGATCGTGCCACCTGCCGCCGCCACGGCATCCATGACCGTCATCGGCTCCTTGTAGGGGAACGTGCCCGGTCGGCCGACCGCGCCCAAGACGAGGATGCGGTTCTTGACGTCTTCGGGGACGATCAATTCGTCGCCGTCCTGCAGTTCGTAGTTCTGGCTGGTGTCGCCCAAGCGCAACAGCGAATAGAGGTCGACGGGGATGAGTTCAGGGGAGTTCTGCCGTCGCAGCGTGGCGTGACGCATGTCGGACCGATCCACCACCGGGCCACCACCGGCGGCCAGCAGCGTGAGCAACGTGTCGCCGGGCTTGAGGCCGTCCACGATGCCGGGTCGGTTCACGAAGCCCGTGACCGAAGCACGGATCGCGCGGTACAGCACCACCGAGACCGAAACCACCGGGTCGCGCAGCTTGAGCTTGACGCGGTAAAGGTCGGTCAGCTCCTCCTCGAGTTCCTTGGTCGTTTTGCCCGCCGCGCGGATCGTGCCCACGTACGGAGCGCTGATGTTGCCATCGGGGCCGACGGGAATCTGGACGTTGGCCGGCGTTTCGCCGTAGACCAACACCAGCAGCACATCGTCGCTGCGCAACCGGTAACTACCATCGCGCGACTGGCCAACCGCACCTGCGACGAGCGTGACGAGGGCGATCAGCGCCAAGAAGAATCCTTTCAACATCGTCCAATCCTCTAGTTCGGCAACGCCGAGACCCGCCACTCAGGACGCGTCTGTCGGATGTTACCTGAAGGAGTCCGTGTCACCTTCATCGGATTGGACGCCTTCTGGCAGAGTTTTGGTTCGACGCAGACCTTCGATCACCAAAGTGAATTCGCCGCGCCTAGGCATTTCTTGCTCGGTAGGGACTTCGGGAAGGCTCCGCCGCACCACTTGCTGATGGAGCTTGGTCAGTTCGCGGCACACGGCGAAGCGGCGCGAGCCCAATGCCCGACCCGCCGCAAGCATTGTCGGCTCGATACGGTGGCACGACTCGAAGCACACCAGCGTCAGGGGCGACTCGGCGAACTCGGCGAACAGGGCTTGAGCCGCCGACGCCTTGCGCGGAGGGAACCCCAGAAACGCATACCGCTGCGCGAAGAAGCCACTGAGAGCCAGAGCCGTGCTGACAGCGCTCGGGCCGGGGACGACGTCCACGTCGAGCCCTTGATTGCGGCACGCGTCCACGATGAGCGCGCCCGGGTCGCTGATCGCGGGCATTCCGGCATCGGTGAGCAGTGCCAGCGCCGCACCCGCCGCGATCTCGCGAACATAGGCTTCGATCTTCGCTTCGCTGGTGTGCTCGTTGAGGACCCGCATCGGCTTGCGGAGACCCATCGCCGACTGGAGCTTGCCGCTGACGCGCGTGTCCTCGACGATCCAGCCATCGGCGGCGTCCAGCGCCTCCCTCGCCCGAGGGCTGAGGTCCCCCAAGTTGCCGATGGGCGTACCGACGAGGACGAGGCGACCGCTCATGAGCCGAGCTTACCGGTCCACTCGTCGGCAAACACGTTCGATTGATTCGCCACCAACCGCTCGGCGCTCGCTTGGTAGGACGCCTCGTCGCCCGACGCCAGACGCTCCCAAGCCTCGGCGAGCGTCGTCGCGTCGGTTGTTTGGAGGGCAAGCCCTGCGGCGCGGAGCCGTTCGATCCACGACTCCTGCTGGTGGAAGCAGGGCCCATGGGTGACAGGCACGCCCGCCGCCAACGCCTCGACCGGCGTGTGCCCGCCCACCCCGTGGTCGAACGAGCCGCCCAAGTGGGCGACCGAAGCGACGGTGTAGACCTCCCGCAGTTCGCCCAACGTATCGAGCACGACGATTGGCGCATGGGTCGGGCCTTCGCTCCGGCGTGCGAACGGGCTGGTCAAGCCGGGCGCCCGATCCAGGTGTCGAGGCGCAACGAGCAGGCGGGCTCCGGGCCTCGTCTTCCGCCAGATCTCGAAGGCGTCTTCCAGCAACCGCTCCTCGTCGGCGTAGGTGCTGCCCGCAACGAGCAGGGTCTGGCCGGCATCCAGCCGGAGCAACTCGCGCCACTTGCGCCGAAGGGCTTCAAGGGCGTCGGTCGAGTAAGGGGTCAGTCCGATGGAGGGTCCCCTCACCGCGATGCGATCGGGCCCGACCCCCAAAGCCACCAGCCGGTCGCGAGCCCCTTCGTTCTGAACGCTCCAGCGGTCCACGAGGGAGAGTCGCCACGGATGGCGGGCGGCGCGCTGGGCGTCGCGTTCGGTGAAGTAGGCGTTCACGATGCGGGTTCGGATGCCGCGCAGCCGGCACAGGGCCAGCAGGTGCGTCTGATCGGCCCACTCGACAAACCAGACCTCCTTGGGCCTCACCCGGCGGAGAAACCCCATGGCCGACAACGGGCTGTTGAAGGGCGATGAACCCGAAGGCAAGTCGCCCTCTTTTCTGACGAGGTCCAGGCAACCGTCCTCCAGCGGAAAGACGGCTGTGGTGGCCCCGACCGAACGCAGTTCCCTGGCCACCCGGATCGCCGTCCGCGTTTCACCCAGGGCAACGCTAAGAACGGCGACCTCTACGGGACTCACTCTTGCGGGTCCGAGCAGGCGCTCGCGCCAGCCCCGCGTGTATTGCCGTCGCTTCGCCCGCCGAATGCCTTGCAGGGCCAAGAGCGGCGCGAGCGCGACATGAAACAGCCCATAGCCCAGATAAGCCAAGGCTGGAAACGGGTTGGGGGCGGGCTCGCGCGTCACCGGTGCCTAGAATGCCACGAACAGGGCCCAAGGCGGACCCAGATACTGCAATGTATTTGCAATAGATGCTACAATCCACTCAGATGATCGCCTCCCGTCGGCAGACAATGGGTGTCCTTGGACTTCTGGCCACTGGCCTGTTGTGCAACGCGTGCTGCTGGCTCCCGGCGCTGGCCGTGGGTTTGGGAGGAGCCGCGTTCTCGGGATGGGCGCACGCGCTCGAGCCGTGGCGTCCGCTCCTGTGGACGATCGCGGGGCTGCAACTGGCGTGGGGGTTTCGGTCGGTGTACAAGCCGGTCGGCCAGTGTTGCCAGGCCCACCACGGGTGCCACGAGCCGGCCACCCAAGCCCGTGCGTTGCGCCGGATGAACATCGCCGTGATGTGGTTCGTAGCCGTGGTGGTGGTGGTGGCCAACGCTGTGCCGCTGATCTGGCACGCCCCGCATCCCTAGGGCCTCGGGTTTTTGCCCTTGGGGCTTCTCGCTTAGCGGCGAATTGGCCATCGCTCGGCCCGTTCGGAGGCATTTCGCCACGTCGCCAGTCCAAGACGAGTCATCATAGAGCCTTATGGCCAAGCGACGGATCGCAGTCATCCCGGGCGACGGGATCGGACCCGAAATCACGGAAGCAGTTCTTTCCATTCTCGAACACACGGGGTTCGAAGCCGAATGGGTCTTCCTAGAGGCCGGGCTCGGGGCCATCAAGAACGGCCTCCCGCCGATGCCGCAAGCCACCATTGACGCCGTTCAGGAGATCGGGGTCGCCCTGAAAGGGCCGACCACCACGCCCAGCGGGGGCGGCCACTCCAGCGCCAACGTGGCCCTGCGCAAGGCGCTCGACCTGTTCGCCAACGTCCGCCCCGCGCGCACCCTTCCCGGAGTCAGGACGCTCTACTCGGAGCGGGACATCGACCTGATCATCGTCCGCGAGAACACCGAAGACCTGTACGCGGGCATCGAGTACCAAGCCCACCCCGACGTGGCGCAGGCGATCAAGGTGATCACGCGTCCGGGTTGCCACCGCTTGGTCAAGTACTCGTTCGAGCTTGCCATCCGTCAAGGTCGGCACCGCGTGACGGCCGTCCACAAGGCGAACATCATGAAGCTGACCGACGGGATGTTCCTCGAAGAGTTCTACAAAGTCGCTCAGGACTACCCGCACCTGAAGGCGGACGACATCATCGTGGACAACTGCTGCATGCAGCTCGTCACGCGGCCCGAACAGTTCGACGTTCTGGTCACCGAGAACCTTTACGGTGACATCGTGAGCGACTTGTGCGCTGGCCTGGTGGGGGGTCTGGGGCTCGCACCGGGCGCGAACATCGGCGAGAACTGCGCGGTGTTCGAAGCCGTCCACGGCTCCGCGCCCGACATCGCGGGCAAGGGCGTCGCAAACCCGACGGCTCTGCTGTTGAGCGCGGTCATGATGCTGCGGCACCTCGGATTCAGCGCCCAAGCCGATAAGATCGCGAATTCGGTGCAACGCGTGTGCGCCGACGGCCACTGCACGACCATCGACCTCGGCGGTTCCGCCTCGACCAAGGAGTTCATGGACGAAGTCGTGGCGCAGGCGGGATAAGGGCGTTCGGTTTGGTTCGGGTTGGTTCGGTGGAGATTCCAAACCGCCTCACCTAACATCACCTACCCGCCTCAGCCTCCCAAAGCCTCTCAAACTCCGCGATCATGGATTCCATCGCGTCGAATCCGCCCTGCCAGAACTCGGGCGAGGCGAGGTCGACGCCCACGGTCGCCATCAGTTCCTTGGGAGTCAGCGAGCCGCCCAACCGCAAGAGTTCCACGTACTTCTGTTCGAACTCGGGGCCTTCGGCCTTGGCGCGTTGGTACAGAGAGAGTGTGAGCAGTTCGCCGAACGCATAGGCGTACACGTAGAACGGGGCGAAGAAGAAGTGCCCGACATAGCTCCACCACCGGCGGTGTTGCTCTTCGAGGATCAGGCTGTCGCCGAACATGGCCTGCAACTGCTCCTGCCAGTAGTCGCCGAACTGGTCGGGCGTGAGTTCGCCTTCCTCGCGCCGATGGCGGTGGCACTGCTGCTCGAACTGGTACATGGCCGCCTGTCGGAACACCGAAGCGAACATGCCCTCGATCTTCTCGGCATAGAGCGCGAGCTTGTCCTTGGGGCTGGCGTCGGCCACCAACTTCTCGAACACCAACATCTCGCCGAAGATGCTCGCCAGTTCGGCCAGCGGCAGCGACCCGTGGAAGTTGAGCAACGTCTGCGCGCGGCTCAGCGAGCCGTGGACCCCGTGGCCGAGTTCGTGGGCCAGCGTGCCGACGTCCTGCATCTTGTTCAGGTAGGTCATGAACACCACGGGGTGGGTGTCGGGCGTGTTGTAGCTGCAATACGCGCCGCCCAGCTTGCCCTTTTTCGGCGCGGCGTCGATCCAGTTGTTGTCGAAGAACTCGGCGGCGCGCCGCTCGAGCTCCAGCGAGAACTCGCCGAACGCCTCCAGCACCATCGCTTTCGCACGGTCGTAGGGGACCTCGGCTTCGGCTTCGAAGAGCGGCGCGTAGCGGTCCACGTGCGTGAGTTGCGGCAGTCCGAGAATCTCGCGCTTGACGCGGTAGTAGCGCGCGCACAAGCCGTAGTTGGCTCGGCATTGCTTCACGACCAGGTCCACCACCTCGGGGTCGAGTTCGTTGGCAAGATGGCGCGAGTGCTCGGGGAAGGGATGCTTGCGCAACCGGTCGCCCACGGCCTTGTCCTGCAAGAGCGTGTTGTAGGCGAACACGATCACGCGCTCCAACTCGGCGAGCCCGTTCGAGAGCGAGTCCGCCGCCGCCTGTCGCACCGCTCGATCGGCATCGCGCAGCAGGGTCAACACTTCCTGCTCGGTCTTTTCCTCGGTCTCGCCCGTAGCGGGGTTGAGGAACTTGAAGACGTGGTTGGCCGTAAGCTCTTCGAACAGGCGCACCCAAGCCCGGCATCCCGTGTTGGCCGTCTCTTCCAGGATGACCTCCTCGGGCTCGCTCAGGCTGTAGGGGCTGGCGATGCGCGTGTTCTGCACAAAGTGCCTGTAGTTGGCGAGCCGATCGTCCGCGAGGCAGCGTTCGATGGTCTCGGCGGGGGCCTTCTGCAGTTCGAGTTCGAAGAACAGCAACGTCACTCGGGCCTCGGTGGAGCGCTCCATCTGCTTCTGCATGAAGGCGCCGTAGGCTGGGTCTTCCGAGTTCGTGCTGAACACAAGGTTGGCGTAGCCGCTCGGCTTGTGCATTTCCTGCACGATTCCCTCGTACTCGGTCAGCGCGGCGAGCAGGGTCGCGGCGTCGAGGTCGGCCGAGGCGATCTTGCCCTTGTAAGCTGCGGCGAAGGCGGTGGCTCGTTCGCCCACCTCGCGCCAAGTGGCTTCGATCTTGGGGTCGTCGAGGCCGGAGAACAGAGCGGACAGGTCCCACTTGACTTCGTTGGCGGTGACAGGTGCGGCGGACATGCGGAGGATTCTAGCCTAGCCGACCGAAGATTCATGGGACGAAACGCCGGAACTTCGCGCCCGCGCGCAGCGTTCGGGGTACTGTCGGAGACGGAAGTCTCCCTAGGAGTTTTTCACGCATGAAGACACTGATTCTGTTTGCCCTGGCGGCCTGTACCGCCCTCGTCGTGGCTCAAGCCCCCGCCAAGAGCGACTGTTGCGAGTCCAAGAAGGTCGTCGCCCAGGTCGAGAAGGCCAAGAGCGAGTGCTGCGAGTCCAAGAAGGTCGTCGCCCAGGTCGAGAAGGCCAAGGGCGAGTGCTGCGAGTCCAAGAAGGTCGTGGCTCAGGTCGAAAAGGCCAAGGGCGAGTGCTGCGAGTCCAAGAAGGTCGTCGCCCAGGTCGAGAAGGCCAAGAGCGAGTGCTGCGAGTCCAAGAAGGTCGTCGCTCAGGTCGAGAAGGCCAAGGGCGAGTGCTGCGACTCCAAGGCGAATCCGCTCAAGATCTACAACACGAAGGAAGAGGAAGCCTTCTTCGCCGAGGCCCGACGCATGGAACTCGGCGGCAAGGACGAGTGCTGCAAGTCCACCGAAGCCAAGGTCCTCGCCAAGGGCGCCCCGGGCTGCTGCAACGCTCCCGGCGAGCCTGCCAAGTTCATGGTGAAGGTCGGTAAGGAGACCAAGTACTTCGGCTGCGAAGGTTCGGCCGGCAAGTTCGTCGCCGAAGCCAAGACCAAGGGCATGAAGCCCGGCAAGGTGCAGAAGGTCACTGGCAAAGTCGCGATGAAGTAAGCCGTCCCCTTTCGGACGCTTCAAAGGAGCCCTGCGAGCCAACCGGTTCGCGGGGCTTTTCGATATTCTGGAGGGACCCGCTCCGTCGGGTCCGCCAACTGGTGCCGAGCCTCTGGCGGGTTGTGGTCGCTGCACCTTCGCGAGTCCGTTTACTCAACAAAGTAGCGCTCGAAGAAGTCGGCCTCTGAGATCACCTCAACGGCAAGCTTCTGGGCCTTCTCCAGCTTGCTGCCAGCAGCGGGGCCTGCGACCAGGATGCTCGTGTTCTTGGAGACCGAACCCGCCGCCGAACCGCCGTGCGACCGCACGTACGCTTCGGCCTCCTCGCGGCTCATCCGCTCCAGCTTGCCCGTGAACACGAACGTCAGCCCTTCCAGTCGGGCGCTGGACGGGCCTTCGGGTTCCACCGGTGCAACGCCCAGGGCCAACAACTCGTCGAGCAACGCCTGATTCTCGGGTTGCTCGAAGAACAGCTCGATCTCGCTGGCCACTTTCGGGCCGATCTCGGGCACCTTGGTCAGGTCTTCGAGGTGGGCGTGGCGGAGGGCATCCAGCGATCGGAAGGCGTTCGCCAGGTCTTGGGCCGTTCGCTCGCCCACCATGCGGATGCCCAGGCCGAAGATGAGTCGGTCGAGCGAACGCGTCTTGGTCGCTTCGATCGCGGCCAGGAGGTTCGAGGCCGACGTCTCGCCGATGCGGTCCAGCGACACCAGTTCGTCCTTGTGCGTGGCCAGACGGAAGACGCTCGGCAGGTCGGTGAGCAGCCCGACTTCCAGGAGCCTCTCGATGAGTTTCTCGCCGAGCCCTTCGATGTCCATCGCGTTGCGCGAAGCGAAGTGGCGGATCTTGGCGCTGATCTGCGCGGGGCACGCCTTGTTGCCGCAACGCAGGGCGACCTCGCCTTCCTTGCGGCTCAGTGGCCCGCCGCATTCGGGGCACTCGGTGGGTTCGGGGGGCGTTTCGGCCCCTTCAGGACGCTTGTCCAGAACGGGTCCGATGACCTCGGGGATCACGTCGCCCGCCCTTTGAACGATGACGGTGTCGCCGGGGCGCACATCCTTGCGGACGAGTTCTTGGTGGTTGTGGAGTGTGGCGCGGCTGACCATCGCGCCGCCGACGAACACGGGTTCGAGGTCGGCCACGGGGGTGACCACTCCCGTTCGCCCCACCTGCCAAAGCACGCCGTTCAGGCGCGTCATGGCTTGTTCTGCGGGGAACTTGAATGCCACAGCCCAACGTGGGCCCCGAGCCGTGAAACCCAATTGCCGCTGCAGGTCGAACGCGTTGACTTTCACGACCACTCCGTCAATGGCGAAGGGCAGGCTCGGGCGAAGCGCCTGAACGTGCTCCACGTGCGCCACCAGGGCCTCGATGCCTAGGCAGACGCGCACTTCGGGACGCACGGGGAAGCCCAGCTCGCGCAGCCTCGCCAGCGTGTCCGATTGGCTGGCCGCACCCGGGACGCTGCCATAGCCCATGCCGTAGGTGAAGAAGCTGAGTCTGCGTTCGGCGGTCAGGCGGCTGTCGAGTTGGCGCAGGCCCCCGGCCGCCGCGTTGCGGGGATTGACGAAGGGCTGTTCGCCGCGTGCGCTGCGCATCTCGTTGAGTCGGGCGAACACGTCCTTGAACATGACCACCTCGCCGCGCACTTCCACCGTGCCGGGGATGGGTTCGCGCATGCGCAGGGGCACGCCGCGCAGGGTCCGCACGTTGTCGGTGACCTGCTCGCCCGTTTCGCCGTCGCCGCGCGTCGCGCCGGAGATCAGCAGCCCGTCCTGGTAGGTCAGCGAAATGGAAGCGCCATCGAATTTGAGCTCGACCATGTACTCGATGGGGTCGTCGGATTCGAGAAACCGGCGCACACGCTCGTCGAAGGCCCGCAGTTCCTCCTCGCCGAATGCGTTGTCGAGCGAGAGCATGGGCACCAGGTGCCGGTGTTTTGGGAACTCGGAGACGGGGGGCGCTCCGACGCGGCGCGTGGGCGAATCGGGCGTCGCGAGTTCGGGGTGGTTCGCCTCGATCTCGACCAACTCCCGGAACATGGCGTCCCACTCGGTGTCCGAAATCTCGGGCGCGTTGAGGACATAGTACAGGTGGTTGTGGCGTTCGAGCTCGGCACGCAGCCAAGCGGCTCGTTCGGCGGGTGAGGCGTTCATCGCGTCGTGGCTATGTTACTGGGTTAAGTTTGTTCGGCTGGGGTTTGGCTTGGGTTCGGCTCGTGTGGGGCTGCGGATTGGCTGAGGTTGGGAAGGGTCCAGCGTTCTGCCGATTCCTGTGAATTGCCGATCACACCACGACCAAGACGCATTGGCCCGTGAGCAGAGCGAACTTCGCCACCGGGCGAGTGGCGACGCTCAGCGCTTCGTCCACGGCTTGCGCTACGCCCGGGCACGTCGTGAACCCGTGGTCGTCCACCACGATCGTCCCGCCGGAAGCCATGCGCTGGATGAACCAATCCAGACCGAACCGCATCGGCTGGTACAGGTCCACGTCCAGATGCACGAGCCCGTAATCGTTGCGGCCGATGGCTTCCGTCCGGTCCTGCACGCGGCCCTGGACCACGTTCACAAACGGGTACGCGGAGAGGTAGTCGCGCACGTCGTCGTAGGACGTCCGGTCGCCGAACGTTCCGGGGACGTGGACGGCCTCGCGGCCCGTGGGCAGGTCGGCGCCCGCGTGGCCTTCGAACGTGTCGAGCGAGACGAGCGTGGCCCCGGGCCGCTCGAAGGCGACGGCCAGACTGGCGAGGAACGCGCTTCCACCGCCGCGAAACACCCCGATCTCGGCCATATGGGGTCCTACGTCCGAGAGGCGGCAAGCGTTTTCGAACGCCTGATAGAGCGTGTGCAGCCGGTCGTAGTACAGCAGGGAGCGGCGCGGCTCGCCCTTGACCACGGGGTCGGCGGCACGCATGAACCGCTCGTCGTGGCGGATGTCGCGCATCTTGCCGGCCGAGCGCCCGTAGATGCGGGGGACATAGTGGTGGTCCGGCAACCGGCGGACGATCTTCCACGGTAGGCGCATGGCAGGGTGATTGTGGCATCCGGGCGAGCCTCGCGCGTGCGGTACAGTGTGGGTTCTCAGGAGTTCATGCACCGATTCGCCTTCGTGGTCCATCCCCTTGTGGCGCGAGACGCGCTGGTGAAGTTTCCTGCCCTCCGCTTCCTCCCGGATTTCGCTCTCGAGGCCCTGCTGAAGCGGAAGAGCCCCGGCGTCATGAGCCACATCACGGGCATCCGCTCCAAGACAGGTGCGGAAACCGAGGGATGGTTTATCGGGTGTCCGCTGACCGCCAAGCAGTTGGTGCGGCTTGATCAGGACTTCGTCGTCGAGCGGCTGGCCCAATGCGCGCAGATCGCCCACGAGCTTGGCGCCGAGGTGATGGGCCTCGGGGCGTTCACCAGCGTCGCGGGGGATGGCGGCGTGACGCTCGCCACCAAGACGCCTGTCAAGATCACGACCGGGAACAGCTACACAGTCGCGACGGCCATCGAAGCCACGATCAAGGCGTGCGAGATGGTCGGCCTCGACCCCTCCCACGCGACCTTGGCCGTCGTCGGCGCGACCGGTTCGATCGGGCGCACGTGCGCCGAAGCCCTGGGGCCCCTCTTCGAGCGGGCGCTGCTGGTGGGGCGGGACCTCGCCAAGACGCAGGCGCTTGTGCCCGAGGTTCCTCGATCGGAAGCGACCACCGACGTGGCCCACGTGGCCGAAGCGGAGGTCATTGTGACCGTCACGTCCAGCGAAACACCCGTGTTGCAGCCCAAGCACTTCCGGCCAGGGGCCATCGTGTGCGACGTCGCCCGCCCCCGCGATGTGTCTGTGGCCGTAGCGAAGGAGCGCTCCGACGTGTTGGTGATCGAAGGCGGCGTGGTGCGGGTGCCCGGCTCGGTCGAGTTCGGCTTTGACTTCGGGTTCCCGCCTGGAACTGCCTACGCATGCATGGCGGAGACCATGATGCTTGCTCTTGACGGGCGGATCGAATCGTTCACGCTCGGCAAGTCGGTCTCGCTGGAGCAGGTGCGCACGACTCAGGCCCTGGCGGCCAAGCACGGGTTCGAACTGGCGGGCTTCCGTTCGTTCGAGCGAGAGGTCGAGCCTGCGATGATCGACCGCGCGCGCCGCGCGCGGCAGAGCTTGGCGACGGCGACTTAGCCGCCGCTGCCCATCGCCTTCAGGTGGCCCGAGTTCAGGCGCTTCCAGGCGTCGGCCAGCATGATCTGCTTCACGTCCACCGTGGATTGCGCACGCAGTTGGTTCAGCTCCTCGTCCACCTTGTTCTTGATGTTCCCGCGATCGATCATCAGGCGTCGGCGGATCGAGCGGCGGAGCGCATTGCTCAGCGGGATGATCTCTTCCTTGATCTCCTTCTCCTTGAACACCTTCACGCGGTTCTCGGCGAACAGGATCCACCCGGAGTGCTTGCCCTCGGCCACGCCACGCACGGCGTCGGCCAGCACCTGCGGCATGGTCGCGTACGCCATCGTCCCCAGGTTGCCTCCCGTCCCGGCGGATACGTCGCGGCTATGGGCCTTGGCGACGTCGCTGAACGACTTGCCGGCGGCCAGTTCGCGATCCACCGTGGTCACCTGTTCGGGCGTGGCGACCGCGATGATGCGGATCGTGGCCGAAGCGGGCGTCGTGAACATCGGCTTGTTGTCGGGGTCGTTGTAGAAGTTCTCGACTTCTTGGTTCGTGATCGTGATGCCCACCGTGGTCAGCTTGAACTCGAGAAGCTCCAAGAAGATCTGCTCCTCAAGAGCCGTGCGCGGCAACCCCGTCTTGTCCCAATCGGTGAGCAGCGTGGGGTTGGTTTCCATGCGGTCCTTGATCTCTTGATCCACCTCGGCCTTGGTCGGCGTGATGCCCTTCTTGGCGGCCAGTTGCTTCATCAGCCGCTCGACCACCAGTTGCTCGATGGTCATCAGCCCCGGGGGGAACTCGATGAAGCCGTCCCCGATGATCTTGCCCACCCCGGTGAGGAACTCCATGCGCCGGTAATACTCCTCGGCCTTGATCGCCTCGCCATTGACGGTGAGGATCACGCGTTCGGGGTCGAGCTGCGCTGGGGCGGCGACGGCGAGAAAGAGGAAGGCGAAGAATGCGGCGATGGTCTTCAAGGGCTGGGCTCCGATGGGGACTATGGTGGCACAGAGTGCGGTTCGCAGTTCATACGCCCGAACGGACGTGCGATTACGCCCGCGGGCGACCAAGGTCCCGCGCTTCCGTGATCGGGCCATAGAGTTCGGGGCGTCGCGAGTCGAACACAGTCCACTCGTACCGGTCGGGAATGGTGCGGATGCGCTTCTCGCGAGCCTGCTCCAGGTTGATCTCCACGATCAGGCGGTCGGCGTCTTCGCCGAGTTCGGCCACCCGGCGACCGTCCGGGTCCACGACTTGGCTGCGCCCGATGAACCGGAACCCTCCCTCGGTGCCGACGCGGTTGCACGCGGCGAGCCAGACGCGGTTCTCGGCGGCCCGTGCCCGAGCGAGCAACTCCGCCGACGTTTCGGCGCCTTCGGGCCAATTGGTCGGAAGCAGCACCAAGTCGGCGTCTTGCAGGGCTAGCGTCCGGCACGCCTCGGGGGCGCGCAGGTCGAAGCAGACGAGCATGCCGATTCGGCCCCAAGGCGTCTCGAACACGGCAAGCGCGTCGCCGGGCTCGGCGTATCGGTCCGCCCCGAGTTCGGGCAGATGGGTCTTGACGTAGCGGTGCCTTGCACCGTCGGGCGTCGAAAGCTCCACTACGTTGCGGATCGTGCCCGTGTCGTTCTCGATCCATCCCACGACCAAGCCGACGCCGAGTTCGGCGGCGCGCGACCTCACGGACCGGATGGACGGGTCATCGGGCGGGATGCCCAAAGCGAGCGCCTCTTCGCGGGACTCGGCAGCGTAACCCGTGAGGAACGCCTCCGGAAACACGACGAGATCCACGCCTTGGATGGCCAACTCGGCGAGTTGGCTGTACGCGAAGCTGGCGTTGGCTTCGGGATGGGATCGGGCGACGTGGCACTGGACCAGCCCAAGCGTCATCGGGCTTTGCTGTCCGTCCACTTCTCGGTGGCGGCGGTGAACTGCACGTCCACTTTGAGGTCGGAGCCGAATCGCTCGCTCAATTCGTCCTTCTTGCCCAAGTCGATGCCGTGTTGGTGCGGGTCGTCGGGGATGAAGATGCCTTTGGCGGGCAGGGGGTTGGCCAGCTTGAGCATGGGCCGATCGGAGCCGCGCGACTCGGATTTGCCTTTGCTGCCGGTGAGCCGGTGGTTGGCCCAAACCTCGGAAATGCCGTGCGGCCCTTCGTTGATCCAAGAGGCGACTGCGAACAGATGCGCTGCTCCTTCCTTCTCGGCTTCGACGATCTTGACTTCCACCAGCTTGATCTGGCTGGCGTGGTTCCAATCGTCGTCGTGGTAGCAGCCAGAAAGCATGAGTATCGCGACGAGCGCGGCAAAGAGGCCGAGGGATTTCATCAGGCGCGACATCTTGATCCTGTACGAGACGCCGGGAGTTTACCGGCTCCACCGTAGTTTCGGCTCCCCGAACCCGAATCATCACCTCGGTACAATCCAAGCGGCATGCCCAAGCGCCGCTACATCACCACGCCCATCTACTACGTCAACAGCGTCCCGCACATCGGGACGGCCTTGACCACGCTCGCGAGCGACGTCAACGCGCGGTACTGGAAGATGCAGGGCCACCAGGTGACCTTCCTCACGGGGACGGACGAGAACGGCACCAAGGTGTTCGAAGCGGCCCAGCAATCGGGGCAAGACCCGATGGCGTTCGTTGACGCCGTCAGCGCCAAGTTCGTCGAGGTGTTCCGGGGCCTGCGGATCGAATACGACGACTTCATCCGGACCACCGAAGAGCGGCACAAGCGGGCCGTTCAGGCGTTGTTCGAGCGTCTGCGCGAAGCCGGGCACATCTATCTGGGCCAGTACGAAGGCTGGTACGACGTGTCGAGCGAGACGTTCTACCGCGAATCCGATCTGGTGGACGGAAAGAGCCCGGACGGCAACGAGGTGCGCTGGGTGCAGGAAGAAAACTGGTTCTTCCGGCTGACGGCATTTCAGGAGCCTTTGCTCGCCCACATCGAGGCCAACCCCGAGTTCATTCTGCCCGAGGTGCGCCGCAACGAGGTGATCAGCTTCATCAAGCAGGGCCTGCGCGACGCCTCGATCACGCGCGCGAACCCCGGGTGGGGCATCCCCGTCCCCGGCGACGACACCAAGGTCGTCTACGTCTGGTTCGACGCCCTCATCAACTACATCGCTGCGGCCGGCTGGCCGGATGGTGATTGGCAAAGCCTTTGGCCCGCCGAGGTCGAGTGGATGGGCAAGGACATCCTGACCCGGTTCCACGCCACGCTTTGGCCGGCGATGCTCATGGGCGCTGGGTTGCCGCTGCCCAAGACCCTCGTGGGGCACGGTTGGCTGCTCATGGGCGGCGAGAAGATCAGCAAGTCGAAGGGCAACGTGGTCGCCCCGATGGAGCTGGCCGCTTCGCTGAGCCAAACCGCGAACTGCGAGCTCGACTTCGCCGTGGATGCGGTGCGCTTCTACATGGCCTCGGTGCTGCCGCTGGAAAGCGATGCCACCTACACTCGAGACGACTTCGACAAGCGATACAACTCCGACTTGGCGAACGACCTCGGCAACGCGCTCAACCGCTCGCTGGCCATGTCCGCCCGGTTTGTGGACGGCAAGATCCCGGATGCCGAGATCGAAGCCGAAGTCGCCGAGGCGATCGCGCACGCCAAGGCCGGGTTCGCCGCAGCGATGGATGGCTATCGCGTGGCGGATGCGACCCAGGCGGCGATGGGCTTGGTGCGGTTCCTCAACAAGCACATCGACACGCGCGCTCCGTGGGCGTTGGCGAAAGCGGGCGATCCCGCTTTGCCCTCCACGATGCGCTCGATTTTGATGGCCCTCCGCGCCGCCGAGGGTCTGGTGCGGCCGATCATGCCCGTGGTAGCCGATGAAATCGCGCGCCAACTGGGCCTGCCGCCGACGACGGAATGGTCGTCCATCGGCGAGGCATCGAGCCTGCCGGCCGGAACGCCGTTGGCCTCGCCGAAGCCCATCTTCCCGCGCATCGACACAAAGGCGAAGGCCGCCGAGCAAAGGGCGAAGCCGCAGCCCGAGGCGAAGCCGCCCAAACCCGCTGCTCCGCCCGCCGAACCGATCGCCATCGACGAATTCGCCAAAGTCGAGCTGCGCGTGGCACGCGTGTTGGAAGCCGAACCGCTGGAGAAGGCGGACAAACTCCTGAAGCTGACGGTTGTGGTCGGCGACGAACGGCGCCAGATCGTGGCGGGTATCCGAAAGAACTACTCGCCGGAGGACCTCATCGGTCGTCAGGTGGTGGTCGTGTTCAACCTAAAGCCCGCCATGTTGCGGGGAGTCGAGAGCCAAGGCATGCTGCTTGCCGCGGTCGACGAAGAGGGTGGCGCTATCCTCTTGCGCCCCGACAAAGAGGCGCCCGAGGGCGCAAAGGTGCGCTAAATCCGCCAGGAGTCCCGGGCCTTGGGAACCATCTGAGCCCAAACAGGCTTCAGAATGGATGTTATGCTCCGCACGTTTACGAAGCTCGCCGTCGTTGTGTCGGCCGTGGTCGCCGCCTCGCTGGCATCGGCCGAACTCAAGTGGCACACCAAGTACGAGGACGCATTGGCCGAGGCCAAGAAGACCAAGAAGGTCATTTTGGCCGACTTCACGGGCAGCGACTGGTGCGGGTGGTGCATCAAGCTGAAGAAGGAAGTCTTCAACACTCCCGAGTTCGAGAAGTGGGCCAAGGCCAACGTCGTTTTGCTGGAACTCGACTTCCCGCAGAAGAAGAAGCAGCCCGCCGCCATCGAGAAGCAGAACGAGAAGCTGGCTGAGAAGTACAAGATCGAGGGCTTCCCGACCATCCTCTTCATGGACGCGACGGGCAAGGAAGTCGCTCGATACGGCTACGATTCGGGCGGACCGGCCAACTGGACCAAGAAGGCCGAAGCGATGATCAAGAAGAAGGCCTAAGCCTTCGCCAAGACGTTCCGGACGCCTCCCGGCCCTTGGGTCGGGGGGCGTTCTTGCAGGTGGGGTTGGGTCAAACTAGGTCATGCTCGTGACATTGTTGGTCGTCGGTGCCACGCTCGCCCCTCTCAAGAACTCGGCTTGGCTGGTGTTCTACGATCCCGCCAGCATGGCCTCGTTCGAGAAGTACGGCGCACAGCTGAGCGAAGTCGGGGTCGAGTGGATCGTCGCCGGGCCCGACGGGTTGCCCAAGCGCAGAGAGCATGCCACCTCGGCGAACGCCGAGAAGGTCAGGACCGTCGCCAAGCGGCACGGCGTGACCACGTACGCGATGACCTCCAACGCGGCGGGTGGCGGGTTCGATGCGTCTCTCGTGGATGCGATTGTCAAGGACGAGGCCAGCATGCGCGCCCATGCCGAGGCCCTGGCCCAGATCGCCAAAGACGACGGGTTCGACGGCGTGGACCTCGACTACGAGAGCATGCGGCCCGCTGTGCGCGAACCCTACGTCAAGTTCGCGGCCATGGTGCGCGAGGCGTGCGACCGACGGCAGCTCAAGCTGGCCATCGCCGTCCACGCGAAGACCTCGGAACCCGGCAATTGGGATGGTCCGATCAGCCAGGATTGGAAGGCTCTGGGTGCGCTGGTGGACCGCTTCCGCATCATGACCTACGACTTCCACTGGGCGACGTCGGAAGCCGGGCCGATCGCGCCGCTGGAGTGGTTCACGCAGGTGATCGAATTCGCCAAGACGCAAGTCGCCGCCGAGAAGATCGAGGCGGGCGTGGCCTCCTATGGCTACGATTGGCGTGACAAGTCGGCCAGGAGCATCACCTGGCGCGACTGGCAAGAACTGACCAAGGTGCACACGTGGACGCAACGCGACCCGGCCAGCCAAGAGAACACGGTCGAGTACGACGGGCGCAAAGTGTTCTTCTCGGACGCTGTGGCCATTCGGGCGAAGTTCGACCTCGCTGCGAAGGCTGGAGTTCGGGGCGTGGCGATGTGGCGCCTGGGCGCGGAAGACCCGGCGATTTGGGATTTCTTGGGCAAGGGGCCATGACGATCCTGCCGAGGTCGCCCGTAGCTCACGCTCTCGGGGAAGCGCTCGGGGGCACCCCGTTTGCACGTTCAACGTGGGTGGTCGGGGGTGCGGTGCGCGACGCTTGGCTGGGACGGGAGCGCGAGGGCGACACCGACGTGGTCACCGAGTCGCCCCTCGACGACTTGCTGCGCGCATTGAACGCCAAGGGTTGGCCGACCGTCGCGCGCTACCCCCGCTTTGGAACGGCCGCGCTTCGAATCGCCGAAACCACGGTCGAGGTGGTCCAAGCCCGCGCCGAGAGCTACGTGCCCGACTCGCGCAAGCCCGACGTGCGGCCCGCCACGCTCCGCGAGGACCTGCTGCGCCGCGACTTCACGATCAACACGCTCACGCAGGATTTGGCCACCGGCGAGGTGCGCGACGTGCTCGGCTCGGCGTTCGGCGATTTGGAGGCCCGCCTATTGCGGACGCCGCTCGACCCGGTCCGCACGTTCGAGGACGACCCGTTGCGGTTGCTGAGAGCCGTCCGGTTCAGGGCCGAACTCGACTTCGATTACGCCCCGGGTCTTGCCGCAGCGGCAAAGGCGAGTGCCGACCGGCTCGCCATCGTCTCGGCGGAGCGGATTCGCGACGAGTTCGTGCGCATGCTGGTCTCGCCGAACGCTGCTCGTGCGCTGAGTGACTTGGTCGAGTTCGGGCTGATGTCTTGGATCGTGCCGGAGTTGCTTGAAGGGATCGGCTGCTCGCAGGGCGACTACCACCACCTGGACGTGTTCGGCCACACGCTGGCCGTCGTTCAAGCGGCTCCGCCGAACCGTCGCCTGCGGTTGGCCGCGTTGTTGCACGACATCGCCAAGCCGACCTGCCGCTCGGTGGACGCCGACGGACGCATCCGCTTCTTCGGCCACGAAAGGGTCGGGGCCGACGTCGCACGCTGCCGAATGAGGGAACTGCGATTCTCGGACGCCGAGATCGAAGGGGTGGTGTTGCTGGTGCGCAACCACATGCGGATCGGCTCTTTCGAGCGGTTCACCCCTTCGGCGGCGCGTCGATTGCTTCGCGACCTCGGGCCCTCTTGGCCCGCGTTGCTCGATTTGTCGGCGGCGGACCAAGCCGCCCATCGTCCCGGCTCGCCGCGAGCGAACCTGGATGAGATCCGAACCGCCCTTCTGGATGCCGAGCGAGTCACGCCTCCGACCGCACTGGTCAGCCCGCTGGACGGCGAGCAGATTCAGCGGGTTTTGGGCCTGGAACCCGGTCCGGAGATCGGTCTGGCGAAGCGCTTCCTCGAGGAGGAGGTGATCGAGGGCCGTCTGGCTGCGGGCGACGAGGAGGCTGCTGCGACGCTCCTCATCGAAAAGTTCAGGTCCAGCGGGAAAAACGGCGCAAGTTCATGACGCTTGGAGGGGTCCGAATCGGGTAATTTTGCAAGCGCGGGATGGGGTGTCCTGAAGAGTCGAAACACGCCCCAGTCCTTGGGACGTGCAGTTTTGGCTCGATTGGGCCAATAATCCGGTTGCGAGACCGGGAGCCAGTTGCGGTGCTCCCGATTTCGGGTCGCCGCCGATGGCACGGATGCTCGCGAACAGGTCTGGATGGAACTGCTGAACTCCGAGGAAGGGACATATGGGCGGAACGCATTCGCGTGAAGAGTTCGAACGTGAACGAAGCCAGCTAGGCTCGGGCACAACGGGCTCCGAGCGGTTTGGCGCGGGTCTGGCCACGACGTCGCCATTGGCGGCGGCGATGCCGCACCGTGCCTATCGCCGCGTCGAGCCCGAAAACAAGATCGTGATGGCGCTGACCGTTCTGGTCATCGGCGTCATCCACTACTACATCTTCATCAACTTCCACCCCATCATGCTCGCCATGTCGGAGTGGTCCAAGTTGGTCCTGTCGTGGCTCAACATCGGTGCCGTCGGGCAGTCGTACGGCTACGACAACTACATGTGGGTCCGGCTCTATCCGCTGGTCTACGACATCCACGAGCCCGACACGCTGGGCTACCTGATCTGGACGATCGGCGGCATCGTGCTCATTGTCCTGTTCGCCCTGCTCAGAGTGATCGCGGCGCCGGTCCGGCTCACGATCCTCACCATTCTGCTCCTGCTGACCTTCGGGTCAGTCTACATGCTGATCGTCAGTCTGGCGAATGGTAGCCTGGGCTTCGACGGCTTCGAGATCTCCAAGCTGTACGTTCGAGCGGTGCTGCTGACCTGGGCGTTCATGCCGATCGGCTTCGCCATCCTCAGTCTGCTGATCCCGTTCAACCCGATCGAGCGCATCGTGCTCGTGTTCCTGCCGATCATCTACGACTTCCCGTTCTCGGTGGTCCGGTACGCGGTGATGGTGTGGATCACGAACTGGCTGGGTGGCGTGCCGGCCGCGCCGTTCTTCCTTCTGTTCGGCTCGGCGATCACATTCCTGTTCTACGTCTGTCTGTTCTCGCTCATGATGAACCGCGTGGCCAAGCGAGTTGGCGGCGGACCCAATCGGGAGGCGCGCTGGCGATGGTGAGTTTCTGGCTGCTCTGGCTCCTGCAGTTGTACATCTACGTGGTGGCCGTCATCATGCTGCTGTACATGGTGCGACACATGGTGTTCACCTCGACCCGGCTGCACCGAAAGCAGCGCCGGTTCTACCACGAGATCCTTGACTCCGAGTTGCCGCCGGTCACCGTTCTGGTGCCGATGCACAACGAGGAGGCCGTGGCCCACGACATCCTTCGCGCGCTCATCAACTCGGACTATCCGAAGGACCTGCTCGAAGTCATCCCCGTGGACGACCACTCGGAGGACCGCACCGAGCAGATCCTGCGCGAGTACGCGGACCAGTATTCGTACATCCGCCCGCTCTATCGGCGCTCCGGGCCGCGCGGCAAGCCTTCGGGCCTGAACGATGCGCTCGAGTATGCCTCGCACGAGGTGGTCATCGTCTTCGACGCCGACTACACTCCTCCGGCGGACATGATCAAGCAGCTCGCCATGGCGTTCGTGGACCCCGAGGTCGGCGCGGTCATGGGGCGCGTCGTGCCTGAAAACACCAAGCGCGGCCTTCTCACGCGGCTCCTCGACCTGGAGCGCGCCGGCGGCTACCAAGTGGACCAGCAGGCCCGCTACACGAGGAACCTCATCCCGCAATACGGCGGCACGGTGGGCGCGTTCCGACGGTCGGTCGTGCTTTCCATGGGTGGCTTCAACCCGCGCATCCTTGCCGAAGACACCGACTTGACGTTCGCCCTGTTCACCCGAGGTTGGCAGGTCGCCTACGCGAACCGCTCCGAGTGCTACGAAGAGTCACCCGAGAGCTGGGACGTTCGGTTCCGCCAAGTCCGCCGCTGGGCGCGAGGCCACACGCAGGCCGCCTTCCGACACTTCCTTCGGACGCTTTCCACCCGCTATCTGCGCTTCTGGCAAAAGGTGGACGGCGCGATGCTTCTGGGCGTGTACGCGATTCCAACGCTTCTGGCGACGGCGATTCTCGCCCACTTGGTGCTCTTCCTCAGCGGTCGGGTCGCGCCGTTCACGCTGATCATCGCTGCTCTCTTCTGCATGGCCAACTCGTACGGCAACTTCGCGCCGTTCTTCGAGGTCGGCTCGGCCACCATGCTTGACGGAGGCCGACGGCGCACGTGGTTGCTGCCGTACATGGCCTACGTCTTCATCTTCAACGTTTGGGCCGTCGTGTCCGGGCTGAAAGACGCCCTGCTCGACGTCATCCGCGAAGGCACGCCCCAGTGGGAAAAGACGGAGCGTTACCGCCAATGATGACTTGGGAAACCGCCTTGCTGTTGGTCGCGTTCTTCGGCCTGATGCTGTTCCCGTTTCTTCCGGGACTCATCGAACTGCTGAACCCCGTTGACGACGAACCGCTCGCCATCGACATGGAGTACATCCGCGAGGCGCGCTACTTCGGCATCACGTTCCGAAGGCGCATCGACGAGCAGATGTCCAAGCAGGCGATGGGTGCCGGGGCCATGGGTAGCGGACGGATCCAACCTCTGGTCACGATCGGGCGCGGGACCCAGACCTCCGGCCTCATCGCCGCCCTCGACCACATCGAAATCGGCGAGAACTGCAACTTCGGCGAAGCCTATTGCTACGGCGACGTCCAGATCGGGGCCGACTCCACGTTCGAATCCGCCGCTTCCGATGGCCGCATGGTCATCGAGGACAACTGCACCGTTCACCGATGGGTGGACTCGGAGCAGGATATGGCCATCGGCACGGGCTGCGTTCTGGGTGTCTCGGCCAGTTCGGCGCAGTCGCTGATCGTCGGCGACCGTTGCGAGTTCCAGCGCCTTTGGGGCTTGCCCGTTCGAACGTCGGAAGAGCCGATCTCGCGCTACGTTCCCGACCTGCCTCAAGAGAGGGAAGAGATCATCGGCAAGGACACAGGTATCGAAATCGAAGACACCGCACGGTGGTCTTCGGGCGACCTGACCGTTCCCGCCGGTTCCACCGTGGGGCGCGACATCGTGGCCTACGGGGACGTTCGCATCGGTGCCAACGCCATCGTCCTGGGTACGGTCAAGGGTCGCGGACGCGTCACGCTCGACGAAGGCGTCATCGTGACGGGCAACGTCATCGGCCAGCGCGGCATCAACTGCATCGGCAACGCCTCCGTGTTCGGCAACATGTTCTCCGAACGCGACATCGAGCTGGGGCCCGGCACCGTTGTGGGACGCACCGAGGCGTTCAAGACGATTTACTCTCAAACCCGCGTGCTGCTGGCGCGCGGCGTCGAAGTCTACGGATGGATCGTGGCCGAAGAAGGTGGTACCGTCGGCTAACCTTGGAGCAATGACTATGCGCATCGTCAACCGAATCGCAACCTCGGCGGCACTGGCCGTCACGTGCACGGCCTTCGCCCAGTTCGACCGCGAAGGTCAACAGGCCACCGGTTACATCGAGATCGGCGGCGGTGCTGCCACGGTCACGAATGGCCAGGGGAACTGGTCCGGCGCCTACCTGCGCGGCTCGTACGGCTACCCGAATCAGGACATCCTGAACTACGAGGTGCGGGCGGCCAAACGCTTCGGCGAGGATGGCGTGTACTTCGGCGTCCTGTACTCGCACTTCTTCAAGCCCGACCTCTATGCCTCGTTCGGCGTGGCGTCGTCCACCAAGGGCTTCTTCTTCCCAGGCGTTCGCGTGGATGCGTCCATCTCCAAGATCTGGGGTGAGAAGAAAGACTTCGTGACCACGCTCGGCACGACGTACTACCGCGCTCGAGACACCTACCACGATTGGGCCGGGTTCCTCGACCTGACGTACTACGCAGGCCCCGTCATCTTCCAAGCCGGCACGCGATACAACGTGTCGTCGCCTGGTTCGGTCAAGAGCTGGAGCGGCTATGGTGCGGTCACGTACAACAAGCCGAAGGACGTCATGCTGACGTTCCGGTACGGCGGAGGCCGCGAGGCCTATCTGCCGCTCGGTGGCACGCTGACCAACGTGGACTTCGCGAGCAACACCTATTCGGTGAACCTGCGCAAGTGGATCAACCAGGAGTGGGGCTTCAACGCCAACTACGAGTGGTACGACAACCCAAGCTACAAGCGCAACGGCTTCGAGATCGGCATCTTCCGCGACTTCTAAAGGTTTGGCGCCCTGCGGTCGGTCTCCGCAATCAAGTAGATCAAGAAGGCCGACTGCAGGATGTCCAGGATCTGCACGACGATCCCCACCAGGGCCAACGGTCCCACCAGCGGAGACGTGATCACGCTCACGCCTAGGCACGTCACGCCAAGGATGATGTTGATGCCGCAGACGAAGTTGACGATGCCCCGCACGAGCTCGACACGAGCGAGCATCCCGATGCCGAACAGGGCGCCAAACACACCGATGATCACCAAGGCAAAGCTCTGTTCGCCCAGCACACCTGATCCGACGAGCACGCGGTAAATGCCGTTGAGCACCCAGTAAACGGCGATCAGGTTGTAGACAACGTTCACCCAGGGCTGAGGCTCGTAGTACTTGATTCTTGCCTTGGGGCCATCCGGCTTGGGTCGGGCGACATGGCTCAGATCGGTCTGGCAGAACTGACAAACCGGCGTCCAGTCGGGCAACTTGGCTCCACACTTCGTACACTGAATCATCTCTTTTCAGCTCCTTAGGGTAGTACGCAACCCTGCTCGTCCGGGTTGAGTCGTCGCTCGAAAACGCGAACAAGCCCCCGCCCAAGCGTCGTCTAACAAGACGACCATGCGACTCCCCGTGGCCGTACCCCTTGTCGTCTTCGCTCTCGCCGCCTCGGTGTCCGCTCAGAGCACGCGTTCCACCTCGCGAGCCTACGCGCTCGTGGGCTCGCTGTTCACCCAGAACTCGCAGGATTCTGGCTACGTGGCCGCCTCCACGACGGCAACGGCGGAAGCGCTCGAGTTCCGCTCGTCCGGAGGGCAGGCGTTCGCCCGAGCAGAGTTCATGAGCGGGTTCGGCACCTTGCGGGCGCGCCACACGGCCGACCTGGACAATCAGGGCAACCACACCCGCGGCCTCGCCTACGGTCCCGACGACTTCGCCGGTGAAGGGCACATCTTTGGTGGAGAGTTCTCGGACGTGATCACGATCGGCGGTGGCGGGACGTTCCGTTTCTACTACTCGCTTTCGGGGTCCGTGGCGCACACCGGGCCGGGTGCTCCGCTTTGGCGCGCCAAGCTGTACGCCGGGGCGTTTGGGACCGGCGTCACCCTGTTGCGTGCGCCAGGGTTCTTCTTGCGGTTCGAGGGCACGGGCCCATCGAGCTTCTTCGCCGAGGACTACTACGAGTTCTTGGCGACGCCCGGTGCCGAGTTGAACATCGCCGGAGCACTCGGGGCCCTGATGGATGTCATCCGCGAAGCCGGCGAGCCCGGCGTCAGCCATTCGGTGCTCGACGCCACCAACACGGGCAAGTTCCGATTGGTGCCGATGAGCCCGGGCATGTCCTTCTCCGCCGCCAGCGGGACCGCCTACACCTCGGTGCGCGTCTCTGGGAACGCCACACTGGAGGGCCTGGCCACCTCGGCGTTTGGCATGCCGGTGACGATTCAGGTGCGTGAGGTGGGGTCGCTCACACCCCTTGAGACGCACCACGTCGTCCTGGGCGAAGGGGGCACGTTCTCGTTCGAAACGGCTCGCACGGGCTCGCACGATGTGACGATCCAGGGCCCATCGTGGCTGCGCGCCAAGACCACCTTGAACCTGTTGGGCGACATCGAGGGTCTTGCGTTCAGTTTGTTCAACGGCGACGTCAACGGTGACAACTCGGTGAACTTGGCCGACTTTCTGGTGCTGCGTGGAGCGTTTGGGAGTACTTTGGGCAATCCGGGCTATGTGTCCGGTGCCGACCTCAATCGGGACGGCACGGTGAACGTGCTCGACTTCCTGATCCTGCGATCCAACTTCGGCCGGTCGGGCGTGGCATAGCGATGTTGTTTGCTCTGCGATTGTCTTCTTCGCTCTAGTTCGCTCACGCTATACTGAATGAATGATCAGGAGGCAGTGGCAAGGCGCGGCCCCGGGCGTGGCGGTCGCCTCGCTCATCGGTAGCGGCTACGCCTTTCACGTGACGAATCGCCGTGCCGAATCGGTCCAACTCGTTCGGGAAGTGATGCGGTGCAGCAGCGAGCCAACCGCTGATTGCCTTGCACTTCTTTCCCCGCACGCTGCGGAAGCCATGAGGAGCTACGACCACGAGTTTGGACCCGTTGACGCATATGAAGTCATCCAAGTGCACAATGGCCCCGTCGGAACTCCAGTTGAAGTCAGAGTCGATGTCCGGCGAGGACGGATCGTACGACAAGAGGGTCTTTATCGGACTGGCCAAGCCCCCATTATCATGTGGTGGGGCGTAGATGAGGATTCGGTGAGATTGGCTACTTCAGAGTAGGCGCGCGACTTGGCCGCATAGAGCTCGACCGCCGATGTGGCAATGGCCGTGAGGAGGGACTCCTTCCGTATGGCGGCCGCCTCGAGCAGGTCCACACGACACCCGAACATAGCCTCCAACTCCACGACGAAGCCGAACATCTGCCGAAACCCGTTCATCCCTTCGGGCGGAGGGGCAAAGTCGGCGACCAGATCACGGTCGCTCTGTCCCTCGCGCCACTGTTCCCCCACCCCGCTCCCAAACAGCTGGAGCCGGCGTACTCCGTACTTGTCGCACAGGCGCACGAGTTCGGAGTGGTGCCGTTCGATGAGAGGCAGCGCGCTCATGACTGCGACGAATGTACCCGCTACCGATGCAGGCTCAGCGTCACGCCCATGGGCGCCGGACCCAGGTCGTTCGCCCGCTGGTTGAACCGCGACATGCCGCTGCGAGGGCCGACCGCCACCAAATCGAGCGAGCGGAACGCCTTGCCGTCCCAAACTCCTTGACCATAGATGGCAGCCTCGTACTTGCGGCTGCCGTCGTCCATCCGCACGCGTCCGCGGTACTCGATCACTTCGCCCTTGCGCTGCTTGGTGAGGCGGGCTTCCTTCACGTCTTCGGCCTCCCACGTGGGCGCCTGACCCCGCACGTTGTCCACCAGCACCTCGCGCGCGATGTGCCGAACGGTCGCCTCGGGCACCTCTTCCACGCCGCGCCCCTGCGGGACGAAGTCGGCAGCCGTGCCGACGCCGACCCAATTCTCGTTCCATGCCCACCGCACGAACTCGGAGAAGTGGTTGTACACGCCGTCGAACCGCGCGCCGCTGCGGTCGCCCTCGCCTCGCGGCAGGTCCCGCAGGTTCACGCGAAACACGAGTTCGCCTTCGATGCCGGGGGGCAGACGGAACGGCACTTCGGGGACGGGCTGGTTCGCGTAGTTCTTCTCGCGGCGCAGCGTCTCCCACCGCTCCAAGGCCCGTTCGATCCGCGCACGGATGTCGCCGGCATTGTCCGAAGCGGCGAATTTGCCTTCGAGGTATTCGGCGTTCGGGCCCATCATGTAGATGCCCTGCTTGGTGCCGGGGTGGTTCCACTCCCCGCGCGGCATGGCTTCGCCATACTTCTTGAAGAACTGGTGGTCCGGGTTGTTGGCGACACGCGCCAAGTTGTGCGGATCTTCGGGATAGAGCATGTACACCTCGTCCGCAACGGTCACGAAGTGCTTGCTGAGTTTCTTGATTTCAGGGTCTGACCAGACCAACTGGCGTCCTCGGACGCCGTTGTTTCACGTGCAGCCTAGCGGGTGCCCGTTCATGGTCCAGAACAGGATGGGCCGCCCGAGGCGCTTGGCTTCCTGCACGGCGGGCCAGAACTCGATCCTCCACCCGATGTCCTTGTAGGACTGCTCCTGGGCGCTGGGCTGGATGAACTTGAGCAACTCGCGGAAGTTGCGTTCGTTCGGCTCCTGCGCCTGGGTGCCGAACAACAGTGTGGCGATCGCGGCGAGCATATTCTAATCATACACGACCCCGTTGGCGTGGCGGGTTTTTGGCGAACCTTGGAAGGACTTTGCCAGTCTGGATGGAATGAACTTTTAGGGATGCGGCCGACCCGGTTCACGGGCGCCCCATCCACGAGGACGCAACACCATGAAACGTTCCCTGATCGTCGCTGCTGTTTCCTCCGTCTGCGTCGGCGCCATCGCCCAGGAGATCCCGCTCGTCAGTTGGTCCCAGTCCGGCGTCAGCGCTCCGTGGGCTCGGTTCCACCCGGACAACCATGTGACCTACGCGGCCAACGAGACCGGGATCAGCACCATCTCCTATCAGATCCGGGACCCCGATGGTTTCCAGGTCGGGAACACCCTCAACGACGTCAGCCCGTTCACCGGCATCGCGTCCCTCGATCGGACGCGGTACGTGGGGTTTGACCAGAGCGAGATCAAGATTTACGATTTGACGGACGGCAGCTTCCTCTTCGGCGGTCCGCATGGTTTGCCGCTGTCCACTCCCGCCGTCGCTGCGATCACCAACGACGTGAAGTATGCGGCCGTGGGCGTCGTCGGGGGCGGATTCAGGGTCAGCGTCTTCCAGCTGGATGGGCCGACGGAAGTGCGAAGGCTCCACTGGGGACCGTTGTTCGGCGACGTCAAGAGCCTCCAGATCCTGGATTCGGGGCTGTTGTCCGTGGCGACCACGGGCGGCAACGTCGTTTTGTACGACTTCTTTCAGGGTCGCATTCTCAGAGTCTGCTTCGCCGAGGGTTCAGTCCCCATCGTCGGACATCGGCTTTCCCCGAACGGGCTGTTCGTGTTCGGCTTGGGGCAAGACAGCATCGTTCGGGTTTGGAGGACCGCCCAGGGCGGTGCCCCCATCGCGCATTGGCTGCCGCCCCTGAACGGGGAAGGTTTGTCGGACTTTACCGGCGACGACGAGCATCCCGTCGCCCTGTCCACGGACGGTCGCGTGTTTGCGGCGTACCTGCGCGGAACCACAGGCCCCGACGACTTTGGCGAAGTCGTGTTCTACCGCGCCAGCGACGGCGCCGTCCTGAACCGACTGACCGCTCTGGGACAGTTGGACTCGCTCGACATACGGGGAGACTATCGGTATGCGTTCGTGAGTTGGCGGGAGCCCGACGAATCACCCCCTCACCCGCTGATTCCGAAGATCGGGTCTTGGAGAACCGGCGCGGAATTGCTGTTGGCAGCGCCGCGCTTCTCGGCCACGATCCTCAACACGAATCTGCCGCTCAACAAGATTCCCCTCACGGTCGAACTCCGCGTGGGTCCTCTGGTGATGGAGCGTCACTTCGTCGAGCCGGACGCCACGGGTGCGTTTGAGTTTGCGACTTCGATGACGGGCACCATGGACGTCTGGGTCAAGGGTCCGACGTGGCTGGCCGACAAGGTCTCGGTGGACCTGAGTTCGAGCAATCCCGTGACGTTCACGTTGCGGAACGGCGACGTGGACGGCAACAACAGCGTGAACGTGGCCGACTTCCTGCAGTTGAGACAGGCGTTCGGTTCGACGGGCTACCTGTACGACCCCGCCGCCGACCTCAACGGCGATGGATCGGTCGGGATCGCCGACTTCCTGATTCTTCGTCAGAACTTCGGTCGGACCGGTTCGCCCTAGACGAGCGGATTCCTGACGCGGAGGCCGGGGAAGCGGCTGAAATCGCGGTCGGCGGTCCAGAGTTCGCGCACGCCATGGGCGGTGCAGAGTGCGGCGATGCGGGCGTCGTGGACCATGGCGCCTTGGACTCGGCCCCGGCTCAGGAGTTCGCGCAGCGCGAGCCAGTGCACCGGCGTCTCGGAAAGCAAGCGAAGGGATGGGGACTCCATCCACCCCTCGATCTGCCTGATGGCCTCTTCAACGGTGCTTGAAGGTGTGAAGATCCTGGGATTGGTCGCGACGCTGTAGAACTCGTGCAGGCAGGGCCAAGGGATCGCCCAAGGCGAACCGCCTTCGGCCAACTGCGCGACGAGCGGCTTGGCTTGGCGATAGAACGGACTGTCGATGCGGTGAGCGTACACCAGGAGGTTGGCGTCGAGCGCGATCATGCGCCGCGACCTTCGTAGATCGCGTCGCGGAACTGCTCCCAGGTGGCGTTCTGAAACTCGGGGGTCAGGCCGTTGCCGTCCACGCTGCAATCCCGCAGCTTGAAGGGCTTCTTCGGCTGCTCTTCTTCCAGCACCTTGCGCAGCCCCTCTTCGATGAGCGAGCGCAGGGTCGTCTCGCGTTCGGCGGCGACGCGCTTGGCCTCATCCAGCAAGGCGTCTGCGATTTCAACGGTGGTCTTCATGGTGGCTGTATGGGTTAGACGATATGGGTGCCCATACGGTTCGACTCTTGGGCCGAGCCGACGCCTCTATCCGGTCCAAGGTCGGTGTGATTGAAGTCGTCGCTCTTGAACATCAACCCCTCCCGCCGATCTTTGGCCAGGGCGTAGGAGAAGCAGTCGCCGAAGTTCAGGTTGGCGCGGTGCCCCGATCCGCCCGAAATCGCGATACGCCTCGCGGGCGATCTGCGCCTGCTCGGGCGTCACCGGGCAGATTTCGATGCCGAAGGTCTCAAGGAAGAGGTCGAACTTCCTTGAGACTACCGGGCTACGGGCGCGGTCGAGTACTGCTGCGGCCTCGACGTACGTCGCCGCCGACATGCGCAGCCGACCGAACTCCGACCGCAGCCGGGTCATCCAGGGGTCCGCGTCCGGCTCGCCGTGGAGCACGGCCACGATGACCGACGAGTCGATGATCACTGCGGCAATCCCATCTCGTCATAGAGGTCGTTCACCTTGAGGGCCAGGGCTTCAGGAGGCAGTGCTTCGCGAATCTCTCGGGCGATCTTGAGCACATTCTCGTACCGTCGCTGGCACATCGGCTCCCTGTCCAGTGCCTCGCGCAGGGCATCCGTCACGGCCTGGGTGACGCTCACCGCCCGCCGCTGGGCCAACTCCTTGGCCATCCGGTGGGTCTCAGGGTGTTTGATGTTCAGGGACATGGTGCCATTCTAACGTTCTATAGGGAGAACGGTAGAACGTCTCTTGGGGCCTTGATCGTGGCATGGCCATCCCGCCCATGAGGTGCACCTGCACCCCGCTCGCGCAGTCCCTCCATCACGGGCGGGACGCCCGTGCTACGCTACAATCTCCCTCGCCCGCCTGAACGCCGCCAGCGCAAACGCCAAGTCCTCCTCCGAGTGCGCCGCCGAAGGCATGGTGCGGATGCGCGCCTTGCCCAGCGCCACCGTCGGATACACGATCGCGAGCGAGTACACCCCTTCCTCCCACAGGGCTCGCTCGAACGCCTGCGCCTTGGCTTCGTCCCCCACGAACACCGGCGTGATGGGCGTTTCGCTGCCCATGGTGTCGAAGCCCTCCGCAGCCAGGGATTCCTTCCACCACTTCGCGTTCGCCCACAAGCGGCGCATCGGTTCGGGGTCGTTCTCCATCACGTCCAGGGCCGCGATCAGGGCCGCCGCAACCATCGGGGGCAGCGCGGTGGAAAACAGATAGGGCCGCCCGCGGTTGATCAGCCACTCCTTGAGCAGCGCCGACCCCGCGATGTAGCCGCCCACCACGCCAAGCGCCTTCGAAAGCGTCCCCAGTTGGATGTCCACGCGGCCATACAGGTCGAAGTGCGACGTGGTGCCCGCGCCGTTCTTGCCCAGCACGCCGCTGGCGTGCGCGTCGTCCACCATCACAAAGGCGTCGTACCGCTCCGCAAGTTCGACGATCGAAGGCAGCGGGGCGATGTCGCCATCCATGCTGAACACCCCGTCGGTGATGATCATGCGCTTGGCGAACCCCTGCGTCTCCCGAAGGATACGCTCCAGGTGGTCCATGTCTTTGTGGGCGTACACGTAGCCGTCCGACTTCTTGTACTTGGCCGGGCTCAGGCGCACGCCGTCGATGATCGAGGCGTGGTTGAGTTCGTCGCTGATCACCACGTCTTGGTTGGTGAGCACGGCGGGGATGCAGCCGCTGTTGGCCGTGAACCCGCCCGTGAACACCAGGACGCTCTCGACGTGTTTGAACTCGGCGAGACGGCGTTCGAGCTCGTCGTGGACCTCCATGGTGCCGCCGATCCAGCGCACCGCGCCCGCGCCGACGCCCCACTTCTCGATGGCTTCCAGGGCGGCTTGGCGGACCTTGGGGTGGTTGGCCAGGCCGAGGTAGTTGTTGCTGGAGAGGTTCACCACGTCCTTCCCATCCATCCTCACCCTGCCCCCGGCGGGGGATTGGAGGATGCGGGGGGTCTTGTAGAGGTGCTTGTCGCGGAGTTCCTGCAGCGATTCGCCGAGCCAGCGTTGGAGGCCTGCGTTCATGGCCTGATTGTGGCAGGGAGCAAGGTCCCAAAACCTTGGAATAGCAAAGTCCATCCGCGTACGACGAACCGCGTCCCAGGCTGAACCTTGCCGAGGGGCCACAACCTGACTCGAGCAGGCGTCTGAGCAGCCGATCAGAAGTCGATGGGCTCTGCTGCCTGGTCCCTACGGTTGCACCGGCATCCACCGCAACTGCACCGCAGTCCATAGCATAGTCCGTCTCCGTTGGCCGAGCCCGTGACCACTGACCCACATGAAGCTGATTCGCCTATAATCAGGGGATAGCGACCGCAGTCCCAGCAGTGGGTGACAAGAGTCGCATTCGCGTTCATGGCTCCACACCCGCACTGAAACTCGCCAAGGACGGTTCCAGCGTCCGTTATCCTGCTAGGTACCAAAGTCACCTGGCCCCCACTACCACAATTGGGACAACGAATCTGGTCCCAGTGAAGGTTCAGCTTTGTCAAGACCTCCGTAATCCAGCGATCAAGCAATGGCCGACCGCCTACCTTCGCGAGGGGGAACAACCAATACTTGCTTGCCGCCCGAGCCTGCCACTCCGCGAGAAATTTCGCACCCTGTGCCTCCGACCCCCCTCTACAACGACCCCGCATCAGTCCAGCCGTGACCTCGTCCCATAGTGTCCGCTCACTCAATACCCTCCTGTCTTTCCGCGCCCTCATTGATCGCAGAAGAGCGTAACGATCAGAACCACCGAACATGCCATGCACAACTTCTGGATGCGCAGCATCTACTAGCGCCATAGCCTGGACCAAGTCTCGCTCCATCCATGCATTCTGAAAGGATAAGAGGTCGGGCAAAGAAAAGCAGTAGGGCGCAACCCGAGCTTTACCTTGAAGACCCGCTTCAGGAGCAAAGCCTATAAAGGACCAATTTGCATCGAAGTCGCTTGATCCGGAAACAACGACAGCAGCCACTTCTGCATTCTCGCTGCATCCACTAATGTTAACCTGAAAACCTCGAAGACCAAGGCTCTCTTCGCGCGAGCGAAAGAAGAGATTGCATTTCACATCGAATCGACGCCCCATTCCTGCGAAGTCTTCACTGGGCAAGTAATGCCGACAATCCGACGCTGTCCTGGCGCGAACAGCTTGAAGATTCAAGTCAACCAGAACCTCCCCATTGATTTCGGTGACAAGTTGAGCGATCCTGCCAAACGCAAGTTCGGCAATACGGGGCTGAACACCTTTCACCAAGAAAGTTCGATATTCCTGCTCATCTAGCTCCAACACAAGTATATCCAAGCTTCTGATTCCCTGCTCAATGATCTGTTGTGTCTTTGGCATATTTGAATAGCATCCAGCCAAGACGATATCTTCTTCAGACAATTCATTGAATCTGGTTAGCCCGTCTAGGCGAGGTGCAGATTCCGAATAGCGTACCAACTCACACGCCCAGTGGACAATGCCTGGACCAGGCTCGCGTCTCTCCACTGCAGATAGTAACGATTTGTTGCTGAGTATTGCCGCCGCCAATGCCGCGCTATGCTGCCACTCTGGATGATCAAGTACAGCACCGACATTCTCGCGCACGAGTTCCACGACATCGGTCCTCCAGACAAGCTGGATTGGTGCGCTGCAACCAATCTTAACTGCAGCCGCCCCGCTAACGCTGGATGCAAGGTGTGTGGTGACGCTGGAAAGGCTCGGAAGAACCGTGCTTAGGTCCGAAGCAGCACGCAGCGATTCACGCACCAAGCTTAGTACGCTGTCAATGTCGTAAGATTCTATGAGCCGAATCTGATCAAGATGGCGAGCCACCTGCGCCTCAAAGAGCCTTCGCAGTACAGGTTCCGAGCGATTCTGGAGTGATATGGCCATGGCGTCGAGACGAGTGCGCAAGTCTGGCACCTCAACGCAAGCGCTCGCGATGGTCCGCTTGAATTCCAAGAGAGTCCTGAGGGCTGCTGAGGAATCGTTTGTACTCTCTATGGCTGTCGCTGATTCCTCGGCAAGTCGGACGAGGGTGTTCAGCGTAGCCCCGGCTCTTTCCATCGCACTGAACTGCTCACTGAGGTTTTCGAGTAGCCTGGTCAGCGTGCGTTCTCGCTTAGGCAAGAATGCGTTTATCGTTTCAACTAGTAATGGCTTAGCTAGGCGGAATTTTGACTCACTCAACCCGCGCATGATTTCCTCGAGGCGACCCTGAGCCTCGGCTGGCTTAACAATTCGATTCAGTTCAAGCACTTCAAGGAGTTGAGCCCTCAGTGTAGGGTCCAGTTCCATTGTGACATCATGCGTCAAACGATTCGGTCCTAAAGCAGCTGCTTCAATTTGGGTGACAGGAACTGTATGCATACCTTTGCGCGGCTCATCGTTCGAAGATGCTGGGCTCGGCGAGCAGCTCCGCCAACTGCGGTATGGCCCGAGGCGGAGCTTCCAACTCGGCTAGGAGCCAAGCGTGTTCGGCCTCGGAAACGCGGATCAGCCGTTGGTCCGCGATCACCTGCTCGGCCGCATCGAGCGACTTGCTCAGCACGAACTGACTTACGTTCATGTTCTGCAAGCGTGCGGCTTCGGCGAGCTTGGCCTTCTGCGAAGCCGATGCTCGGATGTTCAACTGCTGGGCTTTCGATGTGGTGGGCATGGCGGCGACCGTGCAAGGTCCTTAAGATGTATAGACGCTGGCGATACACCCGGTGTTTCAACGTCCCGCAACGTAGCGAATCGAACGGAGCAGGGTTTCAGGCGGACGAGGCGAACAAAGACTTGCCCGCATGATCACCGAACCCACCATCGCCCACCGGCCCGAGCGGCACACCGTCGGCATCCGCGTCCGAACCCCCTTCAAGGGCATGTTCGCCGTCGTGGGCCAGCTCCTCAAGGAACTGCGCCAGTGGGTCAACGCGCAGCAACTCGCCGACCAAGGCCCGTTCTTCCTCCGCTACCACGTCGTCGACATGGAAGGCGAAATGGATATCGAGGTGGGCTTCGTGGTCGGCGAGCCAACACCCGGCGACGATAGAGTCAGGCCGGGCACGCTCCCCGCAGGCGACTACGCCCACCTCACCTACTCCCGCTACGCTCTGCGCGGCAACAAGGCGCTCATCGGCTGGATGCGTGACAACGGCATAGCCGTCGACGGCCAAACCACCCAGGAAGGCGACGCCTTCGCCTGCCGCTACGAGGCCTACCTGACCGACTACCGCGTCGAGCATCGCAAGTCGGCTTGGCGGGTCGAACTGGCGATCAAGGTGGAATAGCCCTGGAGGTACAACCCGCGCCATGCTTCGTGTCGTCGTCACCGGTGGGCCGGGAGTGGGCAAGACCACCGTGCTCCGCGAGCTAGAGGCGATGGGCTATGCCGTCGTCCCCGAATCCGCCAGGGAGATCATCCGCGAGCGGCTGGCCCAAGGGCTGCCACCGCGCCCCGAACCGCAGGAGTTCGCCGCCGAACTCATCCGCCGAGACCAAGAGAAGCTCCAGCGGGCCAATGCACCCAAGGTCTTCTTCGATCGGTGCCTCGTCGAGTCCATCGGCATGGCGCGCGAGTGCGGCCTGCTCGCCGAGAGCGAAGCCAAGGCGATGCTCGGTGGCCTGCCCTTTCACCCGCGGGTGTTCGTTTTGCCGCCGTGGCGCGAAATCTACGTGAACGACTCCGAACGCGACCACACGTTCGAGCATTGCCAGCGGGTCCACCGGGCGCTGGCGGAATGGTACGCCGCCTGCGGGTACCAAGTGTGCGAAGTGCCGCGAACCGACCCGCGCAGGCGGGCCGAGTTCATCCTGGGCGAGCTCAGAGTTCCTTGAGGAACACGTTCCGGAACCAGAGCGTGTTGCCGTGGTTCTGCAGTTCGATCTGGCCGCGGGGATAGATGGGCTTGTCGCGCTCCCAGTAGTTCTCCATCACCACGTTGTCGGTGACCAGCGTTCCGTTCAGCCAAACGCTCACCCGCTCGCCGCGCATCACGATGCGGAACGTGTTCCACTCGCCGATGGGCTTGTCGGCCTTGACCAGGGGGTTCGAGGGGTTGCGCTGGTTGTTGTAAAGGCCGCCCGAGCCGAGGTCGTTGTCCCAAATCTGCACCTGGGGCGTGCCGCGCAGGTAGATGCCGCTGTCGCCGCCCTTGAGGATCTTCCAATCCACCCACAGCTCGAAGTCGCCATAGTCCTTGGCCGTGCACAGGCTGTCGCCCTTGCCGTCGAACACCAGTGTGCCGTCCTCCACCTTCCAATGCGCCCGCATCTTCTGGTCGGCGTTGGCCTGCTCGCTGGCCAGCGTCTCGGCGTGCATCTTCGCCCGTTGGGGCGGCGAGGCGACCAAGCCCTTCCATCCCGAGAGGTCGCGGCCGTTGAACAGAGCGACGAAACCCTTCGGGGGCGCGTTGAGGGGTTGGCCCTGGACGAGCAAGGCGAGGGCTACAATGGCGACCATGGCCTGATTGTACGCGAAGCGGTCAGGCCCTCGACTTCATGCGGTATACGACGAACACCCCGGCCAGACCCACCAGCACGTGACCGACCGCGACCGGGACGGGCGTCACCGACTTCTCGGCGGCATCCATCGGCGTGATGTTGGCGGGTCGAGGTTCCGAAGAAGGCTTCGTGGTGGCGGACATCGCCACCGTCGCGACGCCCAACACGCCCACCAATCCCATCAGCCACAGCAGCGGTTTCGCCTGCTTCGCAATGGCGAAACAGACCCAGCCACCCGCCAGTGCGGCCACCAGACCCGCGACAAGGCTCAGGCCGCTCCACAGGTCGGAAGGCACCCACGAGCCGGGGGCGCTGTAGATGGCCTCGGTGCCCAGGGCCATCATGATCCCCGTGTACAGGGTCATCACCAGAATCACCATCACGACGTAGCCGAGAATCACGGAGAGCACGTTCTTGAACATGGGTTCACACCTCGATGGGATACCGACGAACGGGCCAGCAAAGTTTCGACAGGGGAGGGCTGGAGCGGGTGACGGGACTCGAACCCGCAACATTCAGCTTGGGAAGCTGACGCTCTACCATTGAACTACACCCGC
>ERZ761602.866-NODE-866-length-60192-cov-8.315280_pt1 | contig 60192 bp, 52 predicted proteins | sample MGYA00512165_ERZ761602 | MGnify/ENA primary metagenome ERZ761602 (study PRJEB28899, sample SAMN02445085) | bioreactor sludge metagenome | biome: EBPR sludge; isolation source: Thorneside wastewater treatment plant | place: Australia: Brisbane, Thorneside Wastewater... | reverse complement strand
CCCCCGTTCTCCCGGCCCCCGCCGACACCCTCATGCACCAGGAGGCCGCGCAGGCCGCCGACATCGTCGCCGCCCAGTACGCGCGCAACGCCGCCACCGTGCAGGCGCTGGCCGAGGCGCTGCGTCGCGAGCCGCCGCCGTTCGTGGTGACCTGCGCGCGCGGCAGCAGCGACCACGCCGCCACCTACGCCAAGTACCTGTTCGAGACCCAGCTCGGCATCGTCACCGCTTCGGCCTCGCCGTCGGTGGGCTCGGTGTACGAGGCGCGGCAGCGCCTGGACGGCGCGCTGTACCTGGTGATCTCGCAGTCGGGCAAGAGCCCGGACCTGCTGCGCAACGCCGCCGCCGCGGTCGAGGCCGGCGCGCGCGTGGTCGCCATCGTCAACGTGGAGGATTCGCCGCTGGCGCAACTGGCCGACACCGTGCTGCCGATGCACGCCGGCCCCGAGCGCAGCGTGGCGGCGACCAAGAGCTACCTGGGTTCGCTGGCTGCGATCCTGCAACTGGCCGCGTACTGGAAGGACGAAGCGCCGCTGCGTGGTGCCGTCGACGCCCTGCCCGACGCGCTGCGGCGCGCTTGGCAGGCCGACTGGTCGCCGCTGGTCGACGGCTTGGCCGACGCGCGCAACCTGTTCGTGCTGGGCCGCGGGCTGGGCCTGGCGGCGGCGCAGGAGGCGGCGCTGAAATTCAAGGAGACCTGCGGCCTGCACGCCGAAGCCTACAGTTCGGCCGAAGTGAAGCACGGGCCGATGGCGTTGGTGGGACCGGGCTTCCCGGTGCTGTGCTTCGCCCAGCCCGACGAGACCGAGGCCGGCACGCTGGCGCTGGCGCGGGAATTCCGCGGCCGCGGCGCGCAGGTGTGGGTGGCCTCGCGCCAGGGCGAGGCGGCCGCGGAGCCGGGGTACCTGCCGCTGGCCGACGCGCCGCACCCGGCGTGCGCGCCGCTGCTGGCCATCCAGAGCTTCTATCGCGCGATCAACGCGCTGGCGCTGCGCCGCGGCTACAACCCCGACGTGCCGCCGCACCTCAACAAGGTCACCGAAACCGTATGAGCGCCGCCGCGGTCACTGCCCTGCACAACGCCCGCGTGCTGACGGCGGAGGGCTTCGCCGGCGGGCTGGCCGTGCTGATGCAGGATGGCCTGATCCTGGACTTGGTGGCCGAGGACGCGATCCCGGCCGGCGCGCGCCGGCAGGACCTGCGCGGCGCCGCGCTGGTGCCGGGCTTCATCGACGCCCAGGTCAACGGCGGCGGCGGCGTGCTGTTCAACAACGCCACCACGGTGGACGCGATCCGCACCATCGCGCAGGCGCACCGCCGCTTCGGCACCACCGCGCTGCTGCCGACGCTGATCAGCGACGACGCGGCGGTGATGGAACGCGCCATCGCCGCGACCCGCGAGGCCATCGCGCAGGGCGTGTCGGGCGTGCTGGGCATCCACTTGGAAGGGCCGTACATTGCGCCGGCGCGCAAGGGTACGCACGACGCGGCCAAGTTCCGCGCACCGGATGCGGCGGAGATCCGCATGGCGACCTCGCTGGACAACGGCGTCACCCTGCTGACGCTGGCGCCGGAGCAGGTGCCGGCCGACACCATCCGCGCGATGGTCGCGCGCGGCGCGCACGTCGCCGCCGGACACACCGCCGGCACCTACGAGCAGATCCGCGCCGGCATCGAGGCCGGCGTCAGCGGCTTCACCCATCTCTACAACGCGATGTCGCCGTTGCAGGGGCGCGAGCCCGGCGCGGTCGGCGCCGCGCTGGAGGACGACGGCTGCTGGTGCGGCGTGATCGTCGACGGCGTGCACGTGCACCCGGCCAGCCTGCGCGTGGCGCTGGCGGCCAAGCCGCGCGGCAAGGTGTTCCTGGTGACCGACGCGATGCCGATGGTCGGCTCGGACGATCCTTCGTTCGATCTCTACGGCGAAACCATCACCGTCCGCGACGGCGTGGTGCGCAACGCCGCCGGCTCGCTGGCCGGCTCCGCGCTGGACATGGCCACCGCGGTGCGCAACAGCGTGCGCCTGCTGGGCCTGCCGCTGGAGGAGGCGGCGCGCATGGCTTCGACCTATCCGGCCGAGTTCCTCGGCCTGGGCGACAGCCACGGCCGCATCGCGCCGGGCTGGCGCGCCGACCTGGTGGCGCTGGACGACGAGCTGCGCGTCGCCGGCACCTGGATCGGCGGCGCGTAGGCGCGCGCATGGGCACGTCGCCGGCGCGCCTGGCTTCCGTCGATGCCCTGCGCGGCATCACCGTGGCGGCCATGCTGCTGGTCAACAACCCCGGCGACTGGTCGCACGTGTTCCCGCCGCTGTTGCACGCGGACTGGCACGGCTGCACGCCGACCGATCTGGTGTTCCCGTTCTTCCTCTTCATCGTCGGCGTCTCCGTCGCGCTGGGCATCGTGCCGCGGGCGGAAGCCGGCGCCGCGCGCGCGCCGCTGGCGAAGGCGGTGCTGCTGCGCGCGGCCCGGATCGTGGCGCTGGGGCTGGCGCTGAACTTGCTGGCGTGGTGGCTGCTGGACCGGCCGTACTTCCGCCCGTGGGGCGTGCTGCAACGGATCGGGGTGTGCTTCGCGGTGGCCGGTGTGCTGGCGATCCACACGCGGCCGCGCACGCAATGGCTGCTGGCCGGCGGATTGCTGCTCGGCTACTGGGCGCTGCTGGCGCCGGGCGGCTACGAACCCTTCACCAACCTCGCCAACCGGATCGACACCTGGCTCGCCGGGCGCCACCAGTACCGCTGGAACGAAGCGCTGGGCCTGGGCCACGACCCGGAAGGGCTGGTCAGCACGCTCCCGGCCGTGGCCACCACGCTGCTGGGCGTGCGCGCGGGCGCGTGGCTGCGCGCGGGCCGCAGCGGACGGCTGGTGGCCGCGGGCGTGGCCGGCGTGCTGCTGGGCTGGGCGTGGGGGCAGGTGTTCCCGCTCAACAAACCCTTGTGGACTTCGTCGTATGCGCTGTTCACCGCCGGCTGGGCCGCGCTGGCGGTGGCGCTGTGCCATGTCCTGGTCGACCACCGCGGCTGGCCGGCGCTGGGGCGGCGCTTCGGCGTGAACGCCATCGCCGCCTATGCGGGCTCGGCGGCCATGGTCTACCTGCTGCTGGGGCTGGGCTGGCTGCAGCCGATCTACCGGCACGGGTTCGGCTGGATCGCGCCGCTGGCCGGCCCGCGCGCGGCGTCGCTGGCGTACGCGGTGGCCGTAGTGCTGCTGTGGTGGGCCATCGTGGCGTGGATGGACCGGCGCGGCTGGTACGCGAAGGTCTGACGCGCGGGCGGCCGCGACGCCTTGCGGCATCCGGGCCGCGTACAATGCCGGCGACGTCCGCTGGAGCCGCCCGCATGAACAAGCCTCTGCTGCTTGCCTGCTGCTGTCTGTGCCTCGCCGCCTGCCAGCGTGCCGCGGTGCACGAAGCCAAGACGGTCGCGGCGCTTCCCGCCCCCGCAGCGCAGGCCGGCGCGATGGCCTCCGCCGTGCCAGCCGTCGCCGCGACCGCGGCCGCCGACACCCCGCGCGTCACCGGCGGCCCCATGCAGGCGCGCGCCGTGCCCGATCCGCCGTTCACCAGCACGCCGGTGGCCACCTTCAACGAGCCTTGGGCGATGACCTTCCTGCCCGACGGCCGCCTGCTGGTGACGGAGAAGTCCGGCAAGCTGCGGCTGGCCAACGTGGCGACCGGGCAGGTGGGCGAGATCGTCGGCGTGCCCGCGGTGGCCTACGGCGGCCAGGGCGGCCTGGGCGACGTGGTGCTGCATCCGCGCTTCGCCGACAACCGGCTGGTCTACATCAGCTACGCCGAAGCCGGCAGCGGCGACACCCGCGGTGCGGTGGTGGCGCGCGCGCAACTGCAACTGGATGCCGGCGGCAACGGCGGCAGCCTGTCCGGCCTGCAGGTGATCTGGCGGCAGATGCCCAAGGTGTCCGGCTGGAACCACTACGGCCACCGCCTGGCCTTCGGCCCGGACGGCAAGCTGTGGATCACCTCCAGCGAGCGCCAGGCGATGACGCCCGCGCAGGACCTGCAATCGGCGCTGGGCAAGATGATCCGCCTCAACGACGACGGCAGCGTGCCGCCGGACAATCCGTTCGCCGCGCAGGGCGGGATCGCCGCGCAGGTGTGGACGCTGGGCCACCGCAACCTGCTGGGGATCGCCTTCGACGGCGCCGGCCGCCTGTGGACGCACGAGATGGGCCCGGCCGGCGGCGACGAGCTCAACCTGATCGAGCGCGGCAGCAACTACGGCTGGCCGGTGGTCTCCAACGGCGACCACTACGACGGCACCCCGATCCCGCGCCATTCCACCCGCCCCGACTTCAACGCGCCGGAAGTGTCGTGGAGCCCGGTGATCGCGCCGGCCGGCTTCGTGATCTATTCCGGCAACCTGTTCCCGTGGTTCCGCGGCAAGGGCTTCATCGGCGGGCTGGCCTCGCAGGCGCTGGTCGAGATCGAGTTCAACGGCACCCAGGCGCGCGAGTCGCGCCGCTACGCCATGGGCAAGCGCATCCGCGAAGTGGAGCAGGGCCCGGACGGCGCGCTGTGGCTGCTGGAGGACGGCGCCGGCGGCCGGCTGCTGAAGCTCACGCCCAACCGTAGCTGAGCACGCCCGCGCCGCGGTGCCGTGTCCGATGCGTCATCAGCACGCACCCGGTCCCGGTTCTTGCAGGAAGGGCTGACCGGCCGTCCGGCTGTTGAAAGCCAGCCCCGATCGCAAGAACGCTCCTTCCGCCACGGATCCACGCGGATCACGCGGATGAAGCCCGACCGGCTTCCGCGGCACCAGCCCTAGCCGCTACGTCGACCCCTCGTCCAAGCCGGCCTTCCCGCTGGAAGGCCCTATCCGCGCCCATCCGCGTCATCCGCGGCAAAAAACGTAACGTGCAGCCGCGCGACTCAGCCGGCCTTGCCCGCACTGGCGGCGGCGCGCTGCTCGCGCCCGTGGCGGATGTCCAGGTACAGGCTGTAGGCGGCGGTGAAGGCCGGCAGCAGGTTCTGCAGCACGCCCACCGCATCCTGCTTGGACGAGAACAGGAAGTAGCTCAGTGCCATCAGGCTGCCGCACAGGCTCATGTACCAGAACAGCCGCGGGATCACCGGACGCCGCGCGCGCCGCGAGGCGACGAACTGCACCAGCCAGCGGCCGCCGAACATCGCCGCGCCGGCCAGGCCGATCAGCTTCCACGGCGTCACGTGCAGGCCGGTCCAGGCCAGCCAGGCGATCTCCTGGTTCATCGCGTTCATGGCGCGCGCTCCGCGCCGATCTCGCTGACGGCGGTGACGTGGCTGCGCTGGATCAGCCACGCCACGCCCAGCAGGTCGCGCACGCCCACCAGCGCACGGCCCAGGTTGGTGTACTTGGACTGGCCGGAACCGCGCGGGCGGTGCGCCACCGGCACGCTGGCGGTCTTCCATCCGGCGCGCTGCATCAGCGCGGGCAGGTAACGGTGCATGTGGTCGAAATAGGGCAGGTCGAGGAAGGCCGCGCGCTCGAACAGCTTGATGCCGCAGCCGGTGTCCGGGGTGTCGTCGCGCAGCATGCGGCGGCGGATGCGGTTGGCCCAGCGCGAGGCCCAGCGCTTGCTGGCGGTGTCCTTGCGGTCCACCCGCCAGCCGGCGAACAGCCGGGTCTGCGCATCGGCCGATTCGCGCGCGGCCAGCAGCTTGGGAATGTCGGCCGGATCGTTCTGGCCGTCGCCGTCCAGGGTGGCGATCCAGGGCGCGTGCGCGTGCCGGACCCCGGTGCGGATGGCCGTGCTCTGCCCGCAGCGTTGGCGGTGCGCCAGCACCCGCAGTTCGGGCACCGCCGGTTGCAGCGCGGCCAGCACCTGCAGGGTGTCGTCGCCGGACTGGTCGTCCACGCAGACGATCTCGAAATCGACGCGCCCGCGCAGATGCTGCACCACTTCCTGCACCAGCGGGCCGATGTTGCCGCGCTCGTTGAAGACCGGGATGACGACGGACAGGGCTGGCATGGACGACCTCGGGAATGCGAGGCGACATTATCCGCCACGGCAGGGCCGGAAAATGTCGCGGTCCGGCCGGTACAGGGACGTGTTCACGTCGGCCAGGCCCAGCAGGGTATGGAACAGCTCGTCGTGGCTGCGCGGCGCCGCCGCCTGCCGGCGCAGGCAGGCCTCATCCAGGCGCATGTCGCGGCGCCAGCCGGGCGAGAACCAGGCCACCATCGGCACCTCCAGTTGTTCACGCGGCGCGATGGCGTAGGGCATGCCGTGCAGGTACAGGCCCTTCTCGCCCAGCGACTCGCCGTGGTCGGACACGTACAGCAGCGCGGTGTCGCGGCCGGGCAGCGCGGCCAGGCGGTCGATCGCCGCCGCCAGCACGTGGTCGGTGTACAGCAGCGCGTTGTCGTAGGCGTTCACGATCTGCTCGCGGCTGCACCGGCCCAGGTCGGAGCTCTCGCAGACCGGGACGAAGCGGCGGAACGCCGGCGGGTAGCGCTCGAAATAGGTCGGGCCGTGGTTGCCCAGCATGTGCAGCACCACCACCTGGTCGCCGCGATGGCGCGCGACGACCTCCTCCAGTCCCTGCAGCAGGATGGCGTCGTGGCAGCGCAGGCCGTCGCACAGCGCCGGGTCGGCGCGCGCGTGCAGGTCTTCGAACGCCAGCCCGCTGCATACGCCCTTGCAGCCGGACTGGTTGTCGCGCCACAGCGTGGCCACGCCCGCGCGCTCCAGTACGTGCAGCACCGACTGGTGGCCGCGGATCTTCTTCTCGTCGTAGTCGGCGCGGCCCCACGGCGAGAACATGCACGGCAGCGAGACCTCGGTGCTGCTGCCGCAGGCGGTCACCTGCGGGAAGTCGAGCACGTCGCCGCGGCGCGCCAGTTCCGGCGTGGTCTGGCGGGCGTAGCCGCCCAGGCCCCAGTTGGCCGCGCGCGCGGTCTCGCCGACCACCAGCACCAGCAGGCGCGGGCGGCGCATCGTCGCGGCGGGCATCTGCACCGCGTCCTCGCCGATCGGCAGTTGCAGGCGCGGGCGGCCAGGCGGTTCCTCGGTCACCACCTTGGCCAGGGACACCATCACGTTGGCCGGCGTCACCAGGTAGCGCACTTCGCGCTGGTTGCGCAGGAACGCCGTCAGCGGCTGCATCGACGGCAGCACCCCCGCGCAGGCCGCCGCCAGCAGCGCCAGCAGCAGGCCCAGCCGCGCCAGCAGCGCCTGCCGCAGCGGCCGCGCGCGCACCCGCACGCGCCACAGCACCAGCACCGCCGGCAATGCGGCCAGCAGCGGCCACAGCATGTCCGGGCCGGCCAGGTCCGAGGCCTCGCGCCAGTCGGTGTGCAACACGTTGCGGATCATGTCGGCGTCGATGTAGATGCCGTAGGCGCGCATGTAGTGCCCGGCCAGCGCCGCCGTCACCGCCAGCAGCGCGAGCACGATGCGCGCCGTGCGTTCCCAGACCAGCAGCGACAGCAGCAGGCCGTGCACCGCCGTCACCAGCAGGAACAGCGAGGCCATCCACAGCGACGGCGTGACATCGCCCGCGGCGGCCTTCCAGAACGTGGCATTGGCGAACACGCTGAAGTACAGGCAGGCCAGCACGATCAAGGCCTCGGTGGACACCTGCGGCCGCCACTGTGCCAGCGCCTGCGCCCGGGCCTGCCAGGCGTTGCCGCGCCCGGCCTGGACCAGCGCGTTCACCGGCGGCCCTCCGCCGCGCCGCGCGGCACGAACGCATCCACCGCGCAGGCCACCAGCCAGCACAGCAGCAGGCTGGCGACATCGTGCGAAAGAAAATGCGCGCCGCGCATCTGTTGCGCCAGCCCGAACGCCAGCCCGGCCGCCAGGCCCACGCCCAGCCCCGCGTGGCGCCAGGCCGGGCGCACCGCCGCGAAGAAGAAATACAGCGCCACCCACGCATAACCGGTGGCGGCGTGCGCGGCGGGGAAGCAGGCCGGATGCCCCCACTGCGCGGGCCGCGCTTCGAACAGGGCCACGAATGGTTGCGTGCCGCCGAAGCCGGCCAGATCCCATGGGCAGTCCATGCGGGTGACCGATTTCAGCCAGGCCACCAGCAGCGTGGACGCCAGCGTCGCCAGTAGCAGCCGCGCCGCCGGCCGCGTCCAGGCGCGCGCCGCAGGCCGGCGCCAGCAGGTCGCGGCCGCCAGCAGCAGGCACAGCCAGGCGGCCTGGCTCGCCAGCCGGCCGCCGCGGTGCAGCGCGCCTTCCAGCAGGGGATGGTGCTTCAGCGCCCACTGCCCGCCTTCCCAGCGGAACAGCGCGCCGGCCCAGGCGAAGTCCAGCGCGTGCGCCAGGTACCACAGCGGCAACGCCAGCAGCAGGCCGACGAGCAGCGGCGCGTAGCGCGCGGCGTCGGAGCGATGGACGAGGGAAGCGGACGAAGGCGCCGCGGGAGAAACGGACATCGGGAATGCGCGTCGGCGGAAGTGCGCGCATCGTCGTGGCCGGTGTGTCGTAAAGCGGTCGGAGCGGCGTCGGAGACGCGTTAAAGCGCGGGCGCGCGCGGCGTGCGCACGCCCGGCGTTGTCCGTGATTCAGTCTTCGCCGATGTCGGCCGACCAGTCGGCCGGCACGTTGCAACCGTCGATCCATGCCCGCCCCGGCGCGAGGATCCAGGCGCGCCGGTTCGACGAACCGATGTCGATGACCTGCGCCGGGTCCAGGCAGGGGCCGATGGCTTGCTTGCGCAGGAACAGCCAGCGGTGCGCGGGGTCTTCCAGCAGCCACGCGTGCGCGTGCTGCCACTGCTCCACCCACGGTCGCTTGAAGCCGAAATCGGTCGCCGGCCGGTCGGCCTGCAAGAGATGCTGTTCGCGCCAGCCCAGCATCGCCAGTTGCGCGTCCGGGCCGATGCGCTGGCCGACGCGGCGCATCAGCGCCTGCGCCGAACTGTCCGGACTCAGCGCCGACATGAAGCCCATGCCGTAGGTCGTCCACAGCGCCGCGGTGACCGCGACCAGCGCCACTGCCACGTGCCGCCGCGCCACCGCCATCGCGACGAGTGCGACCACGGCGAAGCCGAGCAACCAGCGGCCCAGGTGCACTGCCATGGCCAGGTCCATGCCGCGGCCTTCCACCAGCGACTGCAAGCGCGCCGGCGGCGCGTCCAGCAGCCACGCGCCCAACCCGCCCGCGGCCAGCACCAGCACCGCCAGATAGCCCCACAGCACCGCGCGCACGCCGCGCCGGCGCAGCAGCGCCGGCAGCAGCGGCGCGGCGGCGACGCACAGCGCCGGCAGCATCGGGAAGATGTAGACCTCGCGCTTGCCCGGGCTGGCCGTGAAGAACGCCAGCACCAGCAGCGCCCAGCCCAGCAGCAGTACCTGGCGCGGGTCCGCGCGGCGCACGCGGCGCCACCACGCCGGCAACAGCCACGGCGCCAGCAGCACGCCCGGCAGCCACAGCGTGAGCATGGATTGCAGGTAGTACCAGGCCGGCTTCACGTGGTGCCAGGCGTTGGCGTAGCGCGTGCCGGTCTGTTTGAACAGCATTTCGCGCGCATAGGCGTGCAGCGCCGGGTCGGACGAGGACAGCGCCGCCGCCAGCATCGGCGCCAGCCACACGCCCACGCCCAGCAGGAAGCCGGCCACGCCCGCCAGCGCATGCACGCCGCGGTGCGCCGGCAGCGGCCGCGGCGACTTCGCCCGCGCCCACAGCCACGGCAGGAACACCAGCAGCGGCAGGAAGCCCACGCCCTTGGTCACCGTGCCCAGCCCGGCGGCGAAGGTGCCCAGCATCAGCAGCCACGGGCTCGGCTTCTCCAGCAGGTAGCGCAGCAGCGCCCACAGCGACAGCGTGGTCATGCCCACCAGCACCATGTCGATCTGCGCGCGCTTGGCCTGCAGCACGAACTGCAGGCAGACGAACAACCCCAGCACCGCCCAGGCCGCCGCGCGGCGGCCCCACAGCCGGCGCGCCAGGTCGCCGCACAGCCACAGCGTCAGCAGCGCCGCCAGCAGCGAGGGCAGCAGGAAGGCCACCCGCCAGTCGCGCACCACCTGATAGCTGGCCGCCTGCAGCCACATGAACACCGGCGGCTTCTCCGCGTACAGCTCGATGCCGCGGTGCGGGAACAGCCACTGCCCGGTTTCCACCATCGTCCGCGCCGCCAGCACGAAGCGCGGTTCGTCGGCCGGCATCGGCTCGCGCATGCCCAGCCCGGCCAGCAGTGCCCAGACCGCCAGGACCAGGAGCAGCGGCATCTGCCAGCGGGGAGCGGAACGGGGCGGCGGTGCGGTCATCGGCGGGCGCGTCGGCAGGGGCGGCGGGCGCATGATGGTCGATCGGCGCGCGTAAGAGAACCGTCGGAATCCCGACGGCATTCCGACGCGCGCTGTGCCATCCTGCCGCCCTCTCCCCGCGAGCCCCCGCCGATGCGGCTGCTGGTCCTCGAAGACAACCGCAACCTGGTCGCCAACCTGTTCGACTATTTCGAAGCGCGCGGGCACACCCTCGACGCCGCGCCCGACGGCGTCACCGGCCTGCACCTGGCCACCACCCAGGGCTACGACGCCATCGTGCTGGACTGGATGCTGCCGCGGATGGAAGGCCCGGAAGTGCTGCGCCGGCTGCGCGACGAGCACGGCGCCGTCGTGCCGGTGATCATGCTGACCGCGCGCGATGAGCTGCCGGACAAGATCGCCGGCTTCCGCGCCGGCGCCGATGACTACCTGACCAAGCCGTTCGCCCTGCCCGAGTTGGAAGTGCGGCTGGAAGCGCTGATGCTGCGCGCGCAGGGCCGGCAGCGGCGCCGGCTGCTGGAAGTGCACGACCTGCGGCTGGACCTGGGCACCCTGGAGGCCACCCGCGCCGGCCGCCCGCTGCACCTGTACCCGGCCTGCCGCAAGCTGCTGGAGACGCTGATGCAGGCCAGCCCCGCTGCGGTCACCCGGCAGGCGCTGGAACACGCGCTGTGGGGCGACGATCCGCCGGACGGCGACATGCTGCGTTCCCACATCTACGAACTGCGGCGCAGCGTGGACGGCCCCTTCGACGTCAAGCTGATCCAGACCCTGCCGCGCACCGGCTACCGGCTGGCGCCGCCGGCGCGCGAAGCCGCGCCATGAAGCGCCCGCGCAGCCTGCGTTCGCGCATCCTGCTGTGGCTGGGCGCCTACTCCCTGCTGCTGAGCGCCGCGGTGCTGCTGCACGGCCTGATCGTCAACGAGGCGGTCGAGGCGACCGTGTGGGACACGCTGGTGCGCGCCGAGCTGGACCACCACTTGGAACGCATGCGCGAGGACCCGGGCTACCGCTGGCGCGACACCGAAGGGGTGCAGTTGTACGCGGACCCCGGCCGCCCCGCGCCCGCCGCCCTGGCGCGGCTGGACGACGGCGTGCACGACGAGCTTTCGCTGGACGGGCGCGAAGTGCTGGCCTTCGTGGACCACGCCGACGGCGTGCGCTACACGCTGGTGCTGGACATCAGCCAGATGGAGGCGGAGGAATTCCGGCTGACGATGCTGGTGCTGGGCCTGTCGCTGGCGCTGGTGACGGTGATGGTGGTGCTGGCGAGCTGGGGCCTGCGCCGCGCGCTGCGGCCGCTCAGCGACCTGGCCGGCGACATCGCCGCGCTGGTGCCGGACCGGCCCGGCCAGCGCGTGGTGGCCGATCCCCGGGCGGGCGCCGAACTGGGCGTGATCGCCAGTGCGTTGAACGACTACCTGGGCCGGCACGAGCGGTTCGTCGAGCGCGAGCGCGCCTTCATCGACACCGCCAGCCACGAACTGCGCACGCCCATCGCGGTGATCGCCGGTGCCAGCGAGCTGGCGCTGGGCCAGCCCGGCCTGCCGGAACCGGCGCGCCTGCAGATGCAGCGCGTGCACCGCACCGCGCGCGACGTGGAGCAACTGATCGCGCTGCTGCTGACCCTGGCCAAGGACCCGGCGCGGATCTCGCGCAACAACGACCTGGTCCTGCTGCACGAACTGCTGCCGGACATCATCGACGACCACCATCACCTGATGGAGGGCAAGGACCTGTCCGTGGTGGTCGAAGCGCTGGCGCCGTGCACGGTGCAGGCGCCGCTGCACATCGTGCAGGCGGCGATCGGCAACCTGCTGCGCAACGCCATCGAGAACAGCGACCGCGGCGAGATCCGGGTGCGGCTGGAGGCCGACGCCACCGTCACCATCCGCGACCCGGGCCACGGCATGTCGCCGGAGGACATCAGCCGGATCTACGCGCAGATGGCGCGCGGCGCCGCCCGTGGCGGCGGTGGCATCGGCCTGAACTTGCTGGCGCGGCTGTGCGAACACCTGGGATGGACGCTGTCGATCGAATCCGCGCCGGGGCGCGGCACTCTCGGCCGGCTGCGGCTGGCGCGCTGATGCGCGCGCTTCAGTGGTTGCGGCGGGCGTCGTGCACGGCGCGCACGCGCGCCGCGCGCATCGCCTCGCCGATTTCCGGCCCGGCCATGCCCGGGCGGGCCACGTCGCGCGCTTCCACCTGCAGGGCGGCCGCCAGCAGCCGCTGCAATTCGCGCCCCTGCGGATAGTCCGCTTCCGCGTTGCCGCCGCGCCCGCGCTTGTCGGCTTCGCACACGAGCGCCAGTTGCGCGATGCGCGCGGGCTTGCGGAAGGCGTCGCAGCGCGCCAGCAGTTCCACCACGGTGGCGTCGCGCAGTTCGTGCAAGCGGTGCACGTTGAGGTGCTCGCGGCAGGCCATCACCGCCAGCTCGCGGTGCTCGGCAGGCACCTTGAGGCGCTCGCACAGCGCCAGCAGCGGCTTCACCCCGGCCTGCTCGTGGCCGATGTGCCGGGGTAGCATGTCCGCCGGCGTCAGCGCCTTGCCCAGGTCGTGCGCCAGCGCGGCGAAGCCGATGCGGTCGTCGCCGGGCGCCAGCCGCGCGGCCATGTCGCTGACCATTTCCTGGTGCAGGCCGGTGTCGATCTCCGGATGGTATTCGGCGCGCTGGGGCACGCCGTACAGTGCGTCCACTTCCGGCAGCACCGCGGCCAGCGCGCCGCAGTCGCGCAGCGTGGACAGGAAGGCGGAAGGGCGCGCCGAGGCCAGCGCGCGCCGCAGTTCCTGCCACACGCGCTCGGGCACCAGCGCGTCCATCTCGCCGCGGTCCACGATCTCCCGCATCAGCGCCAGCGTTTCCGGCGCCACGCGGAAGCCCAGCGGCGCGAAGCGGGCCATGAAGCGCGCCGCGCGCAGCACGCGCAGGGGATCCTCGACGAAGGCCGGGCCGACATGGCGCAGCACGCGCGCCTCGATGTCGCGCACGCCGCCCCAGGGATCGACCAGGGTGCCGTCGTCGTCCTGGGCGATGGCGTTGAGGGTGAAGTCGCGGCGTTGCAGGTCCTCTTCCAGCGTCACCGACGGATCGGCGTCCACGACGAAGCCGCGATAGCCGCGTCCCTGCTTGCGCTCGGTCCGCGCCAGCGCATGTTCCTCGCCGGTCCGCGGATGCAGGAATACCGGGAAATCGCGGCCCACGGCCTTGAAGCCGAGCGCTTCCATCGCGTCCGGCGTCGCGCCCACCACCACCCAGTCGCGGTCGCCGGGCGGCAGGCCCAGCAACCGGTCGCGCACCGCGCCGCCGACGAGATAAGTCTTCATGTCGCCATGATGCCGGATCGCCGCCGCCTCCGCCGCTTCCCTGCCTCTATGCCGCTGTAGGAGCGACGTCAGTCGCGACCGGAGGAAAGAAAAAACCGACAAGGCAGCGGATCACGCGGATGGACACGGATAAAGCCTTCTTTTGTTTCATCCGCGGCATCCGCGATGATCCGTGGCAAAGACGCTTCGTTCTTCCGGTCGCGACTGACGTCGCTCCTACAGCGGAAGCGGCAGCGGATGCGCGCCGCTCTCAACTCTTCGGTAGCTGCGCGGCGGGGCAGGTGAAGGGCTTGCGCGCGGCCTGGGTGCGGCCGAGCATGCGCTCGCTCACGGGCAGGGCGTTGCCGTTGAGGCGCCAGTCGTACAGCACGCTGAAGGCCAGCACGCGGGCGACGTATTCGCGCGTTTCCTTGTAGCTGATCGTCTCGATCCAGATGTCCGGGTCGAAGCCCGGCCGCTGCGATTGCCAGCGCGCCGTCGGCGCCGGGCCGGCGTTGTAGGCGGCGATGGCGACGTAGGGCACGCCGTACTTGTCCTCCATCTCGCGCAGGTAGGCGGTACCGATGGCGATGTTGGTGTCGGCGTCGTACAGGCTGGCGGCACCGGCGTAGGGGATGCCCAGCCGCTTGGCCACGCCGGCGCCAGTGCCGGGCAGCACCTGCATCAGGCCCATCGCGTTGGCGCCGGAGCGGGCCTTGGGATTGAAGATGCTCTCGGCGCGGATCTCGGCGGCGACCCAGGCCGGGTCCAGACCGTGCCTGGCCGCTTCGCGGCGGATGCTGGCGTCGTGGTGGAGCGGGAAGCGCAGTTCGTACAACCGCAGTTCGTCGGGCTCCTTCAGTGCGAACACCGCGCGGTCGAACCAGCCGTTGTCGCGCGCCACCTCCACCGCCAGGCGGCGTTGGGTCGCGTCGAAGCGCGCCAGCGCCGCGTTCCATTCGGCGGTCGCCCAGCCGGGGCGCTCCAGTTGCCACAGCTCCATCGCCCGCACGATGCCGGGATCGCGCGCGACCGCCTGCCGCGCGGCAACGTCGTCGCCGGGAATCCACGGGCACAGCGCATACGGTTGGCCGAGCCGGTCGGCGGCGAGGAAGCCGTGGAAGGTGGGGCTCTTGGCCGCTTCGCGGAACAGCCGCTGGGCGTTGGCGGCATCGCCGGTCTTCTCGGCCATGCGCGCCTCGAACCAGCGCCAGCGCGCGTCCTCGCGCTGCGCCGGCGGCATCCTGCGCAGCGCCGCCAACGCGGCGGGCCAGTCGCCGCGCGCCATGGCTTCGCGCACGCGCCATTCGTGCAGGCGTTCGTCGTAGGCGGTCTCGGGCACGCTGCCCAGCCGCCGTGCCGAATCCGGCCCGTAGGACGCCACCGTCCACAGCGCGATCTGGTACAGCACCTGGCCGCGTTCGGCCTCGCTCATGCCCAGCGCGTCGGCGTACTGCGGCAGCAGGCGTTCGGCGGCGTCGGGATCGTTCTGCGCCAGCCTGGCCAGGCCGATGACGGCGATGCGGCGGCTGCGCTCGGTCTTCGGCCAGTTCAGCGCGCGCGGATGCACGGCATCGACGAAGGCAGCGTAGTCGTTGGCCTGCGCGGCCTCGGCGGCGGGCAGGCCGCGCGCGGCGCTGCGCATCACTTCGGTCTGGCGTTCGGCGGCGGCGGCGTCGATGCGTTCCCAGCGCAGGGCCGGCGGCAGGCCGCCCTGGCTGGCGAGCAGGTTGAACACCACGTCGCAGCCGTCGGGCAGGGACTTGGCGCCCTTGCGCCAGAGTTCCTGCGCCTGCCGGGTCCAGGCGTCGTCGATGCGGCCGGTGGCCTGGCGCGCCGTCAGGTGCGCGCATTGCAGGGCGATGCTGTCGGTCGGTTTCCAGGCGGCGAGGAAGCCGGGCCAGTCCTGCCGCCGCGCCAGCGCCGGCAGCCAGACGGCGCGCAGGCTGTCGGCCACCGGCTGTCCTTCGTAGCGTTTCAGGAACGCTTGCGCCTGCGCGGTGCCGATGGTGTCGGGCGTGCGGCGCAGGGTGGCGAATTCGATCCAGCCGTACAGCGGATGGCCGGCGAGCGCGGCTGCCTGCGCGGCGTCGAAGCGGCCGGCCTCGGCGGCTTCCAGCGCGGCGCGCACCTGCGCGCGCTGCGGTTCGAGCGATTGCGCGCGCGCGCCGGTGCACAGGCCGGCGGCGGCAACGAGTACGATGGCGAGCGGAACGCGAATCATGCCCGGACTATACCCATGCCGGCTGAACGTCTCCGTAGACCATCGGCGAGGAGCGATTGCATTGGACGGCATGTGGATGTTCCCCCTGCTCGGCATCGTGGCCGGGATCCTGGCGGGCCTGCTGGGCATCGGCGGCGGCCTGGTGCTGGTGGGCGCCCTGGCCTGGCTGCTGCCGTTGCACGGTGTGCCGAAGGAAGCGGCGATGCACGCCGCGCTGGCCAGTTCGCTGGCGAGCATCGTGCTCACCGCGGCCTCGTCGGCGCGCGCGCACCATCTCCGCGGCAGCGTGCTGTGGCCGACGGTGGCGTGGATGGTGCCGGGACTGCTGCTGGGCGGATGGCTGGGCAGCGGGCTGGCGGTGCACCTGGACGACCGCGTGCTGCGCTGGATCGTCGCCGGCTACTGCCTGCTGGCGGGCGCACAGATGGCGTTCGGCGGCGGCGCGCATCCGGAAGGCCGTGACGTGGCCGCGCCGCGCGGGCTCTGGATGAGCGCGGCGGGCACCGGCATCGGCGCGGTGTCGTCGGTGGTCGGCATCGGCGGTGGCAGCATGACCGTGCCGCTGCTGGTGTGGCGCGGCGTGAAGCCGGTGCGCGCGGTGGGCACGTCCAGCGCGTGCGGCGTGGCCATCGGCCTGGCCAGCGCGCTGGGTTATGCGCTGCACGCGCCGCCCGGCGCGCTGCCTTCGCATGCGGTCGGCTACATCTACCTGCCGGCGGCCATCGGCGTCGCCGTCGCCTCGGTGCTGGCCGCGCCCTACGGCACGCGGCTGGCGCATCATCTCGGCGGCAAGGCGCTCAAGCGTGTGTTCGCGTTCTTCATGGTCGCGGTGGCGATCGCCATTGCCGCCAGTGCGTGAACTTCGCCCGCCGGTCGCATAAATGCGTTTACCGCGCGTGGATACATGGGCATCGGCAGGGCCTGCGGTTACTCTTGGCCGCGGTTTGAGGACGGACGACGGTTTCCGTTGAATCCAACGCACGTCCCGCTGCCGGGACGGTGCGGCCCGTGCAGGTGAGATGACGGCACGGGCCTGTCGCTGATGCACCGCGGTGTTGCCGGCGGCATGCCTGCCGACTCGCCGCTATGGCACGCCGGCATGCAGGCGGGAACGAAGGAACGACGCAAGAGGATGGCTGCGTGGGGGAAGCAACCGTGGAGGCCCATCGCGGGCCGGAGTTGGGCGAGGCGCCGGAAGTGCGGCGCGGCCGGCGGATCCTGCGCATGCTGCTGGCGGTGGGCGCGATCATGCTGGTGCTGGGCCTGGCCTGGAGCGCCTTCTTCGCCTGGCGCGAAGCCTGGGCCGCGGCCGCTGTGGAGCTGGCCCTGGCAGTGCTGGGCCTGTCGCTGATCGCGACGACGCGTTGCGGCCGGACGCGGCTGGCGTCCTGGCTGGCGTTCACCGGCCTGTTCCTGTTCGTGTGCGTGTTCGCGCTGGTGCTGGATGCGCCGACCGCCGCGGTCCCGCGCACCACCCATCTGTTCCTGCTGGTGGAAGCGGCGTGCGTGCACTACTTGCTGCGCGGCGAGAAGCCCTGGCTGCGCTACGGCGCCATGGCCGTGCTGCTGTCCGCGTTCGTCTGGTTCGCGGCCACGCCGGCCGGCGTGCCGCACCGGCACGCGATCGCGGACGGCATCCGCAGCACCGCCATCTGGGTCAACCTGGCGACGGTGGCGCTCAGCCTGCTGGTCGTGCTGCGGCTGGCGGAGAGCGACATCGACGAGCACCGCATCCTGCACCGCGGCCTGCGCGACGCGCTGTCCAACCGGCGCTTCGAACTCTTCTACCAGCCGCAGGTCGATGCGGGCGGCCGCGTCGTCGGCGCCGAAGCCTTGCTGCGCTGGCGCGACCCGGCGCGCGGGCTGGTGGCGCCGGCCGGTTTCATCCAGGCCGCCGAGGAGACCGGCTTCATCCTGCCGCTGGGGCAGTGGGCGCTGGCGGCGGCCTGCCAGCGCCTGAGGGCGTGGCAGGACAGTCCTTCGCTCCGCCACCTGCGGTTGTCGGTGAACGTGAGCGCGCTGCAATTGCGGCAGCCGGATTTCGTCGAGCAGGTGCTGGACGCGCTGGCGCGTTCCGGCGCGGACGCGCGCCAGCTCACCTTGGAACTGACCGAGAGCATGCTGCTGCGCGACGTGGAGGATGCCGCGGCGAAGATGCGCGCGCTGCACGCGGCCGGTGTGCGCCTGTCGCTGGACGACTTCGGCATGGGCTATTCCTCACTGTCCTACCTGCGGCAGATGCCGTTCGGCGAACTGAAGATCGACCGTGCGTTCACCGCCGAGATCGCGCGCGACGCGCACGCGGCCACGATCACCCGCAACATGCTGCAGCTCGGCCGCGACCTGGGCATCGAGGTGGTGGCCGAAGGCGTCGAGCAGGCCGAGCAGGCGGCGCTGCTGAGGCAGCAGGGGTGCGGTCTGTTCCAGGGCCACCTGTTCGGCCGCGCGGTGGCGGCGGCCCGGTTCGAGCAGGAGATCGCCGGCCTGGTGACGGAATCGGCTGCGCGCGCTGGGGCCTAGCGCAGCGCTTCGGCGGGCACGTCCACGTCCATCGCCAGCGCCAGGTGGTCGGAGTTGGCGGCGGGCAGGGCGCGGGCGGGTTCGGCGCGGAGATTTTCGCTGACCAGGATGTGGTCGATGGCGCGCTGCGGGCGCCAGCTCGGGAAGGTGGGCACGCAACTGGCCGGCGGGCGCAGGCGGGTGCGCTTGTACAGCAGGTCCATTTCAGGCGTGTCTGGCACGCAGTTGAAGTCGCCCATCAGCACCGCGTGCGGATGGTCGGCCAGCAGTTCGCCGATGAAGGCCAGTTGCGAGCGGCGCGAGTTGGCGCCCAGCGACAGGTGGGCGATGGCCACGGTCAGGCCCAGGCTGCCGTCGCCGAAGCGGGCCAGCAGCACGCCGCGGCCGCTGATGCGGCCGGGCAGGGAGTGGTCGCTGACTTCCACCGGCTCCAGCCGGCTCAGCAGGCCGTTGGCGCTGCCGGCCACGCGCGCGACGTTGCGGTTGGGCTGGTGCGTCCAGTAGTCGAAGCCCGCGCGCTCGGCCAGGTAGTGGGTCTGGTTGGTGAAGCCCGAGCGCAGGCTGCCGGGGTCGGCCTCCTGCAGGCCGACGATGTCGTGCAGGCCGGCCAGTTGCGCGATGGCGTCCAGGCTGCCGCGCTTGTTGCCCGCCGGCAGCGCGTGCGACCAGCTCCGGGTCACGTAGTCGCTGTAGCGGCGGGTGCTGGAGCCGGCCTGGATGTTGGCGCTGAGCAGGCGCAGGCGCCGCGTGCCGGACGCGGCGTCGAGGACGGCGGGGGCCTGGGCGGTGTTCAGCGCTTCGCGCGCTCCATCGCGATCAGGTGGTCGGCGATGCGCAGCACGTCGGCGTAGGTCTGGCCGCCGGTCACCCGGTACTTGCCGTTGACGATGATGGTCGGCGTGCCCTGCACGCCGCTGCGCTGCGCGAACTGCATGCCGCGGCCGATCTTGGCGTTGGTGCTGAAGCTGTTCATCAGCGCGGCGAATTCCTTGGCGTCCACGCCGTAGCCGGCGTACCAGGCGGCGATCTGCTCCGCTTCCGCCGGCGGCTTGCCTTCGCCCGGCAGTTTGTTCTGCAGGTGGATGGCGCTGAACATGGCGTCGTGGGTGCGGTCGACCAGGCCCTTGGCCTCGGCCGCGTAGAACGCCTTGGCGTAGGGCGCCCATGCGCTGTCGAACACCACCGGCACGTAGCTCACGCGCACGTCGGCGGGCTGGCGCTGCTTCCAGCCGGAGACCTCGGGCGCGAAGCGCGCGCAGGCCGGGCAGACGTAGCCGAACACCTCCACCACTTCGATCTGGCCGTTGAGCGGCGCGTAGGGCTGGCCGTTGGTGATCTCCACGTAGTCCTTGCCGGCGACCGGGGCGGGCCCCTGCGGCGGCAGCACCGGGTTGGTGTTGGCGGCCTGGGCGGGCTGGCCTTCGGCCGGGGCGGCATCGGTGCCGGCGGCGTCGGCGGCCGGTTCGGTGGCGGGCGCGGTGCTGTCGCCGGCCGAAGGCGCGGTCGCTTCGGCGGGTGCCGTGGCGGCGGGCGTTTCCGCGGGCGCGGTGGTGTCGGCGGGCGGCGTCGGGCCGCAGGCGGCGAGCACCGGCAACAGCAGGGACAGCATCAGGACGAGGCGGGATTTCATGACTCGGGCTCCAGCGGATCGGAAAAGGGGGCGCCCGGGGGCGCGCTGTTTCGCATTCTGCACGTTCGCATTCTGCATGGCGCCGGCGGGGGCCGCCATGACGGGATCGTCACTTGCGCGCGCGTTCGCGGGCGATCAGGCGGTCGACGATCCGCAGGCGTTCGTCGTAGTCGCGGCCGCCGATCACGCGGTACTTGCCGTTGACGATGAGCGCGGGCGTGCCGTCCACGCCGGCGGCCTGCACCCATTCGCGCGCCTGCGCCACGCGCGCGTCCACCTCGGGGCCGCGCAGGGCGGCCGTGAACCTGGCGCGGTCCACGCCCTGGCTGGCGTAGAAGTCGGCGATCTCGTCGGCCGAGGCGTTCTGGATGGGCAGGCTGCCGATCCTGTGCAGGGCGTCGAACACCGCCTGGTGGGTGCGCTCCTGCACGCCCAGTTGCTGCGCAGCGTAGAAGGCGCGCGCGTAGGGGATCCAGTAGCCGCCGAACGCGGCCGGCACCGGGGTGAAGCGCACGTCGCGCGGCAGCTTCTTCTTCCACGCCGCCAGGGTGGGCTCGAAGTGGGCGCAGTGGACGCAGGTGTAGCCGAACACCTCCACCACCTCGACCTTGCCGGCCAGCGGCGCGAACGGCTTGCCGTCGGCGATCACCTCGTAATCCCGGCCTTCCATCGGCTCCGGGGCCGGCGGCGGCGCCGCCAGCGCGACGGCCGGCAGCAGGGCGAGCAGGGTGATCAGCAGAGGCAGCAGTCGCGCGGGCATGGCGTCGGGTCTCCGTGGCCGGGGTTCCGGCATCGCAGGCGTGGAAAGAAAAACGCCGGCCATGGTGGGGCCGGCGCGATGAACAGAAGCTGGCGCTTCCGGGCGCCTGCCGGCGCCGGAAGCCCGCGGGATTACTTGCCGCCGGCCTTGGCCGCGGCGACGTCGTCGGCGCGGTCGTGCAGGCCCTGCAGGTAGCTGGCCAGGGCCTGGATCTCCTGCTCGGTCAGCGGCGCGGCGACCTGCACCATGATGTTGTGCAGGCTGGGGTCCTTCAGCGTGGTCGGGCCGCCGGCCTTGTATTCCTGCAGGCGGCGCACGGTGTAGTCCTGCATCTGGCCGCCGATGTGCGGATAGGCCGGGCCGGGGTTGCCGGCGCCGGTCGGGCCGTGGCAGGCCATGCAGGCGGGCACGCCGCGCTGGGCATCGCCGGCCCGGTAGAGCTGCTGGCCGATCTCGTAGAACTTCATGCCCTTGTACGGGCCGTCGGCCACCACGCTGTCGTCGGCCAGGCCGGCGCCGGACTTCTGGGTGGCGAAGTAGGCGCCCACGTCGCGCATGTCCTGTGCGCTCAGCGTCTGCGCGAACGGCACCATCACCGCGGCCATGCCGCCGGTGCGCTCGCCGGAGGCGAAGGCGGCAAGCTGGCGGGCGATGTAGCGCTCGCTCTGGCCGGCCAGGCGCGGGTACTGCGGGTCACTAGGGTTGCCGTCGGCACCGTGGCAGGCGGCGCAGGAGGCGGCCTTGGTCTGGCCGGTCTTGGCGTCGCCCCAGGCGGTCTTGGCCAGGTCGATTTCCAGCGGGGCCGTTTCCACCGGCGCGTTGTCCGGCACGGGCACGGCCGTGGTCTGTGCAAAGGCGACCGCGCCGACGGCCAGTACGGCCAGACCGGCAAATCCCATGACGCGAGCGTGGCGCATGCTAAAGCTCCGAAACCTGGTGAAAGCGGCCCGGACGCGGCCGCGAAACCCGCGAATTATCGTCGCGGGCGCCGGTTGCGGTCAATTCAGCCGCGCCCGGCGCCCCGCCCATGCGATCCTTGGCCGCATGTCGAACCCGCTCAACTCCGCCCAATACCTGCTTTCGGCCCACACCGCCCGCCAGTTGCCCGCCGACGGCGGGGTGGAAGTGGCCTTCGCCGGCCGCTCCAACGCCGGCAAGTCCAGTGCGCTGAACGCCCTGACCCACCGCAACGCCCTGGCCCGGGTGTCCAAGACGCCCGGCCGCACCCAGCAACTGGTGTTCTTCCAGGTCCAGCCCGAGCGCTACCTGGTGGACCTGCCCGGCTACGGCTACGCCAAGGTGCCGCAGGAGCTGCAGGCGCACTGGCAGGCCTTCATCGACCAGTACTTCCGCACCCGCCAGGCGCTCAAGGGGCTGGTGGTGGTCATGGACATCCGCCACCCACTCAAGGACTACGACCGGCAGATGCTGGGCTACGCGGTGCAGCGCGGCCTGCCCGCGCACGCCTTGCTGACCAAGGCCGACAAGCTGGGCCGCGGCCAGCAGGCGCAGGCGGTGCAGGCGGTGAAGAAGGAGCTGTTCTCGGCCTTCGGCGACACTGTCGGCGTGCAGGCGTTCTCCGCCGAATCCAGGCAGGGCGTGGAGGAAGCGCGCGCCGTGGTGGCCGGCTGGCTGGGACTGGCGGCCTGAACCGCCGCCGCGGCCGGGTCAGGCCGCGGTGCCGAACAGCCTGCCCACCGCGGCCGCGGCGGCCATCGCCAGCGCGCCCCAGAAGCCCACCCGCAGCGCGCCGCGCCAGACCGGCGCGCCGCCGGCGCGAGCCGCCATGCCGCCGGACAGCAGCAGTCCCGCCAGGGTGGCGAGGGTGGTGACGTGGACCACCCGGTCCTCCGGCGCCAGCAGGGTGGTGGCGATGGGCAGCAGGGCGCCGGCGGTGAACGCGGCCGCCGAAGCCAGCGCCGCCTGCACCGGGCGGGCACGTAGGGCCTCGGTGATGCCCAGTTCGTCGCGGGCGTGCGCCGCCAGCGCGTCGTGCGCGGTCAGTTCCTCGGCCACCTGGCGGGCCAGGCCCGGCGACAGGCCGCGGTGCACGTAGATCCGGGCCAGCTCCTCCAGCTCGTCCGCCGGCATGGTGCGCAGGGCGCGCTTTTCCACCGCCAGGTCGGCGGCTTCGGTGTCGGCCTGCGATTGCACCGACACGTATTCGCCGGCGGCCATCGACATGGCGCCGGCCACCAGTCCGGCCACCCCGGTCAGCAGCACGGTCGAGGCCGGCGCGCCGCTGGCGGCCACGCCCACCACCAGCCCCGAGATCGAGACGATGCCGTCGTTGGCGCCCAGCACCGCCGCACGCAGCCAGCCCACGCGGCCGGTGCGGTGGGGTTCCGGGTGCGGCGGCGCGGGCGGGGACGTGTGCGGGGACATGCGAGCAGTCTGGACCAACCCGCCGGCTGCGTCGATGCGTCGCATCGGCGGCATGGATGGGATGCTGCGGCGCTCGCGCGGCGATGATCGCGTGCGGGCGGTCACGTTATAGTGCCGGCCTCGCAATGGCAGGCCCGCCCCGGCATTGCGCTTCCCCCACGCGCGAGCCACCGCCCTTGTCCAGCCCCAGCCACGTCGCCGACACGCCCATCACCGACCGCGCGCAACTGGTGCAGTACATCGCATCCGGTGAGAAGCCGCGCGAGGCATGGCGCATCGGCACGGAGCACGAGAAGTTCGGCTTCCGCCTGGACGACCTGCGCCCGCCGGCGTTCGACGGCGAGCGCGGCATCGAGGCGCTGCTGAAGGGGCTGGTGCGCTTCGGCTGGGAGGCGATCGAGGAGGACGGCCGGGTCATCGCGCTGGCGAAGGACGGCGCCTCTGTCACCCTGGAGCCGGCCGGCCAACTGGAACTCTCCGGCGCCGCGCTGGAGACCATCCACCAGACCTGCGTGGAAGTCGGCACCCACCTCAACGAGGTGAAGCAGGTCGCCGACGAACTGCGGCTGGGCTTCCTGGGCATGGGCTTCCAGCCCAAGTGGCGCCGCGACGAGATGCCGTGGATGCCCAAGGGCCGCTACCAGATCATGAAGTCGTACATGCCGAAGGTCGGCCAGCTCGGCCTGGACATGATGACGCGCACCTGCACCGTGCAGGTCAACCTGGACTACGCCAGCGAAGCGGACATGGCGAAAAAGTTCCGAGTGTCGCTGGCGCTGCAGCCCATCGCCACCGCGCTATTCGCCGATTCGCCCTTCACCGAGGGCAGGCCGAACGGCTACCAGAGCTACCGCTCGCACATCTGGACCGATACCGACGCCGACCGCACCGGCATGCTCGACTTCGTGTTCGAGGACGGCTTCGGCTACGAGCGCTACGTGGACTACCTGCTCGACGTGCCGATGTACTTCAGCTACCGCGACGGCATCTACCACGACGCCAGCGGCAAGTCGTTCCGCAAGTTCCTGCGTGGCGAACTGGACGTGCTGCCGGGCGCGCTTCCCACCCTGCGCGACTGGTCCGACCACATGACCACCGCCTTCCCCGAAGTGCGGATGAAGAAGTTCCTGGAGATGCGCGGCGCCGACAGCGGCCCCTGGAACCGCATCTGCGCGCTGCCGGCGTTCTGGGTGGGTCTGCTGTACGACGACGCGTCGCTGGACGCCGCCTGGGACCTGGTCAAGGACTTCTCGCTGGAAGAACGCCACGCCCTGCGCGACGGCGTGCCCAGGCATGCGTTGAAGCTGCCGTTCCGCGGTGGCCGCGTGCGCGACCTGGCCGCCGAGGCGCTGAAGATCGCCATCGCCGGCCTGCGCCGCCGCGACCGGCGCAACGGCAAGGGCGTGGACGAGAGCGGCTTCCTCGACACCCTGGTGGAGATCGTCGAAGCCGACGAAACCCCTGCCGAGCGCAAGCTGGCCCTGTTCCACGGCGAGTGGCAGGGCGACATCGACCGCGTGTTCCGCGAGTTCGCCTACTGAGCCGTCACCGGCCGCCGGCCCCGGCCCATCGAAGGACGGCGCCGGCTCCGCCGCCCGCTGTGCAGGGCCGCCTTGCGGCGGCTACCGGCCTCCCCGGCGACGGGGAGGCTCATGCGCTCATTCGGCGCCTAGGCGCCGGGTTTCCAGGATCTTCTTTTCGGCCACCAGCCCGGCCAGCTCGTTGCGCCGGATCTGGATCTTCTCTTCCTCGTCCCACTCGATGCCGGCCAGGTCGCCGCGCAGGTCGTTGATGGCGCCCTTCGGCTTGGGCCAGCCCGCCGTCTCGGTGTTGAGCGTGATCTGGTCGGGGGATACCTGCACCACTTTCATAAGCCCGTAGATCTCTTCCGCGTCTTCGAAGGACGCGCCGGAAAAGTGCGAGAGTTCGGCCGCATACAGATCGCCTACCTTCGGATCGGCCAGGACCGGTTCCAGTTCGACCTTGGCGGCCTGCGGGGCTTCCGCGCCGCCCGGGCCGGCCGTGCCGGGCTTGCAGCCGGCCAGCGCGGCGCAGGCCAGCAGTGCGGCGAGGAAAGCGATGCGGGGAGAGTGCTTGCGTGCGGTCATTGCCGTATCCCTTGGGTAAAGGGTGCCGATTCTGGACCAGGGGCGCCGGGACCGCATCTAACATTTGTGGCGGCTGCTACTGCGGCGGCGGCCATCGCCATGCCATGACGGTGGTTGCAGTCGCAGTGCGGTGCTCGCTGCTTCCGTTCTTCGCTGCCTGCAATGAGAAGGCTTGGCGGTCCGGAGCGCTGCCGGGCCGGTAGTCCGTCAACGCACTTCGCTCCTGCCTGCCACATGTCCGCGAAGCATTCGGCACTGCCGTCGCCGTTTGCCGCCGCCGGCATCGCTTTGCCGGCAGCTCCCGCATGCCATATACTGTACCCCAGTATTGCATCATGTCGGATCCGCCATGCCCCATACCGCCCACGAGAAAAAGCGCGTCCTGGCCCGCGTGCGCCGCATCAAGGGCCAGGCCGAAGCATTGGAGCGCGCGCTGGAGGCCGGCGTGGACTGCGGTGCGGTGCTGCAGCAGATCGCCGCCATCCGCGGCGCCGTCAACGGGCTGATGTCCGAGGTGATGGAGGCGCACATCCGCGAGGAGTTCGGCCAGCCGGCGCGCACCGACGCGCAGCGGCAGGCGCGGGTGAAGGAAATGGCCGGGCTGGTCCGTTCCTATCTGAAGTAGCCGGCGCGCATGCCGTGATCCGTTTCCTTTTTTCCATCGTCGCAGGAGCCTTGCCATGAAATCACGCGCCGCCGTCGCCTTCGCCGCGGGCGAACCGTTGAAGATCGTCGAGATCGACGTCGCGCCGCCCAGGGCGGGCGAAGTGCTGGTGCGGATCACCCACACCGGCGTCTGCCACACTGATGCGTTCACGCTGTCGGGCGAGGACCCGGAAGGGCTGTTCCCGGTGGTGCTGGGCCACGAGGGCGCCGGCATCGTGGTGGAGGTGGGCGAAGGCGTGACCAGCGTGAAGCCGGGCGACCACGTGATCCCGCTGTACACCGCCGAGTGCGGCGAATGCCTGTTCTGCAAGAGCGGCAAGACCAACCTGTGCACCGCGGTGCGCGCCACCCAGGGCAAGGGCGTGATGCCCGACGGCACCAGCCGCTTCTCCTACGAAGGCCAGCCGCTGTACCACTACATGGGCTGCTCGACCTTCAGCGAATACACCGTGGTCGCCGAGGTCTCGCTGGCGAAGATCAATCCGCAGGCCAACCCCGAGCACGTCTGCCTGCTCGGCTGCGGCGTCACCACCGGCATCGGCGCCGTGCACAACACCGCCAAGGTGCAGCCGGGCGATTCGGTCGCCGTGTTCGGCCTGGGCGGCATCGGCCTGGCGGTGATCCAGGGCGCGCGCCAGGCCAGGGCCGGGCGCATCTTCGCCATCGACACCAACCCGGCCAAGTTCGACATGGCCCGGCAGTTCGGCGCCACCGATTGCGTCAATCCGAAAGAGCACGACAAGCCGGTCCAGCAGGTGATCGTGGAGATGACCGGCTGGGGCGTGGACCACTCGTTCGAGTGCATCGGCAACGTCAACGTCATGCGCGCGGCGCTGGAATGCGCGCACCGCGGCTGGGGGCAGTCGGTGATCATCGGCGTGGCCGGCGCGGGGCAGGAGATCAGCACGCGCCCGTTCCAGCTCGTCACCGGGCGCAAGTGGATGGGCACGGCCTTCGGCGGCGTGAAGGGCCGCAGCCAGTTGCCGGGTATGGTCGAGGATGCGATGAAGGGTGACATCGAACTGGCTCCCTTCGTCACCCACACCATGCCGCTGGACGACATCAATGCCGCCTTCGACCTGATGCACGAGGGCAAGTCGATCCGGTCGGTGGTGCATTACTGATACAGGGATCGGAGTCCCTCTCCCCTCGGGAGAGGGGCCGGAACGAGGGTGCGGCGAGGCCGCGTGCATGGCCGCGCAGCGTGTCCCGCAACGTCCGTCCCGGTTCAGCCCGTTCCGCTTCGTTCCATCCTCATCCGGCGCTTCGCGCCATCTTCTCCCACGGCGAGAAGGAAAACGGGAACTACCATGACGCTTGAACGCATCGAACACCGCGCCTGCTTCGGCGGCTGGCAGGACGTCTACCGGCACGAATCGCAGGCGCTGGGCTGCACCATGGACTTCGCCGCCTACCTGCCGCCGCAGGCGGCGTCCGGCGCGCGGTTGCCGGTGCTGTACTGGCTGTCGGGACTGACCTGCACCGAGCAGAACTTCATCACCAAGGCCGGCGCGCAGCGCTACGCGGCCGAGCACGGCCTGATCGTCGTCGCCCCCGACACCAGCCCGCGCGGCGAGGACGTGGCCGATGCCGAGGGCTACGATCTCGGCAAGGGCGCGGGCTTCTACGTCAACGCCACGCAGGCGCCGTGGGCCGCGCACTACCGCATGTACGACTACGTGGTCGAGGAGTTGCCGGCGCTGGTCGAGGCACACCTGCCGGCCTCCGGCGCGCGCGCGGTCAGCGGCCATTCGATGGGCGGACACGGCGCGCTGGTGGCGGCGCTGCGCAATCCCGGCCGTTACCGCAGCGTGTCGGCGTTCTCGCCGATCGTGGCGCCGACGCAGGCGCCGTGGGGCGAAAAGGCCTTCGCCGCCTACCTGGGCGAGGACCGCGAGGCGTGGAAGCGCTACGACGCGGTGGAATTGCTGGCGTCGGCGCAGGAAAAGCTGCCGCTGCTGGTGGACCAGGGCGATGCGGACGAATTCCTGCGCGAGCAGTTGAAGCCGGACCTGCTGAAGGCGGCGGCCGAGGCCGCCGGCCATCCGCTGACGCTGCGCCTGCAGTCGGGCTACGACCACAGCTATTACTTCATCGCCAGCTTCATCGGCGACCACATCGCTCATCATGCGGCCGCGTTGAAGCGATGACGCCCATTCCGTAGTAGCTCTCTTGTGGGAGCGACGCAAGTCGCGACCGCTATCCGTGATGCGACCGAGAGATGGTTCTGCGCTCCATGCCTGATCGAAAGCGGCTGATGGCGTTTCCGCGATCCGTGAGGCTTGCACCGGTGGAGCTACGATGGCCGGACGCCGTGCGGTCGCGACTGAAGCCACTCCTGCAGAAGGACGGCACCCTTTCCCCGGCTGTTGTAGGAGCGACGTCAGTCGCGACCGGCGAAAGAAGCGCCCTCTAGCAACCAGGGGCGCCGCGGAAGAGGGGGAAGAGGTGTGCCTTCCAAGTTCCCCTTCGCTTCATTCCTTGCGAATGGATTCCCGCACGCTTTCCCCTGTCGCGACTGACGTCGCTCCTACAGCAGCCTTGAAGACCAAGGTCATGGGCGGGAGAGCTGCATTGCGTCTTCCGCCAGCGCGAAATCGGTGTATGCGAAGCGGCCGTCGCGCAGTTCGGTGGCGCCGCGCGCCAGCGGCAGTGGGGCGCTGAACATCGGGCCGGCTTGGACGCAGGTGTGGAATTCGCCGTTCTCGCCGCAGGGGTCGACGCCGGCCGGCAGGTCGGCGAGCAGGGCGGCGTCGAACGCGCGGCTCGCGAAGCCAATGTCCAGTTGCCGCGTGTCCACGCAGCACAGGTCCGCGCGCAGGCCGCCGACGATCATCTCGCGGGCGAGCGCGGCGGTGTCGCGGCCGAACAGGGGCGTGAGCGCCTTCCAGCCGATGCGCGCCAGGCTGTGCACGCGGTAGGCGCGGATGTCCTCCAGCAGCAGGTCGCCGAACGCCACCGTGCACAGGCCCGGCCAGCGCGCGGCAGCCAGCGCCAGCGCATCGGCCATGGCCTGTTCGTAGTCCGCGTTAGCGCATTGCGCCGGGATCGCGGCTTCGATCAGCGGCAGTCCCGCCGCGCGCGCCTGCGCGTGCAGCACTTCGCGGCGGACGCCCTGCATGGACGCGCGGCCCTGCTCGCGGGCGACCGTGGTCAGCAGCCCGACCACGGCCACGTCGGGACATTCGCGCAGGACGTGCAGCGCCCACGCGGCATCTTTGCCTCCGCTCCAGGCCAGCAGGACCGGGACGGGAGCGCCCGCGGTCCCCGCGTCGTGCGTCACGCGGCCGACACGTCCCGCAGTTCCCAGCCGTTGCCGGCCAGCAGGCGCAGGCGGTGCTTGAGCACGTGGCCGGGGATGGAGGAGGTGGCGACCAGCAGGATGCTCAGGTCGTCCTGCTGCCCGCCGACCACGGCGTTGGCGTCCACCGTGGCCAGGCCGGGATCGACCTCGTCGGGTTCGGGCTGTCGCGCGCGCCAGCGCTCGAACAACGTGCTGGTGCGCAGGGCGTCCTGCAGTTCGGCGGCGAATTCCTGCGCGCCGTGGGCGTGGAAACTGAAGGCCGGATCGCTGCCGCGGGCGCGGCCGGGATCGGGCAGGCTGATGTAGTAGCGGACCGCCATGGCACCCCCGGTTGAAGCCAGGGCCATAGCGTATCCACGCCGTGTTAGGCCGCCGTTATGCGGCCTTGAAGGGTGCCGGCGGGGCGGCGAAGGCGACCACCACCGCGCCCTTGCCCACGTTGACCATGCCGGTCAGGCTCATCACGCTCTCGAACACTTCCACGCCCTTCTCCGCGCAGATGTCGCGCAGCCGCCCGTAGCCGGGCAGGGCGTGCATCTCCGCCAGTTCGCCGCCGTAGCTCAGGCACACCGTCGGCGTCATCAGCCCCGCCGTCACCCGGCTGCCGGCGAACTTGAACATCTGCTCTGCCGCGTTCTCGAAGCCCTTGATCTTGGCCACCGGCTCGGTGTTGCCGGCGTGGCCGTACAGCACCGGCTTGATGTCCAGCGCGCTGCCCAGCGCGGCGCTGAGCAGGCCCACGCTGCGGTCGCCCTTGGTGCGGGCGCGGTTGCGCAGGTAGTACAGGTCACGCGGGATCATGTAGCCGTGGGTGTTCTGCGCCAGTTCCTCCAGGCGCACGCGGATCTGCTGCACGCTGGCGCCCGCCTCGCGCATGCGCACCGCCTCCACCGCGGTGATGCCCTGCGCGGCGAACAGGTTCTGGGTGTCGATCACCCGCAGCGCGAACGGCGAGTTGTGGCCCGCGGCCTGCCGCACCGGCTTGTAGTCGTTGAGGATCGCGAAGCTGGCCTGCATCGCGTTGTCGTGGATCGGGCTGCGGGTCTTGGTGATCGTCATGCAGAACACGTGGTCGTAGTCGATCACCAGCCGGCCGAGGAACAGGTCGCGGATCTGGTTGACGGTGAACGGCGTGGTCTCGGCCTCGTGGCCGCGCTCGGCCACGTGCGCGTGCAGGAAGCTCAGCGTGGCCTGTTCGTCGCGGTGGTCGGCTAGCACGGCCTCGCCGATCCGCACGGTGATCGGCAGGATGACGATGTTGTGCTTTTCCAGGTAGTCCAGCGGCAGGTCGCACGCCGAATCCACGACAATCCCGATGCGCATCTGGCCCCTCCCGGCATCTGCGGCATTTGCCCCCTAACTTCGGGAAACTAGCCGACAACGCGGCGCGAGTGGCGAGGTAAACGCATGAAGTGTGAGTCATATCACTTTCAGCGGCCGCCCGTTGCCGCCGGCCCGGCGCTGCCGCCACGCCCCCGGCGCCACGGAGGCTGCCGGGCACGTAAAGGATCAGGCCCGGCAGTGCCGCCGCCCGGCCGGTGGCACGGCGGCCGTCAGTGCGGATACGCCCGCGGCAGCGTCCCGGGATCGCGCAGGTAGCGGTCGCGCAGTTCGGTCTGGCGCGAACGCATCGGCATGGCGCGCCCGCCCAGCCAGACCTGCTCGGCGGTATGCGCCACGTCCAGCGGATCGCCGCTCCACAGCACCAGGTCGGCCAGCTTGCCGGGTGCGATGGTGCCCACGCGGTCGCCCACGCCGAACGCCTCGGCCGGCACCCGGGTCAGGCCCGCCAGCCCGTCTTCCCACGGCAGGCCGTAGGACACCGCGTTGCCTGCCAGTTGGCGGACCTTGCGCGCGTTGTGCGAGGCGTCGCCGTCCTGCGCGAAGCCGACCGCCACGCCGGCGGCGTGCAGTCGCGCCGCGTTCTCCAGGCCGGCGCCGATCTGGTCGAAGTCCGCCGGCAGGTCCGCCAGCGCATCCACGAACACCGGTACCTTCGCCCGTGCCAGTTCCGGTGCCGCCTTCCACGCTTCCGCGCCGCCGGCGACAGCGATGCGCACGCGCTCGCGCTGCGCCCAGCGCAGCAACTGGTGGATGTCCGAGGCGCGGTTGACGCTCACCACGATGCGGCCGTCGCCGGCCAGGTAGCGCGCCAGCACCGCACGGCCGGCGGGCGTCAGCAGCGCATGCGGCGAATCCGCCGGCACGCGCCCGCGCGCCTCGGCCACCATCTGGTCCAGCAGCATCCACTGCGCTGCGCGCGACTTGCCGCTCAGGTCTGAGGCCGCGCTGCCCAGCCGCACGAACAACGCGCGCGGCCCGATCGGGTCGGCGCCGCCGTCCAGCCGCATCACGCCGCCTTGGCCGGCGATGAAGGAGCCGCCGGTGGTCGCGCCCAGCAGGGTGAAGCCGATGCCTTCCACCCGCGCCACCGGCACCAGCACCGAGGCCGGGTTGTAGGCCATGGTGACGTCGAACTCCGGCCGCATCGGCTGCTGCGCCAGCGTCACCGCCGCGTCGTCGGTGGACGATTCGCCGGAGACCTCCTCGATGCCGATCTCGCTGATGCCGCCGAACAGGGCCGGCGTCAGCGGACGCCCGCCGGCTTCCACCACTGATGCGCCGGCCGGTGCGGCCAGTCCGCGCCCCACCGCCTGCACCACGCCGTCGCGCACCAGCACGTCGGCCCCCTGCAGCGTGCCCTGCGCCCCGGCGGTGTGCACCGTGGCGTTGCGGATCAGCAGCGCCTGGCCCGCGCGCGCGCCGGCGTCCTGCGCCGATTGCGCCGAGGCTGCCTGTACGGACACGGCGAAGAGCAGGGCGAATGCGCTCTTGGCCGTCATCCGGGCGAAGGCCGCGATACTTCCGGCTTTCGCCTTGCGCGGCGGCAGCGAGGGCGGCATGGATTCCGGCCTGCGCAGGAATGGCGGCGCAGGGATGGCGTCATCAAGGTATGCGGCACGGCCTTCCGGTTCGATGCCGCTTGCCACTGCGGCACTGCATCCCGACAGGGCACTGTCTCCTGGCTTGAACGGAAGTTCTGCCTCGGGCATCGCGCCGGGCCGGGAGATTCGTGTCGCCGCCACCCCCTGCATCGCCATCCCGGCGAAGGCCATGGTCCCTGTGGACGTTGCCGTGCCATGGGCGGGGGAAAGCGAGCCGGCTTCCGGCTTCCGCCGGGATGCCGCCGCGGAGCATCGATGGGCAGCGTTCACGGCATCACCTCCTGGCCCAGCAGGAAGTCCGACTTGGGTTGCCGTGCCGGGTCGTGGCGGTCGTACAGCCGGGCGCCGTCGATGTAGACCTGCTCGGCCTTGGCGTACACGCTGAAGGGATTCTGGTTCCACACCACCACGTCGGCCATCTTGCCCGGCTCCAGCGTGCCGGTGCGGTCGGCCACGCCCAGGGCGCGGGCGGGGTTGGCGGTCAGCCAGCGGATCGCGCGCTCGGGCGCGATCTCGCCCATGCCGGCGCGGCGGGCGTTGGCGATGACCTTGGCCGCCTCCTGGTTGAGCCGCTGGATGCCCTCCTCCGAATCCGAATGCACAATGGCGCAACTGTTGGCCGGGCGGTCCACCAGCGCGATGTTCTCCTGGATGCCGTCGAAGGCTTCCATCTTGAAGCCCCACCAGTCCGCCCACAGCGCGCCGCAGACGTTCTCCTGCGCCAGCCGGTCGGCCAGCTTGTACGCCTCCACGCCGTGATGGAACGCGGCGATTTTGAAGCCGAATTCCTTCGCCAGGTCCAGCATGGTGGTCATCTCGTCGGCGCGGTAGCAGTGGATGTGCACTAGGATCTCGCCGTTGATGGCGCCGGCCAGGGTGTCCAGCTTCAGGTCGCGCTTGCCGCCGCTGTCGCCCGCGCTGTCCGGCTTCTCGCCGCCGGAGGCGCGCTCCCACCAGCGCTTCTTCTTTGGCTGCTGCGGCTTGGGCGCATTCTTCTTCAGGTATTCGCTGGCGTCGATGAAGGCCGCGCGGTAGCCGGCCACGTTGCCCATGCGCGTGGCCGGGCCGCCCTTCTGGCCGTAGACGCGCTTGGGGTTCTCGCCGCAGGCCATCTTCAGCCCCCACGGCGCGCCGGGGAACTTCATGCCCTGGTAGCTGGTGGAGGCGACGTTCTTCAGCGTCACGCCGCGGCCGCCGACCAGGTTGGCCGAGCCGGGCAGGATCTGCAGGGTGGTGATGCCGCCGGCCAGCGCGGCGTGGAAGCCGGGGTCCTGCGCCCAGATCGAATGCTCGGCCCAGACGTTGGCGGTCACCGGCGAGACCATCTCGTTGCCGTCGCTGTGCGCCTTCACCCCGGGGCTGGGGTACACGCCCAGGTGCGAATGCACGTCGATCAGGCCCGGCGTCACCCACTTGCCGGTCGCGTCCACCCGGGTGGCGCCCGCCGGCGCGGACAGGCCGCGGCCCACCGCCGCCACCTTGCCGCCGTCCAGCAGCACGTCGGCGCCGTCCAGGCGCTCGCCGGTGCCGGTCAGCACGGTGGCGTTGGCCAGCAGCACCGGGCCGGACGGCACCGGCCGGTACGTGCTGGGGTACGGGTCCTGGGTGAAGCGGGAGGCGGCCGCCGCGTCGTGGGCGCCGCCGCCCAGCAGGGCCAGGGCAAGCCCGGCCAGCAAGGTCGTTCGCATGGTGTGTTCCCCGGAAGAGACCGGAAACCTAACCGCCCGCGGCGCGGCTTGCCAAGTGCAGGTAGCCGCGGGCGTGCCAGAATCGCGGCACAACAACAAGAACAAGAGGCGTGCATGAAGGACAAGAACGAGATCGTCGACAACTGGCTGCCGCGCTACACCGGCGTGCCGCTGGACGGGTTCGGCGAACACATCCTGCTGACCAATTTCGGCGGCTACCTCAACGTGTTCTCGCAACTGACCGGCGCGCCCATCGTGGGCCTGGACCGGCCCATGGCCAGCGCCACCGCCGACGGCATCACCATGATCAACTTCGGCATGGGCAGCCCCAACGCCGCGACCATGATGGACCTTCTGTCGGCGGTCATGCCCAGGGCGGTGCTGTTCCTGGGCAAGTGCGGCGGGCTGAAGAAGAAGAACCAGCTAGGCGACCTGGTGCTGCCCATTGCCGCCATCCGCGGCGAAGGCACCAGCAACGACTACCTGCTGCCGGAAGTGCCGGCGCTGCCCGCCTTCGCCCTGCAGCGCGCCGTGTCCACCATGATCCGCGACCTGGGCCACGACTACTGGACCGGCACCGTCTACACCACCAACCGGCGCGTGTGGGAGCACGACGACGCCTTCAAGGAGTACCTGCGCAAGCTGCGCTGCATGGCCATCGACATGGAGACCGCCACCGTGTTCGCCGCCGGCTTCGCCAACCGCATTCCCTGCGGCGCGCTGCTGCTGGTCAGCGACCAGCCGATGATCCCGGAAGGCATCAAGACCGAAGCCAGCGACGCCAAGGTCAGCGCCCAGTACGTCGAGAACCACATCACCATCGGCATCGAGGCACTGAAGCTGATCCGCCGCAACGGCAAGTCGGTGCGGCACCTGCGGTTCGACGAGTGATGACAACGGAAAGCGTCTAGAGGGATGCCAGTGATGAATACCCGCGAGAAGGTGGCAGCATTTGCTGAAGAGTTGGTTCGCGCGTCGGAGGATGGCGTCAGGTGGCGGGATCTCTACTATCAAGCCATTGATCATTTCCCAGGAATACCGAAGAACACGGTGGTGGGGGCGTTGCATGCCTTCCGGAATAAGCTCCCCGTCGGCATCGTGAATCCTTCGCGCGGCATCTACAGGGTCGATACGCCGGGAGATGCGGGCCGGGACGAGTACGAGAGCGCCGCTTCGCCGAAGAAGGTCCGCGAAAGCGATTTCTATGAAGGGTTTGCAGCCTGGCTTCGTGACGATCTTCAAGAAGCCACGCATGCAGCGGCGGTGGGCGGGAATGGATTCGGCGGGAAATGGGGAACGCCCGATGTCGTGGGGCTCTATCGCCCGCTGATGAAGGACATCATCAAGTTCCCGGAAGAGATCATATCCGCGGAGATAAAGATCGATGTACAGGCGCCCATCGTGGCGTTCGGACAAGCGTGTGCCTATAAGTTGTTCTCCCATCGCGTCTACATGGTCGTGCCGAACGCCATGTCACCCTCCGACATCGAGAGGCTGGATGCGCTTGCCAATGTCGTGGGCATCGGACTGGTGACATTCAACGCCGATGACCCCGAGAGGCCGGACTTCAGGATTCGCGCTCGTGCCGGCAAGCACGAGCCCGACTATTTCTATGTCAACAAGATGATGGCGAGCTACGCGCCTTTGCTGGGGTTGTGAACTGCACTCAAGAGGAACAGCAGCCATGAACGAATCCACTGACGTCATCGCCTTCTGGCGCAACGCCGGCTACGAAAGATGGTTCGTGCGCGACGACGCATTCGACGCCCGGTTCGACCAGCGCTTCCGCGGCCTGCACTTCCGCGCGGCGCGGCGTGAGCTGGAAGGCTGGATGGGCGATGCGGAGGGCACGCTGGCGCTGGTGTTGCTGCTGGACCAGTTCCCGCGCAACTGCTTCCGCCAGAGCGCGCATTCCTACGCCACCGACGGGCTGGCGCGGCATTATGCCGGCCGCGCCATCGAGGCCGGCTTCGACGCGCAGGTCGCCCCGGCGCTGCGGATCTTTTTCTACATGCCGTTCGAGCATTCAGAATCGCTGGAAGACCAGCAGCGGTCGATGGACCTGTTCCGCGCGCTGGGCGACGGGAACTACCTGAAGTACGCGCAACTGCACTACGACCTGATCGCCCGTTTCGGTCGCTTTCCGCACCGCAACGAGGTGCTGGGGCGCGCGTCTACGCAGGAGGAGCGCGACTATCTGGCGGGTGGCGGGTTCAGCGGTTGAGCCGGGCGTGGTGCGACGCGATGGGTTGGTATGGGAGCGACGTCAGTCGCGACTGACGTCGCTCCTACAGAGGGGGACATGCGGCCGGCATGACACATGCGGGCCACGATGCGCGCAGCCGCCGCGCTTTTTTCCGGTAGGCGCAGACGGCAAAGAAAAAGCGGGCCGAAGCCCGCTTCCCTCTTCTGCTGCGCAGCGGCTGTCGCTCAATACTTGCCGAGCGTGCCGTCCACCGTGTCGGCCCAGGCATCGATACCGCCGGTGATGTTGTGGACGTTGGTGAAACCGCGCGCGCGGAATTCCTCCGCCGCCTGCTGGCTGCGGCCGCCGTGGTGGCACAGGAAGGCCAGGGCGGTGTCCTTCGGCAGCGCTTCCAGTTCGGTGCGACCGTTGCCGTCGAAGGTCCTGAACGGCACGTTGACCGAGGCGATGGCGCGCTCGTCGGCGGGGCGCACGTCCACCAGCAGCAGTTCGCCGGCGCGCACCTTCGCGTCGGCGTCGGCGGGCGACAGCGCCTGCACCGGCCGCGGCGCGTTGGGGTTGTCGATGGCCAGGCCCTTGCCGCGGATGTCGTCCACCCAGTCGATGGTGATGCCGTCGGCGCGGCGCGCGCTGCCCGGGTCGAACTGCACGCGCACGCCGTTGGATTCGGCGGCGATGGCGTTGGCGTTGTGCTGGGCGAGCTGGAAGTTGGGCTGGAACTGCGCGTTGATCGACAGCGACAGCACGGCGCCCGGGCCGGCGTCGGTCACGGCGTTCTTCAGCATCTCGGCCGCGGCCGGGGTGATGGTGATCTTCGGCGGCGTGCGGTCGGGCGCTTCCAGGCCCAGCAGCGACGCCAGTTCGCCGGAGTTGGTCATCTGCTCGATGATGTCGCTGCCGCCGACCAGTTCGCCGTCGACGTAGAGCTGCGGGATGGTCGGCCAGTCGCCGTAGAGCTTGATGCCCTCGCGGATCTCCTGGTCGGCCAGCACGTTGACGTGCGCGTAGTCCACGCCCAGCGAATCCAGCGCGCCGGCCGCCTTGGCCGAGAAGCCGCACTGCGGCATGGCCGGCTGGCCCTTCATGAACAGCACCACGCGGTTGGACTGGAGGAGGGATTCGATGCGCGAGCGCAGGGCGGGATCGAGGGACATGGGGGCGTTACCGTGGAAGTCGAGAAGGAGATTCTACGCCGCATGGCATCATGGGGCATGACCACGGCACGCACACTGCATCGTCCGCCGCGCCGTCCCGGCCTGATATTGGGCCTGTTGGCGCTGTCGCAAGCGGCGGTGGCCTGGCTCTGGTGGCGGCTGGGCTGGCAGGCCGGCCTGGCGGCGATGCTCGCCAGCCACCTGCCGGTGGTGTGGGCCACGCTGCATCCGCGCGCCACGCTGTTCTGTCCCGCGCTGTCCCGGCTGCCGATCCGCGAGCGCGTGGTGTGGCTGACCATCGACGACGGCCCTTCGGACGACACGCCCGCCTTGCTGGACCTGCTGGATCGCCATGGTGCGAAGGCCACCTTCTTCCTGGTGGGCGAGCGTGCGCTGGCGCGGCCGGACGTGGTGCGTGCCATCCGCGATCGCGGCCACGGCATCGGCAACCACAGCGCGAGTCATCCGGACGACCGCTTCTGGCGGCTGGGGCCGGGCGCGCTGGAGGCGGAAATCGGCCGCACCCAGTCCATCCTCACCGCCATCACCGGGCAGACGCCGCGCTGGTTCCGCAGCGTGGTGGGCATGACCAATCCGTTCGTCGGGCTGTCGCTGAAGCGGCACGCGCTGGCGCGGGTGGCCTGGAGCGCGCGCGGTTTCGACGGCGTGGACTGCACGCCCGAACGGGTGCTGGCGCGGATCGTCCGCGACGTGCGGCCGGGTGCCATCGTGCTGCTGCACGAAGGTACGGCGCACGGGCACAACGTGGCGATCCTCGCGCAACTGCTGGCATGGCTGGACGCGCAGGGCTATCGCACGGTGGTGCCGGATGCGGGGACGCGCATTGCGGCGGCGGCGGATGGGACGCGGCTTGCTTCGGGGAAGGATGTGCGCCGCGCTTGAGGCGGGCGTGTCTGCGCTGTGTTGCATGGGGTGTGGCGCGCGGCTCCGGATGGAGTTCCGCATGTCGATGTAATTCCGGCTGCCTCGGCCCTCGCCCCATCCCTTCTCCGGAGGGGAGAGGGGTTCATAGGGATGCGCGCAGCGCAGGCTATGCGAGCAGATGGTGGGCGACGGGGAATGCCAGGCGCGCCCATTCCGCGTACATCATGGCGGAGGGGTGGAGGCCGTCGTCGGCCAGCATCGCCGGTTCGGCGCCGCGGCTGCGGCTGAGCAGGGTGATGTCGACGAAGGCCACGCCGCGCTGGGCGCAGACTTCACGGGCCGCAAGATTGTAGGCGTCCAGTTCGCGCGCGATCTGCGCGGTGTCGCGGCCGGACTGCGCGGCGAAGGGGGTGACGCCCCAGTCGGGGATGGACAGCGCCAGCACGCGCGCGGGCCGGTTGCCGGCGAAGCCGACGGCGCGCCACAGCAGTGCGGCGAACTGTGCGCGGTATTCCTCCATGCCGCGGCCGCGGTACTGGTTGTTCACGCCGATCAGCAGGCTGACGAAATCGTGCGTGCCCAGCGGTTCGGCGGCGGTGATGGCGGCGTCGAGTTCGTCGGTGGTCCAGCCGGTGGCGGCGACGATGCGCGGATCGGCCAGCGGGATGCCTTCCGCGCGCAGCAGGCGCGCCAGTCGCATCGGCCAGCGGCCAGCTTCGTCCACCGCCTCGCCGATGGTGTAGGAATCGCCCAGCGCCAGGTAGCGCAGCTCGGTCTGCAAGGCGGCGGCGCGGGTGTGCAGGGTCGTCGTCATGGCGCCATGATGCGCCAAGTCGCGCGTCATCGCAGGCACCGGATCGTCCCGCCAAGGCATCCCTGTAAGAGGGGCTTCAGCCCCGACCATGATGCCCGGACATGCAGGGATGGCCGGCAGGCAGAACGGCGCGGGCGACACACGCTCCCTGCGCACGGCCCGTCAGCCGGTACGCAGGACGAAGGAGGAAGGCGGTCGGGGCTGAAGCCCCTCCTGCAAGGGGACTAGGCGGCGGCGGGGCGCGGCTTGCCCTTGATCGGTACCACCTTGGTCGCCGCTTCGGCGCGGCGGGCCAGGGCGCGGTCGATGCGGGCGAAGACTTCGCGCATCGTGTCGGCGTCGGGCAGCAAGGTCACGCGGAAGTGGTGGCGATAGGGCACGTTGAAGCTGGAACCTGGCACGACCAGCACGCCTTCCTCTTCCATCAGCGACAGCGCGAAAGCGTGGTCGTCGAAGCCCTTGGCCGCGGCGCCCGCCACCGCCGGGAAGGCGTACAGCGCGCCGGCCGGGTTCACCAGTTCCAGGTGCGGACTGGCCTCGCAGGCTTCGATCACCGCGCGGCGGGTCTCGTACAGGCGGCCGCCGGGCGAGCACAGTGCGGTGATGGTGTCCGGGCCGTTCACCGCGGCCTCGATGGCGTACTGGCCGGGCACGTTGGCGCACAGGCGCAGCGCGCTGAGCAGGTCCATCGCGTGCAGGAAGTCGCGCACCAGTTCGCCCTTGCCCGACAGCAGGCCCCAGCCCACGCGCCAGCCGCAGGCGCGGTGCACCTTGCTCAGGCCGCCGAAGGTCAGGCACGGTGCGTCGCCGGCCAGCGGCGCCACCGGCACGAACGCGGCGCCGTCGTACAGCACCTGGTCGTAGATCTCGTCCACCATCAGCAGCAACTGGTGCTTGGCGGCGATGGCGACGATGCGCTCCAGCAGCTCGCGCGGATAGGTGGCGCCGGTGGGGTTGTTGGGGTTGATCAGCACGATGGCGCGCGTGCGCGAACTGACCAGTTGTTCGATCTCGCCCGGATCGGGCAGGAAGTCGTTGTCCGGGTCGCAGCGGTAGTACACCGGGCGGCCGTCGTTGAGGATGGTGGCGGCCGACCACAGCGGATAGTCGGGCGAAGGCACCAGCACTTCGTCGCCAGGGTTCAGCAGCGCGCGCAGCGACAGGTCGATCAGCTCGGACACGCCGTTGCCGACGAACACCCGGTCGGCCACCGCGTCGGGCGCGTTGCGGCGCGCGTACATGGCCGCGATGGCCTCGCGCGCGGCCGGCAGGCCCTGCTGGTGGGTATACGGGTCGGTGCGGCCCATGTCGTCGGCGATGGCGCGCTGCAGGTGCTCCGGCGCGCGGAAACCGAAGGCGCCCGGATTGCCGATGTTGAGCTTGATCAGCTTGCGGCCCTGCGCCTCCAGCTCACGGGCTCGCCGCGCCAGTTCGCCCCGGATCTCGTAGCGGACTTCGGACAGGCGCTCGCGGGTGGCGAGCGGTTTGGCGGGCGAGGTGGGCATGGCGGCGGTGCCGGACGGGGCGCAAGGGGTGGGGAGGGGCCAAGCTTAACGGAAATTTAGCCGCCGCCAGCCCCGTCGCTTCAGGCTCCGTCTAGAATCCGCTCCCATGCCCGCCTCCCCTTCCAACCTTGCTCCCGACGCCGCCCCGCTGCGCGCCATCGGCTGGCCGTACACGGGCGAGCCCGGCGCCGCGGCGTGGCGGGAAATCCTGGCCGCGCATCCGCAGGCCCGGCCGGCGCGGGTGGTGGAACAGCACCGCTCCGGCTACCTAGTGGCCGACGCCCCCGGCGCCGCGCTGCGGGCCGAATCGCTGCCGGAATGGCAGCGCCCACGCTTCCCCGCCCACGAGCGTCCCGCCGTCGGCGACTGGGTGCTGCTGGAGGGCGGCGCGTCGCGCCCGCGCATCGTCGCCCTGCTGCCGCGGCATACCGGCATCAAGCGCGGCGCGGCCGGCGAGCACTACCACCAGCAGGTGATCGCCGCCAACATCGACACCGTGTTCGTCGTCTGCGGGCTGGACGCCGATTTCAACCCGCGCCGGATCGAACGCTACCTGCTGCTGGTCGGCGGCGGCGGCGCCCAGCCGGTCGTGGTGCTGACCAAGGCCGACCGGACTGAATACGCCGGCGACGCCGTGGAAGTGCTGGCCGATGTCGCCGCACAGGGCGTGCCGGTGATCGCCGTCAACGCCAAGGACCCGGCCAGCGTCGCGCAGCTTTCGCCGTGGCTGCCGGCCGGGCACACCGTGGTGCTGGTGGGCTCGTCCGGCGCCGGCAAGTCCACGCTGACCAACACGCTGCTCGGCGACGAGCGGATGAAGACCGGCGAAGTGCGCGAGCGCGATTCGCGCGGCCGCCACACCACCACCCACCGCGCGCTCATCCCGCTGCCATCCGGCGCCTGCATGATCGATACGCCCGGCATGCGCGAACTGAAGCCCACCGGTGAGGAAGACCTGGCCGAAGGCGGCTTCGCCGACATCGAGGCATTGGCTGCGCAGTGCAGGTTCCGCGACTGCTCGCACCAGCGTGAGCCCGGCTGCGCGGTGCGCGCCGCCATCGAGCGCGACGAACTGGACGAGGCCCGCTTCCTCAACTACCTGAAGCTGCGCGACGAAGTCGCCAGCGCCGCCGGTAAGCTCGCCGGCCGGCTCGCCGACAAGGCCAGCGCGCGCGTGCAGGGCAAGGCGCTGAACAAGCGCCTGGACGAGAAGTACGGCCGCCACTGAAGCCCCTCCGCGCAGGAGGGCATGAATCCGCCAACCCCCGGCCTCCCTGTAGGAGGGGCTTCAGCCCCGACGCTTCTGCCGGGGCGCAATGCCTCCCGGTTGGGCCTGAAGGCCTTCCTACAGGGATTGCAGCGGCAGGCGCGGTGTCGCGCCTGCCCTCAATGCCAGAAGTTGATGAAGCCGGTGATGATCAGCGCGTTGGTGAAGTCGATGAAGAACGCGCCCACCAGCGGCGCGACCAGGAATGCGCGCGGCGCCATGCCGTAGCGCTCGACCAGGGTGCGCATCACCGCCATCGCGTTGGCGGTGGTGCCCAGCATGAAGCCGATGAAGCCGCCGCCCATCACCGCCGCGTCGTAGTCGCGGCCCATCACCCGGAACACCACGCTGCAGAACAGCGCCACGATGACGACCTGCAATGCCAGGTTGACCATCAGCGGCGCGGCCAGCCCGGCCAGCTCCCACAGCTTGAGGTTCATCAGCGCCACCGCCAGGAACAGCGACAGGCAGACGTTGCCGATCAGGTCGGTGGTGGCGATCGGCAGGCGGAGCCAGCCGGTGCGGTCGTCTAGATAGCGGATCAGCGCACCCACCAGCATCGCGCCCACGTAGGCCGGCAGGGTCAGGCCGGCGGCGCTCAGGCCCTTGCTGACGCCGGCGCCCAGCCACATCGCCACCAGGATCACCACGATGCTCTTGAGCGCGTCGGACTCGCGCGCGGCCAGGTCGGGCGCGTCGTGGGCGCCGGCCGGCTCCGCCGCCGACACGTCGGGCGCGCCGGTGCGCGCGCCGCCGCGCAGCTTGTGGCGCTGGATCAGCAGCGTGGTCACCGGGCCGCCGATCACGCCGCCGCAGACAATGCCCGCCATCGCCGCCGCCACCGCGATGGATTCGGCGCCGCGCACGCCCGCCTGTTCGAACAGCGGCGCGAACGCCAGTCCGGTCGCCGGGCCGCCGGTGAGCGTAGTGGAGCCGGCCAGCACGCCGAACAGCGGGTGCAGGCCGAAGCCCGCGGCCACCGCCATGCCCAGCAGGTTCTGCACCACCGCGAAGCCGCTGGCCAGCAGCAGGAACACCACCACCTGCTTGCCGCTGATGCGCAGCAGCGACACGCTGGCGTTGACGCCGATGGTGGTGAAGAAGGCGATCATCAGCGGCGTCTGCAGGCCGGTGTCCAGCGTGAACAGGGTGGTGTCGTAGCGGCGCGCCACCAGCACCGCCACCGCCACCACCAGCCCGCCGATCACCGGGGCCGGCAGGTTGTAGCGCGAGAGGAAGGGGACGGCGCGGCACAGCGCATAGCCCATGAAGAGAGTCAGGCCGGCGAAGGCCAGCGTCTGTACCGCGTCCAGTTCCAGCATGCCCGTCCCGCATCGGATGACCAGGGCGAAAGGATAGTGCACGCGCGCCGCTTTTGCCGGCGACCGCGTGGGATGGCTAAAGTGTGAGCCGGGAGGACACCATGCAGGCCGAGATCGCCCATCACGCCGCCCTCGACGCCCGCATGGTCAAGGCGGCGCGCGGCATCAAGCTGCTGAGCTTGGCCAGTTGGCCGGCGCAGGTGCAGGAACCGTTCCTGGCCGCCGCCGCGCGCGGGCGCCCCGCGCCGCCGGCGGTCGATTACCCGCGCCTGGATTTCGGCGAGGCCCGCCGCGAACTGGCCGCGATCGCGCAGGCCGCCGACGAGGCGCATCCGCTGGGGCTGTACCTGCGCGAGTCGGCGCAGAGCTGGGACATCGCCGCGCAACTGCTGGAATCGCTAGGCACGCCGGCGGTGACCGCGCATTCCGTCGCGCTGTTCGGCGCCCCCGAGGAACCGCTGCCCGGCGACGGCCCGACCGCCCGCGACGCCGCGCGCCACTTCATCGGCATCGCCAACGAAATGGACCACGAGCTGCTGGCGCCGGAGGAGCAGATCCCGGTCTCGGCCACGGCGTTGCAGTTGCAACTGCAATCGGACCTGGACGATTTCTTCGACGCGCGCGTCATCACCGTGGAACTGGACCCGCAGTTGATCGCCAAGGCCGCGGCCGGCGCCACCCGCATCCGCCTGCGCCAGGGCGCGGCCTTCAGCGACTACGACCGCCGCCAGTTGTTCCACCACGAAGCGCTGGTGCATTCGCTGACCGCGCTGAACGGGCGTGGCCAGGCCGTGCTGCCCAGCCTGGCGCTGGCCTCGCCGCGGGTCACCGCCACCCAGGAAGGACTGGCGACCTTCGCCGAGCAGATCACCGGCAGCATCGACATCGAGCGGATGAAGCGCATCAGCCTGCGCATCGAGGCGGTGGCGATGGCGTTGTCCGGCGCGGATTTCGTCGAGGTGTTCCGCTACTTCGGCGAAGCGGGGCAGAACCCGGCCGAGAGCTTCGCCTCGGCGCAGCGCGTATTCCGCGGCGTGCCGACCGGCGGCGGCGCGGCCTTCACCAAGGACACCGTGTACCTGCGCGGGCTGGTCGGCGTGCACACCTTCTTCCGCCGGTCGTTGCAGCAGGACCGGCTGCGGCTGTGCCGGCGGCTGTTCGCCGGCAAGATGGCGCTGGAGGACGTGGCGCGCTTCGAGCCGCTGTTCGAGGCCGGCGTGCTGGCGCCGCCGCGCTGGCTGCCGCCGTGGGTCAGCCGCGCCAGCGGGCTGGCCGGGATGCTGGCGTTCTCGCTGTTCGCCAACCGGATCCGCCTGGACAAACTGGATCCGACCACGACGTGATGCGCGCGGCGGTTACGCAGCCGGGCGCTTGTAGGCGATGCAGTCCACTTCCACCTTGCAGTCCACCACCATCCGCGACTCCACGCAGGCGCGCGCCGGCGGATGCTCGCCGAAGTAGTGCTTGAACACGGTGTTGAAGGCGTAGAAGTCGCGCGCGTCGTCCAGCCACACGCCGCAGCGTACGACGTGCTCGGGGCCGTAGCCGGCCTCGGCCAGGATCGCCAGCACGCTCCGGATCACCACGTGCGCCTGCTCGGTCACGGTGCCGCCGACCAGTTCGCCGTCGCGCATCGGCACCTGGCCGGAGACGTACAGCCAGCCGTCGGCCTGGACCGCGCGCGAGAACGGCATGTGCTGCCGGCCCTGGCCGACGCCGCCTTCGGCGCCGTAGCGTGTGATGTCGTTCATGTCGTGGCTCCGTATGGGAAGGGTTGCGGCGCGAGGAAGCGGCCGTGGCGTTCGCCGGTCGCGTGCCGGCCGTCCCAGGCCAGCCGGCCGCCGACCCACACCGCGTGGATGCCCGCGGCCGGCCGCACCGGATCGTGGAAGTCGGCCACGTCGCGCACCGTGGCCGGATCGAACAGCACCAGGTCGGCGCAGGCGCCTTCGCGGATCGCGCCGTGGCCGTGCAGGCCGAAGCATGCGGCCGGCAGCCCGGTCATCTTGTGCACGGCGGTGTGCAGCGGGAACAGCCGCGCCTCGCGCACGTAGTGGCCGAGCACGCGCGGGAAGGTGCCCCACAGCCGCGGATGCGGGCGCGGATCGCGCGGCAGCCCGTCGGAACCGACCATGGTCAGCGGATGCGCCAGGATGCGGCGCACGTCGGCCTCGTCCATGCAGTGGTAGACCGCGCCGGCCGGTTGCAGCCGGCGCGCTGCTTCCTCCAGCGCAACGTTCCAGCCGGCGGCGATGTCGGTCAGCAGGCGTCCGCCCTGCTCCGGATGCGGCTCGGACCAGGTGACCAGGATGTCGTAGGCATCGGTGACCTGCTTCAGGTCCAGCGTGGACGAACTGGCGGCGTACGGGTAGCAGTCGCAGGCCACGTCGTGGCCGCGTGCGCCGCACTCCAGCGCCGCCAGCACTTCGGCGCTGCGGCCCCAGTTGCCGGCGCCGGCGCACTTGAGGTGGGAGACGCGCACCGGCGCGCCGCTGCGGTGGCCGACGGCGAAGGCTTCGTCCAGCGCCGGCACGATCTGCGCGAACTCGTCGCGCAGGTGGGTGGCGTACGCGTGGCGCGCGCCATCGAGTTCTTCCGACAGCGCTAGCACTTCGCTGTCCGGCGCCTGGAACGCGGAGGCGTAGGCCAGCCCTGTGCTCAGGCCCAGCGCGCCGGCGTCGAGGCTCTCGCGCAACTGCGCGCGCATGGCGGCGATCTCCGCGCTGGTGGCGGCGCGGTCCACGCGGTCCATGTGGTTCTGCCGCAGCGCGGTGTGGCCGACCAGCGCGGCCACGTTCACCGCCGGCCGCGCCGCCTCCACCGCGGTGCGGTAGTCGGCGAAGCGCGGATAGGCGAATTCGCCGTCGTCGCCGAGCAGGTTCATCGGGTCGGGCACGCCGCGGTCGCCGGCGCCGTGGCGCGGCACCACCGGGCTGGCGCTGATGCCGCAGTTGCCGACGATCACCGTGGTCACGCCCTGGCTGAGCTTGGCCGGCATCGCCGGCCGGCGGATCACTTCCAGGTCGTCGTGCGTGTGCACGTCGATGAAGCCCGGCGCCAGCGCCAGGCTGGCGCCGTCGATGCGCCGCACGGCGGCGGCATCGGCGAGCGTGCCGGCTGCGGCGACTGCGACGATGCGGCCGTCGCGCACCGCCACGTCGCCGTGCACGGCCGGCGCATCGCGCCCATCGAACACCTGCGCGCCGCGCACCAGCAGGTCGAAGGGAGCGTCCATCATTTCAGTCCCCCAACGGCAGGCGGTCTTCGCCGCCGCCGCGCCAGCCGTCCAGCGCCAGCTTGATCCGGCGCAGGCGTTCGCGGTTGCCGGCCGGATCGCGCAGCGCCACGGTGGTGGCGAGCACGTCGATGGCCAGCAGCATCGCGTAGCGCGAGGCCGATGGCTTGAACACGAAATCGGTTTCGTCCAGCGACAGCGGCAGCAGCCACTGCGCGCGCGCCGCCAGCGGAGTGCCGTCGCGGGTGAGTGCGGCCAGCGCCGCGCCGTAGCCGGCGGCGATCTCCGCCGCCGCCAGCAGTTCGGGATTGCGCCCGCTGACCGACAGCGCCAGCACCAGGTCGCCCGGCTCCAGCGTGGCCGCCAGCATGCGCATCGCCACCGCGTCGCCGCACGCGGCGGCGGGCAGGCCGAGGCGGGTCAGCCGGTGCTGCAGTTCCTGCGCCAGCACCGCCGAGCTGCCGCCCATGCCGAACACGTGCACGCGCCGCGCCGCCGCCAGCGCGTCGGCCAGCGCGTGCACCACCGGTTCGGACAGGCCGGCGAGGTTGCGGCGCAGCGCCGCTTCGGCGTCGCTGCCGATCTGCGCGTGCAAGGCCGGCAGCGGCGCGGCGCCGGCGTCGTCGAGGAAGCGCCGCCCCACCGCGCCGGCCTCGGCCAGGCGCGCGCGCAGTTCGCGCACGTGCGCGCAACCCAGCGCCTTGGCGAAGCGCGACACCGCGGCCACGCTGACCCCGGCGCGCGCGGCCAGTTCGGTCACGCCGGACTGCGCCGCCGCGGGCAGGTCGGCGAGGATGGCGTCGGCGATGCGCCGTTCGACCGGGCTGAAGGCGTCGCGGCGCTGGCGCAGTCGGTAGACCAGGTCGTGCATGCGCGCCTCAGAGCAGCGCGGCCAGCGCCGCGGTCAGGGCCAGCGCGACCAGCGAGATCATCGTCTCCAGCACCGTCCACGTGCGGAAGGTCTGCGCCACGCTCATGTTGAAGTACTCCTTCACCAGCCAGAAACCGCCGTCGTTGACGTGCGACAGCACCAGCGCGCCGGCGCCGGTGGCCAGCACCAGCAGTTCCGGGTGCGGATAGCCGGCCGCCAGCGCCACCGGCGCGACGATGCCGGCGGCGGTGCTCATCGCCACCGTGGCCGAGCCGGTGGCGATGCGCATCATCGCGGCCACCGTCCAGCCCATCAGCAGCGGCGAGAGTTCGAAGCGGTGCGACAGCGCGGTGATCTCCGCGGCCACGCCGGTCTTCACCAGGATGCCGTTGAGGCCGCCGCCGGCGCCGACCAGCAGGGTGATCGCGGCGGTCGGCGCCAGGCATTCCTGCGAGAACCGCAGGATCTGCTCGCGGTCGAAGCCGCGCATCAGCCCCAGGGTGACGAAGCTCAGCAGCGTCGCCAGCAGCAGCGCCACCACCGAATTGCCGACGAAGTGCAGGAAGCCGTTGAGCGCGCCACCCGGCACGGCTAGCGCGTCGGCCCAGCCGCCCAGCAGCATCAGCCCCACCGGCAGCAGCAGCGTCGCCACGGTGATGCCGAAGCCGGGCAGGGCCTCGTCCGGCGCCTCGCCGTGGCCTTCGTCCAGCAGTGCGCGCTGCATGGGGTTGTGCGGCGGCAGCGCCACGCGCGGCGCGACGAATTTCGCGAACACCGGCCCCGCCAGCGCCGCGGTCGGCAGCCCCACCAGCAGCGCGTAGGCCAGCGTGCGGCCGACGTCGGCCTGGTATTCCTTCACCGCCAGCATCGCCGCCGGGTGCGGCGGCACCAGCCCGTGCACCACCGACAGCCCGGCCACCATCGGCAGGCCCACCAGCAGCAGCGGCACGCCGGTGCGCCGGGCCACGTTGAACGCGATGGGCACCAGCAGCACGAAGCCCACCTCGAAGAAGATCGGCAGGCCGATGCAGAACGCCACCAGCATCATCGCCCAGTGCACGTTGCGGGTGCCGAAGCGCGCGATCAGCGTGCGCGCGATGCGCTCGGCGCCGCCGGACTCGGCCATCATCTTGCCCAGCATGGTGCCCAGCGCCACGATCAGCGCGATGTGCCCCAGGGTGCGGCCGACGCCCTGTTCGTAGGCCGCGACGATCTCGCCGGCCGGCATGCCGGCGGCCAGCGCCAGCCCCAGAGAGACCACGGTGATGGCGATGAACGGGTTCAGCCGGAACCGCGCGATCAGCACGATCAGCGCGCCGATCGCGACGGCGGCGTAGGCCAGCAGCAGGCTTCCCTGGGTCATGCGCGGGTCCGCGGTGGGGGACGGGTCAGAAGTACGTGTGCACCAGGCCGGTCACCCGCCAGGCGTCGTCCACGCGCAGCAGGTGCCGCCACTTGTCGAAGGTCAGGCAGGGGTGGCAGATGTCGAAGCACAGCAGGTCGCCGACGCGCAGATCGTCGTCGTCGGCCAGGTCGAGGAAGGCGTGCTGGTCCATGATCCCGCTCAGCCGCCAGTGCGCGGGCGCGGGCTGCGGCGCGGCGTCGCCGGTGCGATGGTGCAGCACCGGCAGCGGCAGGCCGGCGTCGAAGGCCGCGTCGCGCTTGCCCAGCCCGACGATGGCCCGCCCCGGCTCCGGCCGCGACTGCACGCAGGCCCACAGCCGCAGCGCCGGACGCAGCCCTTCGGCCATGGTCTTGGCCACCGGGTTGCAGGCGTGGATGCGCGCGTCGGCCTCGCGGTAGGCACCGGCGTCGTGGGTCAGGTAGCAGCCCGGGCGCAGCAGCACGCGCACGCCCGGGTCGCGCGATGCCTCGGCGAATTCCTCGGCCACCACGTCGTACCAGGCCGAACCGGCGCCGGACAGCAGCGCGCGCGGCTCGGCGAAGCCGCCGGCCCGTTGCAGCGCGCGCAGCGCGGCGACGGTGCGGCGCAGCAGGGCGCGGATGCCGGCCTCGTCCTTCAGCACGCCTTCGTAGGTCTCCACGCCCACCAGCGCCAGCGACTGCGGCCAGCGCGCGACCGCGGCGGCCACTTCGCGCGCCTGCGCCTCGTCGCGCACGCCGGTGCGGCCGCCGGCCGCGCCGATCTCCAGCAGCACGCGCAGGCGCAGCCCCTGCGCGGCGAAGAACGCGCCCAGCGCCTCGGCGTTGGCGGCCGAATCGACCAGGCAGCAGAACTCGAAGCCCGGGTCGCGCAGCAGGCCGGCGACGATCGCCATGTTGGCGCGGTCGACCAGTTGGTTGGCCATCAGCACCCGGCGCACGCCGTGCCGGTAGGCGTCCCGCACCTGCGGCGCGGTCGCCAGGGTGATGCCCCAGGCGCCGGCCTCCAGTTGCAGGGCGAACAGCTCCGGACTCATCGTGGTCTTGCCGTGCGGCGCCAGTTCCACGCCGTAGGCGGCGATGAAGTCGCGCATCCAGGCCAGGTTGTGCCGCAGCGCCGTGTCGCACAGCACCGCCGCCGGCAGACTGACGTCGCCGTCCAGCAGCGACCAGCCCGTGGCGGCCACGTCCCCGGCCCGGGACGCACCTTCGCCCAGCCCCTTGCCCGTGAGGATGTGAATGGAATTTTCACTCATCGGGCTTTCCTCGTCGGGGTCTGGTGGGCGGGATGCCGGCGAGTCTGCATCGATATGAAAATAATTTGCAAGCTGGGACTGTCCCCGGCCCGCGCGGTCTGATGCTTTGGTACTAGCCCCGGCGGCGCCCGCGGCGTGCGTGCGAGACTGCCGTGCATGAGTCCGACGATCCTGGTCGCCGACGACCACCCCCTGTTCCGCGCGGCGGTGCTGCATGCACTGCGCGCTACCCTGCCCGGCGCCGCCGTGGTCGAGGCGGCCAGTGCGGGCGGGCTGGGGCAGGCGCTGGCGGCGCGCCCCGACACCGACCTGGTGCTGCTGGACCTGACCATGCCGGGCGCGCACGGCTTCTCCGCGCTGCTGCACGTGCGCGGCGAGCACCCGGAGGTGCCGGTGGTGGTGATCTCGTCCAACGAGCATCCGCGGGTGATCCGCCGCGCGCAGCAGTTCGGCGCGGCTGGCTTCATCCCCAAGTCGGCGCCGGCCGAGGCCATCGGCGAGGCGGTGGCGGCGGTGCTGGACGGCGGCACCTGGTTCCCGCCGCTGACCGCGGAGCGGTCCGAGCAGGACGCGGCGCTGGCCTCGCGGCTGGCGCAGCTCACCCCGCAGCAGTTCCGGGTGCTGCTGTGCCTGGCCGACGGCCTGCTCAACAAGCAGATTGCGCACGAGCTGGGGCTGGCGGAGAACACGGTGAAGGTGCACGTCACCGCCATCCTCAAGAAGCTGGAATGCCACAGCCGCACCCAGGCGGCGGTGCTGGTGAAGTCGCTGGAGCCGGAAGGCCCGCCGGTGGAATGAGGCCTCAGGCCAGCCAGGCCGGTAGCTGCAGCGCCAGCGGCACGGTCGCGGCGGCCAGCAGCGTCTGCCACGTCACCAGCGCGGCCATCAGCGGCGCGTCGCCGCCCATCTGCCGCGCCATGATGTAGGCGTTGGACGCGGTCGGCAGCGACGCATAGAAGCAGGCCGCCATGGTCACCGGCGCGCTCGCGTCCAGCGCGCGGCACACCAGCACCGCCAGCAGCGGCAATGCCAGCAGCTTCAGCGCGGAGGTCGCGCCCAGCCGCAGCGGCCGCACGTCGTCGCGGCGGAACTGCAGGCCGCCGCCCACGCACAGCAGGCCCAGCGCCAGCGCGGCGTCGGCCAGGATGTCCAGCGTCGCCGCCAGCGCTGCCGGCAGCGCCAGCCCGGCGAGGTTGAACAGCAGGCCGGCGAGCGTGGCCAGGATGATGGGGTTGCGCGCCAGCGTGAGGGCGATGCCGCGCGCGCTGGCGTCGCCTTCGCCCCACCACGCCAGCGCGACCACCGCGATGATGTTCACCGCCGGCAGGCAGATCGCCAGCGCCAGCATCACCAGCGCGGTGGTCTCCGGCGGGAACAGCAGCGCCGCCACCGCCAGCCCGAAATAGCTGCTCGGCCGCACCGCGCCCTGCATGATCGAGGAGCGGCTGGGATCGGGCAGGCGCGGCGCGAACCGCAGGCCGAGCGCCACCAGCCCGGTCAGCAGCAGCGTCGGCAGCAGAGCGGCGAGCGCGAGGTCGGTCGCGTCGGCGGCCGACAGCTTCAGGCGCGCGGCGCCGACGAACAGCAGCGCGGGGAAGGCGATGTAGAAGGAGAACCACTCCATCGCCGGGAACAGGCCCTCGGGCACGCGCCGCATCCGGCGCAGCCAGGCGCCGAGCAGCACGATCACCAGCACGGGGAGGATGTAGGTCAGCATGGGCTAAGCATCGCTCCGGTCGTCAGCGCGCGCGGCGCACGTGCAGTTGGGTCATCAGCGCGCGCAGCGCCGCCGGCTTCACCGGCTTGGCGAGGAAGTCCCAGCCGTTCTCCTGCGCCCGCGCGCGCAGCGCTTCGTCGCGCTCGGCGGTGACCAGGATCACCGGGGGCGCGGCGCCCCAGCGTGCGCACAGGTCCGCGTACACGGTGGGCCCGTCGGTATCGCCCAGGCGCACGTCGAGCAGCAGCAGGTCCGGCGCCTGCCCCGGCGCCGCGACGGCCAGCGCTTCGGCGGGCCCGGCGGCCAGCTCGACCTCGCATTCCCAGCGTTGCAGCAGCGCGCGCGTGGCCTCGCAGACGCGCGGGTCGTCGTCCACGCACCACACGCGGCGGCCGCGCAGCGGCGAGCCGTCGTCGGGTTCGGGCGGCGGCGGCGCGCATTCGCCGGCGGCCGCGTCCGCCGTGCCGCGCGGCAGTTCCACCCAGAACACGCTGCCGTGGCCCAGGCGCGAGCGCAGGCCGATGCGGTGGCCGAGCAGGCGGCCGATGCGCTCGACGATGGCCAGTCCCAGGCCGGCGCCGCGGTCGTTGGCCACGCCGTCGTTGAGGCGGCGGAATTCCTCGAAGATCTCCGCCTGCAGGCTGTCCGGGATGCCCGGCCCCTGGTCGTGCACCTCGATGCGCAGCAGGCCGCCGCGCCGGCGCACGCCCAGCAGCACGCGGCCGCGCGGCGTGTAGCGGATCGCGTTGGACAGGAAGTTCTGCAGGATGCGCCGCAGCAGCGCTTCGTCGCTGCGCACGGTGGCGCGGGTCGGCACGCGCGCCAGCGCCAGGCCGCGGTCCTGCGCCAGCATGCCGAATTCGCGGCCCAGGGTTTCCAGCAGCGGTTCCAGCGCGAAATCGCGCACATGCGTGGGCAGCGCGCCGGATTCCAGCCGCGAGATGTCCAGCAGGCTGTTGAGGATGGCGTCCTGCGCGGCCAGCGCGTTGTCCACGTGGTCGGCGATGCGCCGGGCCTCGTCCTCGTGCAGCCGCCCGCGCAGCGCGGAGACGAACATGCGCGCGGCGTTGAGCGGTTGCAGCAGGTCGTGCACGGCCGAGGCGACGAAGCGGGTCTTGTAGCGGTTGGCGTTCTCTGCCTCCTGCTTGGCCGCGGCCAGCGCGCGCGTGCGCTCCTCCACCCTGCGTTCCAGCGCGTCGGCCAGCGAGCGCAGTTCGCGCGCGGCGTTCTTGTAGCTGGTGATGTCGGCGTAGCTGGTAACGAAGCCGCCGTCCGGCAGCGGGTTGCCGCGGATCTCCAGCACGGTGCCGTCCTCCTTCTCGCTCTCGCGCAGGTGCGGCTTGCCGCTGCGCAGGTGGGCCAGGCGGCGCTCGATGGCGTCCTCCATCGGCCCCGACCCCAGCAGGCCGCGGCCGGCGTTGTAACGGAACAGGTCGCGGATGGGCTGGCCCACGCGCAGCAGTTCCGGCGGGAAGCGGAACAGTTCGACGTAGCGCGAGTTCCACGCCACCAGGCGCAGCTCGGCGTCGATGATGACCACGCCCTGCGGCAGGTGCTCCAGGCTGCGGCTCAGGCCGGCGTCGGCACGCCGCGCGGCCTCGACGATGCCGTCCTGGGCGGTGCGCAGTTCGCGCGCGTGCTGCTGCAGCACCGCTTCCAGTTCGGCGCGGCTGCGCTGGCGCAGCGCGGACAGGCGGCGGCGTTGCTGCACGAACAGCGCCAGGAACGCCAGCGCCAGCCAGCCGCCGCCGGCGGCCAGCGCCGCGCCGCGGCCCGCCGCCGCGACCGCCGAGGCGTCGTGCAGCAGATGCAGTTGCCAGCCTTCCTCGGGCAGGGCCATCGACTGCCACAACACCGCGCCGGCCAGTGGCGGGTCGGACAACTGCACGCGGCGCGCGCCGTCGCGCGGCGCGGCCAGGTCCTGCAACCGCAGCGGCGCGAGCCGTTGCCGCGCGTACTGGCGGGTGGCGGCCAGTTCGCGCCGTTCCTCCTCCGTCAGCGCGGTGAGCGTGCGGTAGCGCCAGGCGTCGCGGCTGGCGAGGAAGATCACCCCGTGCGCGTCGCTGACCAGCACGATGTCCGGCGTCTGCAGCCATTCCTGTTCCAGCGCGTCCAGGTCGATCTTGATGACGACCAGCCCGGCCACGGCGCCGTCGCGGCCGCTGATGGCCTGCGAGAGGAAATAGCCCGGCTCGCCGGTGGTCAGGCCGATGCCGTAGAACTGGCCCTGGCCGTCGCGCAGCGCCTGCTTCACGTAGGGGCGGAAGCTGTAGTCCTCGCCGACGTTGCTGGCGGGCTCGCGCCAGTTGCTGGCGGCCAGCGCCACGCCGCGGCGGTCGATCAGCGTCAGCGTGGACGAGCGGGTCACGCCGTTGGCGTCTTCCAGGCGCCGGTTCAGGGCGTCGCGGCGGGCGTCGTCCACCGGCGCGGACAGCGCGTCGCGCAGGTCCGGGTCCTGCGCCAGCACCTGCGGCAGGGTGCGGTAGCGGTCGATGCGCTGTTGCAGGGCCTGCGCGTGCAGGTCGAGCTGGCGGTCGAGCTGGGCGGTTTCCTCGTGCAGCGCGCGAGTGCCGGCCCAGTGGTAGGCCAGCGCCATGGCAAGCACGGTGCCGCCGAGGATGGACAGCAGGACCAGCAGGGTCTGGCGGTGGCGGCGGGCGTGCAGCATGGGGCGCAGTCTACGGGCGCGCCAGGGCATCCGTGCCGGCTAGTACCAATAGGTTATCGGTGCCGCAGCCATGCGGGGGTACAACATGCCGGCCACCGGGCCCGGTGGCGCCGCCCGTTCCGGAGTCCCCGCATGCACCTGGCCGATCCGCCCGCCGCGCCGCCGCCGCGCCAGCCGCTGTACCGGCAGCTCTATTTCCAGGTGATCGTGGCGATCGTGCTGGGCGCGCTGCTGGGCCATTTCGAGCCGGCGCTGGCCGAGGCGATGAAGCCGCTGGGCGACGCCTTCATCAAGCTGGTGAAGATGATCATCGCGCCGGTGATCTTCCTGACCATCGTCACCGGCATCGCCGGCATGACCCACCTGCGCTCGGTAGGGCGGGTGTTCGCCAAGGCGATGGCCTACTTCCTGTTCTTCTCCACGCTGGCGCTGGTGGTGGGCATGGTGGTGGCGCACGTGGTGCAGCCTGGCGCCGGCATGAACATCAACCCGGCCGACCTGGACCAGTCGGCGGTGCAGGGCTACGTGCAGAAATCGCACGAGCTGACCCTGGTCGGCTTCCTGCTGGACGTGATCCCGAAGACGCTGGTCAGCCCGTTCGTCGGCGACAACATCCTGCAGGTGCTGTTCGTCTCGGTGCTGTTCGGCCTGTCGCTGGCGCTGGTCGGCGAGAAGGGTCGCCCGGTGCTGGCGCTGCTGGAAGCGCTGACCGCGCCGGTGTTCCGGCTGGTGCACATCCTGATGCGTGCCGCGCCGATCGGTGCGTTCGGCGCCATCGCCTTCACCATCGGCAAGTACGGCGTGGGCATGCTGGTCAACCTGGCGTGGCTGGTGGGGTCGTTCTACCTGACCTCGCTGCTGTTCGTGGTCGTGATCCTCGGCCTGGTGTCGTGGTGGTGCGGGTTCTCGATCTTCCGCCTGATCCGCTACCTGAAGGCGGAACTGCTGCTGGTGCTGGGCACGTCCTCGTCCGAATCCGCGCTGCCGTCGCTGATGGAGAAGATGGAGCGCGCCGGCGCGGCGAAGTCGGTGGTCGGCCTGGTCGTGCCCACCGGCTACTCGTTCAACCTGGACGGCACCAACATCTACATGACCCTGGCCGCGCTGTTCATCGCCCAGGCCACCAACACCGAGCTGAGCCTGGGCCACCAGATCATGCTGCTGTTGGTCGCGATGCTCAGTTCGAAGGGCGCGGCCGGCGTGACCGGCGCCGGTTTCATCACCCTGGCGGCGACGCTGGCGGTGGTGCCGGAAGTGCCCGTGGCGGGCATGGCGCTGATCCTGGGCGTGGACCGCTTCATGAGCGAGTGCCGCTCGCTGACCAATTTCACCGGCAATGCGGTGGCCACGCTGGTGGTCGCGCGCTGGGAAGGCGCGCTCGACCGCGCCGCGCTGGCGCGCGCGCTGGGCGGTCCGCCCGCGCCCATCGCCGCCGCGCCGGACCCGGCCGCCGGTCCCGGCGACCCGACACGACTCACGGCCGACTGACGCCGGCCACGCCACGTCTCAGAGGAGGGACTGAACGATGCGCAGCAACCCACGTTCCGCGCCGCTGCGGAGCTGCTTGACCCTGGCCCTGCTGGCCGCGATCCAGGCCGCCGCCGCGCAGCAGGCACCGGCACCGGCCGGGCCCGCCCCGCAGGCCGAAGCTGCGCCGGCCGACGACGCCACCAACCTGGACAAGGTGGTGGTGGTCGGCTCGCACATCCGCGGCGCCGCGACCACCGACGCGCTGCCGGTGATGGTGGTCGGCGCCGAGCAGATCGACGCCGCCGGCGCCGTGTCCGGCGACGAACTGTTCCGCACCATCCCGCAGATGGGCGACGTGCTGTTCGACGCCTCCAACAATCCGCAGACCAGCAACGCCGCGCGCGGTGACGTCAACTCGGTCAACCTGCGCTCGCTGGGCGTGGGCAACACCCTGGTGCTGCTCAACGGGCGCCGGCTGGTGCAGCACCCGACCAGCCAGGGCACTTCCGACACCGGCACGGTGCCGGTGCAGAGCTTCAACTCCAACGCCATCCCGGTCTCGGGCCTGGACCGCATGGAGATCCTGCTGGACGGCGCGGCCGCCATCTACGGCGCCGACGCGGTGGCCGGCGTGGTCAATACGGTGCTGCAGACCGACTTCGACGGCGTCACCGCCAGCGCCCGCTACGGCAGCGCCGAAGGCACGCGCATGCACGAGCTGGAGGCGAACATATTCGCCGGCAAGAACTTCGATCGCGGCAACGTCTCGGTGTTCCTGAACTACGTGGACCGCTCGGCGCTGTGGGCGGCGGACCAGGACTTCACCGCATCCGACGACCTGCGCCCGCTGTTCGCCGATTACCCGGACTTCGCCGGCCTGACCGGGCTGGACGGGCGCTCCTCGCACACGCCGTGGGCGCGCCTGAGCGTGGGCCCGCGCGCGGTGATCCGCTCCAACGGCACCGCGGTGACCAACACCGCCGGCGCGTTCCGCGTGCAGCCGGAGAGCTTCGGCTGCGGCGTCAGCCTGGGCAACGGTCTGTGCCTGGCCAGCGGCAACCACAACTTCAACACCACCAACCGCGAGATGCGCTACGACACGCGTTACGGCACCACGGTGCGGCCGTCGGTGGAGCGCGTGAACCTGTACCTGACCGGTCACGTCGAGCTGTCCTCCGGCGTGGAGGCGTTCGGCGAGGCCGGCTACTACAACGCGGTCAGCGAGGCCACGCAGCCGCCGGTGGTCAACCTCAACAGCCTGTGGATCCCGGCCAGCAACTACTGGAATCCGTTCGGTGCGGCCACGCTGCCCGACGGCACGCCCAACCCCAACCGCCTGCCCGGGCTGACCAACGTGCCGGCCGCCGGCCTGCCGGTGCAGTTGGCCAACTACCGTTACGTCGACGCGGGCTTCCAGCGCGTGCGGGTGGAGAACTACCAGGCGCGCTTCGTCGGCGGCCTGCGCGGCCAGTGGCGCGGCTTCGACTGGGAGACGGCGCTGGTCTATTCCGAGGCCGAGGCCGAGGACCGTTCGCCGAACATCGACATGACCAAGCTGCAACAGCAGTTGGCCCTGGCCACGCCGGACGCCTACAACCCGTTCAGCGGCGGCTGCGCGGCCACGCCCACGCACAACGATTGCTCGCCCAGTTCGCAGGCGGCCATCGACGGCATCGTGTTCGACCTGGTGCGCAAGTCGCGCACCACGCTGACGATGGCCGACTTCAAGATGAGCCGCGGCGACCTGTTCGCGCTGCCGGCCGGCGACGTCGGCATCGCCTTCGGCGCCGAGGCGCGCCGCGAGACCCAGCGCGACGACCGCGACGCCAATCTCGACGGCACCCATACCTTCACCGACATGGTCACCGGTGCGACCAACCCCAGCAACGTGGCCGCGGTCAGCCCCAACCCGGACACGCACGGTTCGCGCAACGTCGGCTCGGCCTACGTCGAGTTCGCGGTGCCGCTGGTGTCGCCGGACATGGACGTGCCGCTGGTGCACCGGCTGGACATGCAACTGGCCGGGCGCTACGAGCACTATTCCGATTTCGGTTCGGTGGCCAAGCCCAAGATCGCGCTGGCCTGGGACGTGGTGGACGGCGTACGCCTGCGCGGTTCGTATTCCGAAGGCTTCCGCGCGCCCAACTTGGAGCAGACCAACGCCACCCAGTACGCGCGCCTGGCCAGCGGCATGGACCACGTGCGCTGCGAAGCCGACCTGCGCGCCGGCCGCATCGCCTCGTTCAGCGCGTGCGGGCAGAACACCGCCGGCGTGTCGCTACTGGTGGCCGGCAACCCGGACCTGGAGCCGGAGGAGAGCACCAACACCTCCTACGGCGTGGTGTTCCAGCCGAAGTTCATCCCCGAGCGCTTCGGCCGCTTCACCCTGACCGTGGACCGCTGGCGGATCAAGCAGGAGCGCATCGTCGGCCTGCTGGGCGCGCAGACCGCGCTGACGCTGGACTACCTGGAGCGCGTGCAGGGCGGCGCCAATCCGCTGGTGATACGCGCGGCGCCGACGCAGGAGGACATCGATTTCTTCGCCGGCACCGGCATCGACCCGGTCGGCCAGGTCACCGCGATCAGCGACCGCTTCATCAACCTGCAACCGCAGACCGCCGGCGGCCTGGACGTGGCGCTGGACTGGTCGCTGCGGCGCACGCGCTTCGGCAACTTCAGCGCCAACGTCACCGCGACCCGGCTGCTGGAATTCACCCGCGACCCGGGCGACATCGTCAACGCGCTGTACGCCGCGCGCGAGGCCGGCACCATCGACCCGCTGACGCCGCTGCCCGACCCGACCCGGCTGATCGGCCAGAACGGCCGCCCGGAATGGCGCGCGACCGGCTCGCTGACCTGGAGCAAGGGGCCGTGGCGCGCGGGCTATTCGGCGCAGTACATGAGCTCGTTCGAGCAGCCGCAACTACTGGGCGTGTCGGGCGACCCGTGGGTGGTGGACGACCGCCTGCTGCACAACCTGTACGGCCAGTACCGCTTTCCGGACAGCACGACGGTGCGCCTGGGCGTGCGCGACCTGACCGACGAAGGCCCGTCGCTGGCCGACGGCGGCTACCGCGGTTCGTTGCACAATCCGTGGGGCCGTTACTGGTACGTCAACATCAGCCGTTCGTTCTGAGGAGGACGCAGGCGCGATGCCCGGGATCAGCCATCGCTGGAAGGAATGCTGGCTGGCCGCCATGCTGGCGGCCGTCGCGGCGCCTGCGTTCGCGACGGCCGTGTCCCCGGTCGTTGGCGAGGCCGCGGACGTGGCTGCCGGGGCCGGCATGGACGTGGCGTTCGCGCCCGTGCCGTGCCCGGCGACGGTGGCCGCGCAGGCCGACTGCCACGAAGGGCGCGACGCGCACGGCGCCTGGCTGCTGGTGGCGATGCCGCGCGCATGGAACCGGCGGTTGATCGTGCACGCGCACGGCGGCCCGCGCCTGGGCGCGCCGCAGGCCGGCGACTCGGCCGAAGACCTGGACCGCTTCGCGGTGATGGTGCGCGCAGGCTATGCGTGGATCGGCACCACCTACCGCCGCGGCGGCTACGGCGTGCGCATGGCGGCGGCCGACACGGACCATGCCCGGCGCGTGTTCTGGGCGCGCTGGGGCCGGCCCGAACGCACGCTGCTGCACGGCCAGTCCTGGGGCGGCAACGTGGCGGCGAAGGCGGCCGAGCTGTACGCGCTCGATCTCGACGGGCGCGCGAACTACGACGGCGTGCTGTCCACCAACGGCCTGCTCTACGGCGGCACGCGCGGCTACGGTTTCCGCGCCGACCTGCGCGCGGTCTACCAGTACTACTGCCGCAATCACCCGGCGCCGGACGAACCGCAGTACCCGCTGTGGCAGGGCCTGCCGGCCGACGCGCGCATGACCCGCGACGAACTGCGCGCGCGCGTCGACGCCTGCACCGGCGTCGACACGCCGCCGGCGCGGCGCACGCCCGCGCAGGCTGCGCGGTTGCGCGACATCCTGGCGGTGACCGGCGTGGCCGAGCGGCAACTGGTCGCGCACCTGGCCTGGGGCACGTTCCACTTCCGCGACCTGGTGCAGAAGCGCCTGGGCGGCCGCAATCCGTTCGACAACGCGCGCACCGTGTACCGCGGTTCGCACGACGACGAAGCCTTGAACGCGGGCGTCGAACGCTTCGCCGCCGATCCTGACGCGCTGGCTGCGCTGGGCTACGACGCCGATCTGTCCGGCCTGATCGTGGGGCCCACGGTGACGGTGCATGCGCGGCACGATCCGGTGGTATCGCATGAGGCGGATGCCGCATATGCCGCCACCGTGCGCGCGGCGGGGCGCGATCGCCTGCTGTTGCAGGCGACCACCGACGAGAATGACCACAGCCGCCTGCGGGACGCGACCTGTCTCACCGCGTTGCGCGTGCTGGAACGCTGGCTCGACACCGGCACGCGGCCGGACGCAGGCGCGTTCGCGCGCACGTGCAGCGCCGTGTCGGAAAAGCGCGACGACTGCCGTTTCGAAGCGCCCTGACAGCACATCGTGCGTGTGTTTCGTGGTGCGCCGCCGCAATCCCCGCGGGCCCGGCGATGGTGGGGAACGGGTAGAATTCCCGCCATTCCCGGCTTCATCACAGGCACCGGTTCCACAATGACGAATGAAGATCTGAAGCAAGCGGCGCTGGAGTATCACCGGCAATCCCCGCCGGGGAAGATCAAGG
>ERZ761602.864-NODE-864-length-60422-cov-6.704723_pt1 | contig 60422 bp, 38 predicted proteins | sample MGYA00512165_ERZ761602 | MGnify/ENA primary metagenome ERZ761602 (study PRJEB28899, sample SAMN02445085) | bioreactor sludge metagenome | biome: EBPR sludge; isolation source: Thorneside wastewater treatment plant | place: Australia: Brisbane, Thorneside Wastewater... | reverse complement strand
TGCGGTGCGCCCTGCGGTCGCTGCTGCTGCTCCGGTCGCGGGCCGCGCTGCTGCTGCGGTGCGCCCTGCGGTCGCTGCTGCTGCTCCGGTCGCGGGCCGCGCTGCTGCTCCGGTGCGCCCTGCGGTCGCTGCTGCGGCGGAGGCGGCGCCTGCGGCCCGCCGCGCAGACCGAGCGCGTCGCGGCGCTTGCGCTCGTCTCGGTCGGCGTCGTGGATCAGGTCGCGCACCGACTCGGTGCTCATGCGGCGCTGAGGCGGGCGATAGCGCCCGGTGAGGCGCGTGTCGGCCGTGAGCGCGTTGAGCTCGAAGAGATCCCACATCTCCTCGGCGTAGGGCAGCCGACGCGCGTTCGGCACCGAGCGCGCCAGGAAGCGGTGGAAGTTCTCCACGTCGCGCAGGAGCAGCCTGCGTGCGTTGGTGTTGCTCGCCGTGTCGACCGACTGCGGAAAGTCGATGATCACCGGGCCGTCGCTGCCGATGAGCACGTTGAACTCGGACAGGTCGCCGTGCACGACGCCGACGGCGAGCATGCGCACGACCTCTTGGATCACGCGTTGGTAGACGTCGTGGGCCGTGTCGGGGTCGAGGGAGAGATCGCTGAGCCTGGGCGCCGGGTTGCCCTCGTGGTCGCCGATGCACTCCATGACGAGCACGCCGTCGATGAAGATGTAGGGCACCGGCACACGCACGCCGCCCGCGTGCAGGCGGTGGATCATGTCCACCTCGGTGGAGCGCCAGGCGGCTTCGTCTTGGGCGCGGCCGTGCTTCGTGCGCTTGTGCATCGCGCGCTGGTCACGCGAATTCCGCGTGCGGCGCCCCTCGGTGTACTCCGCGCGGTTCTTGAAGCTGCGGTTGTGCGCCTCCTTGTACACCTTCGCGACGCACACCTCGCCGCGCGCCTCGACCAGGTAGACCTGAGCCTCTTTTCCGCTCATCAGCGGCCGGAGGACGCGCTGGATGATGCCGTCGTCGATGAGCGGGGCCAACCCGTCGGGCATGTGCACAGGGATCGCCGGGCACCCTACTCGATTCGCGGCGCGGCGAAATGCCGTGTGTGCGGGCCTCCGGCCTCAGGCCTGCGCGAAGTCCTTCGGCACGTAGAACAGGCTGCGGATCCCGAAGAGCACGGCGGCGCCGGCCATGAGCCCGGCGAAGAGCCAGAAGAACTGCGCGAGCGCGAGGCCGCCGAACTGCGCGACGAGGCCGGTGAGGATGTTGCCGGTCGCGACGGCGAGCAGCCAGAAGCCCATGACGGTCGACTTCATGCGCCGCGGGGCCTGCGTATAGGCGAACTCGAGACCGGTGATCGACACCATCACCTCGGCGAGCGTGATGAGCACGTAGGGCACGACCTGCCACCACACGCTCACCGTACCGGGCGCGGAGGCGTCGATGCGCTGCTGTACGAGCGCGACCGCGACGAAGGAGGCCGCGGCGAGCACCATGCCGACGGTGATGCGCCGGAGCGGCGTGGTCTTCACCCCGAGGCGCTCGGCGAGCCCGTAGAGCAGGTTCATGAGCGGGATGAAGATCATCACGAGCACCGGGTTGAGCGCCGGCACCTGCGAGGGGTCGAACTTCATGTCGCCCCAGAGGCTGAGGTCCATCATCTTCGACTGGCGGATCCACGACGAGGAGTGCTGGTCGAAGAGCGACCAGAAGATCGGGATCATGGGGAAGAAGATCGACACGACCTTGAGCACGGCCACCGTGCCCTCGACGACGTCGAGGCCGAAGTGCGCGACCGCGGGCGCGAAGAAGCGGCTCCTCGCGAGGCTCGAGGCGCTCGGATCGACCAGCTCGACGCGTGCAGCGTCGCCGCCACGCAGCGCGCGCGTCACCGACCAGATCATCACCGCGAGGAAGCCGTCGTCCGGGGCGCGGCGCTGGCGCTGGAAGAAGAGCGCGAGACCCGCGCCGAAGGTCGCGAGCGTGAAGCCGAGCAGGGCCGGCCACGACCAGGCGAGCACCTTGGCAGTCACGAAGAAGTGCGTGAACGACACGAACAGCAGCATCGAGCTGAGCGCGTCGAGCAGGCCGAGCCCGCCACCCGGCTTGGCCGGCACGTGCACGAACTTGTTGCGGCCCATCCAGAAGATCACCGTCGCGATGAACATGAGGATGCCCGGCACGCCGAAGGCCACGCTCGCGCCGTAGGTGCTCTTGAGCCAGGGGATGAGCAGCGTGGAGCCGAAGGAGCCCAGGTTGATGCTGAAGTAGAAGATCTGGAAGATCGAGCGCACACGGAACCAGTTGTTGGTGCCGAACTGATCTCCGACGTTGGCCGAGACGCAGGGTTTGATGCCGCCCGAGCCGACGGCGATGAGCCCTAGGCCGACGTACATGCCGAGCAGGGTGTCGTCGGCGACCGCGAGCACCGCGTGCCCGGCGCAGTAGACGAGCGAGAGGCCGAGGATGACGCGGTACTTGCCGAGGAAGCGGTCGGCGAGCACCGCGCCGAGCATGGGCACGAGGTACACGCTGGCCTTGAAGAAGTGCATGTCGCCGGTGGCGAGATCGTCGGCGCGCTTCTGCACCTCGCCGGCGAGCACGTACAGCGACGAGAGGTGCACGAAGAGGATCGCGCGCATCCCGTAGAAGCTGAAGCGCTCGCAGGCCTCGTTGCCCACGATGTACGGCACGCCCGGCGGCCAGCCGGTGGTCTCGTGGTCGGGCGTCGTACGTCGGGTGCTCACCGGGCAGGGCTACGCGACACGGGCCGCGAGGCCAAGTGCTACGGCGCGAGCGCGAGGGTGCGAGCGGAGCTCACCCGTCTCGCCCCATGCGAACTAGGATCGGCGCCATGAGCGGCCCGGCCGACGACGAGCCTCGCTTCCTCGCGCGCACGACCCAGCTCGCGGTGTCGAGCACGGCCTTGGGGGCCACGATCCGAGCGCTCCCGGTCACGTTCTCGGACGTCGACACCGAGGCCTTGCCGCGCATCTCGCTCGGGCCCCAGTACGCAGAGGTCGGCGCGCGCCTGGAGCAAGCCTCGGATCTCGTGCTACGCGCCACGCTGGGGGAGGGCGGCATGGGCAGGGTGCACCTCGCGGAGCAGCGCTCGCTCGCGCGCGAGGTCGCCGTGAAGACGCTCAAACCAGGCGCTCCACCTTCGGTCGCACAGGCGCTGCTGCGCGAGGCGCGCGTGACCGGGCTGCTCGAGCACCCGGGCGTCATCCCCGTGCACGCGCTCGGGGTCGACGCCGACGGGCACCCCGTGCTCGTGATGAAGCGCGTCGAAGGAGCGAGCTTCGGCGCGAGCCTGGGCGGCGCACCCCAGCGCGGCGCAGCGCTCGCGAGCGCGGTCGAGACGCTCATGCGCGTATGCGACACGGTCGAGTTCGCGCACAGTCGCGGCGTCCTCCACCGCGACATCAAGCCCGAGAACATCATGGTCGGAGGCTTCGGCGAGGTGTACCTGCTCGACTGGGGCATCGCGACGACGCACGAGGCGCAGGACACCTCACTCGTCGGCACGCCGGTCTACATGGCGCCGGAGATGGTGCTCGGCGAGGCGGTCGACCAGCGCACCGACGTGTACCTGCTCGGCGCCACCTTGCACGAGGTGCTCACCGGCGCGCCACGGCACGCGGGGCGCACGGTCGTCGAGGCCGCCCACGCGGCGATGCTGTCGGAGCCGGTCGTCTACGACCGGGACGTCGACGAGGGCCTCGCGGCGCTCTCGAACCGCGCCACGGCGCGCGATCCGGGAGAGCGGCCGTCGAGCGCGGCGGCCTTCCGCGCAGAGCTCGCGGCCTACCTGCGGCACCGCAGCGCGCGAGCCTTGGCCGAGGCGGCGCTCTCGCGCGTGGCAGAGCTCGAGGCCGTGCTCGGCGCTGGGGGTGCGCCGGCGGATCTCGCGGCCGCGTACCGCCTCGTCGCCGAGGCTCGCTTCGGCCTCACGCAGAGCCTGGCCGAGTCGTCGTCGCTGGCCTTCGCGCGCGACGGCATGCGCCGCTGTCTGCGCGCGGCGGTGGAGCTCGAGCTCCGTCAGGACCACGTGGAGAGCGCGGCTGCGCTCCTGCGAGAGCTCGACGCTCCCGACCGAGAGCTCGAAGCACGCATCGAGGCCGGGCGCGAGAAGCTCGCCGCACGCGACCGCGAGCAGGCGCGCCTCGTGCAGCTCGAGCGCGATCTCGACCCTTCGCGCGAGGCCAAGCGACGCACGGCGCCGCTGGTCGTCATCTGGGTCGTGTTCACGTCGATCGGCGTGTACCTGTCGACCGGCGCGGAGCGCGTCTCGCCGAAGAACCTCGTGATCGCCGCCTTCGTGGGCGCGGTGTTCGTCGGCGTGGGCTTCTACGCGCGGCGCAACAGCGTCGGCATGAGCAACGCGTTCAACCGCCGCGCCGCGGCCTTCCTCATCGTCGCGAGCGTCGCCGCGCTCGCGAACCGGCTCGTCGCGTGGCACTCTGGGCGCCCCGCGCACGAGACGGTCGCGGTCGACCTGCTCTGCTTCGCCGTCGTCGCTGCGGCCGGTGCGATCACGCTGCTGCCGAGCCTCGCGCTGTGCGCGCTGCCTCCCGTCGTGGGCATCGTCGCGCTGCTCGCGCTGCCCGCGCACGCCGGCCCGATCTTCACCGCCACCGCTTCGTCGATGATCCTCGTGGGCGCGGCGGTGCTCGCGCGCACCGAGAGGCCGAGCTGAGCATGTGCGCGCGCCTCTCGCGTCGAGTGCCTCGATGCTGAGCCCCGAAGCGCGAGCGTGGGTGCTCGAGGCCACCGGTGCCGAGCGCGTCGGGAGCGTCGAGCACGTGCAGTCGCTGTGGAGCGGCTACGGCGCGATCTGGCGCGCCGCGCTCGAGGGCGCCCGGGCGCCTTCGGTGATCGTGAAGGACGTGCGGCCTCCCGCCGTCGCCGAGGCGGACGCGTCGCACCGACGCAAGGCGCGCTCCTACGACGTGGAGTGCGCTTTCTACGCCGAGTATGCGGCGCGCTGCCCCGAGGGCGCGCGCGTCGCCCGGCCCTACGCGCAGCGCAGGCACGAGCGAGGCTGGCTGCTCGTGCTCGAGGACCTCGACGCCGCCGACTACGCACGACGCACGCGCGCGCGCGCGCGGCACGAGCTCGAGGCCTGCCTGCGCTGGCTGGCGAGCTTCCACGCGCGCTTCGTCGGTGAGGCGCCGGAGGGGCTGTGGGACGAGGGCAGCTACTGGCACCTCGGCACGCGCCTCGAGGAGCTCGAGGCGCTGCGCGATCCCTCCTTCGCGCCTCGCGCGCACGAGCTCGATCGGGCGCTCTCGTCCGCGCGCTACCGCACGCTGATCCACGGCGACGCGAAGCCCGCGAACTTCTGCTTCTCGCCGGGCGGCGAGCGCGTCGCGGCGGTCGACTTCCAGTACGTGGGCGGCGGCTGTGGCATGCGCGACGTCGCTTACCTGCTCCACGGCAGCGTGTCCGGTCAGGAGCTCCGGCGCTTCGTCGAGCTCTACTTCGCGGCGCTCGGTGCGGAGCTCTCGCCCACGATCGACGCTCGAGCGCTCGAAGCCGAGTGGCGCGAGCTCTACGACGTCGCCACGGAGGACTTCGAGCGCTTCCTACGAGGCTGGCGCTACTGACCCCCGTCCGAGCCTCGAGATTTGGCAGGCCCCCCCAGGCCTGCAGTGGTCGGGGCGAGAGGATCTGACCCGGAGTGGACGGAGTCCTCGAGGGGCAGACGAGCAAAGCGAGTCGGCCCCCCGAGGACGAAGTCCACGGAGGGCCGAAGCCTCGAGAGATGGAGGGAGCTTGCTCCCTCAGTGGTCGGGGCGAGAGGATTTGACCGTTCCTGTACGGAGTCCGCGAAGCCGGACGAAGTCCGAGCGAAGCGGACGAAGTATCAGGAACGGCCGAAGCCTCGAGATTTGGCAGGCCCCCCCAGGCCTGCAGTGGTCGGGGCGAGAGGATTTGAACCTCCGACCCCCTGGTCCCGAACCAGGTGCGCTACCAGTCTGCGCTACGCCCCGAACCTGGCCACGACGCTCACGCGCCCTGACGCGGCGCGAACACTGGTCGGAGCGAGCTTGAATGTCAAGCGCTTGCGTCAGCCGACGCAGAGTGGGAGAGCCCGGGCGATGTCGAGCCGCCTCTTCGAGCCTCTCACGCTCCCCTCCGGCGCCGTGCTGAAGAACCGCGTCGCGCTCGCGCCGCTCACCAACCAGCAGAGCCACGAGGACGGCACGCTGAGCGCCGACGAGGAGCGCTGGCTCCTCCGTCGCGCTCGTGGCGGCTTCGGCCTCGTCGAGACCTGCGCGGCGCACGTCTCGCGCGAGGGCCAGGCCTTCGATCGGCAGCTCGGCATCTTCGACGACGCGCTTTCCTCGCGCCTCGGCGAGCTCGCCGCGGGCATCCGCGGAGCAGGCGCGCTCGGGATCGTGCAGCTCCACCACGGCGGCGTGCGCGCGCCGTCCCGGCTCACGGGCGAGCAACCCTGGAGCGCGAGCGCCTTCACGGAGGAGCGTGAGGGCTTCGAGGTGCCGCGCGCCGCGAGCGAGGAGCTCATCGAGGCGACGATCGAGCGCTTCGCGGCCGCCGCCGAGCGCGCCGCCAGAGCCGGCTTCGGCGGCGTGGAGCTGCACGCCGCGCACGGCTACGTGCTCTCGCAGTTCCTCAGCCGCACGATGAACCAGCGCGTCGATCGCTGGGGTGGCTCGCTCGAGAACCGCGCGCGCTTCTTGCTCGAGAGCCTGCGCGCCTCACGCCAGCGCACGCCTCGCGGCTTCACGATCGGCGTGCGCCTCTCCCCGGAGAACTTCGGCTTGGCGCACGGCCTCGACCTCGACGAGACGATCGAGGTCGCCCGCATGCTCTCGAGCGAGGGGCTCGACTTCTTGCACCTGAGCCTCTGGGACGTGAGCAAGAACACCCAGAAGTACCCCGAGAAGCACGCGCTGCCGCTCTTCCGCGCCGCACTGCCGGGCGTGCCGATCCTCGCCGCCGGCAAGGTGTGGACGCTCGCCGAGGCCGAGGCAGTGCTCGAGCTCGGCGCGGACGTCGTCGCGCTCGGGCGCGCGGCGATCCTCAACCCCGAGTGGCCCGAGCGCGCGCGCGATCCGGCCTGGCAACCCAGGCGTCCTCCGCTCACACCCGCCGAGTACGCCGAGCTCGACCTCGGCCCCCACTTCGTGAGCTACCTGCACAAGTTCCGCGACATGGTCGCGCAGCCCTGAGCGAGCCCACACTGCACGAGCCCGGGCGGCGCGCGGGTGCGCTCCCCCCGGGCCTCGAGCTCGCCTGCGCAGCGTGGGCGCCTCAGCGACCCTTCGCCTTCAGCGCCGCGAGCGACTCGCAGCCCCAGCTCACGCCCGGGCACGACTTCTCGTAGAGCGAGCGCGCCGCACCGAGATCCCGCGGCTTGCCGAGCAAGGCGTGCTCGTGCAGGTAGCCGAGACCCCAGCAGGTGTAGGCGTTGCCACCCGAGCAACCGCGCTCGAAGATCTGAACCAGACCACCCTGCTCGGCGCGACGCAGGTAGGTCGAGGCGCGGTCGGCGTCGGGGCGCACCCCGCGACCGTCGCGGTACGACACCAAGGCGTTGAAGCAGCCTTGCGCGTCCCCGCCGTTGCACGACCACACGAACAGCTCGGCTGCCTTGGTCTGATCTCGCTGGATGCCCGTGCCCATGTCGAGCACCGCACCCAGGTTGTTGCAGCCGTCGGCGTCGCCGCTCTCGCAGGCGCTCAGGAAGAGGCGCGCCGCGCGCGAGGTATCCTTCGCTACCCCGGCGCCGTAGAAGTACGCCACACCCAGGCGGGAGCACGAGTACGCGACCCCCTGCGAGCAGGCCTTCTCGTGGAGCTCGTTCGCGCGGTCGGTTCCGTCGAGCAGCACGGCGGCGATCGTGCAGCTCTGTGCGTCGCCTCGGGTGCACTGTTCGAGGCACTCTGCCTGGTCGCTCCCCGAGCAGCGGTAGGGCGCGGCCTTCTCGGCGGTGCACTTGCCTTCGCTCGCGACCATGCCATCGGGGCAAGCCATCTCGGCGGCCAGCTCCTTGGGCATGGGGCCCGACGCAGCGGGCGCCGAGGAGCCGCTCTCCAGGGCGATGAGCTCGAGGCGGATGACCGACGAACACTGCGAGGGCGCGCGCTCCATGCCGGGCTGCACGCTGCCGCAGGCCGAGAGCTCGCCGTCACGTCGCTCGAGCTGCTTGGCGCTCGAGCTGCCGGCGCTCACGCCGGCACCGAAGACCTGGGCGGCGGTCCGCAGCTTGCCCTTGGTCCCGCTCGACATCGCGAACGCGCCCACGAAGGCCCCCCGCACGATGTGGGTCGCTGCCTCGCAGCCCTGCCCCTCCAAGCGGTCGCGGCCGACGGCAGACACCGTCGTCCGCAGCTTGCCGCTGTGCACCATCGCGAGCTCCAGCGCGAGCCCTCGCTCCAGCTCAGCACCGAGGTCGACCGCGATCGCCGCGCCGCCGAGCGGGAGGTTTGCGCGGATCTCGTCGACGTTCGTGAGCTGGATGACCTCCTCGCGTCGGCTCATGCCGAGGAAGCCGTAGCCCCCGGTCGTGCGGCAACCGGGGATGAGCCGCAGCTTCCCGCACCGGTACTCGACGACCGCCACGCCGTCGTGCATGGCCTCCTCGAGGTCCATGCGGTCCTGGGTCGACCAGTCGAGCACGAGCGGCGTGCCGCGCACGCCAGGCTCGCGACAGACGGCGTCTTCGCCTCCCTCTCCGAGCACGTTGCCAACCGTCGGCGTCTCGGGACGCACCAACTCACCACCGGACGGCATGGAGGGGCACCCCGCAAGCACGGCCACCGAGAATGCGGACACACGACGCAACCATTCCAACATGGCACGGGATGCTGCCACGACCTGGCGCGCGAGCGGAACGCGAATTCGACCGCCGGGCGCGCGGGGCTCAGGCCACGGGGAGCCCCCCTTACTCCGGCGGGCGGCCGCTCACTCCGGCGGGCGGCCGCTCACTTCGGCGGTCGACCCTTCGCGACGAGCGCGTCGAGCTCCTTGCAGGCCTCGGCCACGCTCGGCCGGAGGCACTCCTTGCGGTTCGCAGGGAAGGACTGCCCACCTCGCGCGGTGTCCAGGGTGTCTTCTAGGTTGCGCCCGGTGTCGACCGTGAGCCAATGGTAGCGCGCGAGGCGTAGGCAGGGCGCGTGGTCGCGCTCGAAGCCCGAGCGTTGGCAGGCAGAGGCGGCGTAGTACCAAGGCGCGCTCGCGCTGCGTACGCGGCCTTCGCCCGGCTCGTGCAGCGCCGCCAGTCGATCGCAGGCGCGTGGCGCGTACTCGCCTTGGCGTGGTCCGTCGCGCCACTCCGCCGCCGGGCGCGTGGGCGGGCAGGCCAGCTCGTAGAGCGCACGCGCCCTCGCTTCGTCCTTCGCCACGCCGCGCCCCTCCTCGTAGGCCCTTCCGAGCTGGTAGCAGCCCTCGGCCTCGCCGTCGTCGCAGCCTGCAGCCGCGAGCGCGAGCCTGCGCTGGTCGCTCTCGGGCAGGAGGCTCGCCGCCTCTCCGCAGCTGCAGCTGCCCTGCTCGCAGGCCTCGGCGAGCACCCCGCCCATCTCGTGGCGCAGCTTCGTCACCGCCTCGAGCGGGTAGAGCGAGCGGTCGAGCATCATCGCCACCTCCTCGCACTCGAGGGTCTCCCTGCAGACGGTCAGCATGCTCGCGTAGAGCTCGGCCGGGAGCTCGCTCTTGGGCTTGGCGTCGCGTGCGTAGAGCGCGCTCACGAAATCGTTGCAATACCACCAATGTGAGGAAGACCTGCATTGCTTCCGGTTCTCCTCGAGCATCGCGAGCCCGACGCCCTTGCGCGTGAGCTTCTGGTAGCGGTAGAGCGCGCTGTCCTCGACGCGGCTGCGCGCGCGCAGGTCCTCGGCCCAGTGGGTGGGGTGGTTGCGGCTCGTCTCGGCGCGCTCCGCCAGGCTGCAGGCTTCGTCGTCGCCGAGCTCGCAGGCGCGATCGATGTAATGCTGGAACCTCAGGGCGTCGTGGTCGGTGTCCTGCGCGATGCGCTTGATGCGCGGGCGCTCCGGACCGCGATCGACTCCACAGCCCGCGGGCGCGCCATAACCACGGTAGCGGTCGGCCATCGCGCGGCAGGCCTGCACCTCCCCCGAGGCGCAGGCGGCGTCGTCGCGCCGGGCGAGCTCTGCGGGCGCGGTGCGCTGGAGCTTCGGGAGGGCTGGGTCTTCCGGAATGGCCTCGGCGCTCGTGCTGGCCGCCGGGGTCGCGGTGTTGCTCGAGCTGACGCTCGGAGGCGGCGTGGGCGCCGTCGTCGCGCCGTCGCCGCAGCCGGCGCCGTAGGCGACGCCGACCGCGACGAGCGCCAGAACGGCGGAGGCGCTCGCGGGGCGCTGGGGCCGAGGCCGGGGCGGCCTCATCGCAGCACGACCTTCGGCTGGGGCTCGGCCTCGGGCCATTGGATGTCCAGCAGATACGAGGGCTCGGCCCATACACCCTCGTATTCACCGCCGGAGATCTCGTAGATCTGGAATACGCTCGGCGAGCCAGGGCGCATCGGCGCGATGATCTGCGCCATGGGTTTGTCGGCGAAGAACCCGCCCTCAGGCGTGGGGGTGACCCACAGGAGCACGCCCTGGTGGGGCCCGGCGAGCTGACGAATGGCCGCGGCGGACAGGTCGCAATTGAGCTTGAGCCACTCACGCACCAGGTAGGCGCGGCAGCGCCGCGAGGCGCTCGACGAGGCGCGCGTGGGCGCGACCATCGGCGCATTGCGCCACTCCTCGGGCTTGGGGGGCTCGCTCTCCTCGCGCGGAATGGTGTGGTTCGCGAGCGGCGAGGGTCGAGGTCGCTCGGGTGCGCGGCGCTTGGGAGCGGCGCTCGCCGAGGCCGAAGCCGTGAGCGAAGGCGGAGAGCTCGACGCCGCGTTGCCGAGCATCGCCAGGCTGGCCGCGGCGAAGAGCGACATCGGGGCGAAGGCGTGTGCGAGCCTCATCACAAGGTCTCCAGGTAGGCGACGAGGGCCTTCTTGTCCTCGGCCGAGAGGTGGCTCGTGCGGCCCATGCGGTCGGCGTTCTTCTCGACGAGCTCGAGCAGCGTGGCGTAGCGACCGTCGTGGAAATAGGGCGGGCTGCCGCCGACGAAGAGCAGCGAAGGGGTCTTGAAGGCCTCGTTGGACTCGCGCACGAAGCCCCTCGGAGGCGGTGGCGCGGGGAGGAGCGGCACCACGCTGCGATCGGTGTAGCCGGTCGCCGCCACGTGGCAGCTCGAGCACATCGCCTCTTTGCTCTCGAAGATCGCCTTGCCACGAAGGGCCTCGGCGCTCGGCTCGGCTTTGGCGCGAGGCGGGGCGACGAGCCCCTCGCGCAAGAACTTCACGAGGTGCCCGGCGCGCGCGACCGCCAAGGAGTCGGCGTTCCAATCGCTGGACCACCTGTGCAGCGTGAAGCCGGCGACGAGGCGAGCGGGCAGGTCCTTGCTCTCGCCGTGCCAGCCATAAGGCCCCTGCGCCGCGACACGCGCGACGAGCATCGGCGTCTGCCGCGGGTGGCCTGCGGCGCTCACCCTGCCCGGCTCGCCGCGGACCTCTTCGGACTTCACCTTCCAGCGTTGCATGAGCGCGTCGGCCTGCGCCTCGTGGCCGACGAAGTTCACGAAGGGCTCCCTGCCCGACATGAAGGAGTCGCTCTGGTCGTCGGGCGCGAAGCGGACCTCGTGCCAGACGTGGCCGTCTTCGCGCCCCTCCGGGTGGCAGCCCGCGCAGGCGAGCTTGCCGCTCATCACGCCGTCGGTCGCGTTGTAATAGAGGCGTCGCCCCAACGACATGCTCTCGTCGGCCTCGCCTGCGACGAGCTTCAGCGCCGGAGGAGGGACCGAATGGTATTGGCCGTCGCCTCGGGCGAGCGACACCATGACGACCTCGTCGGTCGAGCGGCAATGCACGTAGGCGGCGGCTTCGTCGCTCGAGAGCGCGATGCCCGAGGGTGCACCACAGCGCGTGGCGACGTCGTAGTAGGTCTCGCGGTGGATCGTGATCTTGTGGCGGCGGATCACACCGAAGCTGGGGTCGCTCAGCTGCGCGTCGAGCTCGACGAGCTCGTCCGTGCCCTCGCTGGCCACGAGCAGCGTCTCTTCGCTCGGCCGGAGCACCGCGGCCCGGGGCTGCACGAAGGCGTCGGCGCCCAGCTCGCTGTGCGGCATCACGCCCGGCGACCAGGGCCGCCCCTTCTCGACCTGCTCGAAGAGCGCGTTGCGCGTCTTCGGCATCGCGGGCTTGAAGCGGCCGGAGAGCGCGCGGTCGGGCTGGCCCTCGCGGCCCGGCAGGAGCACGTCGACCGCCGGGGTTCCCCACCAGGCGTCGCCACCCAGCGCGCCGAGCGCGTGCCGGGGGAAGTACACGCGGTCGCCTGCCGCATTCGCCACGGCCGCATAGCCGAGCGAGGCGGAGAGCTCGACGCCGGCAGGGGAGCGGAGCGGCGCCGCCGGCAGCGCCACGGAGCTCGCGGTGGGCGCCTCGCCGGCGAGGCCGTCGACGCGCGTCACGCCGCTGCCGACGAGGTGCGAGACGTAGGCGCGATCGCCGCTGGGCATGACCGCGATGCCTCGCGGCTCGCGGCCGACGTCCAGGGTGGCGATCACCGTGAGCTTCTCGAGATCGATCACGCTGAGCTTGGCCGTCCATGCGCTCGTGACGATGGCGCGCCGCTCGTCGGGGGTGATCGCGATCCCCCAGGCGTCGCCGGGCAGCGCGACGCGGGCCTGCTCGGCGAGCCCGCTCGGCGTGCGCGCATGCACGAGCAGCGCGCCCGCTCCGCTCTCGTCGATCTCTCGCACCGTGACGAAGACGCGCCCCGAGGCCGCGAGCACCTGCGCGGGTCGGCCCGGAAGCGCGATCGTCTTGGGCTCGGCGTCTCTCTGGAAGGGGAGCGGCACGACGCGCAGCGCGCGGTGATCTTCGTCGGCGACGTAGAGCGCGTCGTCTTCGGCCGCGCGCGCGAGGCTCGCGCCGGAGAGCGAGGGCGCCTTCGGTCCACGAGGCTGCTCGGCCGTCGCGGCCGAACCGGCCGGTCCGGGGGCCTGGGCGCCGCTCTGGGCGCTCGTGGGGGCCTCGCCGCCGCCGCGATCCGAGCAGCCTGTGAGGAGCGCCGATGCGAAGAGCGCGAGCGAGCAGAACTGGGTCGAGCCGAAGCGCATGCGGAGGGCCCGATGGGAGCACCTGGCCATGGCGCTGACAACGCCACTCGTCGTGAGCTGCTTCCCGTGAGGCGCGCGGGTCGAGCGGGTGGCGTTGTACGCTCCGGCCGCCATGCCCCGCGCACCTCGGAGCTCGCCGCTCGCCTCGGGCCTCTCGGACGCCGTGTTCTCCCAGCTCGCCGCGAAGGCGCGTGGGCGCGACGCGATCGCGCTGCACGTGGGCGACACCTACCTCGAGCCACCCGAGCTCGCGCGGGTCGAGGCGCTGAGCGGCGCGCACCTCTATGCTTATGCGCCGGTGCAAGGCGAGCCGAGCTTGCTCGGCGCAGCGCGCGACTTCGTGCACAGGCGGCACGGCGTCGAGCTCGATCCGGCCACGGTGCAGGTCGTCTCGGGCGCGACCGCCGGGCTCTCGGTCGTCAGCGAGGCCTTGCTCGATCCGGGCGACGAGCTGCTCCTGCCCGCGCCCTACTGGCCGCTCATCCGCGGCATCGTGCAGAAGCGCGGCGCCGTGCCCGTCGAGATCCCCGTCTTCGATCGATTGGGCGAGGCCGGCTTCGACCTCGAGGCGGAGCTCGAGGCGCGCGTCACCGAGAAGACGGCGGCGATCTACGTGAACAGCCCGAACAACCCCACCGGCGCGGTCTACGCCGAGCGCGAGCTCGCGGCGATCGCGCGCGTCGCGGCGCGCCACGAGCTGTGGATCTGGTGCGACGAGGTCTACGAGGACCTCTGGCTCGACGAGCCCCCGCCGAAGACCTGGTCTCGCCCCGACTTCATCGAGCGCGCGCTCGTCGTGCACTCGCTCTCGAAGGCCTACGGGCTCGCCGGCGCCCGCGTAGGCTTCGTGCACGGGCCGCTCTCGGCGATGGCGGCGGTGCGCAGCGTGCAGACCTTCTCCACGTATTGCGCTCCGCGCATCCTGCAGCTCGGCGCCGCGCGAGCGCTCGCCGAGGGTGACGCTTGGCTCGAGAGCGCGCGTGCGCTGTACGCGTCGGCCGCGCGCGAGGCCGCGGATGCGCTCGGCGTCGAGCCGCCGCGCGGCGGAGGCTTTCTCTTCGTCGACGTGCGCGAGCGCCGACGCGCGGGCGAGTCGACGTTCGCGCTGCTCGAGCGCTGCCTCGACGCGGGGGTCTTGCTCACGCCTGGCTCGAGCTCCGGGCGCGACTACGAGGGCTGGGTGCGCCTCTGCTACACGGTCGTGCCACCCGAGGAGCTCAGGCGCGCGCTCACGGCGCTGCGCGTAGTGCTGCGGGGCTGAATCTCCCCGACGATGCGGAGCGCGGCGGCGCTGTACGATGCCCGCCGTGCCTGACCACCGAGCTCCAGGGCCTCGCTCACCGAAGACCTACCGCCTGCTCGTCGCGGGGGCCTACGCCGCGCTCGGGCTCGGCCTCGCAGAGAGCGCCGGCTGTGACGAGCGGGGCGACTCCGCGAGCGCGAGCGCGGTGCTGCCCGCGCCCACGCAGTCGCCGCTGCGCTTCGCGTCCTCGCTGCTGGCGCGCGCCGAGGAGCAGCCTGCGCGGCGCGAGACCGCGGGCTTCGTCGTGCGCGCGCGCGCCGTGGGTGGCGACGAGGGCGCCCTGCGCTCCGCCTCTCGTGGCCTCGTCGCGAAGCTCTCGCCGAGCGGCGAGGGCCCGACCGAGCTCGAGCTCGAGGACGGCACCCGCTTCGGGTTCCGTCGTCGCGGCGCGACCGGCGCTGCCCGGCTCGAGGGCGGCGCGCTCGTGTACGGCGCGCCGAGTGACGCGCTCGAGACCCGCGTCTTCGCGCACGGGGCGATGCTCGAGGAGCTGTTCTTGGTGCGCTCGCGCGAGCTCCCGCTCGGCTACGACCTCGAGCTCGGCCCCGAGCTCTCCGTCGAGCAGATCGACGCGCGCTCGCTGCGCCTCGTCGACGCGCGCGGGCGCGCGCGCGCCCACCTCTCCGCCGCGCGGGGCTGGGACGCCGACGGCGCGCCGCTCGAGCTCGCCTTCGAGCTCGACGCGCGCGGCGTGCGCCTCGAGGTGCTCAGCGAGGGCCCGCTGCCTCATCTCATCGACCCGGCGTGGTCCGACGCGACGGTGCCGCTCAAGCTGCGTCGCTCGCACACCGCGACGCTCCTGCCGAGCGGCGAGCTGCTCGTCGCCGGTGGAAGCACCGGCGATCAGATCGAGGCCTCCGCCGAGCTCTACGATCCGAGCACGGGCACGAGCCGCTTCATCGCTCCGCTCGCTACGCGCCGCGCGCATCACACCGCGACGCTGCTCCCGGACGGGCGCGTCCTGATCGCCGGCGGGCGCGACGCCGCAGGCGCGCTCGCCACGACCGAGCTCTACGATCCCGAGGACGAGAGCTTCGAGCCCGGGCCGCCGATGTCGGAGGCGCGCTCGTACCACACGGCGGTGCTGCTCGACGACGATCGTGTGCTCGTCGTCGGCGCGTCGAGCGCACAGCTCTTCGATCCGGCGAGCGACGCCTTCGTAGCGGCGGGCCCTCTGGCGCAGCCCTTCGGGTTCGAGGTCGCGGGCGCGAAGCTCGCCGACGGCCGGATCTTGCTGCTCGGCGCGAACCAAGCGGGGGACGCCGCCGAGGCGCAGCTCTTCGATCCGACGAGCAACGGCTTCGTGGGCACCACGCCACCCACGAGCTTCATCCCGGGCGGCCACTCGCTGACGACGCTGCTCGACGGCCGCGTGCTCGCCCTCGGTGGTTGCCCCTGCGCCTCCACGGGAGGCCCGACCTTCACGAGCCCCGGAGCCGAGCTCTTCGATGCGTCCGCGGCGGGCGGCCTCGGCGCCTTCGCGCCGACCGGCTCGGTGCAGAACGCGCGTCTCGGCCACAGCGCGACGCTCCTGCCCTCGGGCAAGGTGCTGATCACCGGCGGCGACGACGGCGTGCCCAGCCCCGAGCAGCGCAACGCCGAGCTCTACGATCCCGCGACGGGGAGCTTCGCGCTCCTGCCCGAGCAGATGTCCGATCCCCGCGGCTCGCACAGCGCGACGCTGCTGCCCTCGGGCGACGTGCTCTTGCTCGGGGGAGAACAGGCCTCGGCCGAGCTCTACGTCGACGCCAACGCCTACCGCTCGCGGCCCTCGTCGAGCGCCTGGTCTGGGATCGTCGGACGCGCGTACCACACGGCGACGACCCTGCTCGACGGTCGCGTGCTGCTCACGGGAGGCGAGCTCGACCCGCTCGTCGTCGACCCGCCGAGCGCAGAGCGCTTCGACCCCGCGACGGGCAGCTCCTCGGCCACGGGTCCGATGCTCACGCAGCGCAAGCACCACACGGCCACCCTGCTCGCCGACGGCAGGGTGCTCGTCACGGGCGGCGACGCGGGTGGGCCGCTCGCGTCGACCGAGCTCTACGATCCCTCCGGCGCGGGCAGCTTCGTCGCCGGTCCGGCGCTCGGGGATGCGCGAAGCAGGCACAGCGCGACCATGCTGGCGGACGGGCGCGTCTTGATCGCCGGTGGTGTAGGCGCCTCGGGTCCGCTCGCGACGGCGCAGCTCTACGATCCTGCCACCGATGCCCTCGTCGACACGAGCGGCGCGATGGCCGACGCGCTCGGTGAGCACGATGCCACGCGCCTCGCCGATGGGCGCGTGCTCCTGGTCGGCCCCTCCTCGGCGCAGCTCTACGATCCCCGCACGGGCGGCTTCTCCGCGGCGAGCCCGCCCGGCGTCTCCCACCCGAACGTGCGCGTGAGCGCGCTCCCGAACGGCCGGGCCCTCATCACCGGAGGCACGAGCTTCAGCGGCGAGCTCTACGATCCCACGTCGGGCGGCTTCGTCTTCACCGGCAGCAACTCCACCGCCCGCTTCGGGCATACGCAGATCGCCACCGCCACGGGGCAGGTGCTCGTCATCGGCGGCCACCTCGACACCACGCTGCAGCCCACGCTCGACCAGATCGACGTCTACGATCCGCTGAGCGGCGGTTTCTATCCCGCGCGTCCGCTCGCGGTGCCGCGCTCCGGCGCGGCCGCGACGCTCCTGCGCAACGGAGAGCTGCTCGTCACCGGCGGCTATCCATGCCTGCAGCTCTGCTTCCCGCAGCCGACGCCGAGCTTCGATCACCTCGCGCTCGACGCGGGCGCTCCTGCCTCGCGCCCCGTGGTGTCGACCGTGCCCGCCACGGTGCGCGGCGGCGAGAGCGCGCCCGTCACCGGGCTGCGACTGCGCGGGCTCGAGCGCTCCGATGGTGGCTCGAGCGCGTCGAGCGCCGAGCTGCCGATCGCGATCTTCCGCCCCCTCTCGGGCGGCGCCGCGGCCTTCGGCGCGCTGCTCGACGTCGACGACGACAGCGCCACGTGGCAGGTCCCGGTCACCGGCTTCACGGGGCCCGGCCTCTTCCAGGTCGCCGTCGGTGGGGTGCTGAGCGACGCCGTCGCGCTGAGGCTGGAGCCGGCGCTCGATGGCGTGGCCTGCGCGCTCGGCGCCCAATGCGAGAGCGGCTCTTGCGCCGACGGCGTCTGCTGCGACACGGCCTGCACCGGCGCATGCGAGGGCTGCACCGCGGCGCGCAAGGGCGGGGGGCTCGACGGCGCGTGTGGGGCCGTACCACCCGCGCTCGACCCGAACGATGCCTGCGAGCTCTCGCAGGGCGCGCCCTGCCTCGACGACGGCGGCTGCGCCACCGGCCTCTGCGTCGACGGGGTCTGTTGCCTGTCGGAATGCACGGGCCAATGCGAAGCCTGCGACGTGCCAGGCAGCGTCGGGACCTGCGTACCGGTGCTCGGTGTGCCGCACCAAGGCCGCGCGGCTTGCGATGCGAGCCCGCCCGCGGACGCCTGCGCGGCCCTGCTCTGCGACGGCGTCGAGCGCAGCAGCTGCGCGAAGACCGTCGGACCCTGCGAGCCCTACGCCTGCGGTGAGGCGGCCTGCCTCGAGTCCTGCGAGGGCGACGCGCAATGTGCGAGTGGCTACCATTGCGAAGAGGGCGCATGCGTGCCGGGGCGCTGCGACGGCGGATCGATCGCGACCACACCCGACGGTCAGGAGGTCGATTGCGCCCCCTATCGCTGTCTGGCGAACGGATCCTGTCGCGCCTCCTGCGGCGAGGTCAGCCATTGCGCTGACCCCTATGCCTGCGATTTCGACGGCCGCTGCGTGCCTCGCCCCGCGCCTGACACGCTCACGAGCTGTAGCTGCGAGCTCGCGGGTGGCCCGGCCGGCGTGCCCAGCTCTGCCTGGGCCTTGGCCCTCGCCGTCGTGGTGGTCGCGCGGCGTCGGCGTCGAGCCTCGGGCTCCGCGCTCGTCGCGGCGCTCCTCTGCTTCGGTGCCCACGCAGGCTCGGCGCGCGCCCAGCCGAGCCCCCAGGCCTCGGCCACGGCTTCGGCTCCCCAGCCGAGCCCCGGGGCCGCCGCGCCCGTGGCCCCGCAGTCCTCGGAGTCGGGGCCCGAGGTGGAGCTCGCCAAGGCGGAGGCGCGCGAGCGTTTCGAGAAGGGCATCGCGCTCGTGAAGCAACAGGCCTGGTCGGCCGCGCTGGCGGAGTTCCTCGAGTCGCGCCGCCTCTATGCGACACGCACGGCCTCGCAGAACGCGGCCTACTGCCTGCGCCAGCTCGGTCGCTTCGACGAATCACTCGACCTCTACGAGGCCGTGCTGCGCGAGCACACGGGGCTCGACGACGCCAAGAAGCGGGAGATCTCGACGGCCGTGAGCGAGCTGCGTGCGCTCGTGGGCTCGATCGACCTCGAGGCGGGTGAGCCGGGCTCCGCGATCGTCGTCGACGGGCGCGAGCGCGGCTTCTACCCGCCGGAGGGCCCGCTGCGGGTCGCGGCCGGCTCTCACGTCGTGCGCGTCTACAAGCAGGGCTTCGCGCCCTTCGAGGCGAGGGTCGACGTGGCGGGCAGGGGCGTGGCCCGGCTCGACGCCACGCTCGTGCCGCTCGTGGAGTCGGGCACGCTCGAGGTCTCGGAGGCGACGGGCGCCACGCTCGAGGTCTACGTCGACAACATCAAGGTCGGCTCGACGCCCTTCGAAGGGCAGCTCGCCGTCGGCGCGCACGTCGTCGTGCTGCGCGGCGAGGGCGGGCTCGGCACGCCGCCGACCTCGGCGCCCGTCGAGCTCTCACGCAAGACCTCGCTGCGCCTGCGCGCCGTGAAGCTCGACGCCCTGCTGCGCGTCGAGCCCACGCCCGCGGCGGCGCTCGTCGTGATCGACGGCGTGCCCGTGGGGCGTGGTACCTGGGAGGGCGCGCTCCCCTCGGGTGAGCACAGGATCGACGTCTCCGCCGACGGCTTCCTGCCCAAGCGCCTCGAGCTGGCGCTCTCCTCGGGCCCGCCGGTGGTGCGCAAGGTCGAGCTCCTGCGCGACGAAGACGACGCACGCTGGCGCATCCCCTCGAAGATCACGCTCGAGGCGAGCGGCTCGCTCGGCCTCTTCCCGAGCTTCCTCGGCAACGTCGGCGATGGCTGCGACGAGGCCTGTTCGAGTAGCTTCGGCACCGGCGCGCTCGCGACGCTGCACGTGGCCTACGAGCTCGGTAGCGGCCTCGGCTTCGGGCTGACCGGCGGCTTTCTCCACGCCTCGCAGACCGTCGAGGGCCGCCTCAGCTCGGTGCGCCCCGTCGGCCTGCCCCCCCGCGAGGGGCGCGTCACCGACGAGCTCTCGCTCACGGGCGCGCTCGTCATGGGGCACGCGTCCTACCACCTCGAGAGCCGCTTCCCCGTGCTGATGCGCCTCGGTGTGGGTGCGCTCTTCGGCTCGATGTCGGATCGCCGCGTGGGCAGCTTCGGCCTCGACGACGGCTTCACCTACCAGGCCGGTCCGGTCGCCCAGTCCACCGCTGCGACCTACCTCGCGATCGATCCCGAGCTGCGCGTGGCTTACCCGCTCAGCGAGTCACTCGAGCTCTCCTTGGGCCTGCACGTCGCCTTCTTCGTCGCGCTCGAGCGCCCCCGCTGGGACTCCGACCGCGAGGTCGACGCGGCGGTCGACGGGATCGGCGCCTTCGAGGGCGAGGATCTCACGGGCCCTCTCTGGGTGCTGGCGGCGCCCGGGCTCGGTCTGCGCTACGCGTTCTGACCGGGAGAGGCGCGCCCTCTGCTCAGCCGCGCCAGCGGCCCATGCCACCCAGATCGTGGACCTCGGTGAAGCCCGCGCGCTTGAGGATGCCCGTCGCCGTCGCCGAGCGCATGCCGCTCGCGCAGTAGACGACGACCGGCGCGCCCTTGTCGCCGAGCTCGCCCGTGCGATCGGCGAGCTCGCCGAGCGGGATGTGCACCGAGCCCGGGATGTGTCCCGCGGCGTGCTCGGCGCTCGTGCGCACGTCGACGAGCTTCGCGCCGCCGTCGACGAGCTTCTTGGCCTGTTCGGGCGCCACCTTGCCCGCGAAGCGGCGGAACAGTACGAAGCCGAGCAGGAAGGCGGCGATCGCGAAGAAGAAGAGGTCGCGGTTCATCGAGCGCGCATCCTGGGCCGGCGCCCCGCGCCGCGCCAGCGCTTCAGTGATTCGCGTCGCCGTAGCGGCTCTTGAAGGCGCTGCGCTGCTCGGCGCTGCCCACCACCACGAGCTCCGCGCCCGCCTCGAGCACCGAGGTCGATCGCAGCTCGGTGTCGAGCTCGGCGCCGCTGCCCATGGCCACGACGATGAGCCCCGTCTCACGCCCGATGCCGCTCTCGCCGAGCGTCTTGCCGGCGAGCGATCGCGGCACGTGGAGGATGTCCAGGTCGACGCCCTCTCCGAGGATCACCGGCTCGCGCGACTGCATGAAGCTCAACAGATAGCGTACGCCCAGCGTCGTGTAGCTCAAGACGAAGTCCGCTCCCGCGCGGTGGATCGACTCGATGTTCCGCTCGTGCGTGATGCGGCTCACGATGTGTACGTCGGGCCTGAGCTTGCGGCAGTAGACGGCGAGGTAGATGTTCGTCGCGTCGTCGTTCGCGCTCAGGATCACGTTCGAGGCCTCCATCAAGCCTGCCTCCTCGAGCACGTGCAGATCGGCCGCGTCTCCGATGACCACGCGGTCGGCGACCTCCTCGACGCGCCCCTGGTAGACCTTGCTGCGCTCGACGACGTTCACCGGGATGCCCCTCGCCTTGAGCGCCCTCGCGGCGGCGCGGCCCACCTTGCCGCCGCCGATCACGACGACCGGCGCGATCTCGGCCGTCGGCTCCCCGACGAGCGCGTCGAGCGTCGCGAGCTGCTCTTCGCGGCCGACGAGCACGGCGATGTGCTCGTCGGCGAGCACGGCGTCGGGGCGCGCAGGCAGGAGCCTGCCTCGCTGCCAGGTGCCGACGAGGTTCACGCCCGTGTGCTTGCGCAGGTTCGTCTCGCGGATCGTCTTGCCGACCAGCTCGGTGCCGTGGAGAGCGAGCTCGGCCACGCGCAGCGCGCCGAGCGTGCCGATCTGGTTCGTGCGCGAGCCACCCACGGCGACGCGCGCGGCGAGGTGCGCGCCGAGCTTGTGTTTGAGAGGCAGCACCAGGTCGGCGCCGGCGAGGCCCAGGATGTCGACGGCGTCGCGATCCTCGACGATCCCGACCAGCGGCACCTTCGGGCAGTGCTCGCGCACCGTGAGCGCCACGTTGGTGTTCTCGGCGTCGCCCAGGTTCGAGACGACGAGCTGCGCGACCTCGGCGCGCGCCGCGCGGTAGGTCTGCACGTTGTCGACGTCGCCCGACATGACCCGGAAGCCCTCTCCGACGAGCTGTGCGGCCTTCGCAGGGTCGGGCTCGAGCACGACGTAGGGGATGCCGTGCACGTCGAGCCGGGCCACGAAGCCGCGCGCGATGTCGTCGAGCGAGGTGATCACGACGTGCCCCTTCGTCTCGGGCGGCAGCTCGCGCGGGGCGCGCAGGTGGATCTGCGCCTCGACCCACGGAGCGTAGAAGTAGCGGATGAACATGAAGGGCAGCACCGTGAGCAAGAGCACGACGCCCGTGAGCAGCACGAGGATCGAGAAGGCGCGCCCGAGATCCGTCTGGAAGGTGATGTCGCCGAAGCCCAGCGTCGTCATCACGGTGAGCGTCCAGTAGAGGCCGGTGAGCCAGGAGTGCTCCTTGCCCTCGACGTGGCGCATCACGAGGTGGAAGGCCTCGGCGTAGGCGACGACGATCGCCGAGAGCAGGGCCATGAACTTCGCGAAGGCAGCGAGGTTCTCGCGGCTCTCGTGCCGGCTCAGCAGGTAGGCGAACTGCGACGGTAGGAACTTCAAGGCGTGTGCTCGCGCGAAGGAGCGGCCGATGGCTGGCGCTCCGACGGTCGCAGCCTACACCGCTTGGCGCGGCGGCTCGCCGAGCGTGCGGGCGCGACCCGAGGGCGCCGAGCCGGGCGCCGCGCAGGTGTTCAGCGATGTAGGTGTGGTCCTGGTGCGCCGTTCTCTCTCCGCACCGCGCGCGAGCTTTGCTAAGCGGAGCCGTTCGCCTGGCGCTCCGCCCGGCGGCTCGAGGAGTAGGCGCCATGGTCATCGCTCGTCACAGCTTCGTTCTGGCTCTCGTAGCCGCTTCCACCCTGGTCGCGTGCGCGGGCAGCGACTCTCCCAGCGCGAGCGGCGGCTCGGGGCAAGGCGCGGGCAGCGGCGAGGGCGGCAGCACCGAGACCGGTCAGCGCCCGACGACCTCGACGAGCACGGGCTTCGGCGGCGACGGCGGGGGCCAGAGCTGCAGCACGGAGATCTGCGACGGCGTCGACAACGACTGCGACGACGAGATCGACGAGGGCTGCGACTGCATCACGGGCGAGATGCAGGCCTGCTACACCGGCTCTCAGGAGACGCGCGGCAAGGGCGCCTGCATCGACGGCCAGCAGACCTGCGACGACGCCGGCAAGTGGGGCCCCTGCGACGGCGAGGTGCTGCCGAGCACCGAGGTCTGCGACGGCGTCGACAACGACTGCAACGACGAGACCGACGAGATCGCCGAAGCGGTGACCTGCGGCATGGGCGCCTGCCAGATCACCGTGCCCTCCTGCGCGAACGGCCAGCCGCAGACCTGCGTGCCTCCGGCGCCTGCGTCCACCGTCGAGCAGTGCGACGGCGTGGACGACAACTGCAACGGCACGGTCGACGAGGGCTGCACCTGCACCAACGGCTCGACCCAGCCCTGCTACTCGGGCGCCGACGGCACGCTCGGCGTGGGCGCCTGCAAGGGCGGCACGCAGACCTGCGCCAACGGGCAGTGGGGCAGCTGCGTCGGCGAGGTGATCCCGACGGCCGAGGTCTGCGACGGGGTCGATCAGAACTGCGACGGCAACGTCAACCAGGGCGCCTGCAACCTCGCCAACGCCACCTCGGTCTGCGGGGGCGCGAGCGGCTGCCAGATCGGGAGCTGCGCGAGCGGCTACAGCCACTGCGACACCAACCAGGCCAACGGCTGCGAGACGCGCCACTCGGGCCACTCCAACTCGCTCGCGACCGCCGAGTTCCTCGGTGGCTTCTCGGCCGACTCCTTCTACGGCGCGCTGTGCAACAGCGGCGGCACCTGCGAGGGCCCCGTGGTCACGAGGACCGGCACGCGCGGTCGCTTCCTCACGATCGACGCCTACGAAGACAGCACCTGCGCGGCCTACGTGAGCCTCGCCTTCGAGCTCAGCGTGCCCGCCGGCGTCGACTACGACCTCTACGTGAGCGGCGATTACTGCTTCGTCGATCCCTCGACCAGCTCCTCGGTGAAGGGCCCCGGCCAGATGGAGGAGATCACCGTCTGGTGCGACGACACCTTCGCGCTCGACGACTCCTTCTACGTCGACGTCGAGGTCCGCTACTTCAGCGGCGCTTCGTGCGAGCCCTGGGAGTTGCGCGTCTATCGCCGCGCCTGCTGAGAGACCACGAAGCGACCTGCTGCGCGCTGCGAGGCTGCGATCGCCCTCCTCGGCCTACGTGAAGTAGGCCTGCGTCGGGCTCTCTAGCCTCACAGCGCTCGCAACGGTCGCTTCGCGGTCTCTGCGTGGTCCACGCACGCGCTACGGCGGCCGGGCCTCCCTGTGCGTCAGTGGGCCTCTCTGCGCGCTGCGAGGCGGCGATCGCCCCTCTGTTGCCATGGTGCAACAGAGGGGTTCTTTCTTGGGTTCTTGTTGCATGGCCGCCCCGGGCCCAAGCTGGCTTCATCAAGGCGCGTCATCCGGCGCGTCTCAACGAAGAGGGAGCCAGTCATGAGCAAGTGGTCGATCGATGCCAGTCACAGCACCGTCCAGTTCAGCGTCCGCCACATGATGATCACGAACGTGCGCGGGCAGTTCCAGGCGGTGGAGGGCACCGTCGACTTCGACCCCGGCCAGGCTGGCGCCACGCGCGTCGAGGCGAGCATCGAGGTCGCGTCGATCCACACGCGCGAGGAGAAGCGCGACGCGCACCTCAAGAGCGCCGACTTCTTCGACGCGGAGAAGTACCCGACGATCCGCTTCGTCTCGACCGAGGTGGTCGGCAAGGGCGGCTCCGAGCTCGAGCTCCGGGGCAAGCTCACGATCCGCGACACGACCAAGGACGTGACGCTGCACGTCGAGGACCTCACGCCCGAGCACAAGGACCCCTGGGGTCAGACGCGCATCGGCGCGACGGCCAAGACGTCGATCAAACGCTCGGACTTCGGCATCCAGTGGAACCAGGCGCTCGAGGCAGGTGGCGTGCTCGTCGGTGACGAGGTGAAGATCTCGCTCGACGTCTCGCTCGTGCGTCAGGCTTGAGCGCGGAGGGGCGCCCGGGAGCGAGCTCGCTCCTCGGCGCTCACCAGCCGCCGTCTTCGACGACGGTGCCGTCGTCGATCCAGCGGCCGTCGACGCAGACCACCGAGCCGCTGCAGTCCTGCTCGCCCACGAGCGAGTAGCGGCAGCGCACCGTCTCCTGCGCGGGAGGGCAGGCGCAGGCGGGCACGCCCTGGTCGGGGCAGTTCAGGATCTCGGGACAGGTGTTGGTCGTGTCTTCACAGACCGCCGCGCCCGAGCCGCCGTCGCTCGCGCTGTCGCTGCACGCAGCGACCAGGCTGGCCACACCGAGCACCGAGACGACGAGCATCGCGCGACGGACGAGACACGAAATCATGTTCGGGAGCGTAGGGGCGCGCGGTGGGGCGATCAAGCCGTTCCGTGCGCCCCCAAGCTTCGCAGGGGCCGGCCCTCCGGGGTGCCGGCCGGCCCGGCCGTTCAGCGGCCGAAGCGCTTCTTCGGCTTGGCGGGGCGCGCGGGTTTCGCGGCGTCGCCACCCTTCTTCGCGGGCTTCGCGCGGGGCGCCTCGGGCTCGAAGACCCGCTTCGGCTTCGGCTTGGCCGGGGCGGCGGGCAGCTCCGCGCTGGGGGCGTCGTAGGCGCGCTTCGGGCGCCCGGCGACGCCAGCGCTCGCGCGCGGCGGCGCGAACCCACCCGCCTCGCGAGCCGGACGCGCGGGGCGAGCGCGCTCGAAGCCCTCGGCGCCGGTGTCGCGCGCGGCACGCGCGGGGCGCGGCCGCTCGAAGCCCTCGCCGCCCGTGTCGCGCGCGGCACGCGCGGGGCGCGCGGCCGGGGGGGCCTCGAAGCTCGCCTCGGGCGCGGAGCCCGCGCGACGTGCCTCGGCGGGGCGGATGGCGATCTTGGGATCGCGCGGATCCGGGCGCGAGGCGGCGTCGAGGAAGCGGTCGGCGACGCTCTCGGAGACCTGCACGAGGGTGGAGGTGCGCCCCACGTCGATGGCGCCGATGTCGCTGCTCACGATGCCACCTCGACGGCAGAGCATGGCGAGCATGCGCCGCGGATCGGCGCCGTGGATCTCGCCCCAGGTGACGTGCACCGGCACCCAGCGCGCGGGCGCGCCGCCCTGCGTCGGCGGGATCGTGCGGGGCGCGTGCCCCTCGTCGCGCCTCGGCGCGCGCGCATGGCCCTCCTGGGCGGGGGCCTCGGCGTGGGTGCGCCCGCGCGGCGCGCGCGGCGCGGGCTCGTAGGCTTGCGGTGCGTCGAAGTCGCGGCGGGCGCGCGGCGAGCGCTCGGCGTAGCCGCCGCGCGTGGGCATCGGCCGCTCGGCGAACTTACCGCGCGCAGGCGGCGCGGTGGGCGGCTGCAGCACGCGCAGCTCGCGCGGCTCGGGCCCCTCGGCGAGGCCCGTCGTCGTGAGCAGGTTGACGAGCACCTGCTCGACGTCGCCGGAGGCCGCGAGCCGCTTGGCGATCTCGTGCACGCGCGCGCGCTGGGCCTCGAGCAGGGCGGCGTCGACTTCCTCGTCGCTCGCGAGCTCCTCGGCCGGCTCCTCGAGCCGCGTGAGCTTCGCGACCAGCAGCTCGTCGCGCTGGGCGCGCAGCTGCTCGGCGGTGGGCAGCGGCTCGAAGCGGTGCGGTACGCCGGCGCGCGCGAGCACGCGGCGCGCCGTCATCAGCTGTCGCGGCGTGGTGAGCAGCGCGCTCGTGCCCTTCTTGCCGGCGCGACCCGTGCGGCCGCTGCGGTGGGTGTAGGCGTCGGGATCGGTGGGCGGCTCGAGGTGGATGACGCGCGTGATGCCCTGCACGTCGATGCCGCGCGCGGCCACGTCGGTCGCCACGAGCACGCGGCGCGTGCCGCGCTTGAAGGCGGCCAGGGCTCGGTTGCGCTCGCGCTGCTCCATCTCGCCCGAGAGCGCCACCACGCCGAAGCCCTCTGCGTCGAGCGCGGTCGCGACGTCGCTCACGTCGGCGCGCGTCTTGGCGAAGAGCAGCACGCGCTCGTCGGGGCTCGCGAGCAAGAGGTTGATGATCGCGTCGAGGCGCTGACGCTCGTCGACGAGGTGGATCACGTGGTCGATGTCGGCGTTGGCCTCGCCGAGGCGGGTGCCCTCGAGGTGCAGCGGGTTCTTCTGCACGCGGTCGGCGAGGTACTTCACCTCGCGTGGGAAGGTCGCGCTCACGAGGTGCGTGCGCCTCGTCGCGGGCGTCTTCTCGAGGATCGCCTCGAGCTCGTCGCGGAAGCCCATGTCGAGCATGCGGTCGGCCTCGTCGAGCACCACCGCGTGCAGCGTCGTCACGTCGATCGAGCCGCGCGTGACGTGGTCGAGCAGGCGGCCCGGCGTGCCGACGACGATCGAAGGGTTCGTCGCGAGCATGCGGTGCTCGTCGCGGTAGCTCGCGCCGCCGGTGACGCTCGCGACGCGCGCGCCGACGCCGGCGTAGAGCCAGCTCAGCTCCTCCTCGACCTGGCGCGCGAGCTCGCGCGTCGGCGTGATGACGAGCGCCGCCGGCTGCGCTGCCCCGCCGCGCTGGATGGGCGGGCGCTCGAGCGCCACGAACTCGCGCAGCGTGAAGCCGATCGCGACCGTCTTGCCCGAGCCCGTCTGCGAGGTGATGCGCAGATCGCGCCCCTCGACGCCCTCCGCGAGCACCGCCTGCTGCACGGCGGTGAGCGTGGTGTATCCCTTTTTCTCGAGAGCGGCCGAGAGGGCTGTCCCGAGAACGCCCGTCAGATCGGCTTCGTTCATGGCGCGCGCGGTTTAGCAGCGCGGCGAGGGTGGGGCGAGAGGAACTTCGAACGAGGCTCGCTGCGCCCTCGCGCATCGGCTCGATCGAGCCAAGCGCGGTGGTAGCCTTCGCAGGAGGTGCCATGACCGAGCCCGCGAGCCCCGCACCCAAAGAAGCCACCTACGCCGACATCGAGGCTCTGCCGCCCGAGGTCGTCGGGCAGCTCGTCGACGGCGTGCTCCACGTGCACCCTCGGCCCGCTTCACCGCACGCACGCGCCTCGAGCGTGCTCGGCGCCGATCTCGGTGGGCCCTTCGATCGGGGGCGCGGTGGACCGGGCGGGTGGATCATCCTCGATGAGCCGGAGCTGCACTTCGGGCGCAACGTGCTCGTGCCCGACCTCGCGGGATGGCGGCGCGAGCGCATGCCCGAGATGCCGCGGGTTCCGTACTTCGAGCTCGCGCCGGACTGGGTCTGCGAGGTCCTCTCACCGAGCACCGCCGGGCTCGACCGCGTGAAGAAGCTCGGCATCTACCTGCGCGAGGGCGTGAGCCACCTGTGGTTCGTCGACCCGGAGGGGCGCACGCTCGAGGTCTTCCGTCGCGAGGGAGAACGCTTCGTGGTCGCGCAGACCTTCGAAGGTGAGAGCGTGATCCGCGCCGAGCCCTTCGACGCGATCGAGCTCGAGCTCGGCGCGCTGTGGCGAGGCTGAGCGCGCAGGCGTGCTGCGCGCCGTGGCGAGGCTGAGCGCGCAGGGCGCTGCGCGCCGTGGCGAGGCTGAGCGCTAGGCGCTAGGCGCTCGAGGTGGGCGGCGTGAGCATTCGCGGCGCGTGCACGCGCACGAGGCTCTCTTCGCTCGGCACACCGAGCCGGAGCGGGAAGCCGTAGTGGCCGGTGCCGCGGTGCACGTAGAGGCGGTTCTTGCCGAGGGCCCAGAGACCGTGATCGGGCATGCGGCCGACGACGCTCACCACCGTGGCCGGGATGCCGAGGCTCAGGAGCCCGAGCTGGCCGCCGTGCGTGTGGCCCGAGAGCACGAGGTCGGCCTCGCCGTCGCCGAGCTCCTTGAAGGCGCCCGGATCGTGCAAGAGCACGAGCCTGAGCGCGCCCGGCTCGCGAGGGAAGCGCTCGCAGACCTTCGCCATCGCCTCGCGTCGGCCGCGCCAGCGAAAATCCATGCCCACGATCTGCACGCGCCCGGCGGGTGTGTCGACGACGCATGCGTCGTCGAGCAGCAGCTTCGCGCCGATGTGCTCCATGGCGTGCGCGACGGTGCGCGGGGCTTCGTGGTCGTGGTTGCCGTGGCAGGCGTAGACGCGCCCCTCGAGCTTCGCGAGAGGCTCGAAGGCGCGCGCGAGGGCGTCGCGTGCGTGGTGCGCCTCCATGGTCATGAAGTCGCCAGTGAGCAGCACGAGATCCGGATCGAGCTCGACGGCGCGCTCGCAGATCCTCCTGAGGCGCGCCTCGGACATGAAGGGCCCGAGGTGCGGATCGGTGATCTGCACGAGGCGGAGCGGCCGCTCGACGCGCGCCTCGCCGTGCGCGTGCCGGCCGAGCGCGGGCATGCTCGCGCCGTCGAGCGCGAGGTCGATCGTCTGCCGCTTGCCGCGCAGGCTCTGCAGGAGCCCGAGCGTCGCGAAGCCGTAGGCGATGTGGGGCAGCACCGGCTCGGCGCCGAAGGCGGTGCCGATCGCCCAGGGCGAAGCGAGGAAGGTGCCTGCGGCGAAGTACGAAGCGGGCACGCTCACGAAGGCGCGGTACACGAGCGGGCGCAGCACGGGGCGCGCGAGCAGCGCGAAGTGCGAGAGCACCGCGAGCTGCAGGTACACGTAGAGCGGCCAGACGAGCGCGAAGGCCTCGTAGAGCGCGACCGAGACCGAGACGTGGATCGTGAGCAAGACCGCGAGGAAGGTCGCGTAGGGCCGCCCGCGCACGACGGCCGCGGCAGCGACGATCAGCGCGGCTCCCCCGAAGGAGCCCCAGGCGAACCAGCTCGGGCTCATCGTCCCCCGCGCCCTGCGCTCAGCCGGCTCCCGGAGGCAGCACGCTCCTGCGCACGAGGCGTGCGTGGCCTTCGGTGAGCTCGAGCATGCCCTGGGCGCCCGGGTTCAGCTCGGCCGCGTTCGCTTCGTCGGTGTCGACGTGCATCTCGAGGCTGAACTTCTCCGAGACACGGATGAGCACGTCGCCGAAGGTGAGATCGCGGCCCGCGGAGTCGATCGCGACCTCGACCACGTCGCCGTCGGCCACGCCGTAGGCCTCGGCGTCGGTGGGGTGCATGTGGATGTGGCGCCTCGCGCAGATCACGCCCTCGGGGATCGCGACGGTGCCCTTGGGGCCGACGATCGTGATGCCGGGGGTGCCCTTGGTGTCGCCCGAATCGCGCACGGGCGCGTCGAGCCCGAGGAAGAACTCGTCGGTCCGCGAGATCTCCACCTGGTCGGCGCGGCGCACCGGGCCGAGCACCCGCACGCCCTCGATCCGGCGCTTCGGGCCGACGATCGTGAGCGTCTCCTCGCAGGCGAACTGGCCCGGCTGCGAGAGGTCGGAGCGCCTCGTCAGCTGGTGGCCTTCGCCGAAGAGCTGCTCGACCGTGGCCTGCGTGAGGTGGATGTGCCGGGCCGAGATGGCGACCGGGATCGGGCGCGGCGCCGCGACACGATCGAGATCCCGCGCGATCGCCGCGGCCTCCTCGGCGATGGCGTGCTCCTCGTCGGTGGCGATGACGAGCAGGTGCGTGCGCGCGTTCTCCTCGGAGATGCGCGCCACGGGGCGCTCGCGGCTCACGCGCGCGCTGCGGTTGGCGTCGTCGTCGAGGCGCGCGCCGAGAAAATCGAGGTTGCGCGCGACGTGCTGGCGCACCGTGGCGCTGTTCTCGCCGATGCCGGCCGTGAACACGATCGCGTCGACGCCGCCCATGACCGCGGCGTAGGCCCCGATGTACTTGCGTACGCGGTGACAGAAGACGTGGATCGCCAGCCTGCACGCGTCGTCGCCTTGCGCCGCGCGCTCCTCGATGTCGCGCAGATCGTTGCCGAGCCCCGTGAGCCCCTTGAGGCCGCTCTTCTCGTTGAGCAGCACGTCGAGCGCGTCGGCGTCGAGCTTCTCGCTGCGCATCAGGTGCAAGAGCGCGCCGGGATCGATGTCGCCGGAGCGTGTGCCCATCACCAGGCCCTCGAGCGGCGTGAGCCCCATGCTCGTCTCCACCGAGCGGCCCCACTCGACGGCGCACACGCTCGCGCCGTTGCCGAGGTGGCAGCTGATGAGGCGCAGATCACGCGGCTTGGCGCCGAGGTGCTGCGCGGCGAGGCGCGCGACGTAGGCGTGGCTCGTGCCGTGGAAGCCGTAGCGCCGGATGGAGTGCTTCTCGGCGAGCGCTCGATCGATCGCGTAGTGGCGCGCGCGGTTGGGCAGCGTCGCGTGGAAGGCGGTGTCGAACACGGCGACGTGCACGAGCTCGGGCAAGAGGCGCCGCGCCGCGACGATGCCCGCGAGGTTCGCCGGGTTGTGCAGCGGCGCGAGCGGGATGAGCTCACGGATCGTCGCCTCGAGCTCGTCGTCGATGCGCACCGGCGCGCTGAAGTGGGCGCCGCCGTGCACCACGCGGTGCCCGACCGCCCTGGGGCGCGCGCCCTCGGGCAGGGCCGAGAGCAGGGCGGGCAGGCCGGCCTCGAGCGCGGAGGCGTGGTCGGGCGCGTGTAGCTTGGTCGCCTCGCGGCTGTCGATGCGCAGGCTCGCGCCGTCGGTGCCGATGCGCTCGACCACGAGGCGCGCGAGGCGCTTGCCGGTCGAGGACTCGAGCACCGCGGCCTTGAGCGACGAGCTGCCGCAGTTGAGAACGAGCACGTGCATGGGGCGCTACTCTGCCCGGCCCGCCGCGCGCTGCAAGCCGTACGCTCGCAGCGCCACCGATTCTCGCTCGCTCAGGCCTTCGGTCCGCCCGGGCCGGCATGCCCGCTGGGCCTGCCGTGTCGCCCGCGCCTGCCGCGGCCACCGCCACCGGAGGCGGCGTCGCGGGTCGGGCGCTGGCCCGTCACGACCTCGGGGTGCTGCGCGCGTGGCGCCTGCGCGCCTCCGCGCGAGGGCTGTCCCGGGCGCTGGCCGCCGCGCTGGGGCCCACCGCCGCCACCGCGCTGCTGGCCGGCCGGTCGCGCAGACTGCGCGGGCCGGCTGCCCGGCCGACGCGGCGAGAGATCGGTGGGCGGCGGCGCCGGCGCGGGCGAAGCGTAGGCGTGCTGCTCGACCCGATCGAGGTGCTTGCCGATGAGGCGCTCGATGTCGACGAGGAAGGCGCGCTCCTCGACGTCGCAGAAGCTCAGCGCGATGCCCGAGGCCGAGGCTCGGCCCGTGCGGCCGATGCGGTGCACGTAGGTCTCGGGCACGTTGGGCAGGTCGAAGTTGATGACGTGCGTCACGCCGTCGATGTCGATGCCGCGCGCGGCGAGATCGGTCGCGACGAGCACGGAGAGGGAGCTCTCCTTGAAGCCCTCGAGCGCACGGGTGCGTGCGCCCTGGGACTTGTTGCCGTGGATCGCCGCGGCGCGCACGCCGGCCTTCTCGAGCTGCTGGGCGATGCGGTTCGCGCCGTGTTTGGTGCGGCTGAAGACCAGCGTGCGCTGGACCTCGGGCGCGCGCAGCACGTCGACGAGCAGGCGAGGCTTGTCGCCCTTCTCGACGAAGTAGAGCTTCTGCTCCACGCGCTCGGCGGTCGACGAGACGGGCGCGACGGCCACGCTCACCGGATCGACCAGGAGGCTCTCGGCGAGCGCGCGGATCTCGGTCGGCATCGTCGCGGAGAAGAACAGCGTCTGGCGCTTCTTCGGCAGCTGCGCGACGACGCGCTTCACGTCGGGCAAGAAGCCCATGTCGAGCATGCGATCGGCCTCGTCGAGCACGAAGAACTCGATCTGCGACAGGCTCAGCACCTTCTGCGAGAGCAGATCGAGCAGGCGGCCCGGGGTCGCGACGAGGATGTCGACGCCTCGGCGCAGCTCCTCTTCTTGGGGCCGCTGCGAGACGCCGCCGAACACGACGGCGTGCCAGAGGTCGAGGTGCTTGCCGTAGGTGGCGAAGCTCTCGGCGATCTGCGCGGCGAGCTCACGCGTGGGCGTGAGCACCAGCGTCGTGAGCTTCGCCTTCTCGCCGGAGCGGGCGTGCGCGAGCTGCAGGATCGGGATCGCGAACGCGGCCGTCTTGCCGGTGCCGGTCTGCGCGCATCCGACGAGGTCTCGGCCTTGCAGCGCGGGTGGGATGGCCTGCGCCTGGATGGGCGTGGGGCGCTCGTAGCCGGCTTCGGCCAGGGCGCGGAGGATGGGCGGCACGAGGCCGAGCTCTTCGAACGTCACGCGGCTCTCTTGCACGCGCAGGCCCCGACGTCGAGCAGCATGCGCCGACGCAGCTCTGCGCGCGCCACACGGATCAGGGCGCGGCTGCGCACTCGAAGAGGCCACGCGCCGTGCCGTCGGGCCAGCTGCGCTTGCCTTGCGCCTTCGCGAGCACGGTCGTGTCGCAGCGCGGGATGCAGCCGCAGACCTCGCCCGCGCTCGCAGCCATGCAACCCCACTGCGCGCGCCCCTTGCACTGCTTGTAGTTGGCGCACAACGCATTGGCGCCGGCCTTGCAACCCTGCGCCTTGAGCGTGCTGCGCCAGGCGACGAGCGCCGCGACCTTCGTGCTCGCGTCTTCGCAGTGCTCCCAGGCGCCTGCCTCGCACATGGCGAGCTGTGCCATCGTCGGGCGATCTTCCGCGCCCACGGCCTTCGACTTGAAGGCGCCACAGCCCTGGAGCTTCTCCTTCTTGGCGCAGAGCCGCTCGTACACCGCGAGCGTGCGCTCCGCCTGGCCCGCCGCCGCGAGGGCCTGGTAGGCGCCGCGGCAGTCCTCGACCGAGGCGGCGTCGTCGGCGCAGCGTGGGTCGACCGTGGCCGAGCTCGGGCCCGCGCCGTAGGGGTTGGGCACGGCGCTCGCGGAGAAGCTCGCGAGGCCCGCGCTCGGGGCGGGCTGTGGCGTGGTGCCTGAGGCGACCGTGCTGGGCTGCTCGGGCACGGGCCCGATCGCGAAGGGAAGGCCGTAGTCGGCGTGCGCCTGCGTGGGCTGCGCCGGCCTCGCGGCCGGTCGCTTCGCCTTCGTGAGGAAGCAGCCGCTCGTGCCGAGCGCCAGACCGAGGAACAGTAGCGGGAGCGCCTTCAGCTTCGTCGTCTTCACGGCTCGCGATGCTCTCCGTTCGCGAGCGGTGCTGCAAGCTCGGCGTCGCCGCCGCGGCCACGCCGCTCTTCGAGCCGCTCGAGCGAGAGCGTCTCGGCGCGTCGCGCGCGCTTCTTCGAGAGCTCGACGCCGACCGCGTCGAGACCGTGTGCGTTGGCCACCGCGAGCATCGTGCCCAGCCCCGCGAAGGGGTCGACGACGACCCGGCACGCGGTCTCGGCGACCAGGAAACGCGCCACGGCCTCGCAGACCTCGATGCCCATCGCCCGCGCCCAGGTCATCTTGCCGAGGCGCGCGAGCACGTCGGGCGTGGAGCGCCCCGGCTCGAGCCGCCTCTCGCGCGAGAAGCAGAGCAGGTGCGCGTAGGCCGGGCGCCCGAAGGTGGTCGTGCCCACCGGGGCGCGACACACGATCTTGTGGAAGAGCAGCGCGCTCTCCGCCTCTTCGGCGCCGCGCTGCACGAGGTAGGCTTTGTCGACCCAGCGCCCCTCGTGCTTGATGTCGGTCTGGAAGAAGACCGCGACGCTCTCCGGGTGCGTGCGCTCGCAGGCGAGGCGCGCCACGCCCACGAACCACGCCCTCCAGGCGTCGAAGTCGAGCGGCACCTCCGAGACGTCGGGCAGCGAGGTGACGACGGCGTGCTCAGGCCCGAGCGCCGCTTGCTCGAGCCAGGCGACGCCATCGCCCTGATGCACCACGCGCGAGGGCATGTCCTTCTCGGCCAGAGCTCCGGTCGGGACGGCCTCGCTCAGGAGAGCGTCGGAGCCTCGCGGCCGCTCGTCGTCACGTACTCGGTGTAGCCGCCACCGTAGAGGTGCGCGCCGTCCTTCGAGAGCTCGAGCACGCGGTTCGAGAGCGCGGCCAAGAAGGAGCGATCGTGCGACACGAAGAGCATCGTGCCCTCGAAGTCCTTGAGGGCTTCGACGAGCATCTCCTTGGTCTCCATGTCCAGGTGGTTGGTCGGCTCGTCGAGCACGAGGAAGTTCGGCGGATCGAAGAGCATGCGCGCGAGCACGACGCGCGCCTTCTCTCCGCCGGAGAGCACGCGGCAGGGTTTCTCCACGTCGTCGCCCGAGAAGCCGAAGGCGCCGGCGAGCGTGCGCAGCGAGCCGAGCGAGGCCTTGGGGAAGCTGTCGATCAGGGTCTCGATGATCGACTTCTGCGGGTCGAGCAGCTCCATCGCGTGCTGCGCGAAGTAGCCCATCTTCACGCTCGCACCGATCTTCACCTCACCGTCGTCGGGGGTGGTCGCTCCGGCGATGAGCTTGAGCAGCGTCGACTTGCCGGCGCCGTTCACGCCGAGCACGCACCAGCGCTCGCGCCTGCGGAGGAGCAGATCGAGCCCGTCGTAGATCACGAGGTCGCCGTAGGCCTTCTTCACGCCGAGCAGGTTCGCGACGTCGTCGCCCGAGCGGGGCGGCTTGGGGAAGTCGAACTCGACGACGCGCCGGCGCTTCGGGGGCTCGACCTTCTCGATCTTGTCGAGCTTCTTGATGCGCGACTGCACCTGCGCCGCGTGGCTCGCGCGCGCCTTGAAGCGGTCGATGAAGGCCTGTTCCTTGGCGAGCATCGCCTGCTGCCTGGCGAACTGCGCCTCGGCCTGCGCCGCCGCGATCTCGCGCTGCTTCAGGTAGAACTCGTAGTTGCCGGTGTAGGTCGTGAGCTCGCCGCCGTCGATCTCGACGATCTTGCCGACGAGGCGGTTCATGAACTCGCGATCGTGCGAGGTCATCACGATCGCGCCCTCGAAGCCGCGCAGGAAGCTCTCGAGCCAGAGGATCGACTCGAGGTCGAGGTGGTTGGTCGGCTCGTCGAGCAGGAGCACGTCGGGGCGCATCAGGAGGATGCGCGCCAGCGCGACGCGCATCTTCCAGCCGCCGGAGAGCTTGTTCACGTCGTCGTCGATCGACGAAGGCCGGAAGCCGAGGCCGGCGAGGATCTCGCGTGCGCGCGCCTCGAGCGCGTAGCCCCCGAGCTCGTCGAAGCGGGCCTGCACGATGCCGAAGCGCTCGACGAGCTCGTCGAGCTCGTCCATGCGCTCCGGGTCGGCCATCGCGTGCTCGAGCTCGTGCAGCTCGGCGCCGACGTCGGAGACCTCGCCGGCGCCCGCCATCGTCTCCTCGACGACGCTGCGGCCGCTCATCTCGCCGACGTCCTGGCTGAAGTAGCCGATGGTCACGCCGCGATCGATCGTCACCTGCCCGGCGTCGGGGGCGTCTTCGCGCACGATCAGCCTGAAGATCGTGGACTTGCCCGAGCCGTTGGGGCCGACGAGCCCGATGGTCTCGCCCTTGAAGACCGTCATCGACGCTTCGAGGAAGAGGATCTGCTGGCCGTGTTGCTTGGAGACGGAGTCGAGGCGGATCACGAGGGTCGCGGGTCTTTGGTCTCTGAGGCGCGGCGCTGCAAGCGAAAGGCGGCCTCGTGGTGCGGAGGAGCATGGCCGCGGCGCCCCCGTGCCGGCGTGGGCGAAGCTCCGACCAACATGGATCAGCATGGATCCATGTCGGCCCCTGAGCACAGCTCGTTTCCCCGCGGATTCCGAGCCTGCTCGGGCTGGCGCGCCTCGTGCTTGGGGCTCGCACCGTGCACACGACCCGCCTCGTCTCGCTCTCGCTCTGCTCCCTCGCGCTCTCCCTCGCCGGCTGCGAGGCCGACGACGGCACGCTCGACTCGGAGGAGTCGGACATCATCGGTGGGGTCGACGCGAAGAGCGCCAAGCTCGACGCCATCGGCACGGTCGGCACGAAGGACTACGAAGGCGCCTACTCCTACTTCTGCACGGCCACGCTCATCGCGCCGAAGGTCGTGCTCACCGCGAAGCACTGCGCCACCTACGACCCCACCGAGCGGCCGCGCATCGAGAGCGAGGAGATCTTCTTCGCGACCGGCGCGGACTCGAGGGCCCCGAAGCAGATCGTGCGCGCCGAGCGCGTGCTGCTCTCGCCGGTGAACGAGGGCGGCATGGTGGAGTTCGGTAGCGACGTGGCGGTGTACGTGCTCGAGAAGCCCGTCGAGGGCGTGAAGCCGATGCCTTGGCTGCCGAACCACCTCACGGCCGACGACCTCGGCGGCAAGTACACCGCCGTGGGTTTCGGGGTGCACGATCGCCAGCGGAACAGCGGCATCCGCAAGGCCGGCACGCTCACGCTCCAGGCCGTCGAGGGCAAGCCGATGCACCGGATCTTCCCCACGGTGGAGGACCTCTACGCGCACCTCGCCGAGCACGACGGAAAGGACTGGGTGGAGCGCAACAAGGCCCGCATCGACGAGTTCTACGGCTTCGAGCTCTTGCCGGACCTCGAGGCCTACCTCGGCATGGGCGAGGGCGACGCGCAGCCCTGCAGCGGCGACTCGGGTGGCCCGCTGGTGAAGAAGATCGGCGAGGAGCTCACGGTCGTCGCCGTGGTGTCGGGCTCGTTCAAGGGTCGCGCCTACCCGTGCAGCACGGTGGGCGAGTCCTACGCCACGCTGGGCGCGAGCGTGCAGACGATGATCGCCGAGGCGACCGGCCCCTGCGAGGGTGTGCCCACCGAGGGCAGCTGCGAGGGCTTCTCCACGGTCTTGCGCTGCGTCGGCGAGAACGAGGGGCCCCAGAAGGTGAACCGCATCGACTGCGGCGCGCTCGATCAGGCCTGCGGCGTCGTCGACGGCGTCGCGCAGTGCGTCGACCCGGAGGAGTGAGGGGCGGAGCCGGGCGTCGCGTGGCCGCGGCCCACGACGCCGCGAGCGCCGACGCTCAGAAGCGGCCGATGAGCCCGAGCGGGAGCCGCCCGCTCTTCATCCGGCCGGCCGCGTCGAGGCGCACGCGTTTGTCGTCGAGCAGCAGGCCCATCGCGTGCAGCACCGAGGTGTGCGCGCTCACGAGGTCGACCCTCGCCCGTGCCACGCGCAGGCGCGCCGTGCGCTGCGCCTCCTCGGCCTCGAGCAGCTGGATCGGCGTCGACGCGCCCGCTGCGTAGCGGGCGCGCTCGAGCTCGACCTGCCTGCCGGCGATCTCGGCCGTCTGCTGCGCGAGCTCGAGGCGCCTGCGCGCCGCCTGCTCGCGCGCGAGCTCGCTCGAGACCTCCGCCTCGATGCGGCGCTTCACCTCTTCGACGCGCGCCTCGGCCGCCTCGACCGCGAGGCGCGCGCGCGCGGCGGCGGCGCGCAGCTGGGTGCCGTCGAGCGGCTGCTCGTAGGTGAGTCCGACGCGCGCGCTCAGCGCCCCGAGGGTGCCGAGCTGCTCGAAGGCGGGCGAGACCTCCTGCACGCCGAGGCCACGCGCCTCGACCGAAGCGTCGAGATCGAGGCGGGCGCGCAGCGGGTTCTCGGTCGTCACCGCGTTGGCCTCGGCGAGCTTCACCGCCGCAACGGCCTCTTTGAGCTCCAAGGACTCGGCGAGCGCGCGCTCGATCGCGTCGTCGGGCAGCTCCGGCGGCATCGGCGGCACGCCCTCGGCCGCGCGCCACGACGAGCTCGAGTCGCCCATCACGCGGGCGAGCTCGTTCGCGCGGCGCTCGACCTCGAGCTCGGCGGCGACCAGCTCCTCGTTGCGTGTCGCGAGGCGCGTCTCGAAGGAGAGCACGTCGGCGGGGGCGGCGGTGCCGATCTCGGCGCGCCCCTTCGCCTCGTCACGCTGCCGCGTGGCGAGCGCGAGCGACTGCCCCTGGATCGAGCTCGCGGCGCCGGCGAACCAGAGCTCCCAGTAGGCGCCGATCACGCCGCGCACCACCTCGCTCGCCGCGCGGTCGCGCGCGCGGTCGGCCTGCTCCTGCCTGGCCTCGGCCTGCACGATCGGCGCTTCGTTGAGCTCGACGCCCGCGTTGCGCAGCAGAGGCTGGATGGCGGCGAAGCGCAGGCCGACTCCGTAGCCGGGGCCGAGCTCGAGCGGGTTGAGCCCGGCGAACACGGGGCCGGTGTTGAAGCGCCACGAGCCGTCGAGGCGGAGCGACAGCTCGGTGCCGAGCAGCGTGCGTTTGCGCAGCTCGGCGCCGACCTGCACCGCGTGGCTCGTGTTCACGGGCGCCATGCCCGGCTCGCGCGAGAGCTGCGGCGTCTGCGTGCGGATGGCCGCGCCGTCGAGGATCAGCGTGAAGGGGTTCTGCGCCTCGCTGCCCTCGAGCGACACGGCGGCGCTCTCCGCCTCGATGGCCGCGCCTCGCAGGGCCGGGCTGCCCACGATCGAGGTCTCGATCGCGCCTCGTTCGTCGATCGCGCGCGGCTCGCGCGCGAGCGCGGAGGGCTCGAAGGCGTGGAACGAGAGCAGCGACGCGAGCGCGGCGGCGAGGCGGAGTCGGCCTGTGAGGTTCATGGGCCCTGGGTCGGGCGAGGCCCCGGCCAGCCTGCCGGTGCCCCGCGATCGGCCGCAACCCTACGCCAAACCCGGGCCGCGCGCCCGCCGCGCGCGCAGGCTTCTCCTCAGCCCTTGCACAGCCGCGCGAAATCGAGGCCCGTCACCACGCCGACGACCTTGCGGCCGTCGATCGCGAGCACGCGGCGCGCGCGCGTCTCCGCGCCCTGGGCGGCTGCGCGGTAGAGCGGCGTGTCGACGTGCAGGCACAGCATGCCGTGGCTCATCGCCTCCTCGACCGGGCCGTCTTGGGGAAGGTCGCGCGCGAGCAGGGCCTCTCGCTGGGTGAAGAGCCCCACCGGCCAGCCCTCGGGGTCGATCACGACGACGCCCTGGGCGCGCGCCTGCGCGAGCCTGTCGGTGGCGAGCGCGATCGTGGCCGTCGTCGGCACGGTGAAGGGTTTGTCGGACATCACCTCGCCGATGGGCGTGTTGATGCGCTCGGCCGCGACCGCCTGCATCGTCTCCTTGGTGCCGAACACGTGCGTGATGGCGCCGTCGGTCTGGACGAAGACGCGGTGGATGCGCTTGTCGACCATGAGGTGCGTCGCGCGCTCGACCTTCGTGTCGCCGTCGACCGAGATCACGCCCTCGTGCATGATCTCGGACACGGGGCGCTCCGGGAGCTCGAGCAGCTTCCACGAGCCGCCGATGCCACGCGGCGCCGCGCGACCGATGCGCAGCATGTCGGTGCGTGAGACGACGCCGACGGCTTTGCCTTGGGCGTCGATCACGGGCAGGGCCGAGTAGCCGCGCTCCTCCATCAGTCCGTTGACGGCGCGGATCGGGGAGGAGGGGTCGACGGCGAGCAGCGGGCCGTGGGCGAACTCGCGAACGGGGGTCTGGAAGCGGGTCATGCCGGGCTGGTTAGCACGGCGCGTGCCGCCCGCAGATCCGCGGCGTCGTCCGAGGGAACGCCCTGTGTGGCCGCAGCGTCGTGCGCAAGCTTTGCGTGCCGGTGCAGGGTTCGCGAGGGGCCGGCTGCGGCGCGTGGCCCGCCGCGCTCAGGGAGCGAGGCGCCCGAGCACGCTGCGCAGCGCCACGCCGTGACCGCCTCGACCACCCGGGAGCCCGTCGAGCCAGGAGCGCTCGTGGGGGCGCGCGTCGCGCACGAGGTGCACGGAGGCGCCGAGCGCGGCGGGCAGCACGAGGTCGAGCTCGAGGATGTCGCCCACGACCAGCAGCTCCTCGAAGCGCTCCACGCCGTGCACCCGCATCACGCGCAGCAAGGCGTCGTGGTAGTGGCCGCGCTTCACGAGCATGGGGCGCTCGAAACCCGGCAGCCGCAGCTCGCTGGGGGCCCGCTCGAAGGCCTCGCTCCGCTCCGCGGTGGAGGCGAGCACGAACTTGCGTGCACCTCCGACGACCTCGACCGAAGCTGCGCGATCGCCGAGCAGCTTCTCCAGCTTCGCGCGCACGTGCCCTTCGTCCGAGTTGGTGACCACCGCCACCGGGCGAGCCCCGGCGAGCAGCGTGTCCATCACCTCGCGCGCGTCCGGTCGGAACACCGAGCGCGTGGCCTTGTACGCGTGGCCGTAGAGCACCTGCAGCACACCCGAGCGCACGGTGGCGTCGGCGAGCCTGCCCGTCCCGCGGAAGAGCTCCTGCGCGACGCAGGTGCACAGGATGTACGGGTCGGCGTCGGCCGGGGCGACGATGCGCCCCTCGAACTCCCAGCCGAAGCGCACCGGGTCGCTCTGCACGAGCGCCGCCGTGCGGTCCCACAGCGAGCTCGTGATCGGGAAGCCGAGCAGATCGAGCAGCGCGCTGCGGAACACGCCGACGAAGGGCTCGGCCTCGGCGACGACGTCGGTGAAGGTGCCGTCGAAGTCGAGCACGACGAGGCGAGGATCCATGGCCGCGACCCTATAGCAGCGCCGCGAGTGAGTTCGCGCTTGATCGCGTGACGAGGTCGTACGAGAGAACCCTCGCCGTGCTACGCCTCCTCGCCCCCTCGCTCCTCGCCCTGCTCTTCGCTTGTGCCGACAGCGAGCCCATCGAGCCCTCCGGTACGAGCAGCTCCTCGGCGGGTGGCGCAGGAGGTGAGGGAGGCGCCGAGGTGGTCAGCTCCTCGGTGAGCACCACGAGCACGAGCACGAGCGCGGGGGTGGGAGGCGCCGAGCCCTCTCCCTGCGGCAACGGGCAGATCGACGAAGGCGAGCAGTGCGACGACGCGAACGACGCACCCGGCGACGGCTGCGACGCTTGCGTCGTCGAGTGCGACGGCCCCGGCGAGTCGAAGCACCCGTCGACCTTCCACTGCTATCGCTACGTCGCGAGCCCACTCGGCTGGGCGGCCGCCGACGCCGCGTGCGCGGCCTGGGGTGGCGCGCCCGGCCAGGCCAGGCTCGCGTCGATCCGCAGCGACCAGGAGCTCGCCAACGTGCTGGTGATCACCGCGGCCGAGGCCTGGATCGGCGCGAACGATCAGGCGACGGAGGGTGTGTACGTCTGGAGCGACGGCGAGCCCTTCGACTTCGAAGCCTGGGCGAGCTTCGAGCCCAGCGACGACGGCGACGACGGCGAGGACTGCGTGCTCGCGCGACCGACCGGGCTCTGGGCCGACGCCGCCTGTGGCCTCGCGCGGCCCTACGTCTGTGAGCGCCGGCCGAGCGGCGCGGACTGACGCCGCGGGGGCTCGAGCCATCGGGTCGGGCTCCTCCGAGCCGGGCTTTGCCCGCTCGGGCTCCACGCGAAAGGTGGGGGGCCACCGGTTGCGGCGTGGCAACCGTGCCGTGCTGCTTGGGCACCCTGGCGCGTGACTCAGGGTTGGGTTACGACCGAGAGCGCATGTTCCGGCCGCAAAGCTTCACCCTCCCGGCCCTCGCGGCCGCGCTCACGGCGCTCGCCCTCGGTGCCTGTGGCGACCCGATCTACGTCGACGAGAACCCGCCCACGGGCGTCGGCGGCTTCGTGCCGACCTCGTCGTCGAGCGGCGCGACCGGCTACGGCGCGAACACCGGCGAGGGTGGCTCGATCGTCCCGCCGCCGCCCGAGTGCGACGACGCCGACAAGCTCTGCGCGCTCGAGATCACCTACGAGAACGCCGCCGCGTCTTCGGTGCGCCTCTACGGCAGCTTCTCGGCCGACGGCTGGACCGTGGGCGTGCCCATGTCGAAGTCGGGCTCCACCTGGTCGGCGAGCATCGACGTGCCGTGGAGCCAGCCGGTCCAGTACAAGTTCTCCGTCGACGGCTCGACCACGTGGATCCCCGATCCCGCGAACCCGAACCAGGTCGACGACGGCTTCGGTGGTTTCAACAGCGTCACGACGCCGATCACCTGCCCCGAGGAGTTCACCTGCGCGCCGCTGCTCGGCGACTTCGACTGGCGCGACGCGGTGCTCTACTTCGTGATGATCGACCGCTTCAACAACGGCTCGACGGCGAACGACTCGCCCGTCTCCGGCGTGCCCGCGGCGGCGAACTTCCAGGGCGGCGACTTCGCGGGCCTGCTCGCGAAGATCAACGAGGGCTACTTCGAGGGCATCGGCGTCAACGCGCTCTGGCTCAGCGTGCCGATGGACAACGCCGACGTGCCCGGGCAGGGCAACGACGGCTACCAGTACAGCTCCTACCACGGCTACTGGCCCAAGGACCTCACGCAGGTCGAAGCACGCCTCGGCACGCTCGCCGAGCTCAAGGCCGTGGTCGACGCCGCGCACGCGCACGATCTCAAGGTGGTCGTCGACTACGCGATGAACCACGTGCACTCGAGCTCGCCGATCTACCAGAACAACCCGGGGTGGTTCTGGCCCAACCAGAACGGCGGTAACAACTGCGTTTGTGGCGAGGGATGCTCCTGGGACGGCGCGGAGGGGCGGCGCTGCTGGTTCACGAGCTACCTGCCCGACTTCAACTTCACGAACGCCGCCGCGCGCGACTTCAGCGTGACCAACGCGGTGTGGTGGGTGAAGGAGCTCGGCCTCGACGGCTTCCGCCTCGACGCGGTCAAGCACATCGAAGACCAGTGGCTGCTCGACCTGCGCTCGCGCATCAAGAGCGAGGTCGAGACCGAGACGCAGCAGCACTTCTACATGGTGGGCGAGACCTTCACCGGCCAGAAGGACACCATCAAGTACTACGTGAACCCCTCGACCATGCTCGACGGTCAGTTCGACTTCCCGCTGAGGGCCGAGATCCTGCGCACGATGCTCATCAAGGCCGGGCCGATGACGGATCTCAACGGCTTCTTGACGAACAACGTCACGTACTACGGCAACGGCATCATGAGCACGTTCATCGGGAACCACGACATCCCGAGGACGATCCACTTCGCGCAGGACACGCCCGTGTGGGGCGACCCTTGGGCCGGCGGCAAGGACCGCGCGTGGACGAACCTGCCCGGCCTGCCGAGCGGCACCAACGCCTTCGAGCGCATGGCGAACGCCTTCACGCTCATCTACACGATCCCCGGCGTGCCGCTCGTCTACTACGGCGACGAGATCGGCCTGCCGGGCGGCGGCGATCCGGACAACCGCCGCTTCATGCAGTGGTCGGGCTACACGGCCGGGCAGCTCCTCTTGAAGAACCACCTCACCGAGCTCGGGCGCATCCGCAAGGAGCACTCGGCGCTGCGCAAGGGCACCTGGTCGAGCGTCGGGGCGAACGCCGACACGCTCGCCTTCCGCATGCAGTACAACACCGAGACGGTCTACGTCGTGCTCAACCGCGCCGACTCGCAGCAGAGCGTCTCGGGGCTGCCGAGCCAGGCTTTCTTCGACGAGATCAGCGGTCAGAACGTGTCCGGCCCCACCGTGCAGGTGCCGGCTCGATCGGCGCGCATCCTCGTGTCACCCTGACGGCGTGAGCGAAGGGCAGGGGCGCACCCACCTGCGAACGAGGCGCAGCGCTCGTGGCGCTGCGGCTCTGCTGCTCGCTTCGAGCGCGCTCCTGCTCGGCGCGGCCTGCGACGCCGGCCCGCCGAGGCGCGACTGCAGCGCGCGCATCTGGGTGCCGGTCTCGGCGGGCGACGTCGCCGTGGCGGGGAGCTTCTCGGGGTGGGCGCCCATCTTGCGCCCCGCCGAGTACGACGAGTCGTGGAGATTGTTGCGTCTGCAACTTCCTCCGGGCGAGCACGGCTACCAGCTGGTGCGCCCCTCGGGCGAGCGCTTCATCGACCCGCTCAACCCGCTCAGCAGCTTCCGCGACGACGGCGACGGCGACGAGGTCTCACTCCTGCTCGTGCCCGACTGCGCCGAGCCCAAGATCCTCGTCGACCGGGTCGAGGTCGATCAGGCGGGCCAGTTCTCGCTCGACGCGCGCTTCCTCGCCGCGAGCTCGGGCGCCGAGCTCGACCCCGAGACCGTGCGGGGTACGACGGCGGCGGGCGCCGGCGCCGGCGTGGGCGAGAGCGACCCTGGCGCCGGAGAGCTCTCGCTCGGCGGTGAGCTGCCTCGCGGCAAGACGACGCTCTACGTCGACGCGAGCGACGTGGACGGCGTCCCCGCCCGCACCGAGCGCGTCGTCGCTTGGCGCGATCGCGCCATGCCCGCCTGGAGAGACGGCCTGCTCTACCAGATCATGATCGACCGCTTCCGGGGCGACGGCGGCGCACCGCTCGAGGCGCCGCCGACCGCGGGCTCGCGCGCAGGAGGCACGCTCGACGGCGTCACCAGCGCGCTCGAGGACGGCAGCCTCGAGGCCCTCGGCGTCACCGGGCTCTGGCTCTCGCCGGTGTACCTCGTGCCCGACGAAGCGCGTCTGGGCCGCGACGGGCGCATGTACGAGGGCTACCACGGGTACTGGCCGGTCGAGTCGAGGCGCGTCGACCCTCGCATCGGCGGCGAAGCGGCGCTCGAGCGGCTCGTGGCGGCGGCGCACGCGCGAGGCATCTCGGTCGTGCTCGATATCGTGCCCAACCACGTCTACGAGACGAACCCGCTGCTCGACGAGCGCCCCGAGTGGTACCGCCCGGAGTCCTGCGTCTGCGGCGACGCCGGCTGCGACTGGGGCACCGAGGCGAACTCCTGCCTCTTCGTGCCCTACCTGCCCGACGTGAAGCTCGAGCACCCCGAGGCGCTGCGCAACGCGGTCGACGAGGCGCGCTTCTGGACCGAGCGCTTCGATCTCGACGGCGTGCGCATCGACGCGGTGCCGATGATCCCACGCGCGGCGCTGCGTCGCATCTCGGAGGAGCTGCGCCGCGCGGTCTCGCCGCGCGACGCGATGTTCGTGCTCGGCGAGGTCTTCACGGGTCCGGGTAGGGGAGGCGTCGAGCAGATCGCGGCCTTCTTGGGCCCCTCGGCGCTCGACAGCGCCTTCGACTTTCCGCTCATGTGGGCGCTGCACGGCGCCGTCGCGCGTGGCACCGGCAGCTTCGCCGAGGTCGAAGACGTGCTCGCGTATTCGGAGCAGCGATACCGCGGATCGGGCGTGCTGCTCGCGCGCATGCTCGACAACCACGACGTGCCTCGCTTCATGGCCGTGGCCACGGGCGAGGGCGCCGTCGACCCCTGGACGGATCCACCCGAGCAGCCCTCACTCGACGAGCCCTACGACCGCATGGAGCTCGGCTTCGCCGTGATCTTCAGCCTGCCCGGCCTGCCGCTCGTGTACTACGGCGACGAGATCGGGCTCACCGGCGCGAACGACCCGGACAACCGCAGGGTGATGCCGCGCGAGAGCGAGCTCTTGCCGAGGCAGCGCGCGCTGCGTGAGCGGGTGCGTGAGCTCTCGCGCCTGCGTCGCTGCTCGGGCGCGCTGCGCGGCGAGGCGCGAGAGGCGCTCGTGGTCGAGCAGCGGCGCTACGCCTACGCGCGAGGTCTGCCCGGCGAGGCGCGCGCGATCGTCGCGCTCTCGTCGGAGCGCGAGGCCTCGGAGCTGCTCGTGCCTGCTCCGGAGGCGAGCGCTCCTGCGTGGGTCGACGCGCTGAGCGGCGAGCGCTTCGAGGCGGCCGCGGCAGGGCTGCGCCTCCCCCTGCCCGCGCTCGGCTACCGCGTGCTCTTGCCCGAGGGCGACGCCTGCCTGCCTTGATCCGCGTCGCGCTTCGCTGCTAAGGCCTTCGCGGAGAGATGGCGGAGCAGGCAGCGGTGCGCGCGCTCGAGGCGCTCGGGTTCAACCTGAACGAGGGGCGCGCCTACACGGCGCTGCTCCAGCGCGGCCCCTCGACCGGCTACGAGGTCAGCCAGCACGCCGGCGTGCCACGCTCGGCCGTCTACGCGGTGCTGCGCCGGCTCGTGGGCGAAGGCGCGGCGCGCCGGGAGCCTGGCCCGCCCGAGCGTTTCACCGCGGTCCCGCCGGAGGCGCTCTCGGCGCTCTTGCGCCAGCGCTTCGAGAGCTCGCAGCACGCGCTCGTGGAGGCGCTGGCGGAGCTCGACACCTCGCCTTCGGTGCCCGACGCCTTCAGCGTCGAGGGCTACGAGCGGATCCTCGAGGAGGCGAGGCACATCGTCGACGGCGCAAGATCGACGATCGTCGCGAGCGGCTGGCCGCGTGAGCTCACGGAGCTCGCGAGGGTGCTCGAGCACGCCGTCGAGCGCGGCGTGTACGTGCTGCTCTTCTCGCACGCCGGGCTGCCCGAGGCGCTCGCGGGCGTGCACTTCAGCTACGGCCTGCGCGAGGCCGACCTCGAGGCCTTCTGGCGGCACCGCCTGGTGGTCGTCGCCGACGACCGCAAGAGCCTGATCGGCGCCACCGAGCACAAGGCTGGCGATCGCGCCGTGGTCAGCGAGACGGTCGCCATCGCGGAGCTGGCCGTCGGCCAGGTGACGCTCGACGTGACGCTGCTCGCGCAGCGCCACGGCGTCGACACCTCCGAGGTGATGGGCCGGGTGCTCGGCGATCGCGTGGGCAGGCTCGACACCCTGCTCGCCGGCAGCGTGCCCACGCTCGGCGGCTCGGGGCGGCGCGCGAAGAAGGGCGGCCGCTCGCGCGCCGATTGAGAGGGCGCGCCCCTTCGCGGCGCGCGCCCTCGTCTCGCCTCAGCCCGGCACGCAGACGCTGCCCGTGCCCTCGGGGCTCACGAAGTCGACCGCGTCACTGCAGAGCGCGTCGTCATCCCAGCCCCGGCAGAGCGTGCAGTCGCTGCCGCTCGCGCAGCGCTTGAAGCAGTAGTTCTTGCCGTCCAGATGCTCGACGCACGCGGTGTTCGCCGGGCAGTCGGTGTCGGCGGTGCAGTCGCGCCTCGTGCAGTATCCGCCGCCGAGCGTCGTCACGCACTCCAGGTCGGCGTCGCAGTCCGAGCCCGTGCTGCAGGCTGCGCCCACGCCGCAGTCGCCCGGCACGCACACCTTGCGGTTCGCCGCCCCGCCTCCGCTCGATCGGCAGATGAAGTCGCGGCCCGCCTGTCGTTGGCAATACTCCTGCTCGTCGACCGGGCCCTCCTCGCCGGGCGCGGCGACGAGGTCTTCGTCTTCACAGCTGAGGAAGCACATGTTCTGGCCGGTCGACTCGAAGGGAGAGCAGACCTGCGAGATGTCCGTCTTGCACTCGCCCTCGGCGCTGCAACAGTCGGCGTCGCTCTGGCAGAGGTGCGTGCAGTAGCCGCCGCGGACGCGGTCGAGGCACTGCGCCTCGCCGGCGAGCTCACCCTCGGCGACGTCGGGGTAGCAGTCGCTCGCGGCCTCGCAGGCCGCGCCCGTCTCCTCGGGTCGCCCCGCGCCCGTACCGCCGCCGCCCGAGCCGCTGCTCGAGCTGTCGTCCCCGCAGCCTACCGGCGTGAGCGCGGCGGCCATCGTCCAAGCGACACCGAGGGCGAAGAGCTTCTTCATGGACCCCATCGTAGGGGGGGCGCGAGGTCGCGGCCAAGCCTCGCTTCGCGCTACGCGCTCGACGCCGCGGGCTCTATCCTGCCCGCATGCGCCGTCTCCACCTGCACGGGATCCTGCTCCTCGCTTCGGTCGCCATCGCCTCCTCGTCGACCACGAGCTGTAGCTGCGACGGCGGCGACGACGACACGAGCTCGTCGAGCGGCGGCGCGGGACAGGGGGGCTCGGGCTCGGGCAGCGGCGCCGGTGGAGCGGGCGGCGGCGGCTTCGTGACCACCGGAACGGCCTCGGGCGGCGGCGGCGCGGGTGGCGAAGGCGTGGGCGGCGGCGACGAGAGCTGCGTCTTCGTGCCGCCGGCGGGAGACTTCGCGCCTTCGCTCGACTGCGCGTGGAACGGGCCGGCCGTGGGCTCGCCGTACCAGAACTACAACGACGTCGTGTCCACGCCCGTGGTCGTGAACCTCACCGACGACAACGCCGACAACGTCGTCGATCTCGACGATATCCCCGATATCGCCTTCATCACCTACCGCCTCCAGGAAGATGGCTGCTGCAACCAGCGTGGCGTCTTGCGCGTCGTCTCGGGTGGCTGCAACGCCGACGGCAGCATGACCGAGCATTACTCGGTCGGTGGGAACGAGATCCAGGCGCAGATCGGCGTCGCCGACGTGTGGCTCGACAACTCCGGTGGCCTCGCGGCAGGCGACATCGACGCCGACGGCTCGGTCGATCTGGTGGCCACCACGCGGGCCGGCGGCACGATCGCCTTCGAGCGCGACGGTACGGTGAAGTGGTACCAGCCGATGTACCCGCTCGGTGGCACGGCGGGCGATCACCTCGCCGGCACGACGCCTTCGATCGCCGACCTCGACGCCGACGGCAACCCCGAGGTCATCCAAGGGCGTGTGGTGCTGAACGGCGCCGACGGCAGCCTCAAGTGGAAGGGCACGGCAGGCGTGGGCACGAACGGCTTCATGGGGCCTGTGAGCTCCGCGGCGGACATCGACCTCGACGGCGATCTCGAGGTGCTCGCCGGCTCGACCGCGTATTCGGCCGACGGCGCGGTGCTGTGGACCTTCGACTTCGGCGTGCCGATCACCGCTGCCAACTGTCAGGCCTCGGGCTTCCCCTGCGACGGCTACACCGCGACCGGCAACTTCGACGCCGACGACGAAGCCGAGGTCGTGATCGTGCGCGCGGGCGTCGTCTACTTCGTGAACCACGACGGCACGCCGATGCTCGACCCGGCGACGACCCAGCCCGTGCGCGTCGACCTGCCGGTCGACAATTGCACCCGCAACGAAGGCGGGCCGCCCACGATCGCCGACTTCGACGGCGACGGCGACGCGGAGGTCGGCGTCGCGGGCGCCGACTTCTACGCCGTCATCGATCTCGAGTGCCTCGCGACGCCGCTCCCGGCGCAGTGCTCCGACCCGGGCATCCGCTGGAAGCAGGCCTCGGACGACTGCTCCTCGCGCGTCACCGCGTCGAGCGTGTTCGACTTCGACGGCGATGGAAAGACCGAGGTGATCTACAACGACGAGCAGTTCTTCCGCGCCTACGACGGCACCACCGGCGCGGTGCTCATCCAGGTCGCGAACAAGTCGCACACGCGCCTCGAGATGCCGGTCATCGCCGACGTCGACAACGACGGCAACGCCGAGATCCTCTTCGTCGAGAACGCCTCCGGCGGTGGCACCACGCAGGGCATCCGCATCTACGCCGACGGCAGCGACGCCTGGGTGCCCACGCGCCGCATCTGGAACCAGCACGCCTACCACGTCACCAACGTGACCGAGCTCGGCATGATCCCCGTGCCGGAGTCGCCCAACTGGCTCGAGCCCACGCTCTCGACGCCGTCAGGGCGCATGAACAACTTCCGCCAGAACCTGCCCGCCTTCGACGTCTTCGCCGCGCCGGATCTGACCGTCGAGCTCAGCTTCTCGACCGCGAGCTGCCCGGCCTTCCTCGGACTGGTCGCGAAGGTCTGCAACGAAGGCGCGCTCCAGGTCGGCGCGGGCGTGCCCGTCGCCTTCTACGACAACGGCACGGGCGACCCGATCGCCTGCGGCAACGCGCCCACCGCGACCACCGCGCCGCTCAACCCGGGCGCCTGCCAGAACGTGGTCTGCCAGCTCACGAGCCCGCCCGTCGCGCCGAGCACGATCGACGTGCGCGCCTGCGTGGACAACCAGGGCTACGACTGCGCTGCCTCGCCCTCGAGCGGCGGCGCGAACAACGAGTGCCGCGAGGAGAACAACCTCTCCGACGGCACGGGGGTGGGTTGCCCGCAGATCAATTGAGCCCCAAGCTCCGCCCCATGCTCGACCGAAGCGCGCTCGCGTTGCTCCTCAGCTTCGTCCTCTCGGGGTGCTCGTCCTCCGACTCGTCGGCGCGCCCACCCGAATCGGCGCAGCCCGCCCAGGCTCCGGCCGCGCCGGGTGGCGCGCCCGCCACCCGAGGGGCGGAGCTCGGCAAACCCGCACCCGACTTCGAGCTCGTCGACCTCGACGGCAAGACGGTGAAGCTCTCGGACCACGCGGGAAAGATCGTCGTGCTCGAGTGGTTCAACCCGGACTGCCCCTTCGTGAAGCGCAACCACGAGCAAGGCCCGCTGAAGGATCTCGCGAAGCGCGTACGCGACAAGGGCGTCGTCTTCCTCGCGATCAACTCGGGCGCACCGGGCAAGCAGGGCCACGGCAAGGAGGCCAACCTCGCGGGGCGTGATCGCTACGGCATCGACTACCCCATCCTGCTCGACGAGAGCGGCGCGGTCGGCAGGGCCTATGGCGCGAAGGCCACCCCACACATGTACGTCGTGGACGCGAAGGGTGTGCTCGCCTACGCGGGGGCGATCGACAACGCGCCCGACGGCGACCCCGACGACGGCAAGCTCGTCGATCACGTGTCGCAGGCGATCGAGGATCTGAGCGCCGGCCGCCCCGTCGCCACGCCCGAGACGAAGGCCTACGGCTGCAGCGTCAAGTACGGGAGCTGAAGGCCCGAGGCGCCGCCGGGCCGGCGGGGCTGCATCGGAGGGCTGCTTCGGCGCGGTCTCGCGGCCGCCTCCATGCTAACGATCGCGGTCAGTGCACCCGGGAGACCTCGTCGCAGGTAGGTTCGTCATCGAGCGCATCGCCGGGCGAGGTGGCATGGGCACGGTCTTCCGTGCGCTCGACACCGTGCTCGCGCAGCCGGTCGCGCTCAAGGTCCTCTCGGGCGGTCAGGACGCGATGGTCGATCGCTTCCTGCGTGAGGCTCGCCTGCTCGCCGAGATCGAGCATCCCGCAGTGGTGCGCTACGTCGCGCAGGGCGCCGAGGGGGCCTCGCTCTGGCTCGCCATGGAGTGGCTCGAGGGGCTCGACCTCGCCGAGCGCCTGGCGAAGGGCCCGCTCGGAGTGCGCTCGGTGCTCCAGATGGCGCACCGCGCCGCCGAGGGGCTGGCGAAGGCCCACGCCGCCGGCGTCGTGCACCGCGACGTCAAGCCGAGCAACCTCTATCTCGTCGAGGGCGACCCCGCCCGCACCAAGCTCATCGACTTCGGCGTCGCCCGCACCGGCGGCCGAACCAAGCACCTGACGACCACCGGCCAGTTCGTCGGAACCGCCGGCTACATGGCGCCGGAGCAGATCGTCGGCGAGCGCGAGGTCGACGCGAGGGCCGACGTCTTCTCGCTCGGCTGCGTGCTCTTCGAGGCGCTCACGGGGCGCCCGGCCTTCCCTGGTGACTCGATCATCGCGGTGCTCGCCAAGGTGTTGAAGGACGATCCGCCGCGTGCGAGCGAGCTCGAGCCTCGTACGCCGCGCGCGCTCGACGACCTCATCGCCTCGATGCTCGCGAAGAAGCCCGGCGACCGGCCCGACGACGCGGCGCGCGTCGTGGAGCTCTTGCGGCTCGTCGAGGAGAGCGGCGACGCCGCCGAGCTCACGCTGCCGCGCGTGCGGGTGAGCGTCACGGGCAGGGAGCAGCGGCTCGTGAGCGCGATCCTCGTCGCGCTCGAGCCGGGCGCGCGTCTGCCGGCGGAGGCGCTCCAGCGCGCGGCCGAGGTCGGCGCCGAGCGCACCGAGGTGGCCGAGGGCGTGCACATGTTCATCCTCCAGGCGGGAGGCTCCGCAGGCGACCAGGCCGCTCGCGCGGCCGTGTGCGCGCTCTCGCTCGCGCGGCTCCTGCCGACGGCCACCGTCACGCTCGGCACCGGGCTCGCCGAGGCGAGCTCCGAGCTGCCGGTCGGTCCCGCGATCGACCGCTGCGCGATGCTGCTCGATCAGTCGTCGAGCTCCGGGAGGATCGGCGGGCAGCGCGTGGCCTCGGAGGGCGTCGCGATCGACGAGGTCACCGAGGGTTTGCTCGGCGACCGCTTCGAGATCGACTCGCGCGACGGTCGCCGCGTGCTCGTCGGGACGAGGGCTGCGGCGACCGCTCCGGGCGTCGCCCAGCGCGCGGCCCCCTTCGTCGGCCGCGACAAGGAGCTCGTGATGCTCGAGGCCTCCTTCGAGGAGGCCATGGGGGAGCCCGTCGCGCGCAGCGTGCTCGTCGTCGGCGCGCCTGGCGCGGGCAAGTCGCGCCTCTTGCGTGAGTTCCTCGCGCGCGCCACCGCCACCGGTGAGGCGCGCGTGATCGCCGCGCGTGGCGACATCGTCGGCGCGGGCTCGGCGCTGTCGCTCGCGAGGCAGCTCCTGCGCTCCGCCGCGGGCGTGCGCGAGGGCGAGGCAGCGCACGACGTCGGCGAGAAGCTCGACGCCTACCTCGCGACCCGCTTCGACGGCGCCTCGCTCGGGCGCGCGCGGGCCTTCCTCGGTGAGCTGCTCTCGGCCGAGAGCGGCGCGGCCCCCGTGCCGGAGCTCGTCGCGGCGCACAACGAGCCGCGCGTGCTCGCCGAGTGGCTGCGCCGCAGCTTCGTCGAGTGGCTGCGCCGCGAGGCCGCGGCGGGGCCGACGCTCATCGTGCTCGACGATCTGCAGTGGGGCGACGTCGTCACCGTGAGCTGGATCGGCGAGGCCCTGCGCGGCAAGCCCGAGATGCCCGTGCTCGTCGTGGCGCTCGCGCGCCCCGAGGTCCACACCACGCTGCCCGACCTGCGCGAGATGCTCGATCTCCAGGAGCTCCGACTCGCGGGGCTCACCAGGCGCGCCGCAGAGCAGCTCGTCCGAGCATCGCTCGGGCCCGACACGAGCCCGGCGGCGATCGCGCGCATCGTGGAGCACGCCGAGGGCAACCCCTTCTTCGTCGAAGAGCTCGTGCGCCGCACGAAGGAAGATCGCAGCGACGCCGCGCCCGAGACGGTGCTCGCGGTCGTGCAGTCCCGCTTCGGCAAGCTCGACACCGACGTGCGCCGCGTGCTGCGTGCCGCGAGCGTCTTCGGCCGCACCTTCTGGCGGGAGGCGATCCGAGGCCTCGTGGGTGCGCCCTCGCTCGACGTGCTCGACGAGCAGCTCGCGATGCTCGAGCGTCAGGAGATCATCGAGCGCGCGCCCGAGGGGAAGTTCGCGGCGACGAGCGCGTGGAGCTTCAGGCACGATCTCCTGCGCGACGCGGCCTACGCGATGCTCACGCCGGAGGACCGCACGGTCTCGCACCAGCGCGCGGCGGAGTGGCTCGAGGCCGCTGGAGAGCGCGACGCGATCACGCTCGCGGACCACTGGCAGCGAGCCGGAGATCACCGCTCGGCCGCGAGGTGGCTCTTGCGCGCGGCCGAGGCGGCGACCGAGGTCGCGAGCTTCCGAGAGGCGCTGCGCCTCGTCGACCGCGCGCTCGACGTCGAGGGGCTCGACGACGCGCAGCGCGGCGCGCTCCGCGTGGTCGAGGCGGTCTCGTCCGCCTTCCTCCAGGACTGGTTGCGGGCGAGCCGAGCCGGCCACGAGGCGCTCGCGCTCGTCGCGCCCGGCACGGTGCTCTGGTTCCGCGCGATGGGCCTGCTCGGCTTCGCGACGGCCTCGATCGGCGACTACGCCGCGCTGGAGCGGCTCGTCGGCTCGGTCCGGGCGATGCACGTCGACCCCGAGCCCACGGGGCCCTACGGCTTCGCGCTCTACACGCTCGTCTCCAGCCTCGGCATCGGCGGCCGGGCCGACGTCGCCGAGGAGCTGCTCCGCCGCATGGCGAAAGACGCCCCGCTCCCTGACTTCGGCTTCGTCGGTTGGCGCTCGCTCGCGCGGGCCCACGCCGCGCTGTTCACGCGCCAGAGCCCCGGCGACGCGCTGCGCTTCGTCGACGAAGCGAGGCGCTTCGCGCCCGGGCTCGACGCGGTCTACCGCATGGCGTCGACCTACTACTTCGTCGCGGCGCGCCTCGAGATCGGCGACTACGTCGCGTCCGAGCGCGCCGCGCAGCGGCTCGTGAGCGACCCCGAGACGCGCGCGGTGCCGTTCTTGGTCGGCTGGGCGACGCACGCGCTCGCGCGCGTCGCGCTCGCCGGCGGTCGCTTCGACGAGGCCACGGCGCTGGCCGAGCGTCTACGCACGGAGAGCAGCGGTCTCATCAACCAGCGAGGCACGAGCTTGCTCGCGCAGATCCACCTCGCGGCGGGCAGGCTCGACGAAGCCCGCGCGATCGCGACCGAGGCCTGCGAGCGCATCTCCACGCCGGCCGACACGGCCTCTGCGCTCTTCGTCCGCGCCCGCGTGGGCATCGCGCGCGCCGAGCTCGAGCAAGCGGCGGCCGACGTCGAGCGGGCCCGCTCGATCCTCGGCACCACCGGCAGCTCACCGAACCTCGGCTCCACGCTGCACAACGTCGAGGCCGAGCTCGCGCTGGCCCGAGGCGAGCTGGAGCTCGCCCGAGAGATCGTGACGCGCGCGCGCGCCCGCATCCATCGGCTCGGAGAGCGCATCGTCGACCCGGCGCTCGCGCTCTGCTGGCGCAAGCGCGCCGTCGAGAGCGCGCGCACCGAGGCGCTCGCGGAGCAGCTCCTGGGCGACACCGTGCTGCTCGACCCGGCCGACGCGGAGGTCACCGCCGTGGTCGAGACGAGCTGGCTCGACGAGCCTACGAGCGCCGACGACTACGGGCTCGCAGGCGACGAGCCGACGCTCGACATCCTCCCGGTGCCGAGCGGGCGCGGCCCGAGCCACTGAAGCCGCGAGGCGAAGCGCTCGATGGCGTCGGCTGCGGCGTAGGGCGCCTCCTGGTGGACCGAGTGGCGCACTCCTTCGACGACCTCGAGCTCGGCGCCAGGGATGCGCCCGCGTAGCTCCTCGCCCATCGACACCGGCAGCGCGTCGTCGCGCCGACCCCAGAGCAGGAGCGTCGGCGCGCGGATGCGCTCGTAATCTTCGGCGAGCGCCCGCACCTCCGGCCAGATCGGCGTGTCGTCGTCGCGAACGGGCCGGATCCTGCGCAACATGGCCTGGCTCGCGCGCCTGCGGTTCCTGTCCTGGAGGCTCTCGAGGATGCGCGTCGCCTCGCCGCCGAGCGCGCGCCGCTCGGGCTCTTCGACCGAGCCGACGATCGCCTGCTCGACGCGGCTCTCGAGCACCCCGAAGGCGCTCCCGAAGCCGACCTCGAGCTCGCTCAGCTTGGCGAGCTCGACCAGGGTAGGGCTCCACGACGCGGTGAGGATGTCGGCGGGCGCGATCAGCACCGCGCCGACGACGCGCGCGTCGAGCTCGTCGTGCAGCGCGCCGAGCTCGGGGCTTCCGAGCAGGTGCATCGTCACGGTGCCGGCGATCGAGTGACCGACCAGCACGAGCTCGCGACGCTCGGGCGCCTCGGCCTGCCACGAGGCCAGCGCGCGCAGGGTCGCGCGGGCGATCCATCGTGGCGTGTAGGCCTCGGCTCCGAGCGACTCGGGGTCTGGCGCCGAGCTCTGCCCCGTCCCGGGCAGGTCGAGCACGAGCACACGCCGCTTCGCCGCGAGCTGCGCCGTCACGAAGCGCCAGGTGCGCCCATCGCTGAAGATGCCGTTGAGCAGCACGATCACCGGCCCCTCCTCGTGCTCCAGGCCGATCTCGCGTGCGTGCACGTGGAGCTTCGGTCCGCCAGGCTCGGAGGCGTCGAGCCGGTGGCTCCGCTCGAGCAGGCCGTCGTCGGCTGCGCGCAGCGCCATGTAGGGCGACGTCGTGCGCTCGTCGAGCAGCTGCGTCGCCGGGGCGCACTCGACGGCCGCGAGCGCGACGGCGAGCACGAGCGCGTGCTCCGCTCTCCCCCCGCTCGGCCGCGCCGCAGAGTTCGGCGAACGACGAATCATGGTATCCAGGCTAGGTGTTCCAAGGGAGGGACCTCGTCAAGGCCTTCCGGTCGATTCGCTTCGAGCAGGAGGCCGACGCGGAGGCGTTCGTCAGCCAGGCCGGCGCGGCGACGGCCGCGGAGATCGTCAAGCTGCTAGGCGTGGCCGTCGAGCTCGGCGAGCGCTCCCTGCCGCGCGTGCAGGCGCTGCGCGCGCGGGCGATCGCCCAGTTGGCGGAGCCTGCGCTCGGGCCGGAGCTCTTCACCGACGGCCTGCGCGCGCTACGCGCCGCCGACCCGGAGCTCAGCAAGGTGCTCGTGCCCATGCTCGTGCGCTCCAACGACGTCGCTGCGCACGCCGAGCTCTGTGGGCTGCTCCGCGAGCCCGACCAGGCGGTGCGCGGCGCGGCCGCCGAGGTGCTCCGGCACGTCGGCGGGCGCTCGGCCCTCGACATCGTCGCCAAGCTCGCCGCCGACCCGGGCTTCCCGGGGCGCATGGAGGCGATGAGCGCGCTCCTGCCCCGAGCGGGTGTGCAGGGCATGCCGCTCATCGTCGCCGTGCTGCGCGGCGGGCGGCCGATGGAGAAGATCTACGCGCTCCGGCAGCTCGCCTCCGACGAGCGCTACGCCAAGGACCCCGACGGGCTCTTCGGCGCCATCGGCATCGCGCTGCGTGACCAGGACGAGCGCGTCGTCGCGCAGGCGGTCACCTCGCTCGGGCAGCTCGACCCGGCGACGGTGTGGGCGCACGGCGCGGAGGTCATCGGTGGGCACGGCGTCGACGTGCTCAAGGCCTTCGCGGTGCAGGTCGCCCAGCTCGACAGCGAGTCGGTGGTCAGCTTCTTCCGCGAGCGCATGCGCGAGGGCAGAAGAGGCGATCGCGTCGCGCTGCTCGACGCCATCCAAGCTGCGGGCGCCCAGCACCTCTCGCCGGCTCTGCTCGACGCTCTCGCCAGCCGCGACGTCATCGTGCGCACCCGCGCGACCGAGGTCGTCTCCGAGCTCGCGCGCCTCGGCCGCATCGACGCCGCCAAGGCGATCGTGTGGCTGCTCCGCAGCAAGGACCCGAACGTGCGGAGGGTGGCGGCGGAGATCGCCAACCAGGTCGGCGACTCCGAGGGCACGCTCGCCCCGCGGCTGCTCCACTTCCTCCGCGACGAAGACTGGTGGGTCCGCGAGCGCGTGCTCGACGCGCTCATCGAGATGAACGGCGCCGCGCTCACGCGCCACATCGTCACCGAATACCTCTCCGACCCCTCCGACGTCGTGCGCCGCTTCGCGGTGAGCGCTCTCCTGCGCATCGCCGACCCTCGCGCGCTCGGCGCGCTCGTGCGCACCGCGCAGAGCGACTCCGACTGGTTCGTCTGTGAGCTCGCGGTCGAGACCATCGGCAAGCTCGGCGATCCCAGAGCCACCGACTACCTCGTGGATCTGCTCGGCAAGCGCCCCGAGCTGCGCGTCGCGCTCATCGGCGCGCTGCGGGCGCTGAAATCGAGCGAGGCCCTGCCCGAGGTCGCCGATCTCGTGCTCGACGAAGACCCGGACGTGCGCGCCGCCGCCATCCAGATGCTCGACGAGCTCGACGACGGCTCGCACGCGCTCTTCGTGAAGGGCTGCGAAGACGATCCCTCGCCTACCGTGCGCGAGGCCGCGTCGCGCCTGCTGCGTCGCTTCAAGCTGCAGCGCGTCGAGGTCGACGTCGCCTCCGGCGAGCTGCGCTCACTCGACGCGATCCTCGTGCACGCGCTCGGCCGTCAGGCCGACGACCTCTTCCTCCACGCCGGCAGGCCGCCTTCGATCAAGCGCCTCGGCAAGGTGGAGCCGCTCGGCAGCACCGTGCTCGACGCGCAGGCCCTCCGCGAGCTCATCTTGCCGCACCTCTCGCACGACCAGCGTCTCGCGCTCGAGGCCAAGCGCGACGTCGACTTCTCCTACCAGCTCGCGGAGCGCGATCAGCGCTTCCGCGTGAACGTCTTCGCGCACTCCACCGGCCTCGGCGCGGTGTTCCGCGCCGTGCGCGACGAGATCGCCGGTCTCGACGCGCTCGGCGTGCCACCCATCGTGCGCTCCTTCGCCGAGCTCCCGCACGGCCTGGTGCTCGTCGGCGGGCCCACGGGCGCGGGCAAGTCGACCACGCTCGCCGCGCTCATCGACCACATGAACCGGACCTCCTCGCGTCACATCGTGACGATCGAGGACCCGATCGAGGTCGTGCACAAACGCGTGCAGAGCCTCGTCAACCAGCGAGAGCTGGGCTCGCACACGCGCACCTTCCAGGCCGCGCTGCGGTCCACGCTGCGCCAGGATCCAGACGTCATCCTCGTCGGTGAGCTGCGAGACCTCGATACGATCGCCTTCGCCGTCACGGCCGCCGAGACGGGCCACCTCGTGCTCGGTACCGTGCACACCTCGGCCGCCGACGCGACCCTCGACCGGCTCATCAACGCCTTCCCCACGAAGCAGCAGACCCAGGTGCGCAGCATGCTCGCGGAGTCGCTGCGCGCGGTGACCTGCCAGTACCTCGTGCGCACGCCGCAGGGAGGGCGAGCGCTCGCGGTCGAGGTGATGATCAACAACGAGGCGATCCGCAGCCTCATCCGCAAGGGAAAGACCTTCCAGATCCCGAGCATCATCGCGACCTCGCGAGAACACGGCATGCAGCTCATGGACTCCGAGCTGCTCCGGATGGTGAAGGAGGGGCGGGCCGATCTCGACGACGCCTACCCCAAGGTGCTCGACAAACGAGCCTTCGAGGTCGCGCTGGGGCTCGCGCCGCTCGAGCCCGTGGAGCCAGGCGCCGCCGGGCGCGCGAGCGGCGGCGCCACGCCGGCCTCGAGCGTCGGTGCGCGCGCGAGCTCCGCGAGCATCCCGACCCAGCCGCCCGGCGCGGAGCGCCTCAGCGGGATCACGCCGCGCATCGAGGAGCTCGATCACCGCTCGAGCTTCCCGCCGTCACGCCCGAGCGTGGCTCCACCCCTCGCCACGCCGTCCTCGCCGCCCTCCGCGCGCCCGAGCGCGTCGCCGCCATCCGCTGCGCGCCCGAGCGCTTCGATGCCCGCGGCCTCACCCGGTCTGCGACCGAGCGGCGCGATGCCGGCCGCCGCTCCACATGCGAGCTCGCCGCCTGCGCCTGCCCCCACGCAGGATCCGACCTCCTCCAGGGCGCCCGTGCGCTCGAACAACACGCTCTTCAGCCGCCCTTCGAAGCCTCGCTGAGGCCCGCCCCCGCACGCTCACCGGCAGAGCGCCCTCCGAATCGACGTCCACCGACGCATGGCCCACCGAATCGACGCCTTCCTCAAGCTCGTCGCCGAGCAGCGCGCCAGCGACCTGCACCTGCACGCGGGCAACGTGCCGCTCGCGCGGCTCGACGGCGACTTGGTGCCTCTGCCCTTCCGCAAGCTGAGCCCCGAGGAGACCCGCAAGTTCCTCTTCGAGATCATGTCGCCCGAGCAGCGCGCGATCTTCGAGCGCGAGCAGGAGCTCGACCTCTCCTACACGGTCGACGGCGTGGGGCGCTTCCGCGGCAACGTCTTCCTCCAGTCGCGCGGCATGGGCGCGGTCTTCCGCGTCATCTCGAGCGAGATCCCGAGCATCGACGAGCTCGCGCTGCCCCGCGTGCTGAAGAAGCTCGCCATGCTCCAGAACGGCCTCGTGCTCGTGAGCGGGCCCACCGGCAGCGGCAAGACGACGACGCTCGCCGCCATCGTGCACGAGATCAACCGCAGCTCTCAGAAGCACATCATCACGATCGAGGACCCGATCGAGTACGTGCACGAGCCGCTCGAGAGCGTGGTCACGCAGCGGCAGGTCGGCGTACACACCGACTCCTTCGCTTCGGCGCTGCGCTCGGCGCTGCGTGAGGCGCCCGACGTGATCGTCATCGGTGAGCTGCGCGACGCGGAGACGGCGGCGCTCGCGCTCAGCGCCGCGGAGACGGGGGTGCTCGTCTTCGGGACCGTGCACACCAACTCGGCGGCCAAATCGATCGATCGCCTCATCGACGTGTGCCCCGAGGAGATGCACGGCCAGGTGCGCGCGACGCTCGGCACGCTCCTGCGTGGGGTCGTCGCGCAGCAGCTCATCAAGCGCTCGGCGGGCGACGGCCGCATCGCGGCGATCGAGATCCTGCTGCCGAGCTACGCCCTCAGCCACATGATCCGCGAAGGCAAGATCCACCAGATCGACGCCTACATCCAGGCCAACGAGGGGGACAGCGAGATGCAGAGCCTCGACACGGTGCTCGCGCGTCTGGTCGAGCACGGGCTGGTCGATCTCGAGGACGCCGAGCACGTCGCGCGCGACCTGTCGGTCGTCCGCCGTGCGGCGATGCGCGTCGAGGACTGAGGGGGAAGGCTCCGGGGGCGAAGGGCCGCCGGGCTCCCTGCTGCCGCGCGCTCGCCCGCCGAGCGAGCACGTCGGTCGGGCGCGAGCTGCCACGCGTGGGTGAGTGTACTTTGCGTGCGTCGCCCCGGCGCCGTGGTGTAGATCTGTGGGTCCACACACCGGGGAACGTGCAGGACGCGCTCAGCACACGTCGCGCCGCGAAGGCGCTGGCCGCCGAGGGCCGAATCGACGAGGCCGTGGCCTTGCTCGAGCGGGCGGGGCTCGTCG